>Ga0182030_10000470_pt1 | contig 75664 bp, 67 predicted proteins | sample 812S3MmetaG_FD_121299 | JGI IMG/M metagenome (GOLD analysis project Ga0182030, IMG submission 121299) | Permafrost microbial communities from Stordalen Mire, Sweden - 812S3M metaG (Illumina Assembly) | ecosystem: Environmental > Terrestrial > Soil > Wetlands > Permafrost | place: Sweden...
GTCGGAGATCTGCGACAGAATCCGGTTGCCTTCGCCGATGGGAAGCAGAATCGCATCCAACATCTGGTTGACGCCGCGGACGATCTCGGCGTAGGCGCCGCGGAACTGCTCCGGCTTGCCGCGTTCGGTGAGTTGGCCCTCTCTGGAGGCCTCGGTCAGCCGCATCAGTTCTTTTTGCAGCCCCTGCACCACGGTGCCGACGTTATTGACGGCCAGTTTCATTTTCTCGTGATCGCCCTTGTAGGTGGCGGCGATCAGTTCGTCGATCTTGCCGTCGGAAATCTGCGACAGAATCCGGTTGCCTTCGCCGATGGGAAGCAGAATCGCATCCAGCATCTGGTTGACGCCGCGCACGATGTCGGCATACGCGCCCGCAAATTGCTCGGGTTTGCCGCGCTCGGTGAGTTGCCCTTCGCGAGACGCCTCGGTTAGCCGCATCATTTCTTTTTGCAGGCTCTGCACCACTGTGCCGACATTGTTGACCGCGACTTTCATCTTTTCGTGGTCGCCCTTGTAAGTCTGCGAAATCAGCTCGTCGATTTTGCCATTGGAAATCTGCGTCAGAATCCGGTTGCCTTCGCCGATCGGCAGCAGAATGGCATCCAGCATTTCGTTGACGCCGTGCAAAACATCGCGATGAGTGCCGGTGAACTGGTCGACCCTTCCGCGCTCTTCCAGGCGGCCCTGTCGCGATGCCTCCACCAGCCGCAAAATCTCCTGCGACATGAGCTGCATCTCCGCGTCTGCTTTCGAAGTGCCGCCGACGCGGGCACGCCCTTCATCGAGAACGGCTGTACCGCCGTTGCCCTTTCCTTGAGTCACTTTACGCGCCATTGATTATGGTTTCCTTTTTGAACGTTGAATTTTGCGGGTCTTTACTGCGATTGCGCCGGGTTTTGGAGGACATGCCCTGGATTACGTTCTGCACCAGCCGGTGCGGATCCAGAATGAGGGCGACAGTCCCGTTGCCGAGAATGGTGGCCCCGGAGACCACCTGAACATTTCGATACAGCCTGCCAAGATTCTTAATGACGGTCTGATGATCCCCCAGCACTTCGTCTACGACAAAGCCGTAATGCCCGCGCTCGGTATCCACCACCATGATTTGCTCGCGCTCCGGACGGGCGTTCTTCATCCGGAAGTATTCGCCCAGCCGGATGTAAGGAATCAGCTCGCCCCGCACATGCGCGATGTGCTTGCCATGCGAATCCTTGATGTCCTGGCTGGTCAGCTCCACGCATTCCAGACTGTCGGCTAGCGGCAGCACGAAATGCGACGTGCCGACCCGGACCAGGAGTCCGTCGATAATCGCCAGCGTCAGCGGCAACACCAGCGTCACCGTCATCCCCTCGCCCGGCTTGCTGCGGATGTCGATGGATCCGCGCAGGGCTTCGATGCTTCTTCGCACCACGTCCATACCCACGCCGCGCCCCGATACCGACGTCACCGTCTGCGCGGTGGAGAATCCCGGCGTCATAATGAGCGAAAAAATCTCGGCTTCGGATAACTGGGCCGCCTCATCGATCAGGCCCCTTTGGAGCGCCCGCGCGCGAACGGCCTGCGCATCCAGGCCCTTTCCGTCGTCGCTGATGCGGATCAGCACATTGGCGCCGGAGTGGCGGGCCGAAAGATGAATGGTTCCCGCCGGACTCTTTCCGGCGGCTCTGCGGGCCTCGGGGATTTCAATTCCGTGATCCATGCTGTTGCGGATGATATGGACCAGTGGATCGTTCAGCTGATCCAGCACCGTCTTATCCAGCTCCGTATCCGCGCCTTCGATGGTCAGCTCGACATCCTTATGCAGCTCGATTCCCAGATCGTGCACCAGCCGGTGGAACCGTTGCACGGTGGTCTTGAGAGGCAGCATGCGGATGCTCATGGAGTTGTCCCGGAGCGACGCCGTCAAGCGGTCCACGGCCTCCGAAATCTCCAGAATGTCCGCGTCGTCGCGTCGGCCGGCGACCTCGCTCAGCCGGGCCTGCACCGTCACCAGTTCGCCCACCAGGTTCACCAGCTGATCCAGCTTGTCCACCGATACGCGCAGGCTGGCCGCCGCCGTCGCCGGTCCCGCGGTTGCGGCCCGCGCGGTCTTTTCTTCCTCCACCCGTTCGATGGTCAGCTCGCAGTGGTCTTCGACGAAAATGAAAATATCGCGAATCGCCTCGGCCCCCGCGGGCGTCGTCAGCACCATATCCCACGCCAGGTAGCAGCGCTCCGGGTCCAGTTCGCTCAGCGGGGGAATCCCCGACGTGTCCAGCGTGATTCCGAGCGTCCCCAGATCCCGCATTTCGCGCAACAGAAGCAGCGGATTCGCGCCGGTCGATAAAATGTCCAGCGAAGGCCGAAAACGAACCCGCCAGTCGTGAACTTCCTCACCGTGGAGCGGGCCGGCGACTTGTGGTCCGTTGGCAACCGGTCCGTCAGACGAGCCTGTCAGTTGCTTCAGGTTCGCCAGAATGCTGGCGGTGCGTTGCTCATCCACCGTGCCGCGTCCGTCGGCCCGGTCGAGCATCGTTTTGATATGATCCCCCGCCGCCAGCGTCAGATTGATCAGGTCCGAGGTCGCGGCCAGTTCTCCATTGCGAAGCTGATCGAAGGCCGTTTCCAGATTGTGCGCGAACCCGGCGATGTCGTCGTAACCGAACATCGCGCCAGATCCCTTGATGGTGTGCAACGCGCGAAACGCCCGGCCCAGAACTTCCCGGTCCTCGCGGCTCTGATCCAGCTCCAGCAGCGCCGATTCCAGCTCGACTAATAATTCCCGGGCCTCGTCCTGAAACGCCTGCTTGAAGTTTTCCATCATCCGAGCACTCGTTTCACCACCGCCAGCAGTTGTTGCGGCTGGAATGGCTTCACGATCCATCCCGTCGCCCCGGCCGCCTTGCCGGCCTGTTTGTGGGTGTCTGCCGATTCGGTGGTCAACATGATGATGGGAACGAATTTCGACGCCGGATTCGCCCGCACACCCTTGATCAGTCCGATCCCATCGAGATTGGGCATGTTCAGGTCGGTGATGACCAGGTTCACGCCGGGCGTGAGTTTTGCCAGGCCGTCCCTGCCGTCGACCGCTTCAATCACCGTGTAGCCGGCGTCGGAAAGGGTAAACTTCACCATCTGGCGCACGCTGGCCGAATCGTCGACGGTGAGGATTACTTTGGCCATTGCTCAAATCCCGCGTCGCGCGCAGCCATGGATGCGGCCTCCTGCGCGTGGAAGACAATGTTTACTCCCAGGCGTCCGGCTTCCCGTCCGGCAGCCCACAACAACTGCATGACCGTGAGATCGATTCCCTCGGCTCCTCCCAGATCCACCTCGCAGTCTTCTCCACCCGAGAGGGCTTCCATCAGGACGCCTTTCAGCTCCGCCGCGGAGGCGACGGTCAACTCGCCCTCCAGTCGAATGACCGAGCGGTTTTCCAGTCGTTCCTTCTTTAGGGTCATCGCTCTCCCTGAGTACTTATCGGCAACGCCCAGGCTTCATTAAGGTCAATTTCCCCTCCGATTACCCTTATGCCCTTGGACCAGGCTGCGACTGGGGCGGGCAGGCGCATCCCCAGGCTTACGCCAAGGGTTATAAGCCCGTCCCGTAAGGGCGGGGACCGTGCGCCGGAACCTTATCGCCGAAACAGGCTGCTCGGGCCCTCGATTCACCGGGGCGAATGGTCTGTGTTGTCGATAAGGAGCATGTGCTAGCGCAACTTGCCGCAGGATTTCGCCTACTGTCCCGACGCAAACGGAAGGCGCATGCGACCCACGATGGATCGTCCATCGCGAAGATCGTGGAAGACCTGGAGACGTTGAATCTCTCGACCGAGCAGGACTTCCTCGCCATTGGAGAGAAACTAATGGGGTTTCGTTCCGCCGCGCGTCAGGTTGCGTCTGACATTCTGGCTCTCACCGACCTCATCTCCGGGGAACATGGCCGCAACGCCTCGCTTGCTCTGACTCGCATGCTGGAGCATTCCAGGAATCTGGATGCCGGGATCGAGCGGAGCGGGCGCGCTTTAGAAGAGGTGGGGGAACTCTCGAACCGCGTGCGGGCGACCTTCTCCGGCCTGGGCAACACCGTTTTGATTTTTCGCACCTTGTGCACCCTGACGCGAATTGAGACGTCGCGGCTGGGAAATACAGGCGTGGACTTCGGCGACCTGGCGGCCGAAGTGGTCCCTTTGTCCGAGGCCGTCCAATCGAGCGGCGAGCAGGTGGTGGAAGCGTCCAGGCTGCTCGCTCTCGGCGTGAAACTGGCCGCCGAGAGCGGCTCCAGCCTCCGTGCGCGGCAGCTCAGCGAGTTGCCGGCGCTGATCGCGTCGGTCCTCGACGGCCTGGAATCTTTCGAAGAACGGCGTCGTCGCGCCGGGGCATTGTCGGGGCGTCAGGCTTCTCAATACGCGGACTTGTCGCGCGCCATCGAGGGCGTCGTGACCTCGCTTCAATTTCACGACATCACCCGCCAGCAGGTCGAGCATGTCACCGAGTCTCTCCGGCGGCTGAACGGCACGAATCCGGACGCCCGCATCCTGGCTCTCCAGTCCGCGCAACTAGCCGCGACGGCGGCGACCTTCGCCGCGTCGATTGAACGGATGGAGTCCGATCTGGAGAGTTTTGCCGTGCGTGTGCAGGAGATGACCGCGGCGACCCGGGCGCTGATGGGCATGTCGGACGGCGATCGCGACTCGTTCTTTGTACAGATGGAAGGTCACTTCAACACCATTCTGAAAATGCTCGATGGCTGTGGCGCCACCGAGGCGGATATGAACTCCACGGCCGCGAACCTGCGCCAAACCATCGCTCGAATGCGGGACTCGGTGATGCGGATTCGCGAGATCGAGGTCGGCATCCAGAGGATATCGATCAACGCCACCATCCGCGCCACCCATATCGGGACGGAGGGAGAACCGCTCAACGTCATCGCGGCGGCGATGCTGAGTCTGGCCAGCGAATCCAACGTTAATACCGAAACCGTGGCGGCTGCGCTCGACGCGATGGCGGCCGCTACCGACGATGTTTCCAGCCGTTCCCTCGGGACCGGCGAATGGATGGCCGAAATCCGGCGCGCCATTGCGGAATTGCACTCTTCGAGCGAGTCGAGCTCGAACCGGGTGAACGAAATCGCCGACCTCGGCACCCAACTGGCGGCGGACATCGGCCCGGTGCGCAGCGGCTTTTCGGCCGGACGACTCTTTCATCAAGTCGTGAATCGCGCCCGTTGCGATCTGGACCTGATCGCGGCCCGCAGCCAATCCCGCGCGGAAAATGTCGAGCTCGACAATCTCGCGCGGCGCTACACCATGCAGACCCAGCGCGATATTCACGAATCCGTGGTCCGAGGGGTGGAATGCGTGCCCGCAACTCCCGTCGAGACGCCGCGAGCCACCGGCGCCGACGGCGATCTGGGCGACAACGTGGAACTATTCTGATCGTTTCCTTCTCGAAACTTGCCGGTGGACCCGGCATACCGTATTCTCAAATCCATGAAGACGTCGACCGGAATTGGGCTGGCTATCGTTCTGTTTGTAGCTGCCGCGTTACGCGGCGCCGGGCCCGATCTCCGGATGAGAGTGCTGATTAAGCCTGGCGCGATGAGTGAAGCCACAGGGAAGGGGAATGTGGCCGTAGAGATAACCATCTCTCAAATTGACGTCCCCGCCGGAGCTCTGTTGCTGTCGCTGAACACAATGGTTCCTGGCTCCAGCAAGCCGCAGACGGTCGAGGGGGCTTACGGTGAATGACGGGCTTGGCCCGGTGCCGCTCGAATCGCAGAATCTGGGCGGCAGCCGGCGATGGAGTTCCACTCGCGCGGTGAAAGGCGAGTTAGTGACCAAGTACCGGGAGCCGATCGAGAACGCGCCCATGACACAGGGCGGGCCGCCGCTGGCTCCAAGAATCGACGGAGATGGTTTTTCCAGCGTCGGAGGCATGTTCCTGATATCGCCTCAGACCAAAGCTCCCTACCGGATTGCGATCGACTGGGATTTGTCCGCCATGGGCGCGGGGCTGCTGCTGTATCGAGCTTCGGGGATGGGAACGTGGAACTTCCGTCTGGCCCGTTGGCGCGGCTGAACAGTTGCCTGTTTATGGCCGGCCACTTAAAACGCGAGCCCCAAGCCAAAGTAACCAGCGGCTTCTCCTCCGTCTGGTTGGGCGATCCGCCTTTCGACCCTCGCCCGGCGATGCGGTGGACGGGCCAACTGCATTCCTGGATGAGCCGTTTCTTCCATGACAAATCCGAGCCCCCCTACCGGGTGCTCCCCTACGATCGGGGCGGCATGTACTTCGCCGTGCTCAACGGCAAGATCGGCGGGAAGTCGGCAGGCAAGCCATCGACGACCTGATTCAGGCGATGATCGAACGCTCGCGGGCGGGTCAACCCGTGACTGAGGCGATCTGGCTCGACCTGCTGCGCAAGGAGATTGGCGAGGACGGTCTGGCCATTCACCGTTCCATGATGGCGGTTTATCCGCTCGACGTGGGCAACACCTACGAACCTTCCCGGCGCGGCATCCCGCATCTGGCCGACGCCGCCAATGCCCGCCGGATACTGGAAACGTTGCAGAAGGATTCCGCGAAGTTCGGAACGAAGATCTCTATCGAAGGCCCGGCCGGTGTGATCCGGATTCCCTGAGCCCAGGGCCCCTTTCGCGATATCCGTTTCCTGGCCCCTGGAGCGCGTTTAAACGCGACTTCCGAAATTTCCGCTATCGCTGGTCGGCGGAGGCTCGTCCGGCGCGCCGATTTTGGCGAGTTTGATACGCAAGTACTGATTCTGCGCGAGTTGCCGGAAAATGTCCACGCGGAAAATCGCCAGGCGCCAACCAAGGCGCCAAGTGCTGTGACCGGATTAGTCGGCAATTCAGCCCCATGCGTCAGCTTGGGGTTTGCACTGGAACCGCAATAACCCCAAGCTGACGCATGGGGCTGGACGACTGGAATAACCCCAAGCTGACGCATGGGGCTGGCCCAGTTTACTTGAGCTGACGGCGGTAGTTCTCTTCCTGGATTTTGGGTGTGGTCTGATCGTCCTTCACTTCCCGCACGACCTTCACCAGCGATCCGATGGCGTGCTCCACCAGTAGCTTGCCTTCTTCCGCCGTCGCGGCCGAACCGGCGCCGGCATAATGATTCGGGAACCGCGCATACCAGCTGGTCGCGGTCCAGATGTTCGGCATGTCGGCCAGCCGCTTCTGATCGCTGCCGTCTTCATCGTCGGCACGATCCATCTTCACCAGATCCGGACGGATGGCCAACATGCTGGACGTCTCGCGTTCTCCGGCATGTTCGTCCCCGGCCATCGGCGTCTTCCGGATCTTTGACAACTGTTCCAGAAACGCGGTGTCCGGCGCGGGGTCGTAGTAGTAGACGACGTAGTCCCGCTTCTTGTCGAGCTGGCTCTGGACGAAGAACCGGAGCCAGTGTGGATTGCCACCGTGCGTGCTATAGATGAGAATTTTCTTGAATCCGTTGCGCGCAATCTCGTCGAGCGTCGCCTGCAACAGTTCCGAGATCAGCGCCGGGGGCAGGGCAAAGGTGCCTTCTCCGTATTTGGCCTCGTAGATCTGACCGTAGAAATATTCGGGAAAGACGACGACGTATTCACGCTTCGCCACCTCGCGTGAGATATAGGTGGCATGAAACAGGTCCGACCCGATTGGCACGTGAGGGCCATGCTTTTCCAGGATGCCAATCGGCAGCAGGCAGGTACCCTTGGAAAGTTCCAGAGCTCTTTTCCAGTCCGAAGCAACCAGTTCGTCCCAGCGAACAGGAAGTTCCTGCGCCATCAGAATCGACCCGGCGAGTAACAGCAAAGCAACCCGTGCAAACATGTCGTCCTCCTCGAACGCAAGATCGTGGCGCTCGTTTGTTATTCTAAGCGCATGTCGACGTTTGACACTCTTCCCTTGCAAACCTAGGAGAGTGTGTCATACTACTCCCAGGTAAACTAGGGGGGACTCATTTTGGCAAAGAACGCGGATCTACTGCCCGGCACTCTGGACATGCTGATCCTGAAAGCCATTTCGCTGGAGCAGTTGCATGGCTACGGCGTGTTGTTGAGGATCAAGCAAATTTCGGGAGGGGCGCTCGATATCCCGCAAGGCTCGTTGTATCCCGCGCTGTACCGCTTGGAACACCAGGGGCTGATCGCGTCTGAGTGGGGCCAGAGCGAAAATAATCGCCGGGCGAAATACTATACGCTTACCGCCCTTGGACGCCGGCGCCTGCGCGAGGAAACGGCTGGCTGGAACCGCCTGGCGATCGCGATGGCCGCTGCCTTGAATGCGGCTCCCGAGGAGACATAGAATGCTGGGACGCATTCGTTCTCTCTTTCGCGCGCTCACGACGAGGAACGATTTTGAACAGGGGATGGGCGAGGAACTGCGGTCGCACATCGAGCAATATACCGACGACCTGATCCGGTCGGGCGTGTCGCCGGAGGAGGCGGCACGGCGGTCTCGGATGGAGTTCGGCGGCCTGAATACAGTGCAGGAAGAATGCCGCCAGGCGCGCGGACTGCGTTTCTTCGATGAGCTTGTCAGGCAGAGCCGCTACGCGGCCCGACTGTTGCGAAAGTCGCCCGGCTTCACGATCACCGCCCTCCTCACGCTGGCCATTTGCCTGGGCGCCAATCTCACCATTTTCGCGGTGATTGACTCCGTCCTCCTGCGCCCGCTGCCATTTCCAAATGCCGGCGGCCTGGTCACGATGTTCAACACCTACCCACGTGCCGGAGTCGAGCGCGACGGTTCCTCGATCACCAATTATTACGAGCGCCGAGGCCGGATCCCCGCGTTTGACGCCGTGGCGCTCTATCGCTTCGAGACAGCGATTGTGGGTGAGGCGGGTTCGACCGAACGCGAACCGGTTGCTCTGGTCTCCCCCGAATTCTTCCCGACGCTGGGAGTGAATCTGAAGATGGGGCGCGGATTCACGGAAGCAGAAACCTCCCTGCATACGGATACGGTTGCGATTCTTAGCGACCGTTACTGGCGGGAACATTGCGGTGCGGACCCTCAAGTGATCGGCAAGCAAATCCGCAGGGATGGAGTTGCGGTCACAGTGATCGGCGTGCTGCCACCTGGCTTCCGCTTCCTGTCATCGCGAGCCACGTTGTATTTTCCGTACTCGTCGCGGCCGGAGCAGCGGACGCCGTCGGAGCGCCACAGCGGGGGGAATTCCAGGCAGATGATCGCCCACTTGCGGCCGGGGGCGACTCTCAGTCAGGCGCAAGCGCAGATCGACGCCCAGAACGCCACGCTCGAAAAGGATGATCCGCAAGCAAAAATGATGGCCGATGCCGGCTTTCGCACCGTTGTGGCGCCGCTGCATGCCGATCACGTGGCGAGCATTCGTCCCGTGTTGCTGCTATTGCAGGCCGGATCGCTGACGCTGCTGTTCATCGGCGCGGTCAACCTGATGAATCTGATGCTGATCCGCGCGAACGGCCGGGCGAAAGAAATGGCTCTCCGGCAGGCACTGGGCGCGAGCCGCGGGCACGTCGTTAGTGAGGTGATGGTCGAAACGATAATCCTAACTCTGGCAGGCGGAGCGCTCGGGCTGGCCGCGGGCGCTGCCGGTATCCGCTTCCTGGCGGTGTTCGGCGCCGATCAGCTTCCATTAGGGAGTGAGATCGCATTCGACGGGCGGCTAGCCGCCGTTGCGTTTCTCGGAGCGGGGCTGTTGGGGATCGTGCTTGCGTTGCCGGTCGCCTGGTTCGCCTTGCGCGGTCATCTGGCCAACGCCATTCAATCGGAATCGCGCGGGGGGACGGCGAGCCGCGCCGCACAGACATTGCGTCACGGCTTCGTTGTGGCGCAGATTGCGCTGGCTTTTGTTTTGTTGTGCGGGGCAGGGCTGCTGGGGTTGAGCCTGGAGCGCGCGATGTCCGTATCGCCCGGATTCCGCCCCGATCATGTCCTCACCGGGCAGATCTCCTTGCCGTGGAGCGCGTACCCGAACTGGTCCTCCCGGCTGACGTTCAACGAGAAACTGCTGAGCGAAATCGCCCGTCAACCAGGAGTTTCGGAAGTCGGGTTAGTGAACAATGTGCCGCTGAGCGGCGACAACGGCATGAGCGCGGCTACCGTGAAAGGCCATGTCCTGCGGCCAGGGGAATCTTTGCGAGGACATTATTCGTACGGCGTGGACGGCGATTATTTCACGGCGATGGGCTTCTCTTTACACGAAGGACGGTTCCTGACCGCCGAGGATTCGCGGCGCGGAGAACGAATCTGCGTCGTGGATGAAGATTTCGCGCGCTACTATTGGCCGAATCGGAGCGCTCTCGGTCAGCACCTGTTTGTAGGATCGACCGTGACAAAGGACTCCGATGCGTTCACCGTGGTCGGTGTGGTCGGTGCTGTAAAACAAGTTGGCCTGACGGAAGAGGTTGCGCAAGGCGCAGTCTACTATCCTTACGCTTTGCGCACGGATGACCGGCTGTTCGTGGTGGTCCGCACCGTTGTTCCGCCGGAGTCCATGGGCCTCACGCTACAGAAGCTCGTCCGGCAAATCGACCCCCGCCTGCCGATGAGCGACGTGCGATCGATGGACGCCCGCATCGGGAATAGCCTGATCGCCCAGCGTTCCCCGGCGCTGCTGACGGGCTTGTTTTCCGCGATTGCTCTGCTGCTGACCGCCATTGGCACGTACGGCGTGTTGAGTTATGCCGTGTCGCTGCGTCGTGGCGAGATCGGCGTGCGTATGGCGCTGGGCGCGCTGCCCGGGCAGATCCGAGGGCAGTTTCTAGCCCTCGCGCTACGCCTGTTGCTGGCGGGCACTGCCCTTGGTGTCGGCGGCGCGTGGCTGGCCGGCCGAGCCATGAGGAGCCTGCTGTTCCATGTTCCGCCGACGCATCTTCCGATTCTTGCCGGGGCCGCCGCGGCGATGGCATTGGTTTCGTTCGCAGCCTGTCTGTTGCCCTCCCACCGCGCCGCGCGAATTTCGCCGATGGAAGGCCTTTCCCACAGGTAGTGAGTCTCAAGCGCAACGCAGATTATCGACAAATCGGCTCAATTGTCAACAGATCATCCGGTCGCAGCACTCGAAACATTACATGCAATTGCAAGCGGCTGACTTGTTGGCATGGATTTTGCGCGCGGAAAGCCTTTATGAGTTTTTCGGTGAAAGTTACAGCCTTCGAGAACTGCTGCCAGAGTTTCAATCAAACGACTCAAATTTCAGACTACAGCTTGCTCCTGCATTCTATGATTCGGATCACCTGAAATCTTACGAGGCAGAATGCCTCCAAAGAATGGCCAAGAAACCTTGACGAGCTAGTGGAGTGCGTCACTCAGAATCGACATTATGTAGGTATTGATTTCTTTCGTGGCGCACGCCCCCGGCGTGCCGCATCGACACTCAAGTCGATGCATGGCCTACGTTTCTATCTCCCGCGGGACGGGCGTCGAGATGAGTCTCGACGCGGCACGCACGAGTGCGTACGCCACAACCGGCGCGTGTTATTCGTATCGCAGCGCGATCATCGGATCCACGCGCGAGGCTCTTCGGGCAGGCACGTAACAGGCCAGCAGAGCGACCAGCGCCAGCAGCACCGGCGCCGAAACAAGGACCACGGGATCGAGACTGCGTATGTCGTAGAGGAAACCCGCCAGCACTTTGCCGAGCAAGAGGGCAGGCAACAGCCCTGCTGCGATCCCGACCATGGTCACCTTCAGGCCTTCGCCCAAAATCATGCGCAGCGTCAACGAGGCGTCCGCGCCAAGCGCCATTCGTATCCCGATCTCGCGCGTCCTTCGCGCGACCGTATAGGCATTGAGGGCATACAATCCGATCACCGCCAGCAGCAACGCCACGGAGCCGAATATCTCCAGGATGTGCGCGCCGGTGCGAACCACCCACAGATCGAAGCCTGATTCCAGATGCCCGCGCATCGTTTTCAGCGCCAGCAGCGGGAGCCGCTCGTCTACGGCGAGAATTTCGCGCCGGACCGTCTCCAGGATTTTCTTTTCCGCTTCCGGCCCCCCTCCGGCCACTTTCAGGTGGAATTGCGTGTCCGCCTGATACTCTCTGCCGAAGGGAAGGTAGAGATGGGGCTCCACGCCCACGCCCACGATGTTCTCCCGAACATCGCCGACCACGCCCACCACTTCCAGGTCGTCTCTCCCCGCGCCATCGATGCGAAGGTGCTTACCAAGCGCATCGCCTCCCGGCCACAGTTTAGCCGCCGCCAGCCTGTCGATCACCGCGACGCCGCTCTTTGTTTTTTCCACGCCCTCCGCGGCTGTAAAGGGCCGCCCGCGCAGGATGGGAATGCCCAGCGTCTGAAAGTAATCCTCGCTCACAATGTTGTAGCGAACGCTCAGCGCCGGGTGCTCCCTCGAAACCGCGACTTCGAACGGCGCAATGCTTTTCCCCATATTTACCATCCCGAATGGAACCGTCGCCGCCATGGCCACCGATTGCACGCCGGGCACCTGGCGCAACCGCTCCTTGACGGCCAGGTAGACAGGCTTGGCATGCGCCTCATCGTAATCGATCAGGCTCGCATCCACTTCGGCCAGCACCTCGTTCTCGAGCGAGAATCCGGGCTGAACGTTCGACGCGCGAACAGCGCTTTGGACGAACAGGCCGGCGGCGGTCAGCATCATCAGAGAGAGGGACAGTTGCGCCATCACCAGCAGGTTTCCGCGCGACAGCAGGCGGCGCTTGCGGCCGGCCCCATCCTCGCCCGTATTTTCCTTCAGGTCGATCCACACATCGGGCCGCGACAGCTTCCACGCCGGAAGCAGCCCGAACACGACGGTGCTGAGCGCGCAGAACAACATGGTGAACCCCAGCACCCGGATATCCGGCGAAGCGTCGTAGACGATATCGATCGGAGCGATCCTGGACATCGATTGCACCAGCAGCGTCGTGCTCCAGTACGCGACGAGAAGTCCCGCCGCGCCTCCGAGCATCGCCAGCAGCAACCCCTCCGTCACCAGTTGACGTACGATCAGCGTCCGGCTGCCTCCAATGGCCAGGCGAATGGCGATTTCCTTGCGCCGCGACGTCCCTCTGGCCATCATCATATTGGCCAGGTTTAACGACGCGATCAGCAGGACCATCGCGGCGAGCGAAAGCAGCATGACGGCGGGGATGCGCAACAGGTCATTTTCGTTCTGCGGATCGGTGGAAACTCCCATCCGCGGCATCCGCCGGGCCACCAGTGCCTGGTCTTTATTCTCGGCCGGATACGCTTTTTCCAGGCGCGACGCTTCGACTGCCAGCGTCGCATCGGCTGCCGCTAGGCCGACGCCCGGTTTCAAGCGGCCCAGCACGATCAATGTTGGGTTATCGCGCGCCGCGAGCGGTTTGACTTTTCCGTCGAAGTCGTTCATCAGCAATGCGTAGGCCCCAAGCGGCGCGAACATCTCGGGGCTCACCAGCGCCGTGGTGCCCGTAAATCCTTTCGGGGTGATGCCGACGATGGTGAACAAATGGCCGTTGATGCGCACACGCTTGCCCACCAGTGCCGGGTCTTGTCCATTTCTCTTCCAGAAGGAATCGTTCACGATCGCGGTCAATTCCGCACCTGGCTTCTCTTCTTCCGGCAGGAAGGCCCGGCCCATCGCCATCTTGACGCCCAGCGTGGAAAAATAATTGGAGGAAACAATCGCCGCGAACGACCGTCGCGTGCTCTCGCCCTCCTGTATGCCGACCATCGCCAGATTCATCGCCGCCAGGCTGGAAAAAGCCTGGTTGGCATCGCGGATGTCGACATAGTTCGGATAGGAGAACGCCCGGTACTTGTCAGGATGCTTCGCGTCGCGGCTGTAAAGGCCGGCCAGTGCCTCCGGGTTCTCGACGTGCAGAGGCTTCAGCAAAAACGCGTTCACCAGGCTGAACACCGCGCTATTCGCTCCGATTCCTAAAGCCAATACCAGCACCGCGGCGACGGTAAATCCCGGCTTGCTCGACAGCATCCGGATGCCGTAACGAACGTCCTGCCAAACACGAAATAGCATGATAGGGTTACGAAGGTTCCGTGAAACAGGTTCCCGCGCTACACTGATTTGAGTGCAAAAACTTCTGCTGTCAACCTTAACCGTCGCCGTCCTGCCGTGGACGATGCTCGCCGAAATTGCCGAAGATGCGAAACCATTCCTCGGCCGCTGGGATATGACGGTCACCCCCGCCACGGGAAATCCATACCCTCAGTGGATGGAACTGACGGAAAATAGCGGCAAAATCGAAGGACGCGTGCAGCCTCGCGGCGGCGCGTGGCGGCCCATCGTGGGCGCCAGTGTCGAATCCGGCAAACTTCTCGTCAGCGTCTCCGCCGCCGGTCGCGGACCCGCGGTGAACTGGGAGCTTACGTCCTCTTCCCCTGACAAGCTGACGGGCGCCGAAAAGCGCGGCGACGCCGCCGGCCCCACGCTGGTCGGCCTGAGGGCGCCGAAACTCGACCGTCCGACGCCGAAAAAGTGGTCCAAACCGGAGCCGCTGTTTGACGGCAAGGACCTCGCCGGCTGGGAACCCATTGGCAACGCCGCCAACAACAAATGGATTGCCCGCGACGGCGAGCTGGTAAACGACAACCCGGAGACACCCGGCGTGCGCGGCCCCGGCGCCGCCAATCTCAAGACCACCGCCAAATTTCAGGATTTCAAGCTGCATATCGAGGTCAATTGTCCCGAAGGCGGCAACAGCGGCATCTACCTCCGCGGCCGCTATGAAGTGCAAGTCGGCACCGAAGGCGGAACCCAGCCGACGCATGAAATGGGCGCGATTTATAGCCACTACGGGCCGCCTGCCGGTGCGGAAAACGGCCTCGGCAAGTGGACGGCGTTCGATATCACCTTCGTCGGCCGACACGTCACCGTCCTGCGCGACGGCAAAATGTACCACGATAACGTCGAGATCCCCGGACCGACTGGAGGCGCGCTCGATAGCAATGAAGCGGAACCCGGTCCCTTTTTCCTGCAAGGCGACCACCACGGCGTTATCCGCTACCGGAACATCACCATTTCCGTGCCGCGGAATTGATTATTCGGGCTTGGGTAATTCCCGCCGCGGCAGCATTTCCTGGCGCACCGCGGTTTCGTAGACCAGCGTCGCGATCACGGCGGAAGCCTGCATCAAGTCTTCCGGAACCGCGTGGTCCCAGGTGTCCATGCTGGAGTGGTGCGCGATGGTGCTGTAATCGAGCGGATCCTGGATGAATTGGAAGCCCGGCAGGCCGACGGCCGCGAAGCTCAGGTGATCGGTGCCTCCCGTATTGCGAATGGAAACCGTGGTCACGCCCAAATCGCGGAACGGCGCGAGCCACGATTCGAAAATCGGCCGCATCGCTTCATGACCCTGCAGGTAGACGCCGCGAATCTTGCCGCCGCCGTTGTCCAGATTGAAATAACCGGAGAGCTTGCCGTGTTCCGACGTCACCTGCATCGTCTTGGGATCGGCAAAATGTTCTTTGACGTACGCCCGGGAGCCGAACAACCCTTCCTCCTCGCCTCCCCACAGGCCGATGCGGACGGTTCGATCCATCTTCAGATTCAGGGCTTTCAAAATGCGCATGACCTCGATCATCACCGCGCTTCCGGCGCCATTGTCCATGGCTCCGGTCCCCATATGCCAGGAGTCGAAGTGGGCGCCGATCATCACGATCTGATCTGTCTTGGCTCCGCCCGGAAGCTGGCCGATAATGTTCAAGCCATCCACATCGTGGTCGGAGGTGGTGGCTTTCAGGCTGATTCTCAGCCGGACAGGAGTTTTCTTCTCCACCAACCGGGCGATCCGGTTGTATTGCTCCGCCGTCACGACGAACGTCGGCGGGGCGGCCGTGCCGGCTGTTTTGAAGGAGCCGGCAGCTTCGCCGAACAGCTTGCCCGTGTGCGCGCGATCGTCTTCCAGCACTACGCCCGCAACCCCTTCTTTAGCGAAAAACGCGCCTCGCTCCGCCGCGACCTGATCGTAGAGATCGTAGATCTGATCCATCAGTCCGTTGGTGAGGCTGCCAAAAAACTTTCCGATCTCAGACGGGTCCGGCCATTCCAGATCCTCCAGCCGTTTGGCGGAGATCTTGGCCGCCGGAGCGGGCGCCTTCTGCATATCCGCCAGTTCGGCGTCGGTATAGCGGCGAAACTGTGGGTTCGACTGCGGGGCAGGGACTTTAGGGGCGCTGATCAGCACGATTTTGCCCTTCAGCTTTCCCGTCCAGGCCGCCTGATACGCCTGCCACGCTTCCTTGTTTTTTTTCGGCCCATCGTTGAAGGAGACCTTCACCGGCGCCAGGACCAGCTCCGCCGTCACCGCTCCATTGGTCGATGAACTCCAGGCCAGCGGCAGTGCCGTCAGCGCCGCGTAGCGCGGTTCCATCATCTCCAGCGACGATTGTTCCAGCGTCCAGGCCCGCCCGAATGGACCCCATTTTTCGAGGTGCACTTTTTCCAGGCCGTACCCCGACAGCTCCCCCATCGCCCATTTCGCCGCGTCCTCGAAACCCGGCGACCCCGTCAACCGCGGCCCATGCACGTCGCTCAAGTTGCGCAGCGTCTCCATGACGTGGCTATGTTCGAATGCCTCGGCTTTGATCCGATCGACAATCCCCAGGTCGACCCGGTCCTGATTAAAAGCCGGTAAAGTCAATAAAAGCAGGAGCGCGGTTCTTTTCATTTCCAAAGTATATCCATGATTCAAGAACTGGCATAACCGCGACGAGCCTGAGGCGTCTAATCGAGGACGGTATCCATATGACATCAAGTTTCTGGGAGCCATTCGCACAGGACATCCGCTACGCCTTCCGCAGCATGGCGGGGAGCAAACTGTTCACGGGCATGGCGATTCTGTCGCTTGCATTAGGGATAGGGGCCAATACCGCCATCTATAGTTTCATGGACGGCGTCATGCTTCGGGCGCTGCCTGTTCAGCATCCCGATCGACTGGTGATCCTCAACTGGCGCGCCAAATCGGAAGCTCCGGTGGTCCACAGCCACTGGGGCTCGAATTACGATGAACCGGGAGGCGGCCAGACAAGCCCGAATTTCCCTTATCCGGCGTTCGAACTGCTCCGCGACCACAACGACGTGTTGTCATCCCTGTTCGGCCACATGGGAGGCGGACGGCTGAATCTGGTCATCGACGGCAGCGCGGAATTGGCGAGCGGACAATATGTCACCGGCGGTTTCTTCTCGGGCCTTGGCGTGCCACCGGCCGCCGGTCGCCTGATCGCGCCTGAAGACGACAAGCCCGGAGTGCCGCCCGTCGCCGTGATTACCAACGATTACTGGCACACCCGGTTCGGAGCGAATCCCTCGGCGATTGGGAAACAAATTCAAATCAACGGAACTTCGTTCACCATCGCCGGCGTTTCCGCACCGGAATTTTACGGCGTCTCGCCGGACAACAAGCCCTCGGTATTCCTCCCGATGGCGAACATCGGTCTCACCCGTCTGCAGATCGATGCGCAGTCCATGTTCCACGAAGGAACCAATTACTGGATTGAATTGATGGGGCGTTTGAAGAACGGAGTCACGCTGGCGCAGGCGCAAGCTCAGCTCGCCGGACCCTTCCACGGGTTTGTCGAGAGCACCGCGACAAAGGACAGAGAGCGCGCCGACCTTCCCTCCCTGTGGCTTCAGGAAGGCGGATCGGGCGTCGATTCCCTGCGCCGTCAATATTCGAAGCCGCTGTGGATTCTGATGGCGATGGTCGGCCTGATCCTGGCCGTCGCCTGTTTCAATATCGCGAATCTGCTGCTGGCGCGGGCGGCGAGCAGGCGCCGCGAGATCGCTCTCCGGCTCAGCCTGGGTGCCGGCCGTTTCCGTCTCATCCGCCAATTACTGACCGAAAGCCTGGTCCTGGCGCTGCTGGCCGGGGTCGCCGGGACCGCCATCGCCGCCGTTTGCATTCGACTGTTATTGCTCCTGCTGACCAATGGCAACGACAACTTCACGGTGAACGTGCATCTCGATTGGCGGGTGCTTTCCTTCACGCTTCTGATCGCCATCGCGAGCGGCATTTTCTTCGGACTCGCCCCCGCCCTTCAGGCCACCCGAGTGGACATCACGCCGGCGCTGAAAGAAACCCGCGCCAGCGAGTCGCACCGAAGGTTCGGATTGAGCCAGGTGCTGGTCGTCACGCAGATCGGCATCTCTCTGCTGTTGGTGGTTGCCGCCGGATTATTCGTCCGCACCATTGCGAATCTTCATTCCGTGAATCTGGGCTTCAACGCCGAAAACATCCTGATATTCACGCTGGACGCCACCCAGGCAGGATATAAAGACGCTTCGCTCAAGCAGTTTTACAAGGAGCTCGAACAGCGGTTCCAGGCGATTCCCGGCGTGCGCAGCGCCACCAGCAGCGACATGCCGATGGTCGGAGGTTGGTCCAGCAGCACCAGCATCACCGTGCCCGGCATCCCTCAGCCTCCCGAGGGCCAGAGAGGTCCGAACACTTCCTACGCCCTGGTGGGCTCGACGTTTTTCGAAACGATGGAGATCCCCATCGTCGCTGGCCGAGCCCTCGACAAGCGCGACGTGGAGGGCGCGCCCACCGCGGCGGTGGTCAACCAGGTCTTCGCCGAGAAGTATTTTCACGGCCAGAATCCAGTGGGGCGTCATTTCGGCCTCGGCGGCACGAAAGATCCGGCGGACATCGAAATCGTCGGAGTCGCGCGGACGGCGCGATACAGTTCTCTCAAGCGCGAAATTCCTCCGGTGACGTATATCGCCTGGATTCAGTCGCCAAAATCGCGACAGCTCCGGCAAATGCTTTTCGAGCTGCGCGCCACCGGCAATCCGCTGGCGCTGGCCAATACGGTCCGTCAGATCGTGCACGAAGTGGGGCCGCAAGTTCCTGTGGCGGAAATGACCACGCAGTCCCGCCGCATCGATCAGACGATTTCTCAGGAGCGCACCTTCGCCCAACTCTGCGCCTGTTTCGGCGGGCTGGCGTTGTTGATGGCCTGCGTCGGGCTCTATGGAACCATGGCCTACGCCGTCGCGCGCCGCACGGGCGAGATCGGCATTCGCATGGCCCTGGGCGCGACCCGTCGCCGCGTGATTTGGATGATTCTTCGCGAGGTCGCGCTGCTTTGTGCATTCGGCTTGCTGGCTGGACTGGTGGCGGCGTATCAAACTACGGCCTTTCTGAAATCGTTCCTGTTCGGCGTCAAACCGAACGATCCGTTTGCAATCGGCGCCTCGGTTGCGATCCTCATCGCCTGTGCGCTCCTCGCCGGATACCTGCCCGCGTTCCGCGCCTCCCGCATCGACCCCATGGTGGCCCTGCGAAACGAGTGATCAGACTCGCGGCGCTATTATTTTGTCGAATCCCCGAGATCCGAAACAGAGCCGCGACTTGCAGGAGCGGTCCACTTTGCCGCGCGAAAAAGCTCAGAATGGAACGATGGCCAAGCCAGTGCACCGATGTTCCTGGGCGGAAAGCGATCCGCTGCTCGCCGCCTATCACGACGCCGAATGGGGCGTCCCGGAGTTTGACAGCCGCGCGCTGTGGGAAAAATTAATGCTGGACGGTTTTCAGGCCGGCCTTTCCTGGTCCATCATCCTGCGCAAGCGCGAGGCCTTTCGCAACGCGTTCCAGAACTTCGATCCTCAAAAAGTCGCGCGCTTTTCCGAGGCCGACGTCGTACGATTGCTCGGCGACGCAGGCATCGTTCGCTCGCGCGCGAAAATCGAGGCGACCATCGGCGGCGCTCGCGCCTATCTGGCGATGCGGGAAGCGGGAGAGGAGTTCTCGCATTTTGTGTGGGACTTCGCCGGCGGAAAACCGATCCAGAACAGCGGCCCCGTGCCGTCCCAAAGCCCTCTCTCCGAGGAAATCTCAAAGGCGCTGAAAAAGCGCGGTTTTAAATTTGTCGGTCCCGTCATCGTTTATGCGTGGATGCAGGCCGTCGGAATGGTGAACGATCACGCGGCGGATTGCTTTCGGAGAAACCTCAAGGCAGGGCGAAGGAAATAATATTCGACCCAGCCTCCACGGCCACGAACTGCCCGCCCTCGACCGCGTACGTCATCGGCGACGCGTGCCACTGCTGGTTGGTATGAAAATGCCACAGCAATTTTCCCGACTTCGCGTCCGCTGCCGCCAGTGCGCCGCTCTCGTCGCAAAAGAAAACCAGTCCGCCGGCCGTAGAAACGACGCCGCCCCAGCCCCCCGCGCCTCCGATCTGCGGGATCTCCCAAACGATCTTCCCGGTTTGAATATCGAGAGCGCGCAGAAAGCGCTCCGGCGTTTCGCCGGGGACACGCCGCGTGCCTCCGCCATAGAAAGACTTGCTCGGCTCCCACCACGCGTCGGATTTCGTATAAATGCTGCACGATTCAACAGCCATCAGGTAGAACAACGTGGTGTCGGGATTGTACGCGCTCGAATACCAGTTGGTCGCGCCGGCCACGTTCGGACAGGTCTTCGTGCCCTCCGGCGTGGGCGTCGCGCTGGCGCGAACGCGGGGACGGCCTTTCTCGTCGATCCCGTCGGCCCAGTCCATTTTCTTGACGAACGGCTGGCCGAGAAGAAATTCGCCGGTAGTGCGGTCCAGCACATAAAAAAAGCCGTTGCGGTTGCCTTGCATCATCAACTGCCGCGGCTTTCCTTTAAACGGCGCGTCGATGGCAAGCAACGGCGCCACCGCGTCCCAATCGTGCAGATCGTGCGGCGTGAACTGGTAATACCAGCGCAGCTTGCCGGTCTTCGGCTCCAGCGCGACCACCGAATCGGCGTACAGATTATCGCCCTTGCGCTCGTCTCCGTTGTAATCCGGGCAGGGGTTGCCGGTGGGCCAGAAAATCAGGTCGGTGGCCGGATCGTACGTGCCGGTGAACCACGCGTCGACGCAGCCATGCTCGATCGCGCGTCCGACCCACGTTCTCGGCCCTTCGATGGTGGAGAAGCGCCACGCCTGCGCGCCCGTATCCACGTGATAGGCGGCAATGAATCCGGGCGCGCCCTCATCGCCTCCGGAAGTTCCCGATAGAACCAGATCGCCCACCACCAGAGGAGCGCCCGTGGCTCCGTAATGCCGACGAAAATCGGCCATTTCCGTGTCCCACAAAAGATGCCCGGTCATCCGGTTCAGCGCGATAATGTGCGCATGATCGGTAATCATGAACACTTTGTCGCGCAGCACGGCCACGCCTCGGTTGATGGCCGATGCCGCGTCGCCGATCACGCCTTTGGTCAGCGGGCGCTGATAGTGCCAGATCTGCCGTCCGTTTTTGGCGTCCAGGGCATAGCATTCGTTGGCCGTGGTGACGTACATGATCCCATCGACCACAATCGGCGTCCCTTCCAGGCGCTGCGCCCCGGCGATGGGAAACATCCACGCGGGTGCGAGATGCCCGACGTTGGAAAGATCGATCTGCTTGAGATCGCTGTGCCGGTTGCCGGTGATTTTTCCGTGATAGGTGGGCCAATCGCCAGGGTTCGGATGGACGATCTGCTCGAAAGAAATACCGGCCGCGGACGCGGAAACGGCGTCGACGGATGGCGCGGTTTCGCTGGTCAGGCGGGACAGAAACGCCAGCAGGTCGGGAACCCTCGAAGCTTCCACAACCGGCATCAGCGACTTGGGCTCTCGCGTTTCGCTGGCGATTTGCGATTTCGAAAGGATGTGCAGCGCTCCGTCGGCTCCCTGCAGCTGCAAATCGTAGTTGCTCTCGTTCCTGGCGATGCCGCTGAAGACCTTTCCATCTTTGAGGCGCACCGTCACGGGACGATAGCCCGGCGTGGTGAGCGTTTCAGGGCGCGCTAATGCCTGCTCGATCTGAGCGAGTCTCTTTTCACGCGCGACGTTGGTCAAATCGGGTCCCAGAACGCCGCCGCGGCCTTTGATCATGTGACAGCGGGTGCAATTGCCCTGGCCGAAGAAAACTCGCTGACCGGCTTGCGCGTCGCCCGCCGTTGCCGGATGATCCGCCGCGGGCGCGCGTAGTTTCGTAACGTGCGCGACCAGCGCGTTCATCTCCGCATCGGTGAAGGAGAAGGCGGGCATGCCTCCCTCTTTGATTCCGTTTTTGATCGTCTCGCGCAGATTGGCCTCGGCGCGGCGGCGGCCGTTTTCCACGATGGTGGGCCCGTGCTCGCCCCCTGCTCCATCGACCCCGTGACAGCCTGCGCAGTGGGATTCGAAGAGTTTAGCTCCGTCCTGTCCATATGCGCAGAGCGCGAAACACGCCAACAAGGTGGCGCGAACTTTAGTTTGCCGCATCGGCTTCAGCCGATTTCCGGCCTGGTGACCCGCCGGCTGAAGCCGACGCTGCAAGCTGAAGCTCGCGCCACAAAAGAGTTTCATTTCGTCACACTAACGTATCGAACTTCTCGGACTCGTGCTTGGGGAGCGGGTACACTGAACGTATGCAGCTGGGAATGATTGGATTGGGACGGATGGGAGCCAACATGGTCCGCCGCTTGATGCATGGCGGACACGAGTGCGTGGTGTTCGACATGAGTCCCGAGAGCGTGGCCAGTATGGTGAAGGACGGCGCCACCGGTGCAAGTTCTCTGGACGATTTCGTCGGCAAGCTTCGCGGACCGCGCGCGATTTGGTTGATGGTGCCCGCCGCGGTGGTGGATGGGACGCTCGCACAGCTGGTTCCGCGATTGCAAAAAGACGACATCGTCATCGACGGCGGAAACTCGTACTATATCGACGATATTCGTCGGGAGAAGGAACTGCGCGAGCACGGCCTCCATTACGTCGACGTCGGCACCAGCGGAGGTGTCTGGGGATTGGAGCGCGGCTATTGCCAGATGATCGGCGGCGAGCCTGAGATTGTCGAGCATCTGGATCCCATCTTCAAAACTCTGGCGCCGGGGCGGGGAAGTGTCGATCGCACTCCGGGCCGCGACAAAGTCGGCGGCACCGCCGAAGACGGGTATCTGCGCTGCGGACCGGCGGGCGCCGGGCACTTCGTGAAGATGGTCCACAACGGAATTGAGTACGGGATCATGGCGGCTTACGCGGAAGGGCTGAATATCCTTCATAAGGCGAACGTCGGAGCTACCAATCGCGAAGTGGACGCTGAGACCACGCCCCTTCGTAATCCGGAAAACTACCAGTACGATTTCAACTTGCCCGACGTCACCGAAGTCTGGCGGCGCGGCAGCGTCGTCGCCTCCTGGCTGCTGGATCTGACCGCGGCTTCCCTGCTGGAGCAGCCGACGCTGGCTAAATTCTCGGGACGCGTTTCCGATTCCGGGGAAGGACGCTGGACGCTGCAGGCCGCGATTGACGAATCCGTGCCGGCGCCGGTTTTGAACGCCGCGCTGTTCCAGCGATTCTCCTCGCGCGGCGAGGCCGATTTCGCCGACAAGGTTCTCTCTGCTCTGCGATACCAATTCGGCGGGCATCTGGAAAAGCCGGCCGAAAAATAATCAGCACTCCAACGTGGCGCGGTCCCATTTGGCAAGACTGGCGCCCGCGTTGTAGGTGCTCTCCAGAAATTCCAGTAAGGCTTGCTCCGGCGAATCGGCACGGCGCACGTCGTCGTACATCAAAATGAACTCTGAAAGCTGGGGGTTCCATTTCGCCGCCTCCGGCCGCACGCGCGCTTCCTCAATCCCGGCGGGCGGCGGAACGGTGTAGGAATAAAATGCGGGACCATCCACCACGCCGCCACCGGGCCAAAAACCGGCGCTACAGACTTCATGCGAATACGCCGGACCGCTGATGACCCCTTTTCTATGCGGCGCGAGCCGCCCGGAAAACCGCGTGCAGGCCAAATCGAAACTGCCCCAGAAAAAGTGAACCGGGCTGCACTTGCCGATAAACCGACCGCGAAATCGCTCCATCACTTTGGAGGTGGAAACCAGGATTCGCCAGTGTCGATGTGCGTACTCGGGGTCGTAAGAGCAGTGGGCGAGATCGCAATCGAAGGGCACCGCATCGGCAATCTCCTGCGGTTTAAGATCGATGATGACCTTGATGCCCAGCGATGCCAGAGTCTCCGAAATTCCCGCGTAAAAAGCAGCCACCGATTCCGGTTTCAGCGGGCGCGAGGCGCTGGTCCCTTCGCTTGTCGAAATCTCGACCGAATGCTTCTGAAAGTCGAATTGAATTTCGAAGATGCCCGGTCCGTAGGGGATTGGTCCCGTGGTGAGGCCTCGCGAGTTCACGTAGAGGGTCACATGCCACCACTGATTCAGCGGCGTCGAAAGCGTCATGCGGATCTTGCCGACGATCTGGGTCCACAGATGAAGCGTGTGGTACGTATCCTGCCATTCCTTCAACGGCAAAGAGGGCCAGTTCTGATCGTTGCTCATACCTTTATTTTCCCGCGTGAGGGTTGCGCAGCGATGTCGGGCGATCCCGCCACACCGGACGCGCGGGCATTTGCGCCACGCGATACCCGACTTCGAGCAACACTTGCAGGTCTTCCACCGCACCAGTGAGATCCCAATCTGGTTTGATCTGATCGGTGGGCTTGTGATAATCGTTGCGGATGTACTCGTTCCGTTTCTCCTCGCCGTAGCCCGCCGGCTTGCCGACGAAGTCGATGCCGGGGCTTGAGGCGAGGGAGGGAACGCCTCCCATGGCGAACTCCACGTGATCGGAGCGCCAGTAAAACCCATCGATAGGATCGGTGTCGCCGGTAACCACGCGTCCCTGCCGGGTGACCGCGTCTTTTACCAGGTCGTCGAGCGAAGACATGCCCTGTCCCAATTGGCTGAAGTCCTTCGTCTTCCCCCAGCCCCAATTGCTGAAGTAGTCCAGATTGATGTTCGCCGCGGTGTCGGCCAGCGGATAAAGCGGATGCTGAACGTAATACTTCGCGCCCAGCAGTCCCCTTTCTTCGGCCGTCGTGAACAGAAAGATCACGGTGCGCTTCGGCCGCGCGGGCAACTCCGAAAACGCGTGCGCGAGTTCCAGCACGCCGGCGGTGCCAGACGCATTATCGCTGGCGCCATGGAAAATGTTCTCGCCCTGCCGCCCCAGGTGATCCCAGTGGCCGGAATAGATCACATATTCCTGACGCAGCACCGGATCGCCGCCTTCAATTTTTGCGACCACATTGTTTGACTCGATTTCCCGCACTTCGTTCTTCGCGTTGACGGCGATCGAAGCTTTCAGCGCCACGGGCTGGAAAGCGGGCGAGAGCGCCGATGCCCGAAGCGCGGCCAGGTCCTGTCCTGAGGCGGCGAACAACTGCGTCGCCTTGTCGCCGTTCAGAGAGACGGTGGCCGCGATGTGTTCGGTGGAAAACGCATCGCGAACAATCATGGTTTCGCGAACAATGAAGCGATTGGGCCCGACCCCCGCTCCTCCTCGCGCGGCGCCGCGTCCCGCTCCGCCTTGCAGGGTGATCACCACTGACGCTCCGCGCGCATACGCCAGGTCGGCCTTCGTGCCGGGGCGGCCGTAGATGGAAAGCTCCGGGCCGAGGAACATCTTCGGGTCGAGCCTGGAGGGATCGGCGGGATCCGGAACAGGCGGGTCGCCGGCAAGGATGACCACGGCTTTCCCCTTCACGTCGATCCCTTTGTAGTCGTCCCATCTGTATTCCGGCGCCACGATGCCGTACCCGACGAAGACAATCGGTGAATCGGCAACGATGATCGAGGCCTTGGGTTGCGAGGACGTCACCCGGTAATCCTCGGCTGTCAGCGGGAAATCCGCGGCGCCGGATTTCACAATGATCTCCCCGCCTCCGGCTTGGATGCCCCACAGCGCCACCGTTTCGAGCCAGGAACCATTGGGATTCCCAGGCGCGAGTTTCATCGCCTTGCACTGGGCGATGATGTAGTCGAGGCTCTTCTTCTCGCCCTCGGTGGCAGGCGCGCGGCCCTCAAACTCGTCGGATGCAAGTACCCTGATGTGTTTGAGGAGGCCCTTAGGCGTAATCGCATGGAGCGCACGCTTGGGAACGGGCGACGGGTCCGCGCCCGAGAGGACGGCGCAGGCCAGCAGCGCGCTTATAAAGGTTCGGCAAATCATTCGAACATGTTCGCATAGGACAATGAACGAATGGAACAACGAAACATCGGAAGCCAGGGGCTGGTCGCGGGCGCGATCGGGCTCGGCTGCATGGGGATGTCCCACGCCTACGGAACGCCCGCCGACGAAACGGAGTCGATTGCCACCATTCATCGCGCTCTCGACTGCGGCGTAACCATGCTCGATACAGCCGAGGTCTATGGCCCATACACCAACGAAGAGCTGGTGGGCAAGGCGATCCGCGGCCGTCGCGGCCAGGTTGTACTGGCGACAAAGTTCGGGTTTGTGATGGGGTCGGGCCTGACCGGCCTCGATGGTTCGCCGGCCAACGCCAGGCGCGCGATCGAAGGCTCGCTGCGGAGGCTGGGCGTGGACGTTATCGATCTCTATTACCTGCATCGCAGGGACCCGGCGGTTCCCATTGAGGAAACCGTGGGCGCGATGAAGGAACTGGTGGAGGCGGGCAAGGTTCGTTTTCTGGGTCTTTCGGAGGTGGGCGCGGAGACCATCCGACGGGCCCACAACGTGCATCCCATCAGCGCCGTGCAGAGCGAGTATTCGCTGTGGGAGCGGGGCATTGAAGCGTCGATCCTGCCGGCGATGCGGGAACTCGGTGTCGGCCTGGTGCCGTTCAGCCCTCTCGGGCGCGGCTACCTGACCGGCGCCTTCCATTCGAGCTCGGTTTTCGTCGAGGGCGATTTCCGGCGCAAATTACCCCGATTCGACGATCAGCATATGGCCGCGAACCAGAGGCTGGTCGACATCGTGAAAGCGGTCGCGGGACGCCACGGTGCGACCCCTGCGCAGGTGGCTCTGGCCTGGGTTCTGAACGCCGCGCCCGATGTCGTGCCGATTCCCGGCACCAGACGCATCGCATATCTGGATGAGAATCTGGGCGCGGCGAGCCTTCATTTGACGGTGGAAGATATGGCGGACTTGAATCGCCTGGCGTCGATGGTGGCCGGCGAGCGTTATCCGCCGTCGCTGGCGAAGACAGCGGAACGCTAGGACGCCCGCAGCGCTAGCGGTCTGCTACAGTCGTGGCGCACGCCCCCGGCGTGCCGCGTCGACACTCGTGTCGATGCAGGCCTATTGTTTCTATCGCTGGACGGTCGGGCATCGAGACGAGTCTCGACGCGGCACGCACGAGTGCATGCGCCACATAACTGCCAGAATGTGCGACCCATTCCGTGTGGCGCGAGCTTTCGGCTGACGCCGGCGCATGTGGTATCAAAGAACTCATGAAGAAATTCATCGCGTATTTCCTCCTGACGGCGGCTCTGCTTACGGGGCAGGTTACCGCCTTGCGCGTTGGCCACCTGGTGGACCCGGAGAACGGAACGGTCGCGAGCAATCAGGTGATCCTGGTGGAGAACGGAAGATTCACGGCAATCGGCGGGAACGTCAGCATTCCAGCCGGCGCCGAGGTGATCGACCTAACGCAGGATTGGGTGACGCAGGGGCTGGTCGACGCGCACAACCACTTGGCTCTAACGTACAAGATGCTGCCGGAGAACAACAGCTACTACCTGACCTCGGTTCTCGATTCCACCGCGATCCGAGCCATTCAGGCGGTCTCGAACGGCATAACAATGATGTCCGCCGGATTCACGCTGGTGCGCGACCTGGGCAACAACGCCAACTACGCCGACACGGCTCTGCGCGTGGCGATTGAACAAGGTTGGGTGCCCGGGCCGACCATCGTCAACTCCGGAATTATCATTGGAGGCTTCGGCGGGCAGTTCTCGCCCGTGCCGGAGCGGGAGAGCCTCATTTATCCCGAGTACCTCAACGCAGACACCAACGACGAGATCGTCAAGGCCGTTCGCCGCAACATCGAGTTCGGCGCAAAGGTGATCAAGATCTGCGTGGATTGTAAATCCTACGGGTATACGGCCGAGGAGATGAAGCTGTTTATCGCGGAAGCGGCGAAGTCCGGTTTGAAGGTCGCCGGGCACGTGCAAACCGATGCCGGCGCGCTACGTGCCATCGAGGCGGGCATCTGGTCCATCGAACATTCGAACGGGCTGGACGATAAGGCGCACAAGCTGATGGCGCAAAAAGGAATGTGGCGCGTCGGCACGGAAACGCCTCTCACCGACTATCATACCGGCCTCACCCAGGCGGCAAAGGATCGCTACCAGAGGCAGGAGGACGGCATGAAGAACGCCTATGCCAATCACGTGAAAATGGCGTTTTCAACCGATGCCGATTACTACATTCCCGGCATGACTCGCGGTCAGGTGGTGATCGATTTCCTGAAGAGCTGGAAGGACGCCGGCATCCCGGCTAAGGAAATCCTGAAAATCATGACCGTGAACGGATACATGGTCGCCGATCTCTACGACAAGCGAGGGCCCATCAAAGTGGGGATGCCGGCCGATCTGATCGCGGTGCGGGAGAATCCGCTGGAGAATATCGATACGCTGCGCGATGTAAGATCCGTGATGAAGGACGGCTTGTTTTTCAAGCGCGACGGCGTGATGATGCCGGAGAAGTTCTTCCACTCCGGTCCGACTCCTCCCGCCGCGTGGCGACGCCAATAGTCACCGCCGGCACACCGTCAACTTGATCCCGTCGCGCGGCCGCAGCGTGATCCGGGCTTTGAGCGTGATCTCCTGATCCTCGACAAAACCCAGAGTGCAGCGTTGCGCCACGGTCGCCAGGATGAGCGATGCCTCGGTGAGCGCGAGCGCCGCGCCGATGCAGATGCGTGGTCCTCCGCCGAAGGGCAGCCAGGCGAACCGGTCGCGTCCGGCGCTGTTTTCGGGTGTAAAACGGTCCGGGTCGAACCGCCCGGGATCGTCCCACAGCGTTTGATGGCGATGCAGGATCCAAGGCATAATCGCAACCTGCGTGCCTTTCGGGATGCGCCGCCCACACAGTTCGTCGTCGGCGACGGCTTGGCGGCCCGCCAGACCGGGCACCGGCGGATAAAGGCGCATCGCCTCCTGAATTACCTGCCGCGTATAAGGAAGCCGCTCCAGATCCTCGTACTTCGGCGCCCTCCCATTCAATACGGCGGCCAGTTCCTGGTGCAGCTTCGCCTCCACATCGGGATGCTTCGAGAGCAGATACCAGACAAACGTCATGGCCACAGCCGTGGTTTCGTGCCCGGCAATGAAGATGATCACCACCTCGTCGCGGATTTCCTGAATCGTCATACCGAAGCCCGAGTCGACATCGCGGGCGGCCACCAGACGCCCCAGCAGGTCGGTGGTTCCAATCCTCTTTGCACGCGCCTCGATCAGCTTCAGGATGGATGCGTCCAGGGCGCTGAAAATCGAGTGGATTCGCTCCAGTTTCAGGCCCATCCGCCACGGGCCGATCACCGGCAGAATGTCGAAGATGCCGAAGTCCATCGCCTCCATTCCGTCCCGCAGCGTGTTGCCGACCAGTTCGCAGATTGCGTCGCTGTCGGAGGAAAACATGGTGCGCGAAATGATCCGCAGAGCCAGCTCCGTCATCTCGGAATCGATGTCGATGATGGCGTTCGGCTCCAATCTCTTCATAAAGCGAACCGTGGTTTCGACCATCGCGGGCGCGTAAGAGACGATGCTGCGATGATCGAACGACGGCGCCATGATTTTCCGGTGGCTCCTCCATTTTTCCCCGACGCTGGTCAGCAGCCCGTCTCCAAACGCCGCACCCATGATGCGCGAGGTTTGCAGCTCTTTCGGATAGTTGGCCGCATTGTCCAGCAGAATCCGCTTGATGGCCGCCGGATCGCTGACGATCAGCATGCTGCCGAGGGCGTGCTTCAACTCGTAGAGCGGCTTCTCGTACGCCTCCGCCGGGATGCCCGCGACGCCATTTTCACGGGACACGCGCATGAATTCGAACAGCGGTAAAGGCTTCTCCGGCGGAACAGGCGCGGCCAAGGCCGGCATGGCGTTCGTCATGAAGGAGAGCTTAGATCCAAACCCGCAACGAGTCACGGGATTTTCGGTCAAACGCGGCGCCCTGCCGGTGAACGCCGGAGCAACTGCACCGCGTTTCGCTTGTCCTGCAGGATCGAACACGGGTTAATGTGGGGCCGCCAATCGTGGCGGCAGCCGCCCTTTCAAGGCGGCTTCGGGATCACAACGACTTCAGCCGGCCTCCTCGCGCTTCATCGGCTCAAGCCGATGCTGCAAGCTAAAGCTCGCGCCACTTCCCGACGCCCCACTAGCGTTTCGTTGCCCCCTCTATCTTGTATTCCACGATGCGGGTGTTCCACACGCAGCGCGTCGCGTCGCCGGACCATTGCTGCGTCGTCCACAGTTTGCTGCCGTCAAGCGGGTCGAGCGCGGTCAGTACACCCACGGCATTCCCGATCGTCGCCATATCCCTGGTGTTCAGACAACTAAAGGGCTGCGTGCCTCGAACGACCGTAGTCGGGCCGTGAAACGTGTTCGGCGGATCCGTCTTGCGATGCGTCCAAAGCAGCACCGAGAGATCCGTTGTTGCCGTGGACGACTCAGCCACGATGCCGACGTTGCCCGACGCATCCACTCCCAGCGTCGCAAACTCCGGGTTGAACGTGGCGCCGGAAATCTTCGCCGTCTGGCTGACCACGCACGCCGTCGCCTTCGAACAATCGAGGTCGAAGTAGAACATCACGTTGGTGGTATCCTGCCCCTGCGATCCGCAGTCCTTCGTGCAAGGCCCGGACGGCAGAACGCCCATCAGGTGGGGACCGAACTGGACCAGATTGGTCAGCCGGTGGCTCTCCGCTACCCGCAGAACGATCTTGTCGTTGCCCGCCTGGGGAACCGCACCCAAAGGACCGCAGCAGGGCTTGCTATACAGCCATCTATCCCCGGTCGAGCCGACGTCCGTCTTCACTTCCTGCTCGCTGTAGGTTCCCGTCGCCCCTTTCCATGTGAAGGTATCCACCACCCAATGGAACGGGTAGTTCATCGAATTCTGACATGCGCCCTGCAACGCGCGGTCGCAGGTCTTCGCCGCGAAGAGCGCCGGCGCGGTTGGCGATTTGGATCGATTGTGATCGATCGCCGGCATGATGTCGAGCGGCAGGTTGTGGCGGCGGTTCATGTGCGCGGGCGCGGTTCCCTGCGCGATCGATCGCACCTCGGCCGCGGGAATCGCGAAGCAGTCGTAGGCCACCGCCGGGATCGTGTGAGGATTGTCGTCGCCGAGATGGCCCCCGCAAACATACACTCCATTCTTGTCGTAGCCGAGATGAACGGCGGGGTCGTAACTGAGGCACGGACCGCCTTCGAGGCAGGACGGATAAACTCCGCCCCACGCGCCCAACACATCCGAAGTGGCGCTCACCAGCAGGGAATCGCTTTGCCCGGTGAGCGTCACGATCCACCGGTCGATAAACTCGTCGTAAACGATATGCGGCTCGTACGGTCCCGGCGTGACCGGCGGATTCGGGTTTCTGGGATTGGAACTGACCGGATTCAGCCCCGCCATGCGAACGAATTCAGCCATCGGAAGGGCTTGAATCAGATGCCCCGTGTTGTCGTAGACACGAAGGTTCTGCCACGTGACTTGCACCACTTGCTTGCCATTTGTCCCGACATCCATTTCCGGATGGTCGCAATGCGTCACGCCCGATTCGCATGCGGCCAGACCGGGACCGTTGTCGCCGTCGAACGATTGCAGGATGGTCTGACCGTTTGCCAGTCCCATGACGAGGAGAGCGGGCACGGTCCATTTTAATTCGAGCATGGCTGAATTCTAGACTCTTGGCAGGCGTGGAGCAAATAGATATTTCTTGACTGGACACATCGGGCCCGCCGATGGTTATTCCCAGCGAAACACTTTCGCCGAGAGCGCCGTACAGATCGCGAAAACGAGCACTAACTCCGCGACGTCGCCCATGTGCGCCGACCACGCTTCTCCCTTCCAAATCCCTTGGAGTAACGACACCGCGGGGGTCAAGGGCAGCACGCGCGCCACTCCGCGGAGCACCGGCGGCAGCGATTCCAGCGGCACGAACAACCCGCAGAGCCCGAGCATCGGATAAAGAATGGCTCCTCCAATGGGCTGCGCGAACCGCGCCGTCGGCACGATGCTCGCAATCAGAAAACCGATCGAGAGGATGCTCCACGTGCTGATCAGCAGCGCCAGCGCGAAGCCGAACACCGGGACATCGATCTTCACCGGGTAATAGCGCTTGCCCGCCAGCACCATCAGCGCCATGGTGGCCAGCGTCAGCGCCAGTTTCACCAGGACGTGCGCTGTAAGAATCGTTTGCGGGCGCAGCGGCGTGGCCCGCAGCCGCCTCAGGATTCCTCCCTCGCGGTAAATCGAAATAATGGTGACCAGCGATAATACTCCGCTCAGCGCGATCATGATGGACGCGAAAACCGGCAGCCCGACGCGCAGGAATCCGCTCACCGGAGACGAGTTTATCGGGAGCCTCCCGCCCATGAACCGCCCCACCAGCACGAATGCCAGGACGGGCAGCAGAATCGATCCGACCGCGCCCATCGGCTCGCGCAGGAAGATTTTTATTTCCAGCCAGGTGAGTTTGAATAGTCCGCGGAACATGTGATGGTTAGTATAATCCCCTCCATAACTGTCGGGGTTCCACACTCCAAATGGAACCCCGACAGTCATGGAGGGGATCTCACTGTAACGATTTCTCAATCGCGAATCGAACGGCCGGTCAGCTTCAGGAACACATCCTCGAGATTCGGCAGCACGGTGCGGAAATCGGTGACGCGGATTTTGTTCTCGGACAGGCACTGGATCACATCGGTCACAAAGTCGTCGCCCTTCCCTTCGAGCGTGAACTGCGCCTCGCGCCGCGTTACCGTCTCCAGCATCGGAACCGCTCGCAGCCGCTCCTCCGCCAGCGGATCGCCGGTTGCCAGCAGGACGGTCCTTTCCGGACAATGCCGCCGCACCAAATCCGCGGGTGTACCGATCTCGATGATCCTTCCGTGCTCGATGATCGCCACGCGGTCGCACAATCGTTCGGCTTCTTCCATCAGATGAGTGGTCATGAAGACCGTCTTGCCTCGATCGCGGATGCCCCGCACCAACTCCCAGATCGCGCGCCGCGCTTGCGGGTCAAGCCCGGTGGTCAGTTCGTCGAGAAACACCACTTCCGGATCGTTGATCAGGGCAAGTGCGATAAACAGCCGCTGCTTCTGCCCTCCGGAGAGCGTCATGAACCACGCGTTCCGTTTCGCGGAGAGCCCGAGCTGTTCCATCAACCGCCCGGCGTCGACTGTCGTTGTGTACAGCGAGGCCCACAAATCCACCGCCTCCCAGACCTTGATCCGCTTTTGCAGCTGCGCCTGCTGGAGCTGTACGCCAATCCGGTTCTGTATCTGATAAACGTCGCGAACCGGATCCAGGCCCAGGATCGAGATTTTACCGCTGTCTGGCCTGCGCACTCCCTCGACGCACTCCATGGTGGTCGTCTTGCCCGCGCCGTTGGGTCCGATCAACCCGAAAATTTCGCCTTCCGCAACTTCGAACGAAACATCGGAGACGGCCACCGTCGAGCCATAAGTTTTGCGAATGCCCGACACTTTTATGACTGAACGGCGAGTTTCGGACATGCTTGCAGTATCCAAAGAATATCAGCTATCGGCAACTCAAAGCCGCCATGCAGCTACGTGGCGTACGCACTCGTGCATGCCGCGTCGAGACTCATCTCGATGCACGACTATCAAGCATCGACACAAGTGTCGACGCGGCACGCCAGGGGCGTGCGCCACCTCTATGGTTCCGGCGGCGATGGAAATGTCCCACGCGCTCCCTCGAGAGCAACGCCCAATTCCAGCAGCGCCTCTTCTTCCCACGGCCGTCCGACCAGTTGCACACCCACCGGCATTCCCTGTTCGTCCAGCGCAAAAGGCACGCTCAACGCCGGGAATCCCAGCAGATTGAAGATCGTCACCGGCATCATCGCCTGAAATAATCCAACCGGCTTCGATTCGGTGGCGAACTTTCGCTCGCGATGCGGGAAGGCGACCGTACTCGATACGGGCATCAGAAGAAACGGGACGTTGCGCATCTGCTCCACCAGGGAGCGCCGCATGCGGTCGCGCGCCGCCAGCGATTCCATCACCTGCCAGCCCGACGCAGGCGGACGCTCCAGCAGCCGGTTGAGATTCTCGGTATACGTCCAGTGCGCCTGTTCCTCGTGCCCCGCAATTCGTTCTTTTGACGTCCTGGCCGGAAGTTCGGCGAAAAAGAAGCTCCACAGGTTGGGCGCGCGCTCCAGTCCTTCGGGCCGGAATTCGTCCACCTTGAAACCAAGACCGCTCAGCGCCGTCCCGGCCTGTCGAACCGCGCGACGGATGGCCGGCTGCACGGGAGTGTCATAGAATGTTTCAAACACTCCTACCCGCGCGTGTTCAATCGAAGGCGCGCGCAGCTCCACCGGAGCGCTCAGCGGATCGCGATCGTCAAATCCCGCCAGCACTTCGAACAGCAGCCGCACGTCGGCCACCGATCGCGCCATGGGACCGGCCACGGCAATCCCGGTTGCCGCCTCAGCGGGCCGGTGCCCGATGAGCGAAATTCGCCCCGGGGTCGGCTTCAATCCGGCGATGCCGCAGAAGTGCGCGGGCACCCGTATAGATCCTCCTCCATCGCTGCCCACGCCCCCGGGAGAACAGCCGCTGGCAATAGCCGCGGCCTCGCCGCCCGACGATCCTCCAGGCGTGCGCTCGACATTCCAGGGATTATTCGCGCGGCCGGTGATGTAGTTGTCGGTCTCGTAGCTGCCCAGAAATTCCGGCGTGTTGGTCTTCCCCAAAATGATCGCTCCGGCGCGGCGCAGGCGATGGGCGACGGCCGAATCCTCAGCCGCCGGAACCTCCGGCGCGAAATAGCTCCCCAGCCGCGTCGGCAACCCGGCGACGTCAAAGCTATCCTTCACCGTGACCGGAACGCCGTGCAGAGGACCCGTCTTCAATCCCTGATCGGCGCGTCGCGCCGAGGCCCGTGCCTGATCGGCGAGGACCATTGTGAAGGCGTTGTGATGCGGGTTCACCGCCTCAATGCGCTCCAGATGCGCTTCGATCAATTCAGCCGAAGACACGGCCCCGGAGCGCGCGAGCGATGCCATTTCCACCAGCGGCAAACGATGAATCATGAACTGCCAGTGTATCGCGCTCCGACTACGCCGATGGGAAATCGTCCACCAGTTTGATTCCGGCCTGATACCCTGACGCGGTCTTGTTGCAATACCGCACTTCCCCCAATACCGCCTTGCCGTTAAAACGCACCTGCACCAGCGTCTTCGGAATCAGGAATCGCTCCGTGATCACCTTGACGCCGCTTCTCGAAATCTCCACTACCTTCACGTTCTGCGGAGGCCCGATCGACGTAACCGGGTCCAGCGCCTTCAGCCGGCCCACGAATGCAACCGGAACGCGCGGCTCTGTCCGCCGTTCCGGTCCTGTCCAGTGCGTTTGGATCGCGACATCGGTCAGCCGCAGCTGGCATTCTTCACATTCATCGAGATGGGCGCGCACAATATCGGAATCTCCGACTGAAAGAAGCCCGTTCATATAAAGTCGTAAATCGTCGTCACTGGAATGAGGCAGCATAATGGAGCCCAACGTGCTAATTTTACAGCATGACGGCGTTGCTGCTGCTGCTGGCCTTTTTCCCGCAATCGCAGGAATGCTCGATTTCCGGCCGGGTCTATAGCGCTTCCACCGGTACGCCCCTTAAGAAAGCCGATGTGCGCCTCGCCGGCCAGGGTGTGAATGCACGGCTCAATGAGGCCGCCCGAACCACGGATGCGGAGGGAGGTTTTCGCTTCGACCACCTTGGGGCGGGGCAGTACACCGCCATGGCCGACCGCAACGGCTACCTGTCCGCGACGGCCCCGAGGATCGCCTGCGGCGCGAGCGACGTAGTCATTAAAATGTTCCCGCAAGGCATGATCTACGGCCGCGTGATCGACGACGACGGTGAACCCTTCGGGCACGCGAACGTGTCTGTCTACTCCCGCGGCTGGATGCGCGGCCAGCGCCAACTGCAAATGGTGCAGAGCACCTCTGCCCAGGCCGACGGCTCCTTCGTGATTGGAAATCTCAACCCGGGGAATTATTATTTGAGCGCCAGAGGCAACACCCGGCCGCCTAACGGCGAGTCTTTCGTCGAAAACTTCTTTCCCAACACTTCCGATACGCTCTCGGCTTCGCCGATCAGTGCAGCGGCTGGAGCAGATGTGCGAGGCATCGAACTCCGCGTCCGCAGCGTGCGCGTGTACAACATTCGCGGCAAGGCCGTCAACGCGACCGGCGAGGCCGTGCACGGCACTCCTCTGTTGCTGATTCACACCGGGGGCCCCAATCGCGGCTCGATGTCGAACACGGGAACCACCGGGGGAGTCTTCGAGTTTCACGGCGTCGCGCCCGGAACCTACGCCATCCAGTCCCTGGGGTCGCGCACCCAGGGTTCAAACACGATGGATGGCGGCGGGTCGCCGATGCTGACTGCGAATCTGCCCCTCATCGTCGGCGAAGGCGACATAGACGGTCTGCAAGTAATGCTGATCCCCGGCGCGGATATTTCCGGCACCGTGAAACTGGACGACGCTCCCTATTCCGAAAATCTGTCCATCGCGCTCCAGACAACCGGCGCGACGGGGGTCGACTACAATGCCCAATTGAAGGCGGGTGCGTTTACGCTGCGCAGCGTTCTGCCCTCGCTGTATCGGGTGACGGTCCAGAACATCCCCCAGGGATACGTCAAATCGATCCGCTTCGCCGGACGCGACCTGGTTCGTCGCGAGCTGGATTTGAGCGCCGGTGGAGGAGGCACGCTCGATATCGTGCTTTCCTCCAAACCCGCCTCCCTTTCCGGCACTGTTCGGAATGCCGATGGAGAGCCCGTCGCCGACGTGACGGTCAACGCATGGGCGAAGGACGATCCGGAAATTCGAACTACGCGCACCGACGCCTCCGGCCATTTCACCCTCCGCAATCTCGCCCCGGGCGAATATCGCGTCATCGCCTGGGAGTCGATCGAGCGGGGAATCATCGAGAACCCGGCCTTCCGCGCCAGCTTCGACAGCCAGGCAACAGTGGTTACGTTGCAGGGAGGCTCGGCGGAAAACGCCGATCTCAAAATCGTGCCGAAAGCCGCATCCGAAGCGGAAATCGCTAAGCTGCCGTGATTCAGTGCGCAATATGCAGCGAGGTCGCGACGGCCTGGAGTCGCTTGTCATGCGTCCAGAGTTTGCAACCGGAAATGGTGGCCGACGCAACGAGTTGGGCATCCGTCCAGCCGATTCCCTTTCCCCGTAGCTTGCGAGATTCGATAATGAACATCGTTTCCTCCGCATCCGCAATCGACGGGACTGGCGGTAGCGATTGCAAGTCGATGAGAGTCCGGCTTCTCGCAGGCAGGGTTCCACACACCAGTTCACCGATGACTGCGGGATGTGTCATAACCGCTTCTTCGTCCAAAAGCGTCTTCAGCCCCGGATCGCTCCGCCGGAAGTGGTCGATCCAAACGGAGGTGTCGACCAGAGTCATGGCTTCGCTGGCGCGGAACGCCGACGTGGAATCGACTTCAATCCAGGCATCGTGCCGCCGAGAGCGGCCAACCGGCGCGCACTCTCTCGCGCGATGAGCGCCTTAAGACCCGCATGCACCAGCGCCGTCTTTTCCTGTATTCCGGTCAATTCCCTTGCCCGATCAACCAGATCGCCGTCGAGATTCAGCGTCGTTCTCATGCATATCAATATACATCATTCATGCACATCGCTTTATGCCTCCACCGTCAGTTGGAGCCGCTCCCCATCCTCCGACGCCTCGACCTGAACCACATCGGCCGGAAGAATCGCGCCACACGCCACCATCGCCGCCAGCGGCTGCGTCAGGTGCCGCAATATAACCCGCTTTAGCTCGCGCGCCCCATACTCATCACTGGTCCCTTTGCGCAGCAGAAATTCGCGCGCGCTGTCGTCGACTTCTATTTCAAACGCTCTCTCCAAGAGGCGGTTCCCGATGTGCCGCGCCAGCGCGTCCAGCTGCTGGCCGACGATAATGGCGAGTGCCGCGGCGTTCAGCGGCTGATACGTGATCACCGAATCGATGCGGTTCACGAACTCCGGCGAGAACTTGCGCCGCACCGCGTTCATGCCGATTCCTTCCAGTTTCTTCGTCGAATCTCTTACGCCGCCCACCATCGTCTCGAAGCCGAAATCCGGCCGCAGTTGCTTCCGCATCGCGTTGGCGCCCAGGTTGCTGGTCATGAAGATAATCGTGCGCTCGAAGCTGACCGCGACGTTGTCGCCCAGCCGCAGCACGGCTTTATCCAGCACACCCAGCAGCAGGCGAGTCATGCTGGGCGCCGCTTTTTCGATCTCGTCGAACAGCACCAGGGACAGGCTGCACTGGTCGCTGGTCACGCCGTTCAGCTTCTGCTGCGAAAGCATCGGCTGCGTTTCGCGATGCCCCAAATATCCCGGCGGCGCGCCGATCAGCTTGGCCACCTCGTGCTCCATTTGAAATTCGCCGCAGTCCACTTTCAATAACTGTTTCTCGCTGCCGTGCAAAGCCTGGGCCAGCACTTCCACCGTGCGCGTTTTCCCCGTTCCGGTGGGCCCCAATAGCAGAAACACCCCCACCGGACGCCCGTCCGGAGCCAATCCCGCCTGGTGCATCTGCACATAAGGGACAATCTGCGCCAGCGCCTGCGGCTGACCTATGATGCTCCCCGACAACTCGCGCAGAAGGTCGCCTTCGCGTCGAAGCTTCGTGGAGACTGGCGGAGTCTTCATTCACCCACGAGTTTAGGAACGATCGACAACGCCGCACCCGCGCGAAAACGCTATCGTGGTGAAAAACGGATTATTAACGCGTCGCGAATACGGGCGCTCGCTTGGCCGTCGCCATACGGATTGTGGATGCGGGCGCGCCTCGCGTACTCTTCCGGATCCTCCAGCAACCGCGTGGTTTCCGCGACGATCTTCTCCTCATCCGTACCGACCAGAAGCGCGGTTCCGGCTTCCACAGCTTCCGGACGCTCGGTTTTTTCGCGCATCACCAGCACCGGTTTGCCCAGCGACGGGCCTTCTTCCTGCACCCCCCCGGAATCGGTCAACAGAATGTGCGCTCGCCGCATCTGATCGACAAACGCAACATACTGTAACGGCTCGATCAACCGGATATTCGCTACCTGGCCCAACTCGGCGTGAACCACATCGCGCACGTTGGGGTTGGGATGAACCGGATAAACAATCTCGACGTCGCCTCGCCGGCCGAGCCTGCGCAGAGCGCGGCAGATGTTCAAGAATCCCGGGCCAAAACTCTCGCGCCGGTGCGCGGTCACCAAAATAATCTTCTTCGCGCCCGCCTCGACCGGGGGAAGCGAATCGCGCACGGCGAGCACCGCGTCGATCCCGGTGTTGCCGGTCACGAAAATCGTCGCGGCGTGGACGCCTTCGCGCCGCAAATTCTGAGCCGCGCCTTCGGTAGCCGCGAAATGCAGGGTCGCCAGGCGCGACGTCAGCACGCGATTCATCTCCTCTGGAAACGGCTGCCGCAGATCGCCCGTGCGGAGGCCGGCCTCCACATGTGCTACCGGAATTCTTTTGTAAAAAGCCGCCAGCGCGCCGCAGAAGGTGGTTGTCGTGTCGCCCTGCACGAGGACGCAGTCCGGCCGCTCCCGTTCGAACACCGGTTCGAGCGCGGCGAGAATTCTTGACGCCGCTTCGGTCAGCGTCTGCCCCGGCTGCATGACATTCAGGTCATAGTCCGGCGCAATGGAAAACGCCTGCAGCACCTGGTCGAGCATTTCGCGATGCTGCGCCGTCACCACGACGCGCGCTTCAAAACGCGCATCGTCCTTCAGGCAGCGAACCACCGGCGCGAGCTTGATCGCCTCAGGACGCGTGCCGAAGACGAAAAGAACCTTCAAGTTATTTATGACGATAAGTGATGCGGCCCTTGGTCAGATCGTAAGGCGAAAGCTCCAGTGTGACGCGATCGCCCGCCAACACGCGGATACGATTGCGGCGGAGCTTGCCCGCCAAGTGCGCAAGCACGGTGCGTTCCTGGTCCAGTTGTACGCTGAACAGGCCGCTCGGGAATTTTTCAACAACAGTGCCGGTTACTTCAATGCTATCTTCTTTGCTCATTAGCCTCCAGTGTTGAGTATAACGCGCCCGAACAACAGTACACCGGCGCAAGCCTCAGAACCACACAAGAAGACGGCATCAATGGATCACGCATCGATCAGCACGATTTTTCCTTCCACGTTACCTGCCGCGAGAAATTCCAATGCCTTTCTCGCATCCAGAAGCGGGAACGTGCGGTCGACCAAAGGATCGACCGTCTTCTCCGCCAGAAGCGAGAAGATTTTGGGAAGATCCTCCCGCAGCGGTTGCTTGTCTTTTTGATACAGCAGCGTGATGCCGTAAAAGGTGCTCTTCCGCCCGCGCAAGCGCGCTCCAACGAAAAGATTGGCGAACATGGCCCCCTGCGCCAGCTTCGTCGTAGCTCCGATGAAACCAAATCCGACCAAGGTTCCGCCCCGTCGCAGCGCGCCGATGCAGGGCCCAATGTCCCCAATCGCGTCGAACACATAATCGACGCCGTTCGGCTCCAGCGCGCGTGTAAGGCGGTCGATCGATCCGGCCCGGTAGTCGATCGGCGTCGCCCCCAGGGAGCGGACCGTGTCATGCTTCGCCGCCGACGCCGCCCCATACGTCTTTACCCCAGCCAGCCTTAACAGTTGCAAAGCGGCCGTGCCGACGCCTCCCGAAGCCCCGGTGACCAGCGCCTTCTGCCCGGACTCGACTTTCGCGACCCGATGAATCATCTGCCACGCGGTGACGTAGTTCAGGATCACCGCCGCGGCGTCCCGGTCCGAAACCGCATCCGGGATCGGAAGGAAATGCTCGGCCCCGCGCACAATGAGTTCACCGAAGCCCCCGTAGACCGTCAGCGCCGCCACCCGATCGCCCACTTCGAACCCGGTGATACCGGCCCCGATCGCGTCCACCTCCCCGGCGATCTCATAACCAGGCACAAAAGGCATTTTCGGAGCGAACCGGTATTTTCCCGCCAGGATCACAAGGTCCGTCGATCCCACTCCGGCCGCGCGCACGCGCACCCGTAGTTGTCCCGGCCCCGGAGCCTCCACCGGCAGCTCTACAATCTGGAGGACCTCCGGTCCACCGGCTTTCGTCAACATCACCGCGCGATAGGTCGCCGCCATGGTCAATCATGTCTCATTGCGCCTGAGAAGTCCACGCATCCTGTATCCTCAATGCATGTTATTTCCAGGCTTTCCAGGAGTCGCGACAGCGGTGGGACTGTTCCTCCTGATTTGGATCATCATTTATTTGACGACCAGGAGCCAGCCGGTGGTCTTCGATCCGGGAGGAAAACATGGCGAGTTTGGCAAACGGCTGCTTCCCATGTATCTGGACATTACGAAGTTTGTCCTGGGCCTGGCGGCCGGGTCGATCGTCCTGCTGGTCGGTTCGCTGAATTTCAATCAGTCGAACGGGCACTCGTTGAAGCCCTTTGCGTCGCCCTTGTTTCTGGTGGCCATGAGCATCATCTACGGAGTCCTGTTCATGATCTTACTGGCGCTGAACTACGAGCATCACCTGCACCACCCGAATTCCTACACTCGATTCCAGTTCACGCGAAACCAATCGCTCGGGTTCGGCGCTTTAGTCTGTTTCTGTATCAGCTACATCTGGCTGATCGCCGCCGCGACAAGGTAAACATGCGAATCCTCAAGAAACTCCGTCTTCCGGCTGCCCTTCTGATTCTGGCCGTTGGCGCCATGGTTGCCTTCCTGCTGCGCGGGGGATTTCGCCGATTCGAAATCGCGCCGTATCCGGTTCCTCCCGCCGCGTTCAGCAACTGGAACGATGTGCTGGCCCATCCCACGGACATTTCCTTCACTACCCTGCGGACCGGCGTTGTCCATATGGACGCCTGCCTCAACCTCGACCCGGCCAGTCCCCGGCAAGCCGACTGCGATCATGTGCCGCGCGATCTGGCCGTGCTGGTGCACTGGGTGCACCATCCCCGTTTTGGAGACTTCCTGATCGACACCGGCTTCGACGAATCCTTCGCGCAACATCCGCCCTACGGTAGTTACACCGAAGCGATGAAGTTCTTCAACTGGGTCAACGGCGTCACCAACCGGCAGGAGCCAGGCGAGGATCTGTCGGCGCAACTCACGCGACTGAACGTTCGGCCGAAGGCGGTGTTTTTCACCCACCTCCATCCCGATCACACCGGCGGCGTTTCCGCGCTGGCTCCCGAGACCGGCTTTGTTTTCGGTAAGGCGGAAGCCGGCTTCCTGGCGCGAGCCGCGGTCGCGAACCATTTTAAGGCCGGCGCGAAGTTTCAGGGCATCGATTTTGCGGCCGCGCCTTCCATTGCGCCCCTCGGGCCATCCGTGGATCTTTTGGGTGACGGGTCCTTCTGGGCGATCTCGGCGCCGGGCCACACCGACGACGACATGGCATTTCTGATCAACGGAGCCAGGCCGGCTCTGTTGACAGGCGATGCCAGCCACTTCGCCTGGGCGTTCAGGACGGGCGTCGCTCCGCGAGGCTGGGATAAAGCGGGAACCGCTCGCGGTTACGTCAGCCTGGAACGCCTGCGTGCCTTCGCCAGAACCTATCCGAACGTGAAACCGATTTACGGACATGAAGCGGAATCCGGACAATGATGGATCGAGGCGGCTGAGTGATACGCTGGAAGCAGGAATCTGAACATGACCAATGGCAATGATCGGTTGGATCGTGTTGAACGCATTCTGGAAGAACTGGCCATAGGCCAGCGACAATTTCAGGAGCAGGTGGTCCAGAGCCACCGGGATCTCGCTGCACGCCAGCAATACCACGATCAGGCCTTCGAGCGCCATGATGCTGAAATGAAGGTAATCCGGGAGGCCATTGCCGCGGATGCCGAGAATATCCGTGCCCTGGCGCGGATCGCGGAATTTCATAATCAACGCTTAGACCATCTGGAAGGCGGGGAACCGGTTTAAATCCGCGTTTATCCGCGTTCATCGGCGGCCATTATTTCTTTGCGCTATTCTGGCTCCTGACCCTGCATGGAACTTGTCACCGGCCACATTGGATGGATCGAGATTGTCTGCGGCCCGATGTTTTCGGGCAAGAGCGAGGAACTGATTCGTCGCCTCCGCCGCGCCCGCATTGCCCGGAAGCGCGTGCAGGTGTTTAAGCCCGCCCTCGACGACCGCTATTCGCTCGATGAAATCGTTTCCCACGGCGATCAGCGCATGAAGTCAGAAGCGGTCAACGGCGCGCAGGAAATCCTGCAGAAACTTGACTGGCGAACCCAGGTCGTCGGCGTCGACGAATCGAATTTCTTCGGCCCCGATTTGGTCGATATTGCCAGCCAGCTCGCCGATAGCGGCAAACAGGTGCTCATCGCCGGACTCGATACCGATTACCTCGGCCGCCCGTTTTCGCCCATGCCGGAGCTGCTGTGCCTGGCGGAATCGATCACCAAGACGCTGGCCATTTGCATGCGCTGCGGCAATCCCGCCAAGCATACCCAACGTTTAGTCGAATCCGACGACCTGATCGTGGTCGGCGCGACCGGAATGTATGAAGCCCGCTGCCGCCGCTGCTTCGAACCGGGCGTGCCCAAGCAGGAAGTGATGGAATTTGCAAAACCCCTTAGAAAATGAGGGCCGAGATTCGATGTAACTCAAAGAACTTGTTCGCACGTCCAAGCTGTTGAGTTAGAATAAACTGGGGTAGATTTATGCAATCTCTTTTGCCAAAAGACGACGAACCGATTCGACCGATTCAGCCGCCGCAACCGCAGGCTCCGCAAGCCGCGCCGCCTCAGGGCTACAGCTATCCGCCGCCGAACTACCCTCCGCCGAATTATCCGCCGCCCAATTATCCAACGGGAGGCTATCCGCCGCAGGGCTATGCGCCGCAGCCGCAAGCTCCGGTAAGTTATTCGCAGCCGCTGCCCCCGCCCGCCGGATCGAACCTCAAGGTTTCGATTCTCATGGGAGCCGTGGCCGCGTTGATCGCCGCTTCGGGCTACCTGTTTTATCAATTGAGCGAGGTGCGCGCCCAGGTATCGGAAACCAAGGAAGCGCTGCTCGCGGAGATCGAAAAGATTCACGAGACCTCTTCCGTCACGGTGCAAACCAGCCGGCGCAACATCGAGGCCATGCAGAAGGACGTCGCGAAGTATCGTGCCCAGGCCGCGCAGTTGAGCGGCGAAGCGAAAGCCGAGGCCACCAAGCACGCCGACGATCTGGCCGCCAAGCTCGAAAAAGTGCAGGCCGAGCAGGGAAGGAAAATCGGCGAGGTCACGTCCGAAGTCTCCGACGTCAAGAGCGTCGCCGCCGCGACATCGACCAAGGTCGGCGAAGTGACCAACGAGGTAGGCTCGCTGAAGACCGATACCGCGACCAACAAATCGGCCATCGAAAAAACCATCGCCGACCTCAAGAGCGCCCGTGGAGACCTAGGCGTGCAGAGCGGCCTCATCGCCACCAACGGCAAGGAGCTAATGGCTCTGAAACAGCTCGGCGAGCGGAATTACATCGACATCAAACTGGCCAAAGTGAAGAAGAACACGCCGCAGAAGTTTGGCGACATTCAACTCGTTCTCGAACAGACCGAGCCCAAGAAAAACACGTTTTCCCTGGTGATTATCGCCGACGACAAGAGGGTGGAAAAGAAGAATCGCACCGTGAACGAGCCGATTCAATTCCTCCTCTCGAAGTCCGTGCTGCCCTATGAGCTGGTCATCAACGACGTGAAAAAGGATCTCATCACGGGCTACTTGTCGGTACCCAAGGTCCAGCAGACGCGCGGTCAGGCCAGCAATTAGCCGTCAGGTTTCCGCATGCCGACGCACGGCGGTTCCCATGGGAACCGCGACAGTTAGGGAGCGGACAGAAATTACCGCTCCGCCTCCAACAATGCCAGCGCGGCGAATCCGGTCGCCGCGTCCTGCATGAATTTCGACATCATCGAATCGGGCGGATACTCCTTGTTCATCGAGGTCGACGCCCAAAATCCCTCGCGCTCTTGATGCGACTTCAGCCAATCCAACGCCGAGGCAAGCCGTACCTTCGACGGGTGATTGTTCTTTAATAGCGTATAAGTCACCAACCCAGTAGCGTACGCGTCGCTTCCCGACGATCGCGACGGTCGTTTCCAAGGCCCCAGCGATTCAATCGACCATCCTCCATCTGGTTGCTCTTTCTTCAGCACCTCTTCGAGCAGATCGCCCTCGACCAGATCCGGCATGGCCCACAACAGCATCAGCCGGTTGTGCAGCGGCTGCCCAGGCTGTTCGCGCTTCAAATAGTCTCTCAATAGCGCGACCTGTTCAGGATGGCCAGAGTCGGTTCGCGCCGCCAGCGCGCCCAGCGTCGCTCCGTAAAACGTCGATTCCGGCTGTTCCCAAGGATCCAGGTCGAGATGGAACCATTTCCAGGCCCCCTTGTCTTTTCCTTCCTTGATCTGGAGTTTCCACATGCGATCGAGATCGCCCAGAAATAGCGCTGAATGAACCACCTGGACCCCCGGCGCGCGCGTGGCCTGCGGTTCCTTAAATCCCACCCCTTCAAGCGATTCCCGCAATCCGGTTTCATAGGGAGTCGGCTGCGTCTCTCCGAGCTTTCTCCTCAGCTCCGGCCGGGCAAGAAGGTAGACCACTCCCGTGTGGCAGGAAACACAAGGTCCGGAAGGGGTTTGCGCGGTCTTCCACGCGAACCACTCTTTTTGGCGCTGATCCAGGTAATCCGCCGCCAGGCGAGGGCTCCAGTCGGCGGAAAGGCTAAGAGCGAGAAGCAGGTCGATCATCAACTGCAATTGTGCGATCTTCCACCGCAATCGGTCTTGCAGATTCGGACGGAAAAGCGCGCCGCAGATGATAAGACAAGTGACTCTGATGGGAAAATCCGGTCTCGGCGGCGATGCGGGCGACCGGAAGTTTCCCCTCGCGCAGCAAATCCTGGGCGCGGTCGATGCGCCTTTCGATGATGTACTGATGCACGGGCAATCCCACCGAGTGGCGGAACGTAGTCTTTAAATGCGACACGCTCAATTCAGCGATCCCGGCAATTTCCTTCAAAGAAAGGTCCTGCGCCAGGTTGTCTTCAATGAAGGCCAGCACGCGCTTCAACTTCGGCAGGCCGCCTTTCGCCGGTCGGGGCGGGGAAACGGCGGAGTGGTCTTGGAGCAGATGCCCGGCGACCGCTGAGCCCAGCGTTTCGAGATACACGCGGCCGTTCGGGTTTCCGGCTTGCATCTCGCGCCACATGTTCCGGCCAAGCAGTTCCAGCCCGCGGTCGCGAATCTGGAATCGATTGCGAATCTCGACCGCCGGATTTTCAACGTCCAGCAGAACAACGTTGTCCCGCTCCTTCATTTCCCAGCGTGCGGGAATATCAGAAGGGACGATATCGATATCGCCAGGAACACCCAGCCCGCTATGGCTCCAGGGGCCGCGCCGGCAGTGCACATAAACCGCGGGCCCCACGTGAATCACGACCACGGGATGATCGCGGGCAGGGACTTCGACGACGCCCGGAGGGTCGGTGCGAAATCGAACGCTCGCATTCATGCTTTGAGTTTAATCCAAGACAAGCATCGAGAGGAGTCTCGACGTGGCACGCACGAGTGCGTACGCCACATTGCTGACTGGACTGAACCGCCATGCGTGAGCAGGCGGACAGACGCTATCTCAAAACCACCAGGAAACCGCTTTCCACGCCGCCGGCGAAGATGCGATTCCACATCACCCGGGCGCGACCTTTCGCCTCAGGATGGGCGAACTCGACCAACTGGCCGGAACGGAGCGAGGCGCACTCGTGGGCCATGCGAAAGCCGTTGGCGCTGACATCCATCAACCTGCCGTCGATTTCGAGCGGCTCCGGGTCGGTGAAAATGACGCGCACTTGCCCCGATGCTTCGCGCCGTTCTTCCCGGCGTTTTTCATGCATGGTCACAGCCGCGCCTCCGACATCCCGTTATCGTAAATCTTCAGCTTGCGGCTCAGCGTGCGCCGCGAGATGCCGAGTTTGGCCGCGGCCTTCTGCTGATGCCCGTTGGTGGAGTGGAGCGCGTCGAAGATCATCTTACGCTCCATGCCTTCGAGGCTGCTCGACGAGGGCGGCGCATCGGGTAGCGCGTCCACCTGCCCCAGCGGCAGGTCCTCGGCTCGAATTTCGTCTCCCAGCGCCATCACCGCGGCGCGGATCACGACGTTGCGGAGCTCGCGAATATTTCCCGGCCAGGAGTGCCTGCTGAGCATCTCCACCGCGGCCGGCGTGAACTTGAGCGATGGATCGTGCTGGGCGAGAAAATGCCAGGCCAGAGGCGCGATATCTTCGATGCGGCTGCGCAAAGGCGGCACGCGCATGGTGAACTGCGACAGGCGATGGTACAGATCGGAGCGAAAGCGTCCTTCGGCGACGGCCTTTTCCAGTTCCTGATTGGTGGCCGCCACGATGCGCACGTCGACGCTCACTTTCTTGACCCCGCCCAGCCGGTAATAAGGCACTCCATCCAGCACGCGCAGCAGCTTCACCTGCATCTTCATTTCCAGCTCGCCGATTTCGTCCAGGAAAATCGTCCCTTGATGCGCCAGCTCGAACAAACCCGGCTTGTTGTTCTGGGCTCCGCTGAACGCGCCTCGATCGTAGCCGAACAGCTCGCTTTCAATCAGGTGTTCGGGCAAGGCGCCGCAGTTCAGATCGACCCAGGGTTTTTGCGATCGACTCGAGTAGTGATGGATCGCGCGTGCCAGCACCTCCTTGCCGGAGCCGCTCTCGCCGAGGATTAACACGGTGGCGTTGGAGCGCGCCACCCGTTCGGCAAGAGACATCAGATTGCGCATCTCCTGGCTGGCAATCACCGCGGTCATCCCCAGGAAGATGTGGGTGCTATCTACACTCATTTGTAAATACTATTTCGCCAGCATTTCGGCGATAGAACCCTCAGCCGAATACCCTAGGTCACCTAAGAAAAGTCCCCCGGTGATTGAGACAGTTTGTCGCAAGACTATTTTTGCGGAAGTGCCATATTGTCATAGCCCGGCGCCCATGAAAGTCCTATCTTGCTGATGGTACTGAGGAAAGTAGAGATTAGCGTGCTGGAATATTACGTGCAAAGCCAGAAGTAGTACAAATGAGCCCGCTCACACTAGTCGTGCCAACCGGGACCGCCGGGACGGACGCTCCCATCGCGGAGCCGATCTTCAAGCCACTGGCGGCGAAGGTCCGGCTGTTCGTTATGATCACTGGAATTCTAGGGTCTTTGGTGATCTCCATGTCGCTGGCCGGCTGGGAGTCGGCGGATCTGGTGAAATACACCGGCTTCCTGCTGATGGCGCTGGCCTCGTCCAAGATGCGGATCAGTGTGCCGGGAATGCCGGGGACGCTGAGCCTGAATTTCGTCTTCGTTTTATTCGGCCTGGTGGATCTGTCGGCGGGCGAGACGGTGATGCTGGGAACCATCGTCACGCTGGTGCAGTGCCTGTGGGCGAAAGAGCGCAAAGCCCGTCCTGCGCAAGTGGTGTTCAATACGGCGGCCATGGCAGTGGCGATCGCCATCACCGAGCAGGTCTATCATTCCCCCTGGATGGCAGCGAATAACGTGGATCCGGCCATCCGCCTGGCCATCGCCACCTGTGCTTTGTTCTTCCTGAACACCCTTCCGGTGGCGCTGGTGATTTCGCTTGCCGAGCAGAGGAAGTTCGGCTCAGTGTGGCGCGAGTGCTACTTCTGGTCGCTTCCCTATTATCTGGGCGGCGCGGCCGTAGCGCAGGCGCTGGCTTCCGCCAACAAATACATCGGATACCCGACGGTGCTGCTCACCGGACCGGTGATCTACCTCATCTATCGCTCCTACCGCCTCTATCTGGAGCGCCTCGAAGACGAAAAGAAGCATGTCGAGGAAGTGTCCTCGCTCCATTTGCGCACCATTGAAGCGCTGGCGCTCGCCATTGAGGCCAAGGATCACACCACCCACGGGCACCTGCAAAGGGTGCAGGTCTACGCCACCGAACTGGGCAAGGACCTGGGCCTGAACGAGGAAGAACGGCACGCCCTGCAGGCCGCCGCGCTGCTGCACGACATCGGCAAACTGGCGGTGCCGGAGCACATCATCTCCAAGCCCGGCCGCCTGACTCCGGAAGAGTTCGAAAAGATGAAAATTCACCCGGTGGTGGGCGCGGAGATTCTGGAGCGCGTGAAATTCCCCTACCCAGTGGTGCCGATCGTCCGCGCGCATCACGAAAAATGGGATGGCACGGGTTATCCCTACGGAATGTCGGGCGAAGCGATCCCGATCGGAGCTCGTATACTATCGGCCGTCGATTGCCTGGACGCGCTGGCTACCGACCGCCAGTATCGCCGGGCGCTGCCTCTCGATGAAGCGATGAAGGTCGTCATCGCCGATTCCGGCCGCGCCTTCGATCCGAAGGTGGTGGAAGTACTGAGCAGGCGCTACGTCGAGTTGGAGCAGATGGCGGAGGCCAAGGACAAGGCGACCGACAAGCTATCGGTGGATGTGAAGATCGTCAACGGCGAATCACCGGCCGCGGGTTTCGAAGCGTCGCCAGAGATTCCGCTGGACCGCCGGTCGAAAGAGGGGACAGCGGATTTCCTCAGCTCCATCGCGGCTGCGCGCCAGGAGGTGCAGGCGCTGTTCGAGATTTCGCAGGACCTCGGCAATTCGCTGAGTCTCGATGAGACGCTCAGCGTGCTGGCCGTCAGGCTGCGCCGCATCATTCCCTTCTGTTCCCTGGCCATCTGGACGCGCCACGACAACGTCCTGACGCCCGCTTATGTCACCGGCGACGATTTCCGCCTGTTCTCCTCACTGGAAATTCCCGTGGGCCAAGGCCTGTCGGGGTGGGTGGCCGAGAATCGCAAACCCATCCTCAACGGGAATCCCTCGGTGGAACCCGGGTATTTGAACGACGCCTCGAAATTTTCCACGCTGCGTTCGGCCGTGGCGGTGCCTCTCGAAGGCTTGCACGGCGTGCTGGGCGTGTTGACGCTCTATCATGCCGACGGCGACGCGTTCTCCAAGGATCACCTGCGCATCCTGCTAGCCATCAGTTCCAAGATCGCGCTGGCCATTGAGAACGCCCTGCGCTTCCAGAGAGCCGAATCGTCGGCCACCACCGACTATCTGACCAACCTGCCCAACGCGCGCTCCCTGTTCCTGCAATTGGATTCGGAATTGTCGCGAGGCCGCCGCACCAACAATCCTCTGGCGGTGTGCGTGCTCGATCTGGACGGCTTCAAGATGGTCAACGACCGCTTCGGGCATCTCGAAGGAAACCGGGTGCTGCACGAAGTAGCGGGCGGCCTCCGGGAGGTGTGCCGCGAATACGATTACGTCGCCCGCATGGGAGGCGATGAATTCGTCGTGCTGTTACCAGGCGTGAAGCCCACCGATGTCGATACCAAGATCATGCAGTTCCGCGAGGTCGTCACGCAGGTGTGCCGGGATCTCTTCCATGAGGATCTGCTCTCCATCAGCATCGGAGTCGCGCACTTCCTCATCGACGGCAACGACGCCGAACAACTGCTGGCCGAAGCCGACCGGCGGATGTATAAAGAGAAGCACACCCACAAACCCTTGCTGCCCTCGGCGGGCACCATCTATCGCGAGAACGAGTGGGTCACCACAGTCCACTAACCGAGCCGAGCGGGGCTGGTGGCGCAAGCTAAAGCTCGCGCCACATCTCTTCACTTAACCTGATAAATCGCCTCGCCGCCCGGAGCTTGATACACCCGCTCCAACAGCGGGTTCTCCGCCAGCGCTCGCTGCACGGCCGGTGCGTCCAGCTCTCCGCCCCAGCGGCTCAGGTCCAGCTCGCTCGCCAGAATGTAGTCGAATCCACGGCTGCGGCAATACGGAACCACATCCCTGAAAAATTCGATAATCTTCTCGTGATCGCCCGCATACCACCAGCGAGGCATCAGCGGCGAATAGTTGCCCTGGCGTCCGGTGTAGAGATAAAGAAGCGGATCGTCGTTCGAGAGGACGGCGGCGCCGGGCGGTAGATGCCGCGCGATCCAGGCGTAGGTTTCGCGGGTTTCGGCGAGCCGCGTGCGATCGGCGTTCGCCTGGTCGGGCATGGCTTTAAACGTGACAAAGAGTTCCAGGAAAACCCCTCCGCCGAAGACCGCCAGCACTACCAGAGCGAATCCGCCGGCCACAATGCGCTGGCTCAAGTCTTTGTGCCGGAACGCGGCGCGCAGCATTTGCGTCAGGTGCTCCAGTTCGACGACGAGCCCGGCCGCCAGCAGCGGAAAAATGGGCAGCACGAACCGCTCCGTGGGCGGAAAATGCCAGACCACCAGCATGCCTGACGATAGCAGCGCGAACAGCGCATAGGGCACCGCGACTCCGCGCCGCGCCAGCCGGACAACGCCGGAGATCATCGCAATGGCGACCACCTGCGTGAGAATCTTCACCGGCAGCAGAGCGACCACCTTGGGGACGATCAGCGATCCGACGCTATAAAGCAGTTCGTCGACATTCTTCCACAGCACGACCGCGAAATTGTCGAAGCCGACGTTCAGGAACTGGAATTTCACGTAATCGGTGTAGTAAGCAAGCGTGGTGGAAGCGGCGGGAAGTTTATGCCCGGCCGCCCACAGGCTCCAGCCGACCACAAACGGCAGCATCGCCGCCGCGAAAGCCAGCGCCCGCCGCGATTCTCGTCGCCACAGGTAGTAAGCGGGCATCGACACAATCAGCGCGATCCCAGCCGTTCGTGAAAGATAGGCGAGCCCGGCCAGAACCCCCGCCAGCAGAGCCATCGCCACGCCTTCCCGCCTTCCCACAAGGAGCGTGCCCAGCAGCCAGCAGAGGAAGAATACTTCGGAGAACAGCCCGCAACCGAACAGAATCATATACGGGCTGATGGCCAGAATCGCGACCACCATCCAGCTCCACTTCTGGTCGCGCCAGTAGATCCAGGCCAGCGCCAGGGCAATAACGAGCAGCGGCCAGCTGAACCATCGCGCCGTGGTCAAATTCTCCGGAAAGTGCCCGTTGACCCGCCACACCAGCGACAGATACAGCGGATACAACACCGGATACTTCGTCTGCGCCGGTTGTTCCGGCAGGCTGAGGATGCGGAAGCCTTGGCCTGTTGCCAGGCTCTTGCCCGAAACGAACAGCAGTCCGTCGTCGTGCAGCTTGCCGAACTCGGGCATGTCCGCCTGTTTCCAGGCGTAGAACGCCGAAGGGACCAGCAGAACCAGGAAAATAAGGACGGTGCGCCATCTCGTGTAATGCGTCATACGCCTCAATTTCTATCCGGCCAATCCTGTGGGGCCGTCAATTGTGGCGGCAAGCCGGCTTTTTTGCCGGCGCTGGCTGGCCGCCTTGAAAGGGCGGCTGCCGCTAAAATTGGCGGCCCCACCATGGGTGAGCGGGGCTTTCTGAGGGAGACCACTACCGGCCCGTCCAAAGGACCGCCGCCATCTGGGAAAGCTTGTTCTTGGCGTCCATAACGACCCGGCTCAGACTGCGGGATTTTTGAGCGGAGGGGATCAGAGTGGCAAGGCCCGGATATGGCTTCATCCGGTTGCCGGGAAGCTCATACACGCGCAGCATGCCGATTTCAGCCGCCGGCGGTTCGTTTAAGTAGCGGGCTGCAGCCGACGCGCCCGGCGCTACCACCCAGCGGACGCCGTATCGTTGCAGCAGCTCCCGCGCCGCCTCCGGAGTCTCGCCGTCATAGAACGCGGTCGCTTCGCGGAATTGGTCTTCATACGTGAAGCTATGTAAAACGTGGCTTGCAAACGCGTGCATCGGGACCAACGTCAGCCACGGCGCCAGCTCCGGCGGAGCCAGAACCAGATCCTCGCGCGAAACCCTGCCTCGCAGCCACTCGGCGACCGCCCGCTCGTCTTGGGTGGTGACAGCGCTCAGCAGCAACCCCGGTGTCGCGGACCTTCCGTCCTTCCATAGCTGGACGTGAAGCAATGCCAGGGCGATCAGGGACCACGCCACCACACCGGAAGCCACGCCCAGCACAAGTTTGGGCCTCCTCTCATAAAGCGCTCTGGTGTGGCGATGTTCGAACAGCAGCCGGATCAGCAGCATCGCGGTCACATAAGTAAATCCATCCAGCATATGGGGCGGATAGGGGCAATACGGGATGCACGGGATCGCCGCTTCCGTTAGAAACCAGATCACCAGGACCTGATCGGACATCGACGGCGCGCGGTAGCGAAGCAGCAGGCAATACACCACCAGAATGCACGGCACCCCGTAGAGGCCCAGCAGCCACGTCGGGTACATGCGCTCGGTGAAAATTGTGGACAGATCCGATATCCATGGATAACGGAAGGTCAAATATAGAGCCGGAATCAGCCCGGTCGCAGTCGCCGCGACGTTCCAGACGCAATCTTCGATCGCCTCCCTCCATTTCCCGGAGTGCTTTGCCCCCCACAGCAGCGCGATACCGCTGGCGGGCAGGATCACGAAGAACTCAAACGGGTGGAGCAGCGCCGACAGGAACATCGTCCCCGCGGACAGGAAACGGTAACGCAGTCCACCAGTAGCGATTCGCTTGGCGGTAAAGGTCAGCGCCAGCAGCATGGAGATGGTACCCCAGGCCAGCGTGAAACTGTTCGAGAGGCCGCCGCGAAATAACCCGTCGGCCGAGTTGTAGGCAAACTCCACCATCCCCAGCGCGTAGAGCTCCGCCGGCAACCGCAACAGGGGCCTGATGACGATCGGCAGCAGGAACAGCGGCAGCGCCGCCACCATCGCCGCGAAGGCCCACCATCGCTGCTTCCTCGTGGGCAGGAAGAAATCCATGGCATAGAGCAGCGCCCAGGCCCCGGTGATCGAGAACAGCAGGAACGTGGCCTGGAAGGTGAATACCGCGCTCAGGCCGAGCCAGTGGCCGATGCGGCCCGGCACCAGCATCAGCGGATCGAAGAACCCGCCGTGGAATGTCCAGGGAGCGTGCAGTTCCGGCGTCAGCCACCCAGGATCGCCGGCCAGGGTCAGGTAGGTCGTGTATTCCGCCATATCATGGCTGCGCACCTCGAACAGCGGCTGGTATCCAGGCGGCGGTTTCAGCCAACCGCTCCATACCGCGCTGTTGCTCAACCCGAACAGCAAGCTGCCCAGCAACAGGCTTTTCCTCATATAAGGGCTATCGGCCGCCTGAGGTCGGGGATGTAGCCCTTTCTCTTTCTCAACGTGGCGCACGCCCGTGGCGTGCCGCGTCGAGACTCGTCTCGATGCTTGTTCTTAGCGCCGCTCCCGAAGCTCGAACCCGTCTACCTTTCCAGCCAAGCGGTAATGTGCCGCGACGAAATCCTCAATCGATGAGAACCGAAGACGCGCCGGATCGCTGCCCGGCCAAATGCGCAGATAGGCCTCGGGCGGAGTATCCACATACAGAATCCAGCGCGGCGGAGACTCTTGTAACTCCCGTAGCGCGATACGCTCGTCCGCGGCCGAGAACATTCCCGGCTGGAGATAAGCGAATCGCGTCGGATTACGCGCGCCCGCGAATAAATAGAAATTCGGCCAGTATGGGAACGCGAAAAACCCGTCTTCCTGGCGTACGTGGCTCGTAACCAGTCGAAGAACGTGCAGATCGCCCTCCGTGCCATGAACCACGCCCAGGCGCGTCGCCATGGTTGGCTCGCCGATGCGCCGGTTGAGGACGATCGCGTAGTCGGTACCGGCCATCAGAAGCATCGCGATCGCCACCATCGCCAGCGCCCTTGGCGGCAGTACACGAACGGCCAGCGCCGCGCCCAGCGCGTAGGCGACCCCGGACACATACATCAGGTGAATCAGATCCGGCCGCGGCAGCGTGGAAGCAATCAAGACGATCATCGACGACAGCATCAAGACAATCGCCCAGCGCCGGTCTTCCCTGTCCAGTCGCAACCGAATGGGCCAACCGAGCAGGGCGAGCACCGGCAGCGTCGCCGGCAACGTGAAGAAAATCAGGAAGATCGCGACCGTGATCGCCCCGCCCGCCGTCAAGCCTTGGAAAAGATTGGCATAGCCGCCGATCACCCAGCCGTAAGCCGTCCGATTGGCCGACCCGTAATGCGACGCGGGCCACAGGACCCCATCCAGGGCAGCCGCCAGGTTGTGATGCGCCGCCAGCCATCCCAGGAAACAGGCGGAACAGCCAGCCGCTCCTGCCGCAATAAAGATCGCCGAGCGGCGGAGCCCTGGAACGATGCAGGCGGCGCCGAAAATGACCACCCCCACCATCGCCACAGGAGTGGTGATCCACCCCGCCAGTGCCGCCGACGCCCCAGCCAGTACGGCCCGCGCACGCCAGTTTCCGGACTCTCGCGGCAGTAGCGAAACCGTAAGCGCAATGGCCAGCGTCGCCCAGGCGCTCGAATCCCAGCGATGGTCCACCACCAGGCGGTCGTGCTCGGCGGTTTCAAACGCCAGAAAACAAAACGCCGTGATGAAGGCCGCCCGCAGGTTGGCCAGGCGCGCGGTCAGCCAGAAGACTGACGTGGTGAGGATCGCCAGATCGGCGGCCAGGGGAATCCGGGCCGCCCACAGCTTCTCGCCGAACAGCCGCATGACGCCGGCTTCGATCAAAGGCGTGCCCGGTGGCAGGTAGTAAAAGAAGTCGCGATAAGGCAACTCGCCGCGCAGCATGCGCATCGCGCTGGCCAGATAGATTCCTTCGTCGTTATTGGCGAGAATGAACCGGGCGCCGGCGCTCCACAGCACAAACGCCCCGGCGAACAGAAACACATACCAGGACCATTTGGTTTCAGGTGTCCGCAACAGGGTCATCGTATCAGGTTCCAACGACGCGGATACTTCCCAGTTTGCGCCTTATCCCTAAGTTTAAGAAACTACGGACCGGGAACGAGCCATCTCCCACCCGGTGACGGTCGGGGGGTACTTCTAAGGTAAGGTAACTCGCTCAAAAGGCAGCCACCTTAGGAGTTTTCCAGCCCTCATTAGGCATAACGCCTGATTCTAACCGCGGTCGTCCGATGATAACTTTTATACAGCGGCGGGGAATCTGTCGCGGCCCCTTAAGGGAGAGGAGACAAAGGAATATGAAAAATTTTATTTTGAATTTGCAGGTTTGGAAAGATAAGCGCGGTCAGGACCTCATCGAGTACGCTCTGATGGCGGGTTTCGTGGCCGTTGCCGCCGGCGCGATTATGCCGGGTGTCGCCACCAGCATCAGCACGATCTTCTCGAAGATCGCGTCGGTGATGACGGGCGCTGCTTCGCAGAGCTAATTTTTACCTTCAGCCGGGTGGGGAGGGAGTTACCGCTCCCTTCTCATCCGCGTTCATTTTTGTCCGTCCCTCCTGTCGTAAATCCCTTCACAATGCTAGTTTGAGATATGTCTATTGACGCAGGCGTCCGCATCGGACACGTGCATCTGAAAGTCGCCGACCTCGAACGGGCGATAAGTTTTTATCATGGAGTACTCGGTTTCGACGTCGTCCAGCGCCTGGGAGACGCAGCCGCTTTCCTTTCAGCTGGCGGATACCACCATCACATTGGACTGAATACGTGGGAAAGCCTAGGGGGCTCCGCGCCGGCCTTAGGAACCACGGGACTGTATCACACCGCGATTCTGTACCCCAACCGCGCCACCCTCGCCGACGCTTTTCGCCGTGTCGTCGCCGCGGGAATCGACCTCGACGGCGCCGCCGACCATGGCGTGAGCGAATCGCTCTATCTCCGCGATCCGGACGACAACGGCGTGGAACTCTATTGCGATAAGCCCAAAGAAGTCTGGCCCCACCACCCCGACGGGAGCCTCGCCATGTACACCCGCCCCCTGGATCTGGAGGAGCTGCTAGCCGAATGAAACTCCGTCTGGCCATGATCGACGACGTGCCCGCATTGACGGCTCTCATCGCCGCCTCGGTTCGGGTTTTGCAAGCCCCCGACTACTCCGAATCGCAAAGGGAAGCGGCGCTAGCCTCGGTCTACGGCGTCGATACGCAGCTAATCGCCGACCAGACCTACTTCGTAGCCGAAGTCGACGGAACCACCGTCGCCTGCGGAGGCTGGAGCAAGCGAAAAACCCTGTTCGGAGCCGACCACTGCGCCGGCCGCGAGGACTCCCTCCTCGACCCCTCCACCGACGCGGCAAAAATCCGAGCTTTCTTCGTCCACCCCAACTGGTCCCGCCGTGGGATCGGAACAAAAGTGCTAGAAGCCTGTGAATCCGCCGCCCAATCCGCTGGATTCAAAAAGTTCGAGATGGGCGCGACGCTGACCGGCGTCGCTTTGTATAAAGCCCGAGGCTACGCCGAAGTCGAACAGATCGCTGTGCCTTTAGGGAACGGTGAGTCCTTGCCCATCGTCAGAATGGAGAAGCGGATAGAATAAGGGGAGGTATGGCCGATACTCGCCAAGAAGTTCACGCGCTCATCGATCATCTGCGGCCGGAGCAGTTGCCCGAGGTCCGTGGCATGCTGGAGTCCATGCTCGATCCCGTCGCGCGCGCGATCGCGAACGCTCCCGAGGACGATGAGCCCCTTTTAAAAGAGGATTGCGAGGCGCTGGACCGGGCCGAAGAATGGCTCAAACACAACGAGGGGATTCCTCACGAAGAAGTCCTCGCGGAGTTTGGTCTGACCATGGACGACTTTCCACTTCGCAAGAATGGCTCGTAGGATTCAATGGACCGACGAGGCTCGCGCTGACATCCGCGCTCTTGATCGTGCCACAGCGATGCGCATCCTCGGGGGCCTCAATCGATTCGCGGTTACCGGCCAAGGGGACCTGAAGGTTTTAACGGGTAAATACGCCGGCCAGCTGCGACTCAGACTCGGCGAGTATCGCGTACTCTTCACGGAGTCCAGAGAAGTCCTTCACATCACCAGAGTCAAACACCGCCGCGAAGCCTATCGCTGACTTCCGTTGTTTCAATGCAGTTCGCCAATCAGGCGGATCGCTTGTCGGGCAGCTTCCCGAATTTCTTCTCCCACGGTTGCGTCGGTACTACCGGCGATCCGACGCAGTGCCGGGAGAGCGTCTTTGGACGCGGGGCCGATTTTCCCAAGCGCCGTCGCGGCCTCTCGGCGCACTTCATTGTTGATTCGGTGCACGCTAGCTTCGTCAAACGGAATATCGCCCTCAACCTGAGCCTCCAGAGCGCCGGAGATCCTCTGGATAACCTGGGGATCGCTAACGCGGCTTGCGCCGAATGCCTCGATCACCTGGACTCTGGCTCGCCAGGATTGCTCCATTCTTGCGAGCAGTGCATCAAGTACGGTCTGCGGAAGCGGCCGCAAATGAGCGAGAGCGAACGCGGCAGACCCGGCTGTCGCGCCGTACGCGTCGCCGGTTCGGTTCAGATCCGCCAACATCTTATCGACTAACGCCGGAGGCGGAACTGCGTCTGACGCCCAGAGGAATCCCATGATCGACTGCTTCCACGAATCGGTTGGGGCTTGGACGAGAGGCGATTGATCGGGGTCGGGATCGTCATAATGCGCGATCAGGGCAGGCGCAAGCGCCCGCGCGTTGCTTTTCGTTTTGGCATCCTGGCGGAACATCAACACAGCCGACACCACGCCTGCCACACCTCGTGCGAGCCTAGGGTCACTTCCATTCAAAACCCCAAGGATGGCTGGTGCTTCCTCGGCTAAGTCGACTTTGGAAAAATCTAGATTCAGAAAGCATTCCTCATTAGGCCTTCCAGCTTTAGAACACTCAAGCGCAGTCCCAAACTGACTCGCGAAGGCGGTACCAACCAATATGGATGAAGCGACGACTACTGCGAGGAGGCCACGCATAAAAAATTAGTGCCCCACTACTGCCACATTCATCAAACTATGCAAATTCCCCGACTCATCGAAATCCAGCTCCTCGGCCGCGCCTTCAATCGTCAGCATTGGATTCGCCTCAATCTCCGCCCGCAAATTCTCGCTTAACCGCAAGTTCGCCAGCTCCATCGAATTCGCGATCCATGCGATGGTCACGTCCTCCTGCCTGAACTTGCCCACCGTCGGCCAGAATTTCTCCAGGCAGATTTTGTCCGTCGGAAAATGCGCCGGCGTGCGAATCGCCGCGGGGGTCGACGCGGTCAGCGAATTGATCTGCGTCGGCGTCCAGTCGATCACTTTCAGCAGTCGGTCGTTGATCACGTCCGCCATCCCCAGCCCCACTCCGTTGCCGTAGCTCTTGTTGCTCAGCCCGCGCAGAAAAATTCGATGAATCCGCGGAGCCGTATCCCACGGATTGTATTCGCCGTTCACTCCGCGATTGACGACCTTCGTATCCATCCCCGCGCCCGAATATGTCTTGCCGATCTCGTCGATGATCAGGATGTCGACCTCTTTGACGGGAATCCGTCCCATCCACGACTTCACCAGCGCAAGCAGCTCCTCTTCCTTCTGTTCCATCTGCTCGACGCGAACGGCAGTCAGTTGCCCGGTGTGATGATTCGCGTCCTCCAGAATCGCCAGACCCCCGAGAATTTTCCCGCTCTTCAAAACCTGCCGTCCGATGCTGCGGATCACGTGCTCCAGGCCCAGCCGGTAAGCGAACGTATGATAGCGCTGCGCGCCGGCGAACTTGCCCAGGCCGATGGCCATCATCTTGAACAGGCCGCTCTCGATCTTGCCCGCGAAATCGGTGTGCCACTTTACGCGCCCGATCAGAAACACGCCATCGGTGCTGAACGCGTTCTTATCCATGAACGCGTCGATTCCGTCAGGCGTCGAACCTAGCGGTTCGACTTCCAGCGAACTCAGGACGGGGCACCCCATCGTCGCCTCGACAATGCCGTAATGGGCGAGAACGTCGGCCTGTCCCTCGGCCGTCGCCGCGCCGTGACTGCCCATGGCCGGAAACAGAAACGGCGAGAATCCTCGCGACTTCCAGTAATCGACCACCGAGCGCACAATGGTCGCGATATTGGCAATGCCCCGGCTGCCGACGCCAATCGCAATGCGCGCGCCCGGCTTCAAATTCTCGCCGAAGCCGGCGCTAGTGAGTTCTGCTTCGATCGAATCGGGAATGTTGGCGACCCGGCGATCGGGGAATTTCTGGTGAACGTTGAGGAGGCGCGAAAAACTCATAAACCCAGAATACGGCGAAGTTCGACGTATTTGGGAAACACCAGGGACTGGAGGACGGGCTCCCCCGCCGACTCCGGCAGAGGCCAGCGCGCGGCGAGCTTTTTTGCTTCCTCTTTTTTGCCCTGTTTGAGAAGTTCGTCCGCGTAGAACGTGCGATAAAAACCATCCACGGAAGGCTGGGTCGCCTCGTACGCCTGCTTCAATGGATCGAGCCCTAAATGCACAGCACCCTGCCATATCTGCAGCTGCACCTTGCTCTGCGGCGTCGGCGATTTCTGAAGACGCGCGACAGCTTGATCCTTGCGCCCCGTCATAAACTCCCACGACGCATGCTGCCATTCGAGTGTTGGATCTTTCAGCTTCGCGCGAAACTCGAGGTGCCGCTCGAAAATTCTATCCGCCCCGGGCAGATCGCCGGCCAGCCAGTGCGCGTAAGCTGCCTTTCGCAGATCGCCTCCGCTCAGCAGCGCGGCGTTCAGATCGTGAGCTTTTAAAAACGCCTTTTCCGCGTCGGCGAACTTCCCGTTCATGAAATACGCCTCGCCCAGCGAATCGAACGAATTCGCTTCCTGCCCCGGAAACTTCCCATACCGCTCAAACGCCGCCTTGGCTTCGGCGATCTTGCCCTCGTATCCATCCACATACCCGAGCAGATTCCACGCCTGCGCATTATCCGGCTCTAGCGCGACGATTTTTTTATAATCGCCTTCCGCCACCGCGAATTCGCGCGCCCGCACTTCCAACTCGCCGAGATTCGCCAACAGTTGCGGATCCTCGACCCGCGCCGTCAGCTTCAGCAATGCATCATGTTCCGCATGCGCATCCTTCTGTAACGTTGCCCGCGTCAGTTCGATGCGTAACCCGTCGATTTCCGATTTCACCGGATGTTCCAGCGCCCGCCCGGCCACTGCAATCGCGCCCGCCACGTCACCCGAACGCGCCAGCGACTCCATCCAGGATAGCCATGCCGTGCCGAACGCGGGGTCGATCGCGACTGCTTTCTCATACTCGCCGCGTCCCCACGCCTCGATCGCAGCTTCCTTGTCGCTCCCGAACGTTCCCGCCTTCGAATCCAGCCGTTTCGACAGCGTGCTCACCGATTCCAGCAGCGGGCCGTCCATCTGCTCGGTCGCGATCATCTTGTGCGTCGCCGCGTCCTCGACTTCCACCGTCAGGTGAATCGCCGCGGCAGTCCCCGTGAAATACCCATGGACGAATCGCGTGGCCCGCGCCAGATATGCTTCGCCAATGGTCGCGGCCGGACGCGCGGTCCCGGCAATTTCCGCCGCAGCGATGCGAGGCGCAGTGCGGGTAATCCAATCGAGCGATTTATCCCCGGTCAAATTGTCGAACGGCATCAGCGCATAGCGCGCCGGCGCCTTCGGTGCGCGACTACATCCGCAAACGAACAGCAGCAGCAAAGTGGCGCACGCCCATGGCGTGCCGCGTCGGGACTCTCTCGACGCCCGTGCCCTTGTCCGTATCAGAGGACCTTGTGCTCCGCCGCGAGGATGTCCTTGAACTCCTGGTTGTCCCGCAGAATGGCGAACTCGGGGTCCTTCGTGAATTTCTCGCGTTCCTTGAATCCTTCTTCGAGCGACTTCCGGATGTAAATCAGCGTATGCTCCACGTCGCCCGCCTTGGCGTAGGTTTTCGCCAGGTAGTAATGATACTTCGCACGCTCCTCCACGGTCCGCTCCTGGAGCAGAATCCCCATCGAGCTGCGATGCTCAAAAACCTCCGGGTCGAGTTTGAGGGCCTCTTGAAACGTGACCGACGCCAGTTCGTAATTCTTGCGCGCAAAATAAGACGTCCCCAGGTTGCTCAGAATGGACGCCGACTCCGGCGTGATCCGCAGCGCCTTCTTATATTGCGTGATCGACCGCCGGTACGACTTCCTCGCATAGTAAATGGTGCCCAGATTGTTCACCGCCTCGGCGTAGTCGGGTTTCAGTTTCACCGCGCGATCGTACCATTTGCGCGCATTATCCAGATCGAGCAACTGGTGATAGGCGATCCCGGTTTTGTTGGCCAGCACCGCCGAATCGGCCGGGCCGGACTTGTACGTCTCTATGGCCTCGCGGTACATCTTCTTGGCCATGAAGATATCGCCGCGCATTTCCACCGAGACGGGCTTGGGCGGATCGGCTGGCCGGACATCGGGCGTGTTAGGCCGGAACCCATTAGCCTGGAAGCAAATCGTTACGAGCAGAAGACTGGAAACCATGGCCGGCCTCCTTAAAACCTTGTTTAATACTCTACCACCGTTGTCCCCGCCCTAACGGGAGCCACGGGATTTTAGTAGATCGGCGTTACTTAAAAATTCCTTTAAGCCGCCCCAGGAACCCTTTTCCTTTTTTTGCCGGATCGTCGCCCTTCTTATCCGAATTCCAATCGGTAATCTGCGTCCCTCCGCCATGCAGCGCGCAGGTTTCAATCGGCTGCGTGCCGGCCAGGAAAACTTCGCTGCGCTTTTTCGGACAATTCGCCGTCGCCAGCAGGCCCGTGTCGGCGTCGATATCCGCAGTCACGATTCCGTCAGGGGCGGAAAACTCGTGCACATTGCGATATTCGCGATGCGCGTGTGCCCGCTTCATGAACTCCGCCCAGATCGGCAGCGCGCTGCGCGCTCCTTCCAGCTTGAAGTCGCGATTGTCGTCGAACCCGACCCACACCACGCAGATTAGTTTCGACGTGAATCCGGCGAACCATGCGTCAAACGACGTTCCTGTCTTTCCCGCCATCGTGTGATCCATCGGAAGATTGAATCCCATGGCGTGAACGCCCGCCCCGGTGCCGGATCGCAGCACTTCCTCCAGCATGTTCTCGATAATGTAGGCAACGCGCGGATCGAGCGCCTTCTTCCGCTCCTCCGTCTCCTGAAAAATCGACGCGCCGTGCTGATCGCGGATGGTCTTGATAAATGTCGGCTTCACCCGGTCGCCCGAGTTCGTGAACACCGTATAGGCCCCGGCGATCTCGATCGGAGTCACTTCATAAGCGCCCAAAGCGATCGAAGGCGTCGCTTTAATCCCAGGGTTCAGCCCCGCCGTCTTGGCCATCTTCGCGACCTGATCGTAGCCGATCATCTCCGCCACCTTTACCGCCGGAACATTCAGCGAATGCGCCAGCGCATAGCGCAGCGTCACGGGTCCATCCTGGTACTTGTCGCCATGATTGTGCGGCTCATAAGGCGGCTGATCCTCGAAGTAGAACGTGGTCCGTTCATCGACCACGGTCGAGGCCGGTGTCAGAACCGTCTTGCCGCCCTCCAGCGCCTGATTGATGGCGGCCGCATAGACAAACGGTTTGAAGCTCGACCCGGGCTGGCGTTTCGACAGCGCGTGGTCCAACTGGCTGACGCCGTAATTGCGTCCGCCCACCAGCGCCTTCAATTCGCCCGTCTCCGCATCCAGACAAATGAGAGCGACCTGCGCCAGCGGATTGTCTTCATTGGTCCCGTACTTCTTATTGCGCCGCTTCCACTGGTCGTCGGTTTCCTTGAGTCCTTCGCGCACCGCCGCCACCGCGTCGCGTTGCAGGTTCATGTCCAGCGTGGTGTAGACACGATACGAATCAGTCTGAAAGTCGCGGTCCTGGAAGCGGTTTTGCAGTGTCTGGTTCACCAGGTCGACGAAATAGGGCGCGTCGGTCGATTCGGCGGATTCGCGCTTCACCCCCATCGGGGAAGCCGCCGCGTCCTCGTAATCCCTCTGCGAAATCTGCCCGTTTTCGCGCATCGCCTTCAGGACAACGTTGCGCCGCTCCTTGGCCTTCTCCGGATAAAAGAACGGATTGCGGTGCGACGGCGAATTGATCACCCCGGCCAGCGTCGCCGCCTCCGGCAGGGTGATCATCCTCAAATCGTGCCCGAAATAAGCCTGCGAGCCCTCGCCAAATCCGTTGATGCTGAAGCTGCCCACATTGCCCAGGTACACCGAGTTGCAGTAATACTCGAAAATCTTTTCTTTGCTTAGCTTGTTTTCCAGGTACAGCGTGATCAGAACCTCCTGAATCTTGCGCTGCAATGTCCTATCCGGACTCAGCCACAGCGTCTTCGCCAACTGCTGCGTGATGGTCGACGCGCCCTGTCCCGCGCGCCGCTGCTTCACGTCGACATACGCCGCGCGCACAATGCCTACCGGATCGAAGCCGTAATGCTGAAAAAAGTGCTTGTCCTCGGCCGAGAGCAAGGCGTTCTTCATTACCAGAGGGATTTCATCATAATGGACCACCCGCCGTTTCACGCGCCCGGCGGCGAACAGGTTGGTCATCAGTTCCGGTTCCAGATAATACTGCGTCCGCTCGGCGTGGTCGCGCAGGGAGATGATCTGCGTGATCTTCCCCTTTTCCGTTTTAATGGTCGCGCCTTCCGAATCGTAAGAGTCCGGACCGGGGTTGATCTCAATCGCATCCGGCCGCAGGTGATACCAGCCCGCGCGGCTGGTGTTGGACTCGGTATAGCCGCAGCGCCTGAGGTACGCCGCCATCTCCGCGATCTGCCCGTCGTCGCCGATCATCACCGGCCGCGGCGCCGCGTAGAGAAAGGAAGTAGTGGCGAAAGGCCCCGCCGCCAGCTTGTCCTCAATCAGGCGCGCGTACTTTACGTAGTAATAAGTAAAAGTGCCTACGGCCGCAGTCAGCGCCAGGATGCTGAGGACGACAAACGTCTTTCCCCATTTACTCAGGAGAAAGCGGACCATGAGCGATTTGCGAATCTGCAGCTTAACGGCCACGTCGCGTCGAGTCTTCCAGTTCCTTCCACATGTCTTCGTGAGGCTCCCAGTCCGGCTGTGTGCGGCCGGTGATCTGAAGCTCGGCTACCTTTAGGGTACCGTGTCCGTAGGTGCAAATGTATTCGGTACGAGGAGCTCCCAGCAGCACGTGGGTCCAGGACCCGGTCTGAATCGGCATTCGCAGCCGCCGCAGGCAGGTCCGGCAGCGATATCGCTGATCCCAGATGATCAGCCAGACTATCCCGATGGCGAACAGCGCCTGAAACATGGTCGCCGTGGCGTAAATTAACGCATGCGATGCAGGGAAAGGCCCTCCCTGCATAAACGCGGTAGGAGCGGGAAGCATGCGGTCAATGACCCACCCGAAGCCGAAAACAACCCCGGCCGCGACAACCAGTTTGGCGATCAGGTAAGCCCAATACCTCATAGTCCCTTGGACACCCGCAAAAGGTTTTAGTTCCGAAACCTTTCTTCAGTGTTGCACACATCCCGTTGACACCAGGACCGGCCACCCCAGGCGTCAGCTTGGGGTTATTCCGCAGCAACCCCACGCTTCCGCATGGGGCTGAAGACCCCCGCAAGCACGATCCCGCACGCCAACAAACTCAACCCCGCGCCCAGATACACGCTCAGCGGCCGATACTTCATCTCAATCACATGATTTCCCGGCTCGACGACCACCCCCCGGACGAACCCATAAGCCCGCTCAATCTTCGCCCGTTTTCCATCCACCGACGCCCGCCAGCCCGGAAACCAGGTGTCGGTCAGAATCACCATGCCGCGGCACCGCATGTTCGCATCGATCCGGACATAATTCGGCGTATGCCGCGGCATCGAAACATCATCCCCCCGACAAGTCGCCAGCCGCGGTGGATTCTCCGCCACCAGAAACACCTCACTCCTCGCATCGAACCCGGGATCAGCCAACAAATCATGCCCCTGCTTCTCGCCCGCCACCTTCCTCGACCCATGCACCGACCACGCTCTTGGAAACGCCCTCACATTCTCGAAAACGTTCACCCCCGCCGCACCATGAAACACTTCCTTCTGCTCCGCCCGCGAGGCCGTCTTTCCCAGGTAATAACGAATCCCCAAAATGTCCTGCACCCGCGCCGAAAACATGTCCTGTGCCCACAAACTCGCCGGAACGCTCGCCGCGTAAGCGTTAAACGATTCGATCCCGTACCAGTCGCCGATGTTGTACGGAATCTCCCGATCGTCGTATGTGAACCGCGCCGGTTCGCCTTGCGCCTTGATATACTGAGCCAGATCCGCATGCGCCGCCATCTTCGCCAGATACTGCGTTCGCCCTTTGTCGGCAGTCGACGGTAGCCAGTAATCGGTGACGTTCCCCAGTTCGAACAACAGCAGCGCCAGTGCCGCCACAGTCCCCGCCCGCGCTGAAATCCCTCCCGACCGCACGCCCGCCAGCAAAGCCGCCAGCAGCACCGCCGCGAACGCGGTAATCACCATCCGATTGTCGGAAACAGCCGGCGTCACCTTTGCCGCATAAAAGAACAGACTGCCAAACATCAACACCGCCGCGATCCCGGCGAGAATGAATCCAGCCCGCCGCGTAACGCTGAAGCTCTCCGGCAGCGCCAACCGGTCGATCCCAAACGCCGCCAGAGGCGCGAGCCCCAACATAAACACAATCGACCCCGCCGCCGGCACCCGTGCCTTGTCGATCATCGGCAAGACCGCGTACATCACCCCGTGAAACACGCTGTTCGGCCCCAGCGCAAATAATATCCCCCCCAGCGACATCGCGGCCAGCCACCGTACCCGAAAGTCCTTCCATCCCAACACCATCCCCAGTAAACCTAAAGTCAGCGCAACGCCTCCGACATAGGAATCGTAAGCATTATGCTCGATCCCCGGAATCACCAGCCCGAGCAGCGAAACCGGCTTTAAGGAATTCTCTTTATGTAGCTCATAAGGAACAGTTTCCCCCAACCGCTCCGGCTCATCCGTCCCCACCCATCGCACCGCGAGCCGCCCGTATTCCGCCATCGGCAAAACCTGAAACGCCGAAGTCATCCCGGTGATCCCAAAAGCCGCAACCATCAGCCAAACCCCACTGGCTACTGGCTTCTGGCTCCTGGCTACTACTGCGATCCAGAGGATCGCTGCCGCAACGCTCACAAACAAAGGCATCTGATGATGTCCCACCAGCCACGCGACCCCCAGAAAGAATCCAGAGAGCAGGGAACTCGCCAGCACCCTTTCTCCCCTCGCCACGCGAAATATATAGAGGAAAACCAGCGGCGCCCACACCGCTCCGTTCAGCATCTGCGGCCAGTCCGTATATGCGGCGTACCCGGCCAGCGAAAAAATGCACCCCGCGACAATCGACGCCCCTCGCGACCGGCCCAGTTCCCGCGCCAGCGCGTAACAAGTCAGAGCCGCGAAGAAGTGAATCAGCACGTAATACCAATGCAATACATCCTGCCTTATCCACCCGTGCCTGTTGAGAGGCATCCATAACAGGACCCAGTTCGGAGGATACGCCGCCCCCGGCTGCCCCTGCCCCAACAACGGTTGCCCTGTCCAGCTGTTCGGGTCCCACAAGGGAAACCGTCCCTGATGCCACTCGCCTGCCTCAAACTGGAACCAGGGAAGATTCAGGTTCGCCAGATCCGGCGACTCGAGCCACGTATATTGATTGGTCAGCACTAATTTCCAGTGAAAAAGAACGCCGATGACGAGCAGGGCACCCATGGCGCCCCAGGTCTTGAGCCGTGCTCGTTTCCAATCAGACTGGTGGTTTTCAGCCACTGGCATAAGAGGTCATGATAGCGGGAATCATCCCAAAATCAAAGAGTTATCGTTTGGCGTCCGAAGTGCTATAAACCGAGCCGTGAAGGCAATCGGCATGAAACAGGCATTGGTCGCGGCGCTTCTCTCGGGCCTGACCATGATGGGTCAAATCCCCGCGCCCGCTCCGGATACCACCGGCGCAGCGACCGAGAATGACGCCGACACCCCTAACCGGGCTGTGGCGCGCATCAGCATTATGAACGGCGTGGTTTCCGTCCGCCGTGGGGACTCCGGCGATGCCGTCGCCGCCGCCGTCAACGCGCCTCTCACCTCCACCGACCGCTTGCTGACCGGCGAAGGCTCGCGGGCTGAAATCCAGTTCGATGCGTTGAACATGATCCGCCTCGCTCCCCAGACCGAAGTGCGCTTGGGCGAACTGGCGTATCACCGCTATCAGGTCCAAATCGCCGGTGGAACCACTATCTTCCGCGTCCTCCGCGACAACGATGCCGAAATCGAAATCAGCACCCCGAGCGTCGTCGTAAGGCCCCTCAAAAGAGGTGTTTATCGCATCACTGTTAAACCGGATGGAAGCAGCGAAATCACCGTTCGCTCGGGCGAAGCCGAAATCGCATCGCCCAAGGGTACCGAGAAGCTCGGCGCCGGCAAAACCATGGAGGTCCGAGGCTCCGCCGACAACCCCGAATTTCAGACGGCAGCCGCCATGGCCCAGGATCCTTTCGACAAGTGGAACCTGGACCGGGATCGCGATCTCGAAAAATCCGGTAGCGCCCGGTATGTGAATCCCGACATCAACGGCACCGAGGAACTGGACAACAACGGCCGCTGGGTGGACGATCCGGCTTACGGGCAGGTCTGGGTGCCCACCGCCGATCCCGGCTGGGCCCCCTATCGCGTCGGCCGCTGGGTGTGGGTCGATTATTACGGTTGGACCTGGGTCAGCGGCGACCCCTGGGGCTGGGCTCCTTATCACTACGGCCGCTGGTACATGAGCAGCTACGGGTGGGCCTGGTGGCCGGGCGCCGTCTACGGTCCCTATTATTGGAGGCCCGCTCTGGTGGGCTTCTTCGGTTGGGGAGGCCCCGGCATCGGGGTCGGTTTCGGCTTCGGATTCGGCAATGTCGGATGGGTGGCTCTCGCTCCTTACGAGCGCTTCCATCCGTGGTACGGCGCGGGAATTTACGGCCGTGGCTTCGGCTCGGTGAACATCACCCGCAACGTGAACGTCACCAACGTCTATCGCAACGCCCGCGTCTCGAACGGAGTCACCAGCATGGCCTCCAACCAGTTTGGCCGCGCCGGCGTGACGACAGCGAATTACGTCCATGCCGGAACCGCCGATCTGGCCCGCGCCGGGGCCGTGCGAGGCTCCATGCCTATCGCCCCTTCGCGCGAGAGCACGCATTTCTCGAACGCCGGCGCGAGCTCCGCGCGGTCGAGCGAAAACTCCCACTTCTATTCCAGCCGGGCATCCACCCCTGGCTCGACCAATCATGTGTCGTTCGACCAGCAGCGCCAGGCCATGAACCGGGCCGTGAACCGCTCGGCCACGGCCGCTCCCGCCAATGCCGCATCCCGCGGCTTGAGCAGCAACGGCTCGACCTCGGCAGGCCCCAGTGCCGGGTTGCCGCGCTCGATTGCCTCCGCTCCATCGTCGACCGCCGGCAGCGTCAATCGCAGCGCCTCGCCCGCCGCAGCGACCGCGCAGTCCGGTGGCTGGCAACGCTTCAACGGCAACAACAGCGGCGTCCCCGCCGGCGGATCGCAACCCGTGCGCATTAATCCGTCGGTGGTGCAGAGCCGGACGTCTTCGCCTTCTTCGTCCTCTTCTCCTGCGGCCAGCGCCCCGCGTGCCAATTCCGCTCCCAGCCGCGGTTCCAGCGGCGGAGCATCACGCGGCGGAGGAGGCGGAGCATCGCGCGGTGGAGGCGGACGCCGCTAACAATTTCTTGTAGTGCAAGCTGTGTCAGTCGGGTGTATTTCTTCTTTCCTCGTGGCCCGGCGAAGTCTTCCGACTTTCGCCGGGCTCTTTTTTTGTGCCCAGGAACCGCCATGCGTCAGCATGCGGACAGGCGCGACAGTTTCGTTCTAAAATAACGATGAAATGGAACGTCACAAAAGGGAACTAGCCGAGACCGGCTTCACCGTTCTCGAAAACTACATGGGACCCGCCATGCTGGACGCCATGCGCGTGCGCGTCAACGAGTTGCTCGCCCAGGAAGGCGTCTCCGCCGGCTCGGAATTTAAAACCGAAGAAGGAGCCCGCCGCCTCGCCAACCTGGTCGATAAAGGCGAAGTCTTCCGCGAAGCCATCGCGCGCCCTGAAATGCTGGCCTTGGTCGAAAGCGTCCTGGGCGCCGGTTTCAAACTCAGCAGCCTGAACATGCGCTCCGCCAATCCGCACTCGTCAAGCGTCCAGCCCCTGCACGTCGACATGGGCCTGCTGCCGGATCAAGAAGGCTACGCCGTCTGCAACTGCGTGTGGCTGCTGGACGACTTCACCCAACAGAACGGAGCCCTCCGAGTCGTCCCCGGCTCGCACAACTGGGGCAAGAAACCACAAGATGAACTATCCGATTCTTATGCGCACCATCCAAAGGAGTTGCTGATCACGGGAAAAGCCGGAACCGTGGTCGTCATGAACGCCCACACATGGCACGGAGGAACCGCCAACCGCACCGACAAACAGCGCCGCGCTCTACACAGCTTTTTCTGCCGTCACGACATCCCACAGCAGCAATACCAGAAGAAGTTGCTGCGGCCGGAGACTCAGTCAGCGCTGAGCGCGGCTCTGCGCAAGCTGCTAGCCATCGATGATCCCGTGAATGATGGGCTGAGCTCTGTGGGGAGTGGGCAGAGCGGGTTCATGAAGTAAAGGAGCCAACGCGTCGAAAGTTCCGAAGCTCTCAATCAAGTAATCAAGGCACCGCCGGTAAAGAAAAACACTTAGTGGGCAAGAAGAAAAAGAAGCACAAACAGAATCCGCGTAAGCCAAAGGCGAAACCTCCTCGGAATCTCCGGGTAACCGTGCAAGAACCCCGTAATGAAACAGTGCCGCTGTTAATTGATACACGAGCCACACAGCTAGAAGCACACCCAGCGCCGTTATTAGGAAACCAAACAAGTGCCGCGCCACCTGCATCCAGATGGAAAAAAGGGTGGGTCTGGTTAGTAAAGGTCGCAACTGTAATCGCGTTGCTAATTGCATTTTACGTCCTCCGTCCCGTGCTCTCCGCCGTCGAAACCGACATGAACCCCGGTGACACACTTATTAACCTGACCGTTACTAATAGTGGGCAGACACCGGCCAACGCGATAATCGTTCACTGTCGAGTTAACAAAGTTGTTTTTATGGACAAGTTTACGCTTGAACTGCAAAACTATAGCCTGTGGAAAGCATACTCGGTGAATGATCTCAAATCCAGAGAGTCCTTTATAGCAGAATGTCCCACTGGATGGACTTTGTGGATGAATAACAAGGATGGCTTCTTTGCTCTTGGTCCTCCGAACGAAGGGCCCTCGGGGGCTCTCGGCATCGGATTCTATTTCACAAATGGTATGGCCAATCTGCGTAACAGGGGAGGGACGCCTGAGTTTGTAAAATCTGATCTCAAAGACTACACCGAGTTCTCCATGACGAGTATCGACGCGTCGGTTGTGATTGACTATTCCTGGCGCTTTTCGCCGCTCAAGCAAGAAAAGATCATACACGTAGTCGGAGACTCGTATGGCGGGCAGAAAATAATGTGGCGGTTGGTACCAGATAGTGAACCGCTCATCCCGGATGGGCCGATTGCTGCATCTGGCTTTAAGATCGTTGCCAGCGGAGGAACGAAACCAGGTATTGTTTTTGATTTCCCTTTGAAAAGGCACGTGCAGAAAAACTGAACTACTGCCAAACAAATTCCCGGTTCGATCTGATAGATTCCTAAAGCTTCGCTGAGGCGATTTGGGGCTGGCGGTGCCAATCAAGCATGCCAGCAGAACAGCAGTAGCACACACCCGGACCATAACAAAGCAGATATGCGCACCCTGCCGATTGAAAACGTAAACCCCTCAAGAATCGAAGGATACAATTTTTCAATCATTCGTGACTCAGCGATGTTTCCGTCGTTATTCGGTGGCGAATTGAAGAAGTTGTTATCATTCAGTGATATTGCCTTTCCGACCCGATTCCCTTTGGAAGTGGTACTGGGTTGACCCACTACCTTGAAAGTTAACATAATATACGTTATCGGAAGTGATCCTAGGGTTGTCGGGCACTCCCAGGTCGAGGACCCGTAGCCGCCTTTTTCTTCGACTTCGTCCGATTGTAATCGATGGCGGCCCGGACGAGATCTTTTAGCGCACGCTCATTCACTTTGTCGCCCTCGAATAGGTCAATCGCTCGCCATGCGTTGCCTCCGAGTCCCGCGTTGAAGAGCTTCTCTGGGTCCGGAAGGCTCGCTCCGTGGGAAAAGGTGATCTTCACCTTGTCTTTGTGGGCGTTGGCGACCGCGATCATTCCTCCGCACGACCACACGGGGCTTCCCCTCCACTTCCATTCCTCGATGATCTCCCGGTTGGTGGCAAGGATGGTCTTGCGGAGGCTGGCGAAGGTCTTCGCGCGCCAGTCTGGGACTTGTGCGATCAGTTGGTCAATACGTTCCGATGGATTCATACGAGTAGAGTCTCCCTCCAATCACGGCTTGGGCGTTCCGATCCCGAACTGCCTGGCGTACTCCGCGTGCAGCTGCTGCCAGCCGCCGAACTTCATGGCGTCAGGGCCCACCATTCGGCCGATGGGAGTTCCGCTGAGAAGGCGATCCAGAACATCGAAACAAATGTGCCACCCGGCAGCACCCATGGCGATGTACGGGCGACCGATGTTGGTCCACAGCGTCAGGCGCGTGCCGCTACCGAAGGCTTCGAGCGCCCACCGCATGTCGAAGCCACCCCAGTTGTACTCCAGAAAGTTCGGAGCGTCGGCGCGCGTCACCGTTGTTTCGGTAACGCGCGGCGTGGGCGCTCCAACCGTGGTGAGCTTCACCGTGGTTCCGGCCGCGGCCAGGCTACCGTCGGAGTCGAAGGGAGCCCATTCGCGCAGATGGGCAGGGTCCGATAGCGCCTGCCAGACCGTTTCCGGCGAGTGGCGCAGTTCCCTGACCAGAACCAGCGTCCACTTTTCTCCGTCCTTCTGTATATGCGCCCCGGTGGCAGCACCCGGTGTGTACTGTTCGCGATTGGTCATCTTCTTCTCCATTGGCCTCGGTCGCTCGCGGCGATCTTCTCTAACACCGCGGCTTCGCTGTCGGCTTGCGTCGCCGGGAAAATATTAGCATCCCCTCCATTACTGTCGGGGCTCGGAATGAAACCGAACTCTGCCACTCATGGAGGGGGCATGCAGAAACAGGCCAATCGTTGTCAATAGCGTGCCAGCTGGGTGAGTTGAATCAGGTTTCCGCAGGTATCGTTCAGCATCGCGATGGTCGAGCCGGTCACGTCGGTGGGCGGCATCGTGAACTCGGCGCCGTGGGCCTTGATCCGCTCGTAGTCGCCCTTGATGTCGTCGGTGAAGAACATAAACGCGGGCTGGCCCTGTTGAAATATCGCCTGCTGATACGCTTTGGCGGCGGGGTTGTTGTTCAGCGCCAGCTGCAATTCAGTGCCGTCCGGTTCTTCGAGCGAGGACACGGTCAGCCAGCGAAAGGGGCCCTGGCTGAAATCGGCCTTCTTGGTAAAACCCAGCACCTCCGAATAGAAGCGCAGGGCCTTGTCCTGATCGTCCACATATAAGGTGGTCACTTTGATTTTCATTTCGTCTTCCTTCTCGTCGGTGTCAATTGATCCATGCGGTCGAGGTGGCGTTCGAGGGCATCTACGTGAGCGGACCAGAACCTGCGGAACGGAGCCAGCCAGGCTTCGACCTCCTGAAGCGGTTCAGGCTTCAGCCGGTAGAGACGGCGCTGTGCATCCACCGTGGATTCCACGAAACCGGCCTCGCGCAGCACGCGCAGGTGCTTTGACACGGTCGGCTGCGGCATGCGAAGTTGACGTTCGATCTCTCCAACCGACTGTTGTGAGGAGACCAGAAGGCTCAGGATCGCACGCCGGTTCGGCTCCGCAATAATTTCGAACACGGATTCCACGCTCTGAATATACTCTATGGAGTATATACGTGTCAAGGCATAATCATCGCGAAAACGGAGGTGTTTAATTCTCGGCCGAGACTCTCTCTAAATGATCCACAATCATCATGTCGGCTGCACCGTTCCTGGCTTCCAGCCGCAGACCCAGCTGGTCCTGAATCGCCTTTTGCAGAAGCGGCTGCGGCTCGCCATCGGCATTGTCAGCATGGCCGGGTCCATCGTGGGCCATGGCCCCCATCGGGCTCATGTCCGATCCCTTCCCACCAGAGAACGCCAGGACAAAATCGTACTTCCCGGTCAGGCCCGTCGAATCGGTCACCGGCCGGTCCAGCTGCGCCGCCAGAAAATCGGACAACTGCCGCATATCCTCGGCCACTGCCTGATGCCTGGTGTTGCCGTGCATCGTGATGGTGAACGTCTGTCCGCTGGCCGCGTCGTGCTGGAAGCCTCCACCGCCGCCTCCGTGGCCGAATTCGTGTGTCGCCGCGCCATCGGCGGGTTTCGCCCCGGCAGTCTCCTTCAACTTGAGCGGACCCTTTCCCGGCACCAGATCGTAAACCTGCATTTCCTTCTTCTCAAAGTGGACCTTCAACCCAAAGCGTTCGGCCAGCAGGGTCTGCTCCATCAGACGGAGGTCGTCTTTTGTAGCACCCTCGGCGACCTGAGCCACGATGTCGAAGCGTTCGCTGTCCAGCCACTTCGGGCCGGTGATCTGAAACCGCTTCAGGTTATAAGCTTCGCTCAGCAGCACGCCCAACGAACAGTTGTCGCAAGCCCAGCGGGTCGCATCCGACGTGCCTGGACCAAACCGGGCGCCCGTCTTCACATGAAAGCTGGGCCCGATCGCGGAGGGCGCCGCCGGTTTGACAGAGGCGACCTCAAAGTTCTTTGCCGGTTCGGCGGCCAGGGCTCCCACCGTCAACAACGTGGAAAGGAGAATTGAGAATCGTTTCATTTCACACAGTGTAACTCGAACATGGGCCTTTTTATGCAATGCTGAACTTGTATATATGCGAGACCCGGAAACTATCGAAACCGAGCTGATGAAAATCAGCGCCATCGCCGACGACTCCTTGAAGCTTGAAGAAATCGTCGCCTGGTGCGCATCCCATCCCGATGAAGTAACGTTTGCGATTCATCATATGATGACCCGCAGCCACAAGCACCGCTTAGAAACCTAGCCCAAGTTTGCCTGCGCCCAATAACGCACCGGCCCTGCGCCAGATGCCCCAGGACGGCCCAGCCCGGCACGTTCCGCGCAAAGAAATAACCGTTCCAGGATGGCCTATCGCGTGCTACGCCTTAACGCGAGTAGAACGAGAGGCTAGGGTGGAGTATACTGCTTCCAACCAACCGCTCTCACGAGCAAGCGGAATCTGAGAAACGGATCGACCATACATCAATGACTTTGCGTAAAGGCGTATACATCGTACCCACCGACCGTTGGTACATTGAACGGACCGTCTGGCTGATCGCCGGAATCGTCCTCCTGGCCAGCACCTCCATGGCGCTGCTGGTCGACCGGCGTTTGATTCTGGGAGTGCTCGCCACCGGGCTCGTTTCAATTAGCGTGGCATTTACCGGCTTTTGCCCGGTCGGCAATGTGCTGTTCCGTCTGGGCTTCAGGCCTATGCTGGGATCGGATAAATCGTCGCGCTGGTACTTCATGCAAACCGACAAGTGGTATCTGGAGCGGCGCATTTATGTCGCCGTCGGATTCAACATCTCCGTCGCGTCCCTGCTGATCCTTTTTTACAGCCCCTGGGTAAGCCTGTTCACCTTGTTCGTCGGTGGAGCGATGGTGTGGTTTGCCGCGACCGGCTTTTGCGTCATGGCAAACGGCCTTTACGCGCTCGGCGCGGAGCCGCGTCTGAACCCGGAATCGCTACCATCCTCGCGCTGCACGGAATGTCCCAGGTCCGGCGACTGCCTGGGTGGACGTCCCATCCTGGCGCCACAGGATTTGATCAAGCCCATGGGTTCCTCGTAGGCTTCCATGAGACGGCGGTGTCTTGTCAACGAAAATCTTTTTCCTACTGCCCCTTCAACCCAGGCTTCCATACGCATTCTGATGAGCCCGATGTTGCTAAGGCTCGATGCAAGTTGAGTTCA
>Ga0182030_10000472_pt1 | contig 75553 bp, 57 predicted proteins | sample 812S3MmetaG_FD_121299 | JGI IMG/M metagenome (GOLD analysis project Ga0182030, IMG submission 121299) | Permafrost microbial communities from Stordalen Mire, Sweden - 812S3M metaG (Illumina Assembly) | ecosystem: Environmental > Terrestrial > Soil > Wetlands > Permafrost | place: Sweden...
ACGAAGCTCCGATCGATCTTGAGCGCATCGACCCGCCAGTTCTTGAGATAGCTGAGGCTCGAATAGCCGGTGCCGAAATCGTCGATGGCGATCTTGATGCCGAGGTCGCGGAGCCGCACCAGCGTATCCTGGCGGTTCTCGCCCGCCTTGGTCTGGGTCGCATCGAAAACGGCGCGCTCGGTCATCTCGAGCTGCAACAGCTCGGGCTTGAGCCCATGGGTCTTGAGCAGAGTCGAGATCGTCGCGTGCAGCTCGCCCCGTTGCAGCTGGGCAGGCGCCACGTTGAGAGACACGGGCACCAGCGCGACGCCGGTCTTCTGCCAGGCGCTCAGGGTTTGCAGCGTTCGATGCAGCACGAAGTTGCCCATCGGCACGATCAGGCCGGTCTCCTCCGCGACAGGAATGAACTGATCGGCCGGAACCATGCCGTGGAGCGGATGCCGCCAGCGAATGAGCGCTTCGAGTCCGACAATCTTGCGAGTCTGAAGATTGACGAACGGCTGATAGTGCACGTCCAGCTGCTTCAGGCGCAGCGCGTCGCGCAGCGAGGCCTCCATGGCGACCCGATGCTTGAGCTTGCGATTCATGATCTGACTGAACATCTGCACGTTGTTGCGGCCGCGGTCCTTCGCCTGGTACATCGCGGTGTCGGAGTGCTTGAGCAGCTCGCCCATGTCCGCGCCGTCCCGTGGAAACAAGCTCACCCCGATGCTGCCGGTCGTCTGCAGGGGATGCTGATCGATGATGATCGGCGTGTTGAGGCTCTCGATCACGCGGTTGGCTCCGAGCGTCACCTCGTCGTAGGAAGTCACGCTGCGGAACACGACCACAAACTCGTCGCCGCCCATTCGTATGACGACGTCGCAGTCGCGCACGCATGCGCGCAGCCGGCGCGCCACTTCCTGCAGCAGCTTGTCGCCGGTCTCATGGCCGCGCGTGTCGTTGATGTGCTTGAACCGGTCCAGATCGAGAAATACGACGCCGAGCATCGCGTTGGCGGCCGTCGCCTCGGCGATCGCCTCGGGCAGGAAAGTCGCGAGGTAGTGCCGATTGGGCAGCCCGGTCAATTGGTCGTGATGCGCCATTCGGTCGAGCCGCTGCTGATTCTCGATGAGCTGCTGCTCGGCCTTGCGGCGCACCGACACATCGTGCGTGACGTACGCAAGCCCGTCGCGACCGCCCGAATCCAGCCGGTTGCAGCGCACCTCGACATCGATGAGCGCGCCGTTCTTGGCGCGCAGCTGCAAATTGAGCGCCATCTGCGAATCGGCGTTCTCCAAGCGCCCGAGCACGCTCTCCGGCGGCGATTCGGAATCGGCGAAGATGTCGGCCAGGGACAACGCGCTTGCCTCGGCGTTCGTGTACCCGATCCGTTCGAGAAAGGCGGGATTGCAGTACTGGACCCGCAGGTCTGCCGCGTCGACGATGACGATGCCGTCGTTGGTCTGATCGATGATGGCTTTGTAGCGTGAATCGACCGCAACTCTGTGCCGGAAATAACGCTTCAATGCGATGATCGCACAGGCGGTGACGGTCGCCGCGAGGAGTGCCAGAAATCCCGCGAGCGAGAGCATCAAGCCGTCGCTCATTGGCGCGCTGCTTGCCGCTTGCGGCGCGGCCGCGGTCGAGGCAGCGCGTACCACGCTGAACACCCACGCGGCCGATCCCGACTCGTCGCGCAGCACGGCGTAGCCCGGTCCCTCGCCCGACAACCGGATCCCGACGCCGGAAGGATCTGGGGCCGGGGCGCGCAGCCAGGTCCGGAGATCGGCCGGTGCACGGTCCAAATCGAACTGCCGGATCGGGCGGCCCGTCACTCTGCCGCCGACCGAGTTCTGAATCCGGCCGATCACCGCGGACGACAAGCTTCGGGTCGCCACCAACCAACCCCGCACGGCGGTCGAGCCGCGGGCTGCAATGGGCTGTGCGACGATGAATTGGCCGTTCACGAAAGCCGGCGCGGCTTCGGCCTCGACGCTCGCCGCGCCCGCCGCATCGCGCGCGGCGATGGCGGCCGCGAGGTACTTGACCGCGGCAGGATCGGCCGGGCGATCCGCGAATTGACCGTCGGCGATGGCGCCGCTCAGGCGGATCGACTGCGCCGCCGTGGCGACCAACAATGTGCTGATGCCGAGCGGCGCCGCTGCCCTCGCATCGAACCGAGCGCCGCCCGCCCCGTCCTCGACCAGGTCCATCGCGCCCTCCGTCTCTGCCAGCGTTCGCGCCGCCGATCTGAGATCATCGGATTCTCTGCGAACGTTGGCCGTCAACTGGCGCAATTGAAGCGATAGATTCTCGCGCTCGAGCGAATCGGTCTCGGACTGCCAGCTGCGGTGACTCTCGAGATAGACGATGAGCAGCGCGGCGAAGGGCAACGCGCATGAGGCCGCGAGCACCGATCGCCGCCCGAGCAAACGGCCGATAGGCGCACGCAGGCTCAAAGCTCCGCTCTCGCCGCTCGACTGCTATGGGCCATCCGCGCGCAATACGACATAATCACCCAAATTCACCAACTCCCCGGGGCTGCAGTATGTTTGATAGCCCGCCATGTCACTGATATGCGCAGCACAATCCCATGTAAGACTGACGGCCCCGAGAGCTGCAAAAGAGTGACTTCCTTCATATCGCGAGAGCCCGGCTCGGTGCGCCTTGACACGAGCCTCGAGCTGCTGCTCGAGCGCGGCCCGACGGGGTCCGCGGCCTGCGCGCTCGCCACCGTCGTGGCCACGGCAGGCTCCACCTACCGCAAACCGGGCGCGCGCATGATGCTCATGGCGGACGGGAGCTATCTCGGCTTGCTGAGCGGCGGGTGTCTCGAAGCGGATCTGCGCATTCATGCGCAAGAGGTCATCGACGGCGGCGTGACGCGGGCGGTCGAGTACGATATGCGCGGTCCCGATGACATTCTGTTCGGTATTGGCGCGGGATGCGAGGGCGCCATGCGCGTGCTGCTCGAGCCCGGACACGGTACCAGCAGGGCCGCGGCTGCACTCGCGGCGGCGGGTGCCATCACGCGCACCGGCGCACCGGCGTGCTTGGTTTCCATACATGAATCCACCGAGTTCGCGCTCGGCACCTACAGCACGGCGTCGCTTCCCCCGCAGCTTGCGGCGGCGGCCCAGATCGCGCTCGCAGAAGGCTCGTCCCGCGAAATCGTGAGCGACCGCGGCGCGGAGCGGCTGCGTGCCTTCGTCCAATATCTGGCGCCGCCGCCGCACCTCTTGATCTGCGGAGCGGGGCCGGATGCGCAGCCCGTCGCAGCCGCCGCTCGTGCCTTGGGCTGGCGCGTCTCAGTGACGGATCATCGCCCGGCCTTCGCGGATGCAGAGCGCTTTCCCGGCGCGCACGTCCTGCTCGCCGACGCAGGCGCCTTGCCCGAGACGATCGATCTCGCCCGCTGCCACGCGGTCGTGGTGATGAGTCATCATTTGAGCTCGGACGTCGCGTATTTGCGCGCACTCAGCGCGGCCCGCGTGCCCGGCTATGTGGGACTTCTCGGGCCGGCCGCGCGTCGGCAACGCATCGCCGGCGAGCTCGGCCCCGCGAGCGAGGGACTGCGGGAGCGGCTGCGCGGTCCGGTCGGGATCGATATCGGCGCGGTCACGCCCGAAGCCATCGCGCTCGCCATCGTGAGCCAGGTCCATGCATGGCTCGCCGAGCGCCCGAGTGGCGTCATCGCAACGATTGGAAGCTAGAGCCCCGCAGCGCCTGCGCGAATAGACCTTTCTCGCTGATAGCGTAGAATCGCCGTCCACTGGCTTGGTATCCCCCCTACAACAAACACCGACTGAACGCACGCGCAAACCCCTTGTTGCGCTTTTGCGGCAGCATGGAGATAGGCATGTTCAAACTACTGAAAGCGTCCGCCGTTGCGCTGGGAGCCGCCGCGGTGTTGGCCGCCTGCGGCGCGAACAGCTCCGGCACCGGCACGGTCGGCGCCTCCACGACGCATGGCTCGCTCGCGGTGAATCCGCCGTTTCGCATCGCGTCGGTGGATGCGGCCACTTTTCAAGCGACGCTCTTTGCCTCGCCGGGCACGCCGGCCTCGCTGGGCACACCACCGCTGACGGGCGCACAACTACTGGAACTCTCGGGCAATCCCATTTGCGGTGTGGATGCTTACTACGTCGAGTTCTGGACGGTCGGCGCCGCCGGAGAAACGACCGAGTCCTCGGGCGCGCTCATGGTGCCCACCGGCGCGGCGCCGGCGTGTTCGGGTCCGAGGCCGATCATCGAATATGCGCACGGAACCGAGACCAATAAAGCCGCGAACATTGCGGACATCAGCAATACCGCGAACTCCGAAGGAATCCTTGTCGCGGCGATGTTCGCGGCTCAAGGCTACATCGTCGTGGCGCCGAACTACGCGGGTTACGATATCTCCACGTTGGGGTACCACCCCTTCCTCAACGCCGTACAGCAGTCGGGCGAAATGATGGACATGCTCGCCGCCGCGCGCACAGCGCTCCCCAACACCTTGTCCTCTGCGACGAGCGACAACGGCCAGCTCTTCCTCACGGGGTATTCCGAGGGCGGATTCGTCGCCATGGCGACGCTGCGCGCGATGCAAGCGGCCGGCGCCAAAGTCACCGCCGCCGCGCCGATGTCGGGTCCTTATGCACTCGAGGCTCTCGGAGACTCGATCTTTTTTGGCGCCGTCGACGTGGATTCAACCGAATTTGCACCGTTGCTCGCCGCGAGCTACCAACACGCCTACAACAACATCAATATCAGCTCGAATCCCATCTTTTCGTCGACCTACGCAGACGCCGAGACGCTGCTGCCGAACGACATGTCCATCGAAACGATCATCGGCGAGGGCCTGTTGCCCGAGACCGCACTTTTCGACAAGACCACGCCGATCGTCTCGATACCCGGAGAGCCTGCGTTGTCGGCCGAGCTGACCGCACTCTTGGGCGTACCTCCTACCCCGGGACTTCCGCTGAGCGCATCGACCCCGATCTTCGACGCAGGGTTCGGCAATCCGTATCTGATCAATAACGATTACCGCGTCGCCTATGCGGAGGATGCGGCCACCAATCCCGACGGTGCCGTGCCGACGCCCACCGCGGGGGTTCCACGCGCCAAGGTCAAGCCGACATTGGGACTGCGGCAGGATTTCTACGTGAACGACATGCGCAGCGGCTGGGCTCCGACCTCGCCCACGTTGCTGTGCGGCGGCAGTCGGGATCCCACCGTATTCTTCGAGCAAGACACGGGAACCATGGCTGCATACTGGGGCGCGCTGCCGGCCGGGTTGATCACGGTGCTGGATGTGAACGCAGCACCGTCGGGCCCGTTCTCCAAAGTGCAAACCGAGTTCCAGGCGAGCCTGGTCGCGTTGCTGGCGTATTACCAGTCGGCAGCGGGCGGTGGTCTCTCCCTCGCCGCCGCGGAGCAGGCGGTTTTTGCAGCGGATTACCACGTGGCGGTGGCTCCGTTCTGCACCGCGGCCGCCCGCGCGTTCTTCGGCAAATTTTGAGGGGACGTATCATGAAAATGAATAACATCAGCGCGCAGATCCTATTGACGGCTTTGATCACCTGTGCGGGTTGCGCATCGGCCGCTGCCGACGAGTACATCAACGATGTGCGACTGGGTCTCTACTCCGTGTTCTATCACACGAGCGCCGACGACATCTCCGGACCCTACGTGCCGCCTGGCGCGAATCTTAACGCAGAGAATCTGGAGACTCTGTACGCCGGCTACATCGTGCATCTGCCGGCGAATTTCGCGGCCGAGCTCGCGCTTGGCTATCCGCCGCTGGCCAAGGTCAAGGCCAAGGGACCGGCGGAGCTCGGTTCGGTGCCCTATGACGGTCAGGTGATCTCGAGCGCCCGGTGGATCTCGCCGACTTTGCTCCTGGAATACAACTTCCTGGATGCGAGCTCGCAGTGGCGGCCCTATATCGGCGCGGGTGTCAACTACACCACGTTCTACGATCGGGACACGACCGCGGCGGGCAACGCGGCGAGCGGCGGCCCGACCAAGCTCTCCTTGACGGCATCGGTCGGACCCGCCGTGACCGCGGGAATCACGTACCGCATCAGCGACCGCTGGGCCGCGCACGCGTCCTATTCTTGGTCGCAGGTGAAATCGACCCTGACCGCGGACACCGACGGCATCATCCGCACCACGCACATCAGTTTCGGGCCCGAGGCTCTGGTCGTCTCGGTGGGCTACTCCTTCTAGCCGGTAAGCCTACGATGCCGAGGAAACCGCGCGACTGGCGTAGTGAGGGTGTCCGGGTGATCACCAGCGATCGCCTCGACACCAACACCGCGCAGACGCCGGGAATGCTGCGCGCGGCGGCGATCGACTTCCGGCGCGTGGGGTCCAAGAAACTGTGGGCCGGCACGGTGCTCATTCAGCCGAACGCGAAGACCGGCGCCCACCATCACGGAGCGCTCGAAAGCGTCATCTACGTCGTGCGCGGCGCGGCGCGGATGCGCTGGGGCGAACGGCTCGAATTTCTCGCCGAGGCACACGCGGGGGACTTCATTTTCGTGCCGCCCTACGTGCCCCACCAGGAAATCAACGCGCTCAAGCACTCGCCGCTCGAGTGCGTGCTCGTGCGCAGCGACAACGAATCGGTGGTGGTCAACCTCAAGATCGAGGCGGCGGAGCGGGTCGAGGAAGTGTACTGGATCGACTCGGTGCACCGGCAAACCGAGCCGCCCCCGGCCGGGCCCGCCGTCAAGAAGCGCCGCCCCCGCTCCCGGTGAGCCGCTCCCATCGCGCTTATTTCCCGTGCTAACCTAGCTCAAAAAGACCCGTTGCGAGCGGACGTGAACCCAGCGGCCGAGGTGAATCGATGAGACGAATACTGCTCTCCCTGACCGCGCTCGCGCTATGGTGGGGAGCCGGGCCGGTTCACGCCGAGAAGCTGCGTATCATCACCTGGGCCGACTACGTTCCTCAAGACCTCGTCGCCGCGTTCACCAAGGAGACGGGCATCGAGGTCGAGGTGACGCTGTCCAACAACGAGGAGATCATTTCCAAGCTGCGCGCGACCGGCGGTGCGGGCTTCGATCTCGCTCAGCCGTCCCAGGATCGCATCACATCGGTGCAACGCGATTTCGAGATCTACAAACCGTTCGATCTTAGCAAGATCAAGCTCGACGAGTTCCAGCCCGCGCTCTTGAACATCGTCAAGCGCAACGCGACCATCGACGGCAAGCTCTATGCATTACCCTATCTCTGGGGCACCGACGGACTGGTCGTCAATACCAAGTACGCGAAGCTCGCCGACTATACGGATTTGTGCCGGCCCGATCTCAAGGACAAGACCTCGATCCGGCTCCGACGGCCGATCTTGATGGCGTTCGCGTTCGCCGCCGGCAAGGATCCCTTCGCACTCTACGGCAACCCGAAGGCCTACAGCGCGCTCATGGATGAGGTCGGCGCCGCCCTCATCGCGTGCAAGCCGAACCTCAAGTTTTTCTACGACAACAAGGATCAATTGCTGAACGGCATACGCTCGGGCGAGGTCTGGGCGGCTGCGATGTGGGACACTGGGGGTTGGACCCTCAATCGCGAGAACCCGGAGATCCATTACATCGTGCCAACCTCGGGCGCGCTCGGCTGGCTCGATACCTTCGCGCTGCCGGCGCGCGGGCGCAACGACGCGGCTGCTTATGCCTGGATCAACTTCACGATGCGCCCGGAGAACGCCGCGCGCGTCATCAAATCGGTGGGCAATTTTTCCGCGGCCCAGGGCACCGCGCCGTTCGTGGACCCGCGGCTCAAGGAGCAGTTCCGGGAATCGTTCCCGGATACCGCTTCGATCAACAAGATCCATTGGTACCCGGCGATACCCCCCGGACTGGAAGAGATCGAAGGCCGCGTGCTCGACCGCATCAAGGCCGCCAATTGAGCACGGCCGATCTGGTGGCGGACCGCGTCGCCAAGCGCTTTGGCGCTCACACCGCCGTCGACTCGTTGTCGTTCAACGTCGAGCACGGGAGCTTCTTTTCCATCCTCGGCCCGTCCGGCTGCGGCAAGACCACGCTCCTGCGCATGATCGCGGGATTCATCGCCCCGGACAGCGGTGACATATCCATCGGCGGGCGCAGCATGCAGGGAGTGGCGCCCAACCGGCGGCCGGTGAACATGGTGTTCCAGCAGCTCGCCCTCTTCCCGATGATGTCCGTGGGCGAGAACGTGGCGTTCGGCTTGGCCCGCCGCGGCCTGGCACGGTCCGAGCGCATGCAGCGCAGCAACGCGATGCTCGAGCGCGTCGGCCTCGGCGGTGCGGCGTCGAAGCGGGTCGACGAGCTCTCGGGCGGCCAGCGCCAGCGTGTCGCCATAGCGCGCAGTCTCGTCCTCGAGCCGACGCTCTTGCTCCTCGACGAGCCCTTGGGGGCGCTCGACTTGAAGCTTCGCGAGCACATGAAGATCGAGCTGAAGCAGCTTCAAGCTGCGTTCGGCACCACGTTCGTGTACATCACTCACGACCAATCCGAAGCGTTGGTGCTGTCGGACCATGTGGCCGTCATGAACCAGGGCCGCTTCGAGCAGCAGGGCACCCCTCAGGATCTTTACTACCGGCCGCAAACGCCGTTCGTCGCGAGTTTCGTCGGCGCGAACAACCGTATCGTCGGACGCGTCACGGCCGTCGGAGCAGACACGGTCGAACTCACCACCCCAGATGGTTGGACGATCCGGGCGCTGCCCAAGGCCAAGCTCGCGAGCGGTGATGCGACGGAAGCTTTCGTGAGGCCGGAAGTTGCGAGTCTCTCGCGCACCGAGGCGGACCTGCCATCCGGACAACCCGTGCACGCCGGTGAAGTGCAGAGCTTGCTGTTCGACGGCGCGAATTCCGCGGTGCTCGTCAACGAGCAGCGCACGCGCCGCGAGTTCCGCATCGCGCTCCCCCAGACCGGCCGATTCTCCGACTTGAAGCCGGCGGAAAAGGTGCTGTTCAGTTTCGACCCGGCGCGCGCGGTATGCTTCCCCGCCCGCCCCGGCGAGGCGGGACGGGATGGCTAGCGCCGCGCTCGAGCCCCGATGGCAAGGACGCTTGGGGCTCGGGCTGCTGCTCGCCCCCGCGCTGCTGTGGCTCGGCGCGCTCATCGTGCTGCCGCACGTCGATCTCGCCGTGCTCTCGTTGCGCGAGCGCGTAGGCCCTCGCCATTACGTTGCGAGCCTCGGGCAATACAAGACCTTCTTCACCGAGCCGCTCTACTGGCACGTATTCGTGCGCACCGCGGTGATGTCGGTGGTGGCGACGTTCTTCACGCTCCTGCTGGCTTTTCCCATCGCGTGGATCATCGCGAAGATCGCGCGCGGCCGCGCGAGCTCCGTGCTCTTCATCTTGTGCCTGATCCCCTTCTGGGTGAGCGAGACGGTGCGCACCCTCGGCTGGATGATCTTGCTGCGCGAATCGGGCGTCTTGCCCACGCTGCTCGTGAAGCTCGGCATCACGGCAACCCCTGTCGAATTCCTGTACCACGACGCGACCATCCTGGTGGGGCTCGTGTACACCTCGCTGCTTTTCATGGTGATCCCGCTCGTCTCGAGCCTGGAGAGCCTGGACAACTCGCTGATCGAGGCAGCCTATGACCTCGGAGCGGACGGAATCACGATTCTGCGCAGCATCGTGATTCCGCACGCGGCGCCCGGCATCACGGCCGGATGCATCGTGGTGTTCATGCTCACTCTCGGCAACTACTTGACCCCGACGCTGCTCGGCGGCAAAAGCTCGCAATGGTTCACCGAGCAGATCTATAACCAGTTCATCACGCGATTCAACTGGGAACAGGGCGCCGCGCTCGGCTTTCTGCTCCTCGGCTTGTCGACCGCGCTGGTGATGCTCGGACTTCGGCTCGCCGGCCAGCGCTTCGGCGACGTGATGCGGCGGACATGATTCCCTCCCTCCCGCGTCCTCGCTGGCTCAAGACCGCGAACGCGATCTATGTCGTCGCATTCCTCGCGTTTCTGTTCCTGCCGCTGGTCATCGTCGCGATATTCGCGTTCAACGACGCGCCCTACCCGGCACCCCCGTGGCGGGGCTTCACTCTCGATTGGTTCGTGGGGAACGCCGGCTCCGCACGCGTCGGACTATTCGGCGACGCGGAACTTCTGGGGAGCATCTGGACGAGTTGCGTCGTCGCCTTCTGGGTAACGCTGCTATCCGTCCTCATCGGCACATCGAACGCGTTTCTCATCGAACGGGGCCGCTTCTTCGGCAAGCAGGCGCTGTCCATTCTCATGCTGGCGCCCTTGGTCATTCCGGGGGTCATTCTCGGCATTTCGATTCTCGCGTTCGCGAGCCGCGTCGCGCAGTTCGTGGGAGACGTCTTCGGCACGGAATGGGATTTCCTGCGCCCGGGGCTGCCGCTGGTCGTGTGCGGGCAATTCTCGTTCATCGCAACCATCGCGACACTGACCATCAGCGCGCGGCTGCGCCGCTTCGACCGCACGCTCGAGGAAGCCGCCTTGAACCTCGGGGCCACTCGGCCTGCGGTCTTGCGCACCATCGTGCTGCCTTACCTGCGCCCGGCGCTGCTCGGTTCCGCCGCGATCTCATTCCTGATGTCGTTCGCGGATTTCAACACGACGCTGATGTTGGTCGGCGCGGATGCCCCCCTCACCGTGATGATGTACGGCCGCATGCGCGAGGGCGCGAGCCCCGTGCTGAACGCGGTGAGCCTTTTCCTGATGCTCGCCTCCGCGCTCGTTGCGCTCTCGGTGATGCGCGGCGGCGGGGCGCGCCCGAAATCGGAAAGCTGACGCGCTGCGTTTACCGCCGCGCACGGGTCACTCCGGCAACAACAAGCCCGGCAGCTCACCGAGCGAGTCGATGAGCGCATCGCATGGCAGCTTGCGCGGGTCCTCCCCTTCGTTGTAACCATACGGCACGCAGACGACGGAGATGTTCGCGCCGCGTGCTGCCTGAACGTCGTTGATCGAATCGCCGATCATGATGGTGCGCGCCGGCGACACGCCCAGCCGCTCGCAAGCGAACAAGAGCGGCTGCGGATCGGGTTTGCGCCGCTCGCAGCTATCGCCGCCCACCACGAGGTCGACCCAAGCGATCAAATCGAGCCGCGTGAGCAATGCGCGCGCGAACCGCTCCTGTTTATTCGTGACCACCCCGATGCGCAGCCCGGCCTCGTGCAACAGCCGCAGGGAGTCGCGGGCGCCGGGATAAGGCCGCGCGTCGAACTCGTTCGTTTCCTCGAGCGCGCCGTAATGATGGAAGAAACGCTCGACCATCGCCGCTTGCGAGGCGTCGTCCAAGGTGCGACCTTGAGCCGCGGCCGTGCGCTGGATCAAAATAGGCGAGCCCCGGCCGATCATGCGGCGCACATCTTTCTCCGCAGCCGGGCTCCAGCTGAATTCGGCGAGCGTCCGATTGAGCGCCAACGCGATGTCCGCCGCCGTATCGAGCAAAGTGCCGTCGAGGTCGAAGAGCACTCCCTCGAGCAGCTGCCCGCGCCAACGAGCGTTTTGAGTCGTATCGGCCATCAGCGCAGCGTAAGGCTGACCGGGCAGTGATCGCTACCCATCACGTCGGCGTGAATCTGCGCCGCGGCGACCTTTGGGCGAAGCTTCGAGGATACGAGGAAGTAGTCGATTCTCCATCCCACGTTGCGCGCGCGCGCGTTGGTGAAATTGCTCCACCATGAATAGTAACCGTTGCCCTGCTTGAACAAACGGAACGTATCGACGAAACCGGCATCCACGAAATTCTGAAAGCCCTCGCGCTCTTCCTTGGTGAAGCCCTTCTTTCCCCGGTTGGGCTTCGGGTTGGCGAGGTCGAGCTCGGTGTGTGCGACATTGAGATCGCCGCAGAAGATGACGGGCTTGGTGCGCTCGAGCTTTCGGCAGTATGCGAGGAAAGCCGGATCCCAGTGCCGGTGTCGAAGCTTGAGGCGGCTGAGATCGTCCTTGGCGTTCGGTGTGTACACCGTGACCACATGGAACTTGTCGAACTCGGCCGTGATCAGACGGCCCTCCTCCGCACTGTCGCGCTCGAGCTCGTCCGCGAACCGGTAGCGGCGCGCGAAAGTCCGAGGGAACCCGTTGATCACCCGCAACGGTTCTTTCTTGGTGAATATCGCCGTGCCCGAATAGCCTTTCTTCGCGGCCGAATTCCAGTATTCGCGATACACCGGCAGATCGATCTCGAGCTGGCCGCGCTCGGCCTTGGTCTCCTGCAGACACAGGATATCGGGGCGGTGGGCCTCGAGAAAAGCACGTAAATGGCCTTTCTTGTGGACGGCGCGGATGCCGTTGACATTCCAGGAATAGAGTTTCATGCAGCGACATAATACAAGTAAAATGAATGAGTTGCATGGAAATGCGGCATCGCGGAACGATCGACCGTCGCCTTGATTCAGGAAAGCGCGTCTTACGTTATTGACAATCATTCGCATTCGCGTTCAGAATAAGCCCATGATCGTATGCGTCTGCAAAGCGGTGTCCGACCGGCACATTCGAGCCGCCGTGAAGGGCGGCGCCACCCGCCTCAAGGATTTGACCCGCCAGACGGGCCTTGGCACGTGCTGCGGCAAATGCCTGCCGGAGGCCCGCAGCACCTTGGCGGACTCGTTGAGACTGCGCCATGACGACCAGGGATCGCGTCAGGAGCCATCCTGCTACTTCGCCGATCCCGTCGCCGCCTCCGTTTGAGCGCCCGGATCTGATCCGGGTCGCACGCCGCCCGACGATCGGGCATACAATCTCAAGCTACCATTCACTTGCCGCGAGGATTTGCCGTGCAGGGTGATGCGAAAGTCTTGGACTATTTGAATCAGGCGCTGAAGAACGAGCTCACCTCGATCAACCAATATTTCCTGCACGCGCGCATGCTGGACAACTGGGGCATGAAGCGCCTCGGCAAGCTCGAGTACGACGAGTCCATCGACGAGATGCGGCACGCCGACCGTCTGATCAAACGCATCCTCTTTCTTCAGGGGCTGCCGAATTTGCAGGATCTCGGCAAATTGTTCATCGGCGAGGATGTGCACGAGATATTGGAGTGCGATCTCAAGCGCGAAATGGCCGCGCACCCGCTGTATCAGGCCGCGATCGCGTATTGCGAGTCGGTCAAGGATTTCGTTACGCGCGAGCTCCTGGTCGAGATTCAAAAGAGCGAAGAAGAGCACATCGATTTCATCGAGGAGCAGCTCGGCCTCATCGAGAAGATGGGGCTACCGAACTACGTTCAGAGCTCGACCGGCGAGTTGGGCGAGAGCTCCTCGAGCTGAGCGCCCGCTGCCGCCGGCAGCTCGGGCTAACGGAGCGGCGGCTGCGACGCAAACAGCTGGCGCTCGATATCCGCAAACGACTTGAACTCGAGCGCGTTGCCGGTCGGGTCGAGAAAGAACATCGTGGATTGCTCGCCCACTTGCCCTTTGAACCGCGTGTAGGGCGGAACCACGAACTCGACACCCATGCGCACGAGCCGATCGGCGAGCTCGGTCCATTGCTGCGCCCGCAACACCACGCCGCAGTGGGGCACCGGGACGCCGTGCCCATCGACCGGGTTGTAATGGCTCGTGAGCTTCCCGTCCTTGCCCAGGCGCGGATTCAGATGACAGACGAACTGGTGCCCATAGAGATCGAAGTCCACCCAATCGATATCGCTGCGGCCCTCCGCACATCCTAGGATATCCTTGTAGAACCCGCGCGCTTCCGTGATGTCCCGCACCTGCACGGCGATGTGGAACGGGGTCAGAGGCTCGCGCGAATTCGAAGGACCTTGCATGTTTTTACTCCGCCACGGGCAAAGCTATTTCAATCTGCACTTCACCCGCACGCGCGTGGACCCCGGAATCGAGGATCCCGAATTGACGCCGTATGGCGTCGAGCAAGCTGCGGCGGCGGCGAACGAGCTCGCGGACATCGCTCTCACGCGCGTCATCGTGTCGCCCTATACGCGCGCGCTGCAGACCGCACAGGCCTTCCTGGAGCTGCGTGAAGTGCCGGTCGAGATTATGCACGAGGTTCGCGAACGCACGGCGTTTGTTTGCGATGTGGGAAGCGCGCCCACCTTGCTCGCAGCACGATTTCCGCATCATGATTTCGCGCACTTGCCGGCGCAATGGTGGCATCCCGGGATCGAGACTCCGGAGGAGACCATCGCGCGCGCCGATGCGTTTCGGACGCGGATGGCGGCGCGCAGCGACCGGGCGACCACGCTTTTGATCAGCCATTGGGCGTTCATTTTGGCGCTGACCGGCCAGTCGGTCGCCAACGGCGAACTCCTCGAATACGATCCCACTCAAGATGCCCCGGAGAAGATCGTTTGGCCCGAGTGATCGAGCGAGCAAGACGCATCAGCCTGTTCGTCGGAATCCGGCCGCTGCGTCGAGGGCGCGTGCTGCGTGATGTGCTTGCGGGCCTCAGCCTAGCCTCGATCAACATCCCGCAGGTGCTCGGCTATTCGCGTATCGCCCAGATGCCGGTGGTCACGGGACTCTACACCTTGCTCCTGCCGCCGGTGGCGTTCGCGATATTCGGCGCATCCCGCCATCTGGTCGTGGCCGCCGACTCTGCCACCGCCGCGATCTTCGCCGGCTCGCTCTCGCCGCTCGCCGCCGCGGGCAGCGCACACTACACCGCGCTGGTCGGAATGACTGCGCTGCTGACCGCCGGATTCTTGGTGTTGGCCCGACTCTTCAAGCTCGGATTTCTCGCCGACTTCCTCTCGCGTACCGTGCTGACCGGGTTTCTCGCCGGGGTCGGATGCCAGGTCGGCATCGCCATGCTCGGCGACATGTTCGGCGTGGCCGCAAGTTCCCGCAACTCGCTGCTTCGGCTATGGGAAATTCTCGATGGCCTGCCGCACGCCAGCGCGCCGACGGTGGTGCTGTCCTTAGGGGTGGCCGCGCTCATTCTGCTCGGCAACCGCTTTGCGCGCCGCGCGCCCCTGTCGCTGGGCGTGGTGGTGGCGACCATCGGAGCGAGCCAGGTCTATCGCCTCGCGGAGCACGGCATCGCCGTCATCGGGCCGGTCTCCGGCGGATTGCCGCCGATCCGGCTGCCCGACGTCACCTGGAGCGAGTTCCTGATGCTCGTGCCCGTATCCGCCTCCTGCTTCGTCATGATCATCACGCAAAGCGCCGCCACCGCGCGCGCATTCGCCTTGCGCTATCGTGAGAACGACGACGTCAACGCCGATATCCTCGGCCTCTCGGCCGCGAACGCAGCAGCTGCGGTGAGCGGCACGTTCGTGGTCAATGGCAGTCCCACGCAGACCGCGATGGCGGATCGCGTCGGCGCACGCAGCCAGGTTGCGCAGCTCGCGCTCGCCGTCGCCGTGCTCTTCGTCCTACTGCTGCTCAGCCGCGAGCTGGCGTACCTGCCGCGCTGCGTGCTCGCAGCCATCGTGTTCACCATCGCCGTCGGCATGATCGACGGCAAGTCCCTGCTGGACATTCGCCGCGAAAGTCCGGGCGAGTTCCATCTTGCGATCACGACCGCAGCGACGGTCGTGGCGCTCGGCGTCGAGCAGGGGATTCTCCTCGCGATAGCGCTTTCCTTGTTTCGACACGTCAGTCACAGCTACCACCCGCACACGATGATGTTCACGCCCGAAGCGGGCGGGCGTTGGGTGCCGGGACCCGCGACGCCGGGCAAAGTCACCGAGCCCGGGCTCATCGTCTATCGATTCGGCGCGGATCTTTTCTACGCGAATCAACATCGCTTCTGCGAAGAAGTGCGTGGCCTCGTCAAGCAGGCGCCGTCGCCCGTACGCTCGTTCATCATCGACTCCGCGGCCATCACGGATATCGACTATTCTGCGGCGTGCTCGGTCCGCGATCTGATCGGGGACCTGAAGCGCGACAACGTGCGAGTGATCTTCGGGCGCGTGAGCCCGTATCTTAAGTTGGACATGGACCGGCACCGCATCACCGCCGTCGTCGGTGAAGCGCAAATATTCTCTACGCTCCACGAAGCCACCGCCGCGGCCGGATTCAGATCGCCGCCGGCGGCGCCCTAACTGGGCGCTGAGCCCGCCGGGCGGCACCCTAGCTTGCGGCCGCGGCAGGCTCTTTGATCGGCCGCAGCCACTTCGCGATCATGGCGGATAGCGTGGCCCGGTCCACGGGTTTACAGAGAAAATCGCTCATGCCGCACTCGAGGCTGCGGGCCCGGTCTTCGGGAAAGGCATTCGCGGTCATGGCGACGATCGGCACGTCGTGATCGAGTACGCCGGAGCTCGGATCGCGAATGAGTCTGGTCGCCTCGAAGCCGTCCATCTCCGGCATCTGGCAATCCATCAGCACGAGGTCGTAGGACTCTTTGCCCAACCGAGCGAGCGCCTCGCGGCCGTTGTTCGCAAGATCGACGTGGTGGCCAAGCTTCGTGAGCATGTAGAGCGCCACGCGCTGATTGACGAAATTATCCTCGACCAAGAGCAGCCGGGCCGCCGCCGCGGGCGGGGGGGTGGCAGGTGCAACTGATGCAGCAGGTGCAGCTGATGCAGCAGGTGCAGCTGATGCAGTAGGTGCAGCTGATGCAGTAGGTGCAGCCAACGCAGCAGATCCAGCTGATGCAGCAGGCACGACGGGCGCTAGCGCGGGAACGGGTGCCGCCGCTTCCAGGCCGGCGTCGAGCGGCAGTACGAACCAGAAAGTCGAGCCCGCACCCAAGGTGCTCTCTGCACCGATATCGCCGCCCATGAGCTCGACCAGTGTCTTGCTGATCGCGAGGCCGAGCCCGGTGCCGCCGTAGCGACGGCTCCTCGCCGCATCGCCCTGCGCGTACTGCTGGAACAGCGTCGCCATCTGCTCCGCCGGTATGCCGATACCGGTATCGGTGACGCTGATCTTGACATGTGCGGGATCGAGCGGCTCGGCGCCGATCACGACCGAGCCGCCCTCGGTGAATTTCACCGCGTTGCCGGCGAGATTGAGCAGCACCTGGCGTATTCGCACCGGGTCGCCCTTGATGAGCTTCGGCAGTCGCGGATCGTACCGCGCGACCAGGGCGACGCCGCGCTCGAGCGCGGCGGATTGGAGAATCGCACGCACTCCTTCGCACACGTCGTACAAAGCCATGTCGATTTTTTCCACCGTCATCCGGCCGGCCTCGATCTTGGAATAGTCGAGCACGTCGTTGATGACGGCGAGCAGCGCCTCTCCGGATCGCTGCACGATCTGTGCGAACTCGCGCTGCTCCCGGCTGAGCGGTGTGTCGAGCAGGAGGTTCGCAAATCCCAGCACCCCGCTCATGGGCGTGCGCATTTCGTGGCTCATGACGGCGAGCAGATCGCCTTTCGATTTTGCCGCCGCCTGGGCGTGCAGCGCCCGCATCTCGGCTTGCCGCTTCGCGGCCGCGAGGCGGGCTTGTGCTGCCCGATCGCGTAAGCGCGCCCGCAAGGCGGCGCGGCTCAAGCGCACCACGACGAAGCCGGCGAGCACTGAAAGAAGCGTCACGGCGGCGAACGCGCCCAGGCCTGCCCGTCGGATGGCGCCGATACGCGCATCGAAGTCGCGGACCCACATATCGACACCGACCACCCCGACGAATCGGCCGCCGCGATCGAAGAACGGCGCGTACGCGCTCATGTAGCTGCGCAGCGTCTCCTGCACGGGCTTGTCGTTGACCGCGGCCTCTTGCCGTTCGAGCGCGCGGCGCAGCGTGGGATCGAAGGTATCGTGCGGCGCCATGATCAGATCGGGCGGCGCGCTGTCTCCCGGCACGCGGTACAGATAGTCCGTGCCGAGAACGTAGTAGATGCGGCCTCGCTCGAAGACGGCGGTATAGGCGTAGATGATGTCGGACGTCGCCTTGTGGAACTTTACCAGCGGTTCGAGCAGCGCCAGGTGCTCCGCACTGCCTGCCTGCGCCTGCGATCGGATGGTGCGGTGCAAATCGCCGTCCACCAAGGTTGCTGCCGTTCGCGCGAGCTGCTTGAGCTCGGACCGCACGGCGTCGAGTTGAGCCTCGCGCGCGGCGTGCCATAAGTAAAATAGCCCGAGGGAGGCAATGATCCAAACCGCCATTCCGGCCGCGAATCCATGAGCGAGCGGCCGATTGATGCGCCGAAACGATCGGTTCCAACGGTGAGATGAACGGCCGGCCACTCTAAAGCTCTGGGGCCGGACAGAAGGCCCTATTCGAAGTATCGGCGCCCGCGCTTCGTCCTTGAGCCAAAGGCGCGCTCGGGCCCGCTCAAGCGACGCTTGCCGAAGTGCCGCGGCGGCGCGCCTCGGCGGCATCGAGGATTTCCGCGATCTGATCGGCGAATAAGCGCGTATTGACGGGCTTGGTGAGATAGCCGTCGCAGCCCGCCAGCTCCGCTCGTTGATCGTCGCCCTTCATGGCAAATGCGGTGAGCGCGACCACGGGCACGTGCGCGAGGCGCGGGTCGGCCTTGAGCAGACGCGTCAAGGTGAGGCCGTCGATTCCGGGCAGCGCGATGTCGACCACGACGAGGTCCGGCATCAGGCGCATGAGGGTGCGCTGCGCCTGCTCCGCATCGGACACGCGTTCGGTCTTGAAGCCGTTGATCTCGAGCAGTTCCCCGACCAGCTTCAGGTCGATCGGATTGTCGTCGACGATGAGAATATGTCCACGCATTTACCGGACCAAGGCAACACTTTTCACGCTTCCAGTTTATACGCGAGCCTTGTCGGGCAAAACCTTAAACGACCGGGCAACTTGCGCGAAAAGAGTGACCCCGGTCGGATTTTTGTCGAATCCCTGGGGTGAGCCCTAGTGCGCCGGTACGCTGCATGGCGGATGCCGCGGACAGGCGCCGCTGCGGGGACAGATCACACTCGCCGGTGAGTCGAGCGCATCCGCGATCCATGCGATATTGAGCACCTGTGAGGCGGCGCGAATGTTGGCGGCGGCGACGGCCGGAATCCTCGCGTCGCCGCCGCGCCGGCAGGATTCCGCGACGGCTGCCACCACGCTCTCGCCATCGATCCCTTGCGCGTCGAGCGCCGGGAGCAAGTCAACACCTACCGACAGGACGTGCAGCTCATCGATCGCATCGCGCGTGAGCAGCGAATGACAGCAATACAAGCGCGCCCGTTTTCCGTCTTGCATCACGGAAATCTGCGACTTTGGAATCTGCAAATTCGCCGCCGTCGGCGGCGCCTGCTGCAGCAAGCGAAACACCGCCCACTGCGGACACGGATCGGACACGAGACTCATGTTGCCCCAAGGGAGGGGAATACCGTTTCCGCGATAGACGGCGCGCAGATAGCCGGGCGCGTAAGCATCGAAGAAATGCCAGTGCCGGTAGGGAGAGACCGCCGTCATGCGGCGCATGACCAAGGCCGGCGTCACTCCGAGCTTGCGGCAGGCGGCGACTTGATGCGCCTCGCGGATCAGGAAGCGGCGAAACGGGATCCGCGGACACAACAGCGCACCGGCGAAGAAACTGCATTCGAAGTCCCGCCAGGCGAACAGCACATCCTGCGCGCCCATTCCCGCGGTCGAAGCCGAGGGCTCGCTATCACCGGTGGATGCGGCGCTGTGCGGCGAGATCACGCCGTCGCCGTTATGCAGGATCTTGTGGCCGACGAAGAATGCGAGTTCGTATTTGAGCCGCTCTTCCTGGTTGCGCAGCCGCCTGTTGATGAGCACCGTTCCGGGCGCCTCGAAACGGGCGCGCACCAGAGCGCCCTTGCGACCGTCGCCGTCGAACCAGCGGACCTCGAGGCCGTGGCGCTTGCAGATGTCCATCAGGTCCTCGAGCGTGAGCGGCATCTGCCGCTTGCCGCCCTGCTCTGCCGCCCGCTCGATGTCCGGAAAATTGTTGTGCCGCGTCTCCTGCCAGACGCGGATCAGAAGCTGCGCGAATTGCCGGCCGGTCGTGCCGGTTTGCGACAAAAGCTCGGGCAGCGCGTTCTGCAGCAGCTCCGAAGAGAACAGGAATGCGGGTTCCAGCGGCATGGCCTCGAGACCGCCACGGCTGAGTCGGGCAGGTGCGGCCTCGACTTCGGTATTCTCGTCGAGAAACCAGCGCACCTCCTTGCTGAAGATTCCGGCCAGCATCTCGAGCGTGGCCGGGGAAGGCGTGCGCTTGCCGGTCTCCACCATGCTGAGATAGGAAACCGAGGGGGCGCTCTCGGCATCGATTTGCACGCACCGGGCGGAAAGCTCATCCAAGGTCAGCCCGTTGCGCTTGCGCAGCGCGCGCAGCTTTGCACCGAGAAAGTGGCCTTGCCGGATCAAGCCCGCCATCGCGCCTCGCTTTTGTAAAATTCACACGGAATCTTGTGAAATTCACAATGTCAAATTTCGTCTGTGTAAATATTCCGATGTCGCACTTTAAACTTGCCGTCTCTCCGAGCGCAAGCTCGATTGTTCACGATCAGGAGACATTGAATGAGCGACAAGACGACGGCTGCGAACCCCCGCGCGAGCGGCATCGAGCGACCCTACAGCGCCGCCGACGTGGCCAGATTGCGCGGAACCGTGCGCATCGAGTATTCGCTGGCGCGCCAGGGCGCCGAGAAGTTCTGGCGGTTGCTCGACAGCGCGCCCGTCGTCAGCGGACTCGGCTGCATGACCGGCAACCAGGCCATACAGGCCGTGCAAGCGGGACTCAACGCCATCTATCTCTCGGGCTGGCAGGTCGCGGGCGACGCCAATACGGCCGGCGAGATGTATCCCGACCAGAGCCTGTATCCGGTCGACTCGGTGCCCCAGGTCGTCGAGCGCATCAACAATGCGTTGATTCGCACGGATCAGATCCATCACCTCGAGGGCAAGTCCGGCATCGACTGGATGGTCCCGATCATCGCGGACGCCGAGGCCGGCTTCGGCGGGAACCTGAACGCCTTCGAACTCACCAAGGCGCTCGTCAAGGCCGGCGCCGCCGGCGTGCATTTCGAGGATCAGCTGTCCTCCGCCAAGAAATGCGGCCACCTCGGCGGCAAGGTGCTTGTGTCGACGGCCGAGGCGATCAACAAGCTGGTCGCGGCGCGTCTCGCGGCCGACGTCATGGATGTGCCCATGGCGATCATCGCGCGCACCGATGCGGACGCGGCCAGCCTTCTGCTCACGGATCATGATCCGCGCGACAAGCCGTTCTTGACCGGCCAGCGCTCGAGCGAGGGCTTCTTCGGCGTGCGCGCCGGCATCGAACAGGCCATTGCCCGCGGACTCGCCTACGCGCCCTATGCGGACCTCATCTGGTGCGAGACTTCCAAGCCCGATCTGGCCGAGGCGCGCGAGTTCGCCGAGGGGATTCACAAGAAATATCCCGGCAAGCTCCTGGCCTACAACTGCTCGCCGTCCTTCAACTGGCAAGCGAAGCTCAGCCCTTCGGCGATGAAGACCTGGCGTGAGGATCTGGCGGCGATGGGCTATCGCTTCCAATTCATCACGCTGGCCGGCTGGCACGCACTCAACCTGTCCATGTTCGAGCTCGCCTCCGCCTACCGACAAGACGGCATGCTCGGCTATTCGCAGATGCAGCAGCGCGAATTCGGTCAGGAGCGCTCCGGTTACCGCGCCACCAAGCACCAGGCGTTCGTCGGCACCGGCTACTTCGATGCGGTCCAGAGCGCGATCATGGGCGGCGAGCACTCGACGGGCGCCATGGCAGGCAGCACGGAGACCGAGCAGTTCCACGGGACGAAGACTTCCGAGCCGAAACGTGTGGTTGCCTAAGGACCACGCCGCCGCGATCGCCGAGCATTTCCGCTCCTACAACGAGGAATTCGGGCGGATCACCAGGCGCGCGGCGCTGAATTTCCTGGCCGAGGATTGGCACGCCGCTCAGCGCGACGCGGTCGCGCGCATCGAGCTCTACGAGCAGCGTGTGACCCGCTGCGTCGAAGCCGTGGCGGCCGACCTCAAGCCGCAGCTCGGCAACACGGCGCTCTGGACCGATGTCAGGCGCGCGTACGACATGCTCGTGGCACGGCGGCCGGACAGCGATTTCTACCGGACTTTTTTCAACTCCGTTACGCGCGACTTGTTCGGTACGGTCGGAGTGAATCCCGAGGTCGAGTTCACCGCCACCACGGTAGGGCGTGCTTCGGGCGCCGTGCCGATCCGTGTGTACCGAATCGGCGATTCGATGCCGACGGCCATGCGCGAAGTGCTTGCCGATCTGCCGTTCGGGGCCGCGCTCAAGAATCAGGAGGCGGCGGTTCACCGCATCAGCGCGGAGATCGGCCGATTCTTCTCCACCGGTCGGCAAAGCAGCGCGCCCGAATCCATCGAGCTGATCGAGCCGGTGTTCTACCGCGGCCTGCACGCGTTCCTCGTCGGGCGGCTCATCGGCGACGGATCCATCACCCCGCTGGTAGTCGCGTTCAGCAACTCGCCGCAAGGCGTGCAGGTCGAGTCCGTCATGCTCTCGCGCGCGGAGGTCGGCTCGCTCTTCGGGTACGCGCGCTCGTATTTTCACGTCGATCTGCCGGTGGTGAGCGCGGCCATCACGCTCTTGCGCTCATTCATGCCGCGCAAGTCCATCGACGAGCTTTACACCGTGCTCGGCCGCGCCAAGCAGGGAAAGACCGAGCGCTACTTCAACCTGCAGCGTCACCTCACAGCGTCGATCGACAGCTTCGTGCACGCGCCCGGTGAGCGCGGTCTGGTGATGATAGTGTTCACGCTGCCCTCGCACGATCTGGCATTCAAGGTCATCCGCGACCGATTCGGTGCGCCGAAGACCAACACCAAGGCCGACGTCATCGAGCGTTATCAATTCGTGTTCCGCCACGACCGCGCGGGGCGCCTGGTCGACGCCCAGGAGTTCAAGCGCCTGCGCCTGCCGCGCGCGCGCTTCATGACGGACCTCGCCGATGAGCTGCTGCGCGAAGCGAGCGAGAGCTGCCGGATCGAGGGCGATGATCTCATCATCGAGCATTGCTACATCGAGCGCCGGCTGCGGCCCCTCAACCTGTTCCTGCGCGAAGCCGACCCTGCCGCCGCCGAATCCGCGATCGTCGACTACGGCAATGCGCTCAGGGATCTCGCGGCGAGCAACGTGTTTCCGGGCGATCTTCTACTCAAGAATTTCGGGGTCACCAGTCACGGGCGCGTGATTTTCTACGACTACGATGAGCTGTGCCTCTTGTCGGACTGCGTGTTTCGCGACCTCCCGCAGCCGCGCTTCGAAGAAGAGGAGACGAGCGCCGAGCCGTGGTTCCACTGCGATCCGAACGACGTCTTCCCCGAGCAGTGGCTGCAGTTCCTCGGCATACCCGCAGCACTCCAAGAAGTGTTCCTGCAGCATCACGCCGAGATCCTAACCGCCGCGTGGTGGCGCACGCAGAGCGCCAAGTGCGCGGAGCCCGTGGACACGCCGGCGATTCACGCGCCGCTTCAGCCGGAGCGGGTGCCGGCCCAAGCCGTGTAGACCCGCGTTCCGTTCGGCGCGATCTCCGCGGGTGCGTCGGCAACGGACACGTCGGAGGCAAGCACCAAGTCCCACGTCCCCTTAGGAAGCGCTGTGCGCTGCGGCGTAGCCGCGAAGTTGAAGACCGCCAGCACGCCCGCGTACTCGAAGCGCAGCCATGCTGCGCGCGCGTCGAATGCCGCTCGGGGTTTCATGCGCGCCTCCTTGCGCGCGGCGCGGGCGGCTCTGAGAGCGATCAAGCGGCGGTACCAATCGAGGAGCTCGCCGTGCGGCGCGCGCGCAGTCTCCGACCAATCGAGCTTGGAGCGCTCGAATGTGTCCTGCGCTTGGGGATCCGCGATCTCGCCCGCCCAAAGAAACCCCGCGAATTCACGCGCGCGGCCTTCGCTGACCGCGAGCGCCAAGCGCGCATCCTGATGGTCTGTGAAGTATAAAAACGGCGTGCTCGCGCCCCACTCCTCTCCCTGAAACAGCAAGGGCACGAAGGGTGAGAGCAACGTGAGCGCCGCGATCGCCTTGAGCCGCGGCGGATCGAGCAGCATGGAAAGCCGCTCGCCTCGTGCCCGGTTGCCGATCTGATCGTGGTTCTGTGCGCAGACGACGAGCTGCTCCGGCGCCACGGCGTGCGGCGGGCGGCCGTGGCGGCGGCCGCGAAAAGCCGAATACTGCCCTTGATACACATAACCCTGGGTGAGCGCCTTGGCGACGTCCGCGAGACCTTGAAAGTCCCGGTAGTAGCCTGCGGTCTCGCCGGTGAAATAGCGGTGGACGGCGTGGTGGAAGTCGTCGGCCCAGTGCGCGTCGAGCTCGTAGCCGCCGCGCGCGACGGAGTGCACGAGCCGCGGATCGTTGAGGTCGCTCTCGGCGATCAGCACGAGATCGCGATCCGATTCCGCGCCGAATCGATGTACCGCCGCCGCAAGCTCCTCGAGAACGTGCACCGCTTCGAAACTGTAGATCGCGTGCACCGCGTCGAGCCGCAATCCGTCAAACCCATAATCGCGCAGCCACATCAGGGCGTTGTCGATGACGAATCGGCGCACCTCGTCGCTCGCAGCACCGTCATAATTGATCGCGTCGCCCCACGGCGTCTTCACGCGATCGGTGAAGTAGGGACCGTAGCTGCCAAGATAGTTGCCGTCCGGGCCCAGATGGTTGTACACGACGTCGATTAGAACGGCGAGCCCCCGCTCGTGACAGGCGTCGATGAAATGCACGAGCTCTCGCGGCGTACCGTAGGCAGGCAGGGGAGCGAATAGATCGACGCCGTCATAGCCCCAGCCGCGGCGGCCCGGGAAGGTCGCAAGGGGCATTAGCTCCACATGGGTGATGCCCAGCGCTTGGAGGTGATCGAGCCGCACTTCGGCGGCAGCGTAAGTGCCCGCGGGCGTGAACGTGCCCACGTGCAGCTCGTAAATGACCGCCTCGCGCAGCGGCTTTGGCCGAAAGCCGGCTCGATACGAGAGCCCCGCGGCCCCGAGCACGTGCGAGGCGCCGTGCGCGCCGTCGGGCTGCCAGCGCGAGCGCGGATCAGGGAGCGGATCGCCGCCGTCGATCGAGTACTTGTATCCCTGGCAAACCAGCGAGGCATCGACATCTGCCTGCCAATAGCCGTCCGCCGCCCGCGCGAGGCCGATGCGTCGATCGCCCGCGACCAGCTCCATCGATTTCGCCGCCGGCGCCCACACCGACAGGATCAAGCGTCCTCCCGGATCAAGAGAGCCACGGGGAACTCATCGAACAGCTCGGTAGGCGCGGCCGCCCCTTGCGCTTGCGCGCCGCTGAACCAGTTCTTCCACACACCGCGCGGCAGGCGCAGCTGCGTGTCGCCCCAATCCGCGCCGACCGTCATGCTGAAGCGCGGCACAACGGCGATGAGATTCTCGCCGCGCCGAAAGGCGAGCAAGTTGCCGAGATGGGCGCCCTGCGCGACCAGCGGATGATATTGGCTCTGGGCCGCAAAATCGCCGGCGCGGCGCCCCCGCAGCGTCAGCACACGGTGGATCATCCAGAGTTTCGGCAACCCTGACTCCCAATCGGCGACAGCCTCGTGGGCCGAGAGCTCGCGGCAGCGCGCCAGGAGCTGCGCGCGCCGCCCGAAATCCACCGGTCGCCGGTTATCGGGGTCGACAAGACTCAAGTCCCATAGCTCGGTCCCTTGGTAGAAATCAGGAACGCCCGGGGCGATCAGCTTGACGAGCGTCTGTGCGAGGGAATTGACGCGTCCCGGAAGTATCAGCGGCGCTATGAATGCTTCGAGACTCTCGATGAAGGCCGGCATCTGAAAGACTCCCTCGACGAAGCCGGCAATGTTGGCCTCGTAGCCGGCGTTGGGCTCGTGCCAGGAGGTCCTGATCTTCGCCTCGCGGCAAGCCTTCAGCATGTATTGCCAGCAGCGCTCGTGCGTGATCGGCCAGGCGCCGATCAGAGTCTGATACAGCAGGTATTCGGCGTGCCGGTCCGGCGTGCGGTTTCTCCATGCGGGCGCCGTGATCTGCGACCATTGGTGCAGCGCTTCCGCCCAACGATCGGGAATCTCGGAAAGGAGCGAGATCCGCGTCCTGACATCCTCGCTGCGCTTGTTGTCGTGAGTCGAGGTGGCCAGCAGGTTGTTGGGCCAGCGCTCGCTCAGATAATGGCAGAACTCGTGGAACTTCTCGGCCGAGATTCCCGTGAGCGAGGCCTGCGCACCGACCTCGTTGCAGGACACCAGCCGGTCGAAGAGGTAGAACGTCGTGTCCTCGACGCCCTTCGCCATAACCGCGGGGGCTAGCTGCTGCCACTGCGCGACGAATTCCTGCTCGCTCTCCTCGAGCTTCGGCTTGGCAAACAAGGCCGCGAGAAAATCGAACGCGGCAGGCTCGATTTCCGGAGAGCCGATCCGGGCGCTTTGCACCGCCTCGCCGAATGCGCGCTCATCGCTCGGATGCAAGGTATCGGCGGTGCGGTAGGTCCGGTAGACCATCAACGCGGTCGTCACGCGCGCCAGCGCTTCGCGCACATGACTCGGTCGCAGATCGCGCGTCGGCCAGCTCGAGCGTGCGATCCCGAGCAGCGCACTGCTCAGCCGATCGAGATCGGCGGAAAACGTGGATTCCACGATCTCGCGCTTTTTCTCGCGCACCAGCGCCGCGAAATTCACCGTATGGCCGGTGAAGTCCGCGTAGGTCGCCGTCAGCGCGTCCGTGCGGCGATCGTCCATCCAGAGCCGATTGACCTTGGCAAGAAACTCGTAGCCGACCGTGCCGTCGACCGGCCAGTCCTCGGCGAGCCGTTCTTCGTTCTCCAGGATTTTCTCGACATAGACGCGGCCGCGCGGCATCAGCGAGCGCAGCCGTTCGAAGTAAGCGCGTGGATCCCGCAGGCCGTCCGGATGATCGATCCTCAGCCCATCGAGCTCTTGCCGTGCAATCATCTGCTCGATGCGCCGGTGCGTGGCCTCGAATACCGCTTCGGACTCGACGCGAATTCCGGCAAGAGCGCCGATATCGAAGAACCGGCGGTAGTTGGTGAGTTCGCCCGCGAGCTTCCAGCCGTGAAGCCTGAAGAATTGCCGCTCGAGCACGGCGTGCAGCGGGGTTGGGTCGCCGCGGATTCGCTTCACCGACTGCTCGAGCCGGCCCGAGCGCCGCGCATCCTCCAGGAGCGATTCCGCACGGGCGGCCTCGCGCAGATAGCGCGCGCTCTCCGGCGCTCCAACCTGCTTCTCTGCGAGCAACCGGTTGAGCTCCTGGAAGCACGCCGCGTCCTCGGCGCCAAGCAGCGCGCCCCACGAGGCCGGGCCCAGCGGCCAGCTGTTGTCGAAATGCTCGACGCGCGGCCGATCTCCCGTCAGACCGATCGAGAGCTCGCCTTTGGCGAGCGACTCGCCATAGGCATGCGCCAACGTGCAGATGTGCACGCAGAACGGCTGATCGGGCTGCCGCCGGATGTCGAAGAATCCGGCGAATTCGCTGAATGGACCGTGCGCGAGCACATCGTCCCACCAGGGATTGTGCGCGGATGCGGACATATGATTGGGCACGATGTCGAGCAGGATCTTGAGATCGAGCGAGCGCGCGGTCTCGACGAAGCGGGTCCACGCGCCCTCGCCGCCGAGATCGGTGCTGATGCGGCCCGGGTCCGCGACATCGTAGCCGTGCATGCTGCCGGGAACCGCCTGAAGGCATGGCGACAGGTAGACATGGCTGACGCCGAGCTCCATGAGGTACGGCAAGATTCGCCCGGCGTCCTCGAGCGTGAAACCTGCGTGCAGCTGCAGGCGATACGTGCCGGTCCATTCATCGCTCATGGCATAAGACGACGAATGAGCGGGGCGCAAGATCCACCAAGCGGTTGCGTTTCACCAATTCCTGCTCGAGCGGCAGATCGGGACGCGACGTGTCGAACGCGATCTTCCAGCCGGTGTGATAAAGCTCGTAGGAGATGCGAAACGCGACGGGTTCATGGTGAGCGTTGAGCAGCAACAAAAAATCCCAGTCCTCGGCGCACTCTCCCGCGCTGTCGCGGATCTCCGGCGCCGCGCCGTTCAGGTACATGCCGAGCGTGCGCATCCAGCCGCCGCTCTCCCAATCCTTCCGACCCATGCGTTTGCCGTCGGCGCGGAACCAGACGATGTTCTTGTCGGGATGCAGCGCGTCCGGGTCGTGGTCGTAGAACGCATAGCGATTGAAATTCGGATGCCGCTTGCGGTACTGGACGATGCGCTGCGCGAAATCGAGAAACGCCTTGCGGCGATCGTCGAGGTCCCAGTGGTACCAGGAGAGCTCCGTATCCTGGCAATAGGCGTTGTTGTTGCCGAGCTGCGTGCGCGAGAGCTCGTCGCCGCCCGAGATCATGGGAGAGCCCTGGGCGAGCATCAGTGCGCACCAGAGATTTCTCTTCTGCCGTTCGCGCAGCTCGATGATGGCGCCGTCCTGGGTCGGCCCCTCCGCCCCGCAGTTCCAGGTGTGATTGTCGTCGGCGCCGTCGCGATTGTCCTCGCCGTTCGCCTCGTTGTGCTTCTGCTCATAGCTCACGAGATCCTGGAGCGTGTAGCCGTCGTGAGCCGTGACGAAATTGATGCTGGCCGACGGCGGCCGCCGGGTGCTCTCATAGAGATCGGCGCTGCCGGCGAGCCGCGTGGCGATCTCCGAATGCAGCCCCATGTCCCCTTTCCAGAATTTTCGAACGGTGTCGCGGTACTTGCCGTTCCACTCCATCCATCCGGTGGGGAAATTGCCGACCTGGTAGCCGCCTTCTCCCATGTCCCAAGGCTCCGCGATCAGCTTCATCGGCGCGAGCGTCGGATCTTGATAGATGGTGTCGAAGAAGGCTCCCAATTGGTCCACGTCCTTGAGCTCGCGCGCGAGCGCGGAAGCGAGATCGAAGCGAAATCCATCCACGTGCATCTCGGTAGCCCAGTACCGCAGGCTGTCCATGAGGATCTGCACGGAATGCGGATGCACCATATTGAGCGTGTTGCCGCATCCGGTGAAATCCATGTAGTGGCGCGGATCGTTCGGGACCGTGCGGTAGTAGGCGAGATTGTCGATTCCCCGGAACGACAGGGTCGGTCCGGCGTGATTGCCTTCCGCGGTATGGTTGTAGACCACATCGAGGATGACCTCGATCCCGGCATTGTGCAGATCCTTCACCATCTGCTTGAACTCGCGCAGCACCTCGCTTGGGTTGGCGCGGCTGGACGCATATCTCGGCTCGACGGCGAAAAAACCCAACGTGTTGTAGCCCCAGTAGTTCGAGAGGCCTTTGTCCACGAGATGGCGATCGTCCACGAAGTGGTGGATCGGCATGAGCTCGATGGCGGTGATCCCGAGCGAGTGCAGATGCGTGATCACCGGCTCGGTTGCGATTCCGGCGTAGGTGCCGCGGAGCTCTTCAGGCACGCCCGGATGAAGCTTGGTCAGTCCACGGACATGTGCCTCGTAGATGACCGTCGCGTGCAGTGGGTAGCTTGGACGCCTCTCGCCGCTCCAGTCGAAACCTGGATCGACGATTGCGCCCAGGGGTGCGAATGGCGCGCTGTCGCGATCATCGAACGACAAATCGCCATCGGGATCGCCGAGCCGATAGCCGAAGAGTTCGTCAGCCCACTGCATGGGCCGGCCGATCGCCTTGGCATACGGATCGAGCAGCAGCTTGTTCGGATTGAAACGCAAACCGGTATGCGGATCGTACGGGCCATGGACGCGATAGCCATAGAGCTGACCGGGCCCGATGCCCGGCAGGTAAACATGCCACGCCCCGCTCGTGCGCTCACGGATCCTGATGCGGGTCTCGTTTTTGGCCGTGGCATCGAATAGGCAGAGCTCGACCGCTTCGGAGGTTTCCGAGAACAGCGAAAAATTGGTGCCGCGCCCATCCCAGGTCGCCCCCCGGGGAAAGGGGGAGCCTGCGGTCTGATGCGATCTTGCACTTTGAGACGCTGGCGGCGTCACTGCGGCGAGCGGCACGCGCGCCGGGCGGTTTCCGGGGTTTTCATTTGGATATTCCTCGTCGGCAAAATCCTGAACGTGATTCGGATACGCCGCTGTCGGCAAGCCGCCCGAGGGCTTGTAGGACAATCAGGATCGTTCAGGAGGCGCTGCCGGGCCAGGTCCAATCGCGCACCTCGGGCATGTCCTGTCCGTATCGCCGGATGTAGCGATTGTGCTCGACCAATTTGTCGTTGAGCCGCTGCTTGAGATAGGTCCCTTCGCTGCCGGTCTGAGGCAACCGATTCACCGCATCGATCGCCAGGTGGAAACGATCCAGGTCGTTGAGCACGGTCATGTCGAACGCGGTGGTGATCGTGCCTTCCTCCTTGTAGCCGCGCACATGAAGATTGCCGTGATTGTGCCGTCGGTAGGTGAGCCGGTGAATGAGCCAAGGGTAGGCGTGGAAGGCGAAGATGACGGGCTTGTCCCGCGTGAATAGCGAATCGAAGTCGTAGTCGCTCATGCCGTGGGGGTGTTCCGAGGTAGGCTGCAGCTTCATCAGATCGACGACATTGACGACGCGGATCTTGAGCGACGGGAGGTGCTCGCGCAGAATCGAGACCGCCGCCAAGGTCTCGAGCGTCGGCACGTCGCCCGCGCACGCCATCACGATGTCCGGCTCGGACTGGCTGTCGTTGCTCGCCCACTGCCAGATGCCGATGCCTTCGCTGCAGTGCTTGATCGCAGCATCCATCGACAGCCACTGCGGCGCGGGATGCTTGCCGGCGACGATGACGTTCACGTAGTGCCTGCTGCGCAGGCAGTGATCCATCACGGACAACAGGCAATTCGCGTCGGGAGGCAGGTAGACCCGCACGATCTCCGCCTTCTTGTTGACCACGTGGTCGAGAAAACCGGGGTCCTGGTGGGTGAAGCCGTTGTGATCTTGCCGCCAGACGTGTGAGCTCAGCAGGTAGTTGAGCGATGCGATCTTGCGCCTCCACGGCAGGGCCGCGGTGACCTTCAGCCACTTCGCGTGCTGATTGAACATCGAGTCGACGATGTGGATGAACGCCTCGTAGCAGTTGAAGACGCCGTGCCGGCCGGTGAGCAGATAGCCCTCGAGCCACCCCTCGCATTGATGCTCGCTCAACACCTCCATCACTTGACCGGTCGGGGCGAGGAAGTCATCGGTAGGGACGATCGGCGCTTGCCACTGGCGGTTGGTCACCTCGAACACTGCCTCGAGGCCGTTCGACAGCGTCTCGTCGGGGCCGAATATCCGGAAGTTTCGCTGCGCGGCGTTCATGGCCGCCACGTCGCGCAAGAACCGCCCGAGAACGTGGGTGTCGCCGATGCCCGCGGCGCCCGGCCTTGGTATCTCGACGGAGTAGTCCGCGAAGTCCGGTAACTTGAGATCGCGCAGCAGCCTGCCGCCGTTCGCGTGGGGATTCGCACCCATGCGCCTCTCGCCCAGGGGCGCCAGCGCTCTGAGCTCGGGCTTGAGGCGGCCGCGCTCGTCGAAGAGCTCTTGCGGGCGATAGCTGCGCAACCACTCTTCGAGCTGCGCAAGATGCTGAGGATTGGTCGCCGGATCGGTGATCGGCACCTGATGGGATCTGAACGTCCCCTCGATCTGCTTGCCATTCACGAACTTCGGCCCGGTCCATCCCTTGGGCGAGGCAAGCACGATCATCGGCCATCGGGGCCGTTCAATACTTCCCTCGGCCCGCGCCTTTTTCTGTATGGCGCCGATCTCTTCGACGACGAGGTCGAGCGCTGCGGCCATGGCCCTGTGCATGGCCATGGGCTCGTGACCTTCGACGTAATGCGGCGTCCATCCGCAGCCGCGCAGCAGCTGATCGAGCTCCTCGCGAGTGATTCGCGCGAGCAGCGTCGGATTGGCGATCTTGTAGCCGTTCAAGTGCAGTATCGGCAGGACCGCGCCATCGCTCGCGGGATTCAGAAACTTGTTGGAATGCCACGCCGTGGCGAGCGGACCGGTCTCCGCCTCCCCGTCGCCGATCACGCACGCAACGGTGAGCGCGGGATTGTCGAATACGGCTCCGAACGCATGACTCAGCGAGTAGCCGAGCTCCCCGCCCTCATGGATCGATCCCGGGCACTCCGCGGAGGCGTGGCTCGGAATCCCGCCCGGAAAAGAGAACTGAGTGAACAGCCGCTTGAGCCCCGCCTCGTCCTCGCTCACCTCAGAGTAAACTTCGCTATAGGTGCCCTCGAGATACGTTCCGCCCACCACCGCGGGTCCGCCGTGCCCGGGACCTGAGATGTAAATCATGTCGAGATCGTACTTCTTGATGGCGCGGTTGAGATGCGTGTAGATGAAGTTCTGGCCGGGCGTAGTGCCCCAGTGCCCGAGCAGCATGCGTTTGATGTGGGCGGGGGCCAGCGGCTCGCGCAGCAGCGGATTGTCGCAAAGATAGATCTGGCCCACCGACAAGTAGTTGGCCGCACGCCAATAAGCGTCGATCTTCTGCAGAAGATCATCGTCGGCTGCGGCGGGGGGCTGGTTCATGAGGTAGTTCCCTTGAGCTGCTGCAGACATTCGAAGGTCAGACCCGCGATCACGGATTCTTCGTCGGTGCGAATGACGCGCACGGTAACCCGGCTCGTGTCGGCCGAGATCCGCGGCGCGACCGCCGCATTGCGCGCCGCGTCCAATTCTATCCCGAGAAATTCAAGGCCGGCGCAAATGCGCCCGCGAATCGGCACCGAGTTCTCGCCGATGCCGCCGGCGAAAACCAAGGTATCGAGGCCACCGAGCGCGGCCGCGAAAGCGCCGATCCATTGCTTCGCCTGGTAGCAAAAAAGCGCAAGAGCGTCCGCGGCGCGCACGTCCGTGGATTCGCAAGCGAGCAGATCACGCACATCGGCGCTCGACTCCGACACGCCGAGCAGGCCCGATTCATGGTTCATCATCCTTTGCAGGGCGGAAGGGTCCAGCGACTCGGTCTGTGCGAGATAGCTCATGACGCCCGGGTCGAGATCGCCGGTGCGCGTGCTCATCGGAAGGCCGGCCGCGGGCGTGAAGCCCATCGTGGTGTCGATCGAGCGCCCATCGCGGACGGCGGCGAGGCTCGCGCCGTTGCCGAGATGCGCGAGAATCACGCGTCCGCGCCTCGCCGCCGGGTCCCCCTGCCGGCCGAGCTCCTGAATGAGGAAGGTGTACGACAGGCCATGAAACCCGTACCGCACCACGCCCTTGGCCGCATAACGGCGCGGGATCGGAAGCAGCGTCGCCACGGTCGGCATGGTGCGATGGAAGGCGGTATCGAAGCACGCGACCTGCGGCAAGGCCGGGAATCTGCGAGCCACCGCCTCGATGAGCGCGATTTCCCGCGGCAGATGTTCTGGATCATAAGGCACGATGTGCTTGAGGTCGCGCAACAGCTCGGGCGTCACCTTCTCGGGCTTCGTGCGCTGCATACCGTGCACCACCCGATGCCCGACCGCCTCCACCCGCGCGAACAGCGGGTGCGCCGCGAGCCACTCGAGCAGCGAGTCGACTGACGGGCGCTGTTCCGAATGATCGAGCTCGACGCGCTCTTCGGATCCTTTCGCACCGTCGCTTACCGTCAGGACGGCTTGCGGTCCCGCAAGGCGGTCGAGCTTTCCCGCGAGCAATCTCGCGGGCGCCGCCGCCGCCGCGTAGAATCCGAATCGAATGCTGGACGAGCCCGCATTGATGGTGAGAATCGGCATTTGGACAGTCTGCCACAGGAACGATGACGATTGTCTTGCATGAGCGTCGCGATCCGGACGCAGCAGCGGCGGACGGAACCGCTCGTTGCGGTGCGGCGTCTTGCTCGCACCCTGGAGCGTCAGTAACATCGCCAGAAGGCGCGCGAAGGCCGCTCGGCCATGCGCGCTCCCGCACTCCAACAACGCGCCCCAAAGGAGACATCCGTGAGTTTAGCTTCAGAATTCAAAGAATTTGCGATGAAGGGCAATGTGGTCGATCTGGCGGTCGGTGTGATCATCGGTGCTGCGTTCGGGAAAATCGTCTCCTCCCTGGTGGGCGACGTGTTCATGCCGACACTCGGGAAGCTGATCGGCGGGTTCAACTTTTCGGATCTCGCGATCGGGTTGGGAAAGGATCCGACCGGCAAGGACGTACTCATCAAATACGGCGCGTTCATTCAGACCACATTCGATTTCCTCATCATTGCGATCGTCCTGTTCTTCACCATCAAGTTCATCAACCGATTGAAGAAGCCGCACCCCGTCGAGGCTGCGCCCCCGCCCCCGCCCGCGAGGTCCGAAGTGCTGCTGGAAGAGATCCGCGATTTGCTCGCCAAGCGCGCCTGAGACCACCGTTCTAGCGGCGCAGGGCGAGGAACCACGCGAAGAACAGGAGCGCGAGGGCAGCCGCGCCGGCACCGATCTGCAGCCGCGCGGAGCGGCTCCGCGGCACGCGCGCGCGCGAATAGAGCCAACCGAGCGCCGTTCCCGAGCCGAACCCGAGCGCATGGCCGAGGACATCCACGTGCTCGTCTCCCGCCCCCAGGAGCGCGAGTAGGCAAACCCCGGCGAACAGCGGGCCCCATCGATATTTGAATTGCTCTCGTACGGTGAGCCCGTGGCGCCACGCAAAGCCGACCAGGAGTCCGAGCGCGGCGAACACCGCAGTGGAGGCGCCGGCCGCGCGGTGGGTCGGCGGCGAGATCAGCATGTCGAGGTAGTCGGCCGCCGCGCCGGCGGCGAGGACGCTCGCCCACGCGATGCCCGGACCGAACGCACGGCCCGCCAACGCTCCGACGCCGACGCCGAAGAGCAGGTTGCCGAGCAGGTGCGCCTGATCCAAATGCAGCGTCAGCGAGGTCACGGCGCGCCACCATTCGCCTGCGCCGCCGGTTCGCGCATCCAGCGAGCCCACGTCCAACCAATCCGCGCCGAATGCCTGAATGCCGTTCAAATACGCAACCAGCAGCAGGATCCCCGCGTAGATGACGACCCCGATGCCTGCGCCCGGGAATGGCACGAAGAGCTCCGGTGCGCGGCGTACGACGCGGCGCTCGAGCGCGTAACGCGACAGCTCCTCGCGCGCGGCAGCGGCGGACGCAGGCGCGACCAGGAGCACGAACTCCCCGTCGAGCCAAACGGAATCGTAGGCGATTCCCTTCGCCTCGAGCACCAATCCCGCCTCGGCGCTCGCCCTGCGTGAACCGCGAAATACCGCGGCCGGTGTCGCGCTCTCCGCGTCAGGCATGCTCAAGACGCTGCGCTTTGCGCGGACATGAAAACGACTCCGTATGTGGACGCTATCGGGCAGGTATCGGGCCGCTATCGGCCGCTATCGGGCTGCCAGTTTAAGGCCGTAACAGCGCTCTGCGCAGTTCGTGCAGGAGTCGCGGAACCTGCGGGAAGAGCCCGCCGAGATTCCGGGGAGTCGCGCCGCTAAGTGTTGCGAGGCTGCTCGGTGAGCATCCGGTAAACCTTCAACACCCGCGGCACGTAGGCCATGGTTTCGGAGAAGGGCGGAATCTGGCCGCCGCTGCGCTCGACCGCCTCTTCGCCGGCGTTGTAGGCCGCGAGCGCGAGGCGGACATTCTGACCGAATCGATCCATCAGAAATTTCAGATACTGTGCGCCGGCGTGAATGTTCTGCTTCGGGTCATAGAGATTCGACACGCCGAATCGATTCGCAGTCGCGGGCATGAGCTGCATGAGCCCCACCGCACCGCGCTTCGAGACCGCGCGGGAATTGAATCCCGATTCCACCACGATGACGGCACGCAGAAGATTCGCTTCCACCGCGGACGACACCGCCGCATTCTCGATGATCGCATCGTATTGCGTTGCGCGCGCGAGCAAGGCCGGACTGTAGCGATCTCCGCTCTCGGTCAGGTCATGGGAAGACATCGTCAGCAACCTGTAGCGATTGTTGTCGGGGACGTCGGTGTAATGCCGGATGCCGTCCGCGTCGAGGTACGTATAGATATTCGGATGCGCGCCGGCCGTGCCCGCAATGAGCGCCGCAACGGCAAAAATGGTGATTTTCAGCGGCATCTGCAGGCTCCTGAATGAAGCCTAGCGCGAAGCAGCACACCGCCGATGGGACCTGGATCAAAGGATCCGCCGATCTCGATTAACATATTCGGTGGAAGTTCAGTATCTTGCTCGCGGACCGGGCGGGGCTGCAGCGCCCCATGTCAGGCGCGTTAAAGGTTGCGCACGGTCGGCCGATCTCAGCAGTCACACCAAAGCGCCGAGCCCCGTGAACGACACCGCCGATTGGAAGCAAAAATACCGCGACTCACTGCGCGAGATGGAGGCCGAGGAGACCCGCTGGCGCCACATCGAGCAAGCGCTGCGCCGCCTGGTGGGCCGCCTGTGCGCCGCCGGCATGGGCCTGAATCCGCAGCTCGACGATGAGCTCGTGGCGCTCGCTGCGGCCAACCGTCGGAGCGCGCCCGCCGCAGAGCTCGAGCAGCTCGCCGGCTCGCTGACCACCGCCATCGTCGCGTTCGACGCCGTCTCGCCGGTCGTGCCGATATCCCCGGTCGTGCCGATATCCCCGGTCGCGCCGATATCGCCGCTTGGGCCCGTCGCGCCGCCGATTTCCGCCTTCCCGGCCGCGCCACACAGCGCGCGCTGGGATTCGACCTGCAGCGCAATCGGCTTTCTACTCGAAGACTTGAACGCCGACAGCCCGAACGGCGTCGCGCAGCAGCTGCTCGCCGAGCTGCCGAATGCCGCTGGAGACGCCGAGCTCGCGGCCATCGTCGATCGAACCGCCGACCTCATTCGCGAGCGCTGCGAGACGTTCGCCCAGGAGCGGCTCAAATCCGCTTCGGTGCTCGCGCAGGTGACCGAGCGCCTCGCCGAGGTGGCGAATTACCTCACCGAAGCCGGCCGCGCCACTCGCGCCGGTTTCGAGGATACCGCAAGCTTCAACGATGAGGTCTTATCGCAGGTTCGCGAGCTGTCGGCCGAAGTGAGCGGCGCGGCCGAGCTCGCGGCGCTGCAATCGCTCGTAAGCGCCCGCCTGGAGACGGTCACCCGGCAAATTTCGGATTTTCGGGCGCGCGAGGAGGCGCGACGGCGCGAGCAGGCCGGACACACGGAGAGCATGCACTCCCGCATCGCCGCTCTCGAACGCGAAGCCCAGGACCTGTACCGCAAGCTCGATCATGAAAGACACGGCGCTCGGCTCGATCCGCTGACGCGCGTCGCGAACCGCAAGTCGTTCGATGAGCGGTTCGCACAGGAGATCGGCAGCCGCACCGCCAATCCCACGACGATGCTGTTGTGGGACATCGACGACTTCAAGCTTATCAACGACAGCTACGGTCACCGGGCTGGAGATCGGGTGCTGCAGACCGTCGCGAACTGCTTCGTGTCCGGATTGCGTGCCGAGGATTTCGTCGCCCGCATCGGCGGCGAGGAATTCGTCATTCTGCTCGCCGCGCTCGAACCGAAGGTCGGGCTACGCATCGCGAACCAACTACGCGCCGCGGTCGAGGCGCTGCGTTTCCACTTTCGCGGCACGCCGGTACGCGTTACCGCCTCCTGCGGCCTCAGCGACCTGCGGCACGGCGATGCCCCGGGTGCGGCGTTCGACCGTGCGGACGCGGCCCTGTATCTTGCAAAACGCGACGGAAAAAACCGTTGCGTCACCGCCCCTTGAGGCCAAGCGCCGTCGCGAGTAGATAACAGATATTTAACGTATATTTACCGACAGCCCGCACGGATTTATTCGAGCGGGCAGATAGAATTCCCGGGAGAAAGCTTTCGCCCAGTCGATTGTTCGGGAGTGCCCACTGCGCTCGCGCAGGCGACTGCAAACGGGTACTGCAGTGCAGCATTCAAGGAGCCTAGGTCCAGATGAGCGTGCCGGAACCAGTCTTTGGGGAACCTCTGGCCGAATCCGCCATCGCGGCACCGCCGGCGATCGCCCCGCCCGCCATCGATGTTCCGGCAAGCCATGAGCAGACGCGCGTTAGGCGCGCCGCCGGCGTGCGGGAATGGCTGCTCACGGCGTTTCTATTTCTCGCGCCGCTGGTCGCCTACTGGCCCGCCACCTTCCACGAATTCGGGCTGCGCGACGACTACTCGAATCTGCGCGAGGCGCATGAGGAGCCGGGCAAGATCGTTCAGTTCTGCGCCTCGCACGCACGGCCGATCTACGGCTGGCTGCTGCAGTCGACATACGGACAGGCCGGCAGCGTGCACGACCTGCAATGGATGCGCCTCATCGCATCGCTCATTCTCGGCGCGATCTCGCTGGTAACCTTCCGTGGCTTGCGCGCGCTCGGCTGGTCGTTCCACACCAGTCTTTGCGTGGCGCTGACGGTGGCATTGGTGCCGGCCTCTCAAGTGATCGCTTCATGGGCGGTCGGATGGCCATATGCGGCGACCGCGCTCTTGGCATTTGGCGTGTTTTTGCTCACCGACGGCGCGCTCGCCATGGGCTCGAGCGCGGGCACCGGCCGGTTGCTCGTGCAGTGGCTCGTCGCCTTGAGCCTCATGGTGGTGAGCGCGCTCATTTATCAACCGAGCTCGATGTTCTACGTGGTGCCGCTCGCGGCCGGATTGATAGCGCGGCGCGAGCGCCGACTCGAACAGAGCGTGCGTTGGCTCGGCGCTCATTTGATTTTCGTCGTTCTGGCCCTGGGATTAGCTTACTGCACCATGACGGCGCTCTATTCCTCCGGCGTTTTCGTGAAGTCGGGGCGCGTCGCCTTCGAACATCACTGGGGCGACAAGATCGCATGGTTCCTCACTGAGGCGCTGCCGAACGCGCTCAGCATGCTGGTGCTGAACGACAATAATCATCTCGATCGCGCGCTCTATCTGGGCTGCGCCGGCTTGGTGGGGCTCATTCTGATCGCTGGCGCCTGCTTGGAGTGGCGCCGACATGGACGCGCCCGCGGAATCATCTGGTTGGGCGGGCTCTTGGGGCTGCCGCTGTTCGCATTCAGCATCAGCTTGGTGGCTTCCGAGCGTTACGCTACTTACCGCACGGTGCTCGCGATGACTGCAGTGCTCGCCTGCTTCCTGGTGGCGTCGCTCGACCGGTTGACGGAACGCTGGGCGGGCGCCAACCGCGCCCTCTTGGCCACGCTTCTCCTGGGAACCGCTTTCTGCGCGGCCCAGCATCACGCCTACGCACTCCTCGCAGTACCGCAAGGTAACGAGTGGAAATTGATCGTGGACGGAGCGAAGCAGGTGCGTCTGACACCGACCGGCCGGCCGCGCATTTTCGCGATCGCTTCGACGCCCGCGGACATCTCCACGGCGACGATCTATCACGACGAGTTCGGTTCGCTGTCGTCAAACTCGGAATGGGTGCCGAAAGAGATGTTCAAGCGCGCCATCCACGATCTACATCCGAATATCGCGAACATCAATGCGCGCTACGAGTTCGCGACCGGGCCGAAGGTGCCGGCGGATCAGCACTTCGATCTCATCATCGACATGCGCCGTCTGCGGCAGTTCTACACGGATAACTAGACCCCCAAAAGATCCGCGATGCGGCCGTGCGCGATCGCCGCTTTCACGGCGATTGGCCAGAAAGCGTGCAGCGGGATCCTCCGCAGCGCCATGATGGGGATGTCGAAGGAGGCGGCGGGATGCGTGATACGCCGCGCGAGCTGTGCGCCCATCGTCGTCGCCATCGCCACTCCGCGCCCGTTGTAGCCCAAGCAGATGAGCACGCCGCGGGCCGGCTCGTGGACGTGCGGATAATGATCGCGGGTCATGGCGAGGCGCCCACCCCAACCATGCGTCCACTCGACGCCCGCAAGCACAGGCCACAGCCTGCGTGCGTACGCCGTCAGGTGTGGCACGGCCGTCGGTGCGGCGATCTCCCGCATCGGACCGCGTCCGCCGATCAGCAGGCGCTGCCCTGCATCGAGACGGTAATACACCGTGATTGCGCCGCTCTCGTAGAGCACCGAGCGCGACGGCATGATGGCGCGGCACACCGCGTCCGAGAGCGGCGCAGTCGCGGCGATCGCGCCGAACAAGGGAACGATCGTGCCGCGCAATTGCGGCCAGAGACCATCGGTGTAGCCGTTGGTCGCAATCACGACGTGAGCCGCGCGCACGCAGCCCCGGCCGGTCTCGAGGCGCCATGCGCCGTCTGCGCTCGCGATGGCGCGGACGCGTGTTCCGGAATGCACCCGCGCCCCGGCTGCGATCGCCGCCCGAGCCAAGCCGCGCGCGAAGCTCAAGGGATTGAGGTCTCCGCCGCGCAGGTCCAGCATCGCCGCGACATAGCGGTTTGTCCCGGTGAGTCGCGTCACGGCCGGCCCGTCCAGAAACTCGACCGGCGCGCCGCGGCGCATGAGTTGCAGAGCCGTGGCGCGGACTGCGGCACCATGCTTCATTCTGACCGCCGCGCGCAAGGTGCCATTCTGGCGCGCCTCGCACGGGATAGCGAGCCGCTTGATCAGATCGAACACGAACTTCGGCGCGTCACCGGCGAGCGCGTTCATCCGGCCGCCGAGCTCGGCGCCGTAGTCACGCTCGACGACGTCGGGATCGAGCTTGAGTCCGGGATTGACTTGACCGCCGTTGCGCCCGGATGCGCCGAATCCCGGCTCTTCGGCCTCCAGCAGAGCGACCGTCGCGCCGGCCTCCGCCGCATGCAGTGCCGTCGACAGCCCGGTGATTCCTCCACCCACCACCGCGACATCGGCGCGCGCATCACCGTCGAGTGGTGAGGTGTCCGGCGCGGGCTGCGCGGTTTCGCGATATAGATTCGCCATAGCCGTCTAGAAGCTCGCCGCAGCGATACGTTGGATGACCAAGTATTGATTAGGGTCCCGAGGCGCGCCTACCATCTCACTCCGATGAATCGACACGGGGCGGGCAACATGTCAAGAAGGAAAAATCATGCGCTATGAAGGTTTGGGGGGACTCATCGTACTCGTGGCCGACGTTTGGGCGATCGTGAACATTTTTCAGAGCGGCGTGAGCACGGGCGACAAAGTGCTCTGGACGGTGTTGGTGGTCGTGCTGCCGATACTCGGTTTCATCCTCTGGTACTTTTTCGGCCCGCGGACCGGCCGCGCCTAGCCGGCCGCGCCTAGCCGGCCGCGCCTAGCCGGCCGCGCCTAGCCGGCCGCGCCTAGCCGAAGCCCGCGCGCCTCTCCGGCAATGCCCGCGGCGGCCCGAGGAGCATCGCGGCCTCATAGTAGCTATCCCGCAAGGCGGAATCGATCGCGCTGAACAGCCGCTCCCGCGCGGCGTGAGGCGCGGCCGTCGGAGCCGCTGCGGCGGTGCCAAGATGGAATACCGTCGTATTGAGCGCGCGTTGCAGGTTCGATGCCCGATCCGTATTGCCGCTGCGCGACGAGATGACGCGGCGATCCAATAATTGCAGATCGCTAGTCAATGCCGATAGTTGGCGCTTGCAGCGCTCCATTGCCGCCTGGGCCTCCGGGCTCGCGTCTCCCGCCAGCGCACGCACATCTTCCCGCGCGCCTTTAAGCACACGGTCCAATCGATCGAGCCACTCTATCCACGATAGCGAACTTTGCATAAGTGCGATTCCGAAAAGTCGTGTTGGGACATCCGCTTCAATGGCGCCAAGACGCGCTATTATTTTGGACGGCCAGAGTACCCGGGTTCGAGCAGAGTGGCTACTGGCTTGACAAGCCCGCGGCCGACGTCCTATGGGTGATCGAGCTATAACAAGGACGGACAAAACATTGAATTACCTCAGTATGTGCAAAGTTCATGCGTCGACGTAGTCACGAGCGCCACAAGCTGGAACGCCTTTCATGGCTGCGAGCCGGCGTACTCGGCGCCAACGACGGCATCGTTTCCACATCGAGCTTGATTCTCGGCGTTGCGGCCGCGCACGCCGCGCACTCGAGCATCGTTCTCTCCGGTGTCGCGGGTTTGGTCGCCGGCGCGATGTCGATGGCTGTCGGCGAATACGTGTCGGTGCATTCCCAAGCCGATAGCGAGGCGGCAGCGCTCGCGCAAGAGCGCTCCGAGCTCGAGTCCGATCCCGACGGCGAGGGACGCGAATTGACCGACATCTACGTACATCGCGGATTGGATGTCAGGCTCGCCAAACAGGTCGCGCAGCAACTGATGGCGCATGACGCGCTGGCGGCGCATGCGCGCGATGAGCTTGGATTCTCGCCGCGCTCACTGGCGCGTCCCCTGCAGGCGGCCGCCGCGTCTGCTTCGAGCTTCACCGCCGGCGCGGCGCTCCCGCTTCTCGTAGCCGCGGTGTCGAGCACGGACTTGTTGATCCCTCTCACCATCGCGGCATCGCTCGCGTGCTTATTCGTTCTGGGAGCCGCGTCGGCCGCGGCGGGCGGCGCCGAAGTCATCACCGCCGCGCTGCGCGTGACCGTCTGGAGCGCCCTCGCGATGGGTGTCACCGCCGGGGTCGGCGCACTGGTCGGAACTGCAACAAGCGGGTGAACTATGGGCGGCGGCACGCAACTTCGGCAAGCAGATCGTTCGCGTCGACTCCGGCGCGAACGCTTCGCGAGGAGCCTGCATTGAGCTTCGATGCGGCCGCGCCGTCCGCTCTGCTCCGAGTGTCGCAAATGGAGGAGGCGGACCGCGCGACCGCCGCCGCGGGCACGCCCGGCACGACGTTGATGCACAACGCCGGCAGCGCGGTAGCTGGCGAAATGGCCCGGCGCTTCTCGCCTCGGCCCGTCGCGGTGCTCTGTGGACCGGGCAACAACGGCGGCGACGGCTTCGTCGTAGCGAGCACGCTGGCCGCTCGAGGATGGGCGGTGCGCGTGGCTCTCGCCGGAGCAGTCGCGGCATTGCGCGGCGACGCGCAGCACCATGCCGCCCGCTGGCAGGGCGCCATCGAGCCCCTGGATGCGCGCGTTCTCGACGGCGCCCTGCTCGTCGTCGATGCGCTGTTCGGCTCGGGGCTCAGCCGCCCGCTGACGCCCGACGTGCACGCGATACTCTTGACCGCCGCCGCGCGCCGGATCCCGGTCGTCGCCGTCGATGTACCGAGCGGCCTCGTGGGTGATACCGGCGAGTCGCTCGGGGCAATTCAAGCTCATCTCACCGTTACCTTCACGCGCAAGAAACCGGGACACCTCCTCCTGCCGGGCCGCGAACTGTGCGGGACCACCTTGGTCGCGGACATCGGTACGCCGACGTCCGTGCTGGAACGCCTGGCCGTGGATACCTGGGAGAACGATCCCGCGCTCTGGAGCGAGCACCTGCCGGCGCGGAACGCGTCGGGCAACAAGTACTCGCGGGGCCACGCCCTGCTCTACGGGGGTTATCCCACGACGGGCGCCGCACGCATGGCGGCGCGCGCCGCGGCGCGCGCGGGCGCCGGTCTCACGACCATTGCGGTTCCCGAAATCGCGCTCGCCGTCTATGCCGCTGCGCTCTTGAGCATCATGGTGCGCCCCCTCGGGCAGCCGCGTGACCTCGTCGATCTTTTGGCCGATGCGCGCTACAACGCGCTGCTCATCGGACCCGGTGCCGGCGTGGGCGAGACGACTCGCGCGCAGACCCTCGCCATGCTGCGGACCGGCCGCGCGGCCGTGCTCGACGCCGATGCCTTGAGCGTGTTTGCAAAAGACCGTCCGGCGCTCTTCGATGCCATCCGCGGACCCTGCGTGCTCACTCCGCATGAGGGCGAGTTCGCGCGCTTGTTCGACGCCGCAGGCGACAAGCTCGCCCGCGCGCGCGCCGCCGCACGCACCAGTCGGGCCGTGATCGTGCTGAAAGGCGCGGACACGGTGATCGCCGCGCCCGACGGGCGCGCCGTCGTCAACTCGAACGCGCCCGCGACTTTGGCGACTGCCGGCTCGGGCGACGTTCTCGGTGGAATGATTCTCGGACTGCTCGCGCAGGGCATGGAGGCGTTCCCTGCGGCCGCCGCGGCGGTGTGGCTGCACGGCGCCGCGGCTCGTGATTTCGGACCAGGACTTCTTGCGGAGGACCTCCCTGAGCTCATTCCCGGCGTGCTACGCCGACTCGCTTCGAGCGCGCCAGGCGGCGCATCGTGACAGCCTGGTTTCCGCGATTCACGCTCCACTCGCTCGCCATCGTGCTGAGCCTCCTCACGTACGTGTTGACGACCCGGGTCGAAGGCGAGCGGCGGCCTCCGTCCATAGCGATCTCCTGGGTGCTCGCACTGATCGCGTTGCCCTACCTCGCGCTGCCCAGTTACTTGCTCTTCGGCCGCCGTAAGCTGCCGCGCAAGATCACCCCCTCGCTGGGGCCAGCCTCAGGAACGACACATTGGGCGGAGGATCTCATCGAGAGCTTCGGCTTGCCGCCGTCGGCGTACGCGCGCGTGCGCATGCACCAAAACGGCGCCGAGGCGCGCACCGCGCTGCACGAGGTCATGGACCGAGCCACGCGCCGTCTGGATGTCTGCACCTACATCCTGGGGAACGATGCGTTCGGCGAAGAGACCACCGCGCGCCTCATCGCCTGCGTCGAGCGCGGTGTCCGGGTTCGCTTCCTGATCGACGGCGTCGGCGCGATCCAGCTGCCGCGCGCCTGGTTCAGGCGCATGCGCAGCGCGGGCGCGGAAACCGCGATTTTCTCCCCGCTCCTCGCGTTGCGCCGCACTCCCGCTCCCCGCAATCTTCGCAATCATCGCAAATGGACGATCGCCGATGGGGAGCTGCTGTGGTCCGGGGGCCGAAATCTCGCTGCCGAATACTTCTGCGGCGCCCCGGGCAAACCGGCGTGGAGCGATCTGTCGTTCGACCTCGAAGGCCCGGTGGCAGCCTCGGCCGCCAACCAATTCGAGCAGGACTGGACTTTGGCGGGCGGCAAGCCGGCGCACCGCGAGAGCGCTCGGGAAACCGACTCGAGCGGCGGGAGGTCCCAGTTCCTGCCGAGCGGGCCCGACCAGACCGAGGACACGGTGCGCGCGTTGCTCATCGACGCGTGCTTTCATGCGACCGAACGCATGTTGGCGGTGACCCCGTATTTCGTGCCGGACTCCAATCTGGAGATGGCGATTCGGCTCGCAGCGCGGCGCGGGGTGAAGATCGATCTTTGCATTCCCGCCAAATCGAATCATCGCCTGGCCGATTTCGTGCGCAACCGCACCCTCCGGGCCCTCTCGAGCGCCGGCGTATCCATCCATCTGCTGCCCGCCATGAACCACGCCAAGGCCGTGGTCTTCGACCAGAGCCTCGCGATCTGCGGCTCGCCGAATTTGGATTCGCGCAGCCTTCTCCTCAACTATGAATCCGCCGTGGTCTTCTACGGCCGGCGGGAGATTGAATGGCTCTCGACTTGGATTCGCGATCTCATGCCGGACGCTGCCGCTTTCGACAATCGCGCGCCGGGCCTCCTGCGCGATCTGGCCGAAGGCCTGCTGCTCACCCTCGCCTACCAGCTCTAGAGACCCCCGGTAGCTTGCCGCGAGACCGCGGCGTAGGAGGCCGCCTACATGGGATTTTTCTTCAATCCGTCTTGATTGCCGCATAGTATCTTCAAGGCTCAGTGAAAGGATCAGGTGCCTCGCGTGGAGTTCAAGGATTACTACAAGGTGATGGGTGTGGCGCGCGACGCCACAGAGGCCCAGATCAAGCAGGCTTACCGCAGGCTCGCACGCAAATATCATCCGGACGTCAGCAAGGAGACGGATGCGGAAGCTCGCTTCAAGGAGGTGGGCGAGGCGTATGAAGTGCTGCGCAGCGCGGAGAAACGCGCGGCCTACGACCGGTTGGGATCGGGGCCCCGACCGGGTGAGGATTTTCGGCCGCCGCCCGATTGGGGCTCTGGATTCGAGTTCAGCGGCGCTGGCCAGGGCGCGGGGGAGAGCTCCGCCGATTACAGCGACTTCTTCGAAGCCCTGTTCGGGCGGGCCGCGCACGGCCGCGCCGCGAGCGACGGCGGCAGGCGCGGTTTCGAAGCCGGCCGCGGTGAAGACCATCACGCCAAAGTGCTGCTCGATCTCGAGGCGACACTCATCGGCGGTGCGCGCTCCTTCACGCTGCGCGTTCCCGAAATCGACCCCGAAGGTCGCGTCGTCGCCAAGGAGCGGGTGCTCAACGTACAAGTGCCGAAAGGCATTCTGCCGGGGCAGACGATCCGGCTCGCAGGCCAGGGCGCCCAACCACACGGGGAGGGCAAGGCGGGAGATCTCTACATCGAGGTCGAATTCCAGCCTCATCCGCTCTATCGGATCGACGGCCGCGACCTCTATCTCGAGTTACCGGTCGCGCCGTGGGAGGCCGCGCTCGGGGCGACGGTGAAGACGCCGACCCCGACCGGCGCCCTGGTGGAGCTCAAGATTCCGGCCGAATCGCACGCCGGAAGCAAGCTGCGGCTGAGAGGACGCGGCATACCGTCATCGCCGCCGGGGGATTTCTACGTGGTGCTGCAGATCGTCTTGCCGCCCGCCGCGGACGAGACGGCCAAGACGGCGTACCGCGCGTTCGCGAATGCCGTGCCCTTCAATCCCCGAGCCGGCCTGGGAGTGTAGCCATGACCTCATTCGACGAGTACCTGCCCGGCGAGATCTTCGAGGAGGGAGCCGCCTTGAGTGTCGCGGACCTCGCGCGCATGTTCGCGGTCGATCAGCAGCACATCGTGGAGCTGGTCGAGGAAGGCGTCATTACGGTGCTCGAGATCGAGACCCGGGAATGGCGCTTCAGCGGCGCCGATATCCGCCGCGCCCGCATTGCGCTACGCCTCGAGCGCGATCTCGGCATCAATCTTCCCGGCGCGGCGCTCGCGCTCGAGTTGCTGGAGGAGCTCGAACAGCTGCGGCGCGAACGGGGGGGGCGCTCGTGACCGCCTCCGCATCCGACGCCTTCGTCTTCTTCGGCGCAACCGGTGATCTTGCTTTCAAACAGATCTTCCCGGCGCTCAACGCCCTGGTGAACCGCGACGGCATCGAGATCCCCATCGTCGGCATGGCCCGCGCCGGCTGGGATCTCGAGAAGCTGCGCGACCGGGCACGCGCGAGCTTGGAGCAAGCGGGCCAGTTCGACGCAGGCGAGTTCGCGAAACTCTCGACGCAGCTCCGCTATGTCGACGGAGACTATGGGGACCCGGAAACCTTTCGCAAACTGCGTAAGGAGCTCGGCGCCGCGTCGCGTCCAATTCACTATCTCGCAATTCCACCCAGCATGTTCGCGAGCGTCGTTCAGGGGCTCGCAAACTCCGGCAGCGCCAAGAATGCGCGGGTGATCGTCGAGAAGCCCTTCGGTCGCGACTTGCCCTCGGCGCAGGCGCTCGATGCGACACTGCACCAGGTCTTCCCGGAAACGTCGATCTTCCGCATCGATCACTATCTCGGCAAGGAAGCGGTTCAGAACCTGCTCTACTTCCGCTTCGCGAACTCGTTTCTCGAGCCGATCTGGAACCGCGAGTTCATCAAGGACGTACAGATCACGATGGCGGAGTCCTTCGGCGTACAAGGCCGGGGGAGCTTTTATGAGGAGACCGGCGCGGTCCGCGATGTCGTACAGAATCATCTGCTGCAGGTGATCGCGCTGCTCGCTATGAGCCCGCCCGGCGGTCATGAGGCGGGAGAACATCAGGCGGAGAAGCTGCGGCTGTTTCGCGCCATGCGCCCGCTCGATCCGAAGCAAGTGGTGCGGGGACAATTCAAGGGATACCGCGATGAAAAAGGCGTAGCCAAGGACTCTCAGGTGGAAACTTTCGCAGCCCTGCGCCTCTCCATCGATACCTGGCGCTGGGCCGGCGTCCCGTTCTACATCCGGGCGGGCAAGTGCCTGCCGTTCACGACTACCGAAGTCAGGGTCACGCTGCGAGAGCCGCCGCTCGCGGTCTTCGGCCGGAGCGAGGTCATGCCGCGCAATTATTTTCGGCTGCGCCTCTCTCCCGAAGTGGTCATAGGCGCGGGCGCGCTCGTCAAACGCAGCGGCGAAGAGATGCGTGGCGAGCCGGTCGAGCTGATCGCGCGTCACCGCGGCGAAAGCGACAAATCGCCCTACGAACGCCTGCTTGGCGATGCGATCCGCGGCGATACGTCGCTGTTCACGCAGGACGAGTGCGTCGAGGCGGCATGGCGCGTCGTCGATCCGGTACTGCAAGATCCCCAGCCGGTCATCCAATACGATTCCGGCACTTGGGGCCCCAAGGAAGCGGATAAGGTGATCGAGGGCGATGAGAGTTGGCACAATCCGATCCCGGAGACTTCATCGCCGTGCTGAGCTCGGAGGTGGTGTTTCTGCTGGATGTCGACAATACGCTGCTCGACAACGATCGCTTCGGCGCGGAGCTCGGGGCGAAGTTAGAGCAGTCGTTCGGCCCTGCGGCGCGCAAGCGTTACTGGGAGATATTCGAAGACTTGCGCGCGCGCTTCGGATTCGCCGACTACCTCGGAAGTCTGCAGACGTTTCGCGCAGGGCGGGACGACGATCCGCGTCTTTTGGAGATGGCGGATTTTCTCCTGGGATTTCCATTTCCCGAGCTGCTGTTTCCCGGAGCGCTCGCTGCGATCGCGCATCTTAGGAGTCTCGGCCGGCCGGTCGTGCTGTCGGACGGCGACGTGGTGTTCCAGCCGCGCAAGATCAGGCACGCGGGAATCTGGGACGCGGTGGAGGGCGCGGTGCTCATTTATCTGCACAAAGAGAGGGTGCTGGATCACGTCGAGCGGCGTTACCCGGCGAAGCACTACGTCGTCGTCGACGACAAACCGAACCTGCTGGCGGACATGAAACTCGTGTTGCGCGACCGGTTGACGACGGTATTCGTGCGCCAGGGGCACTATGCACTTGCACCGGGGTCGAATGCGGTGCAGCCTTCACCCGACCGGGTGATCGAGCGCATCGGCGAAATCACAACCCTCAACCTATCGGACTTCGAGGTGCAAGCATGACTATCACGCAACAATTGCACGATCTGGGACAGAGCCTCTGGCTCGACAACATCACTCGTGGAATTCTCGACAACGGCACTCTGCGGCGCTACATCGATGAGCTATCGGTAACCGGCCTCACCTCCAATCCCACCATCTTCGACGAAGCGATCGGCGGCTCATCGCTCTATGACGCCGGTATCCGGCAGAAGGCCCGCGCGGGACTAGAGGGGGAGGCGTTGTTCGTGGAACTGGCGCTCGAGGACCTGTGCCGGGCGGCCGACATGTTCAGACCTGTCCACGAGCGGACGCGCGGGATCGACGGCTGGGTCTCGATGGAGGTATCGCCGCTTCTCGCCGACGACACTCAATCGACGCTGGCGGCCGCGCGCAGCATCCATCGGACGGCGAACCGTTCCAACCTCTACGTCAAGATCCCGGGAACGCCGGCCGGCGTCCCCGCGATCGAGGAGGCCATTTTTTCCGGCATACCGGTCAACGTGACCCTGCTCTTCTCGAGCGAACAGTACTTGGCCGTCGCGGAAGCCTACATGCGCGGCATCGAACGGCGCCTCGCCGCCAAGCTCGATCCTCGCGTGGGCTCGGTGGCCTCGTTGTTCGTGAGCCGCTGGGACAAGGCCGCGGGCGACAAGGCGCCGGCGGATCTGCGTAACCGGTTGGGGATTGCAATCGCCGGGCGCGCGTACCGCGCACATTGCGAGCTGCTCCAGACCAAGCGTTGGCGGGATCTGGCAGCCGCCGGGGCGATGAAGCAACGCATGCTCTGGGCGAGCACCGGGACCAAGGATCCCAAGGCCTCGCCCACCTTGTATGTCGAGGCGCTGGCGGCACCCGACACCATCGATACCATGCCGGAGAAGACGCTGCTCGCCTTCGCGAGCCAGGGCAAGGTCGGATCCGCAATGCCCGCGGATGGGGGCGACTCGGAGAAGATACTCGCGCGTTTTGCCGATGCGGGTATCGATATCGGCGCGCTCGCGCGCAAGCTGCAGCTCGAAGGCGCGCAATCTTTCGTCAAATCCTGGAACGAGCTCTTGCAGAGCATCGCGGATAAGAGCGCGACGCTCGCCACATCGTGAGCGAGCGATTGAGTCCGCTGGCGGGCCAGCCGGCGCCGGCCGACGCCCTGGTCGACGTGCCGCGGCTCATCACCGCGTATTACAGCGAGAAGCCCGATCCCTCGTCGAGCGCGCAGCGCGTCGCCTTCGGCACTTCCGGACACCGCGGCTCGTCCTTCGCCTCGAGCTTCAACGAAAATCATGTGCTGGCGATCACTCAGGCGATCTGCAACTACCGCAAACAGCGCGGCATCGACGGGCCGCTGTTCCTCGGAGCCGACACCCATGCCCTGTCGGCGCCCGCGTTTGCCTCGGCTCTGGAGGTGCTCGCCGCCAACGGCGTAGAGGTGATGGCGTCCGCGGGCGATGAGTACACGCCCACGCCGGCCGTCTCGCATGCCATCTTGACTCGCAATCGCGGCCGCACCTCCGGGCTCGCGGACGGCATCGTCATCACCCCGTCGCACAACCCGCCGGACAGCGGCGGCTTCAAGTACAACCCGCCGAACGGCGGACCCGCCGACACCGAAGTGACCGGGTGGATCGAAGTCAGCGCCAACGGTCTCATTGAGAATGCGCTCCGCGGCGTGTTGCGCGTCGATTTCGCCAAAGCGCGGCGCGCCTCGACAACGCACAGCCACGACTATCTGAATACCTACGTCGCCGACCTCGGCAGCGTCATCGACATGGAAACCATCCGCGGCTCGCGCATCCGCATGGGAGTCGATCCGCTGGGCGGCGCCGGTGTGCATTATTGGGCGCGTATCGCAGACCGCTACAAGCTCGATTTGCAGGTGGTCAACGATGCAGTCGATCCCACCTTTCGATTCATGACGCTCGATTGGGACGGAAAGATCCGCATGGACCCCTCTTCGCCCTACGCCATGCGGCGGCTGATCGCGCTCAAGGATGCCTACGACATCGCCTTTGCGTGCGATACGGATCACGACCGGCACGGAATCGTGACCTCGAGCAGCGGCCTGCTGCCGGCCAATCACTATTTATCCGTCGCGGTCGATTACCTGTTTCGCCAGCGCCCGCAATGGAGGAGAGATGCCGGGGTCGGCAAGACCATCGTGAGCAGCGCGATGATCGACCGGGTCGCGGCGCGTCTCGAGCGGCGGCTGTATGAAGTGCCGGTCGGATTCAAGTGGTTCGTCGACGGCCTTCAATCGGGCGATCTCGGGTTCGGCGGCGAGGAGAGCGCCGGAGCGTCGTTCTTGAGGCAGGACGGTGGCGCCTGGAGCACGGACAAGGACGGCATCGTGCCGGCCCTGCTCGCGGCCGAAATCACCGCGCGCGGCGGCCGCGATCCCGGCGAGGCCTATCGTGCGCTCGCGCGCGATCTGGGCGAGCCGTTCGCCGATCGCGTGGACGCGCCCGCCACCCCGGCGCAAAAGAAGAGGCTCGCAAAGCTCGACAAGTCGCAGGTGCGCTTGGGCAAGCTGGCTGGCGACCGCATCGAGCAGGTGCTCACCCATGCGCCGGGGAACAATGCGCCGATCGGCGGCGTCAAGGTCGCGTCGAAGAACGGCTGGTTCGCCGCCAGACCGTCGGGGACCGAGGACATTTACAAGATCTACGCGGAGAGCTTTAAGGATGAGGCCCATCTGCGCGCGCTGTTGGCCGAGGCACAGTCGATCGTGGATGCCGCGCTCGCGCAGGCGTAGCGCCGTAGCGGACTCTGCTCGATGCCGGCGCCGCACGAAACTCAGCCGACCGCGACCGTAAAGCGGCTTCTGCCATGGCTGGTTGCGGTCGGATTCTTTATGGAATCGCTCGATACGACGATCCTGAACACGGCGGTGCCGGCGATTGCCCACTCGCTCAAGATCCCGCCGCTCGATATGAAAGCCGCGCTCGCAAGCTACACTCTGAGCCTCGCGGTATTCATTCCGATCAGCGGCTGGATGGCGAATCGCTACGGCACGCGCCGGGTATTCGGATCCGCCATCGGCGTGTCACGCTCGGATCGTTTCTCTGCGGCCTCGCGACGGACATCCATATGCTGGTCGCCTGCCGCATCCTGCAGGGGTGCGGAGGCGCGATGATGCTTCCCGTCGGCCGGCTCACGCTGGTGCGCACGTTCGAGAAATCCGAGCTTATCCGCGCCGTGAGCTTCGTGGCGATCCCAGGTCTCGTCGGCCCGATGCTGGGGCCCCTCGTCGGCGGGCTCATCGTCGGCTACTTCCACTGGAGCGTCATTTTCTTCGTCAACATCCCAATCGGGCTCGTGGGGTTGACCCTCGTGTACCGTCTTCTGCCGAATTACCGCGCCGCGAAGAACTACCCCCTCGATTTCGTCGGCCTGGTCCTCTTCAGCTCGGGCGTAGCGCTGCTGTCGTACGTCCTCGAGGTGTTCGGCGACCATGCATTGAGCAAACGCGAGGATGCGGGATTGATCGCGGTATCGGCCGCGCTGCTCGCGGCTTACGGACTGCACTCGGTGCACACGCCGCACCCGCTGCTAAGGCTCAGCCTGACCCGGATCCGCAGCTTCCGCGTAGCGATCAGCGGCAACATGCTGACCCGGCTCGGCATCGGCGGACTGCCCTTCCTGCTGCCGCTCCTCTATCAGCTGGGCCTCGGATTCTCGCCGATCCAATCGGGTCTCATGATCATGCCTCAGGCGCTCGCGGCGATCACCTTCAAGTTCACGTTGCCAATGATATTGAAGCGATTCGGCTACCGGCAGGTGCTGATCGTGAACACCGTGATGCTCGGGGTCATGTTGCTTTTGTTCTCCCTGATCGACGTCGGAACCCCGGCGTGGCTCGTCGCAGCGCTCGCCTTCACGTATGGTTTTTTCACTTCCACCCAGTACACCAGCATGAACACCCTCGCCTACGCCGATGTGACCGGCGAGCAGGCGAGCGGCGCGAGCACCATCGCGAGCACGGTTCAGCAGATGGCGGTGAGCTTCGGCGTGGCGAGCGCATCGCTCGCCGCCGCCCTGTTCATCCCCGATCCGACTCGGGCCAGCGCGCCGGAAATGATCCACGGCATTCATCTCGCCATCCGCGCCCTCGCCATCTGGACCATCCTGTCCACGGTCGTGTTCGGCGAATTGAGATCGAACGACGGCGAGGCGGTCAGCGCGCACAAGGCTGGTGTGACCGCCGGCTGACGCCGAGGGCGGCCGGCACGCGCGCCGTTACTCGGACTTGATCGCGTGACCGCCGAATTGGTTGCGCATGGCTGCGAGCAGCTTGTCCGAGAAAGAATCGTCATCCTGAGAACCGAATCGCGCGAACAGCGACGCGGTGATCACGTACGCCGGCACTCCCAGTTCGATCGCCTCGGCGGCGGTCCAGCGGCCTTCGCCCGAATCGGCGACGAAGGGCGCGATGCCCTTGAGCGTCGGGTTCTTGTCGAGCGCATCCGCGGTCAAATCGAGGAGCCAGGAGCGCACCACGCTCCCGAAGCGCCAGATCTCTGCGATCTGATGCAGGTCGAGCTCGAATTCGCTCTTGTGCTTGAGGATCGAGAACCCTTCCGCATACGCCTGCATCAGACCGTATTCGATGCCGTTGTGGATCATCTTGGTGTAGTGACCCGAGCCGACGGCGCCGACTCGTCCCCATCCCTGGCCGGGTGCGGGCGCCAAGGTCTCGAAGATCGGGCGCAGGCGCTCGACCACGGCCTCGTCACCGCCGATCATGAGGCTGTAGCCTTCCTTGAGGCCCCAAACGCCGCCGCTCGTGCCCGAATCCACGTAGTGAATTTGCCGTTGCGCGACCGTCTTGGCGCGGCGTTGCGTGTCCCGATAGTTCGAGTTGCCGCCGTCGATGATCGTGTCGCCCGGCGAGAGCAGCGGCGTGAGCGCGGCGACCGTATCGTCCGTCACCGCGCCCGCGGGCACCATCAGCCACACCGTCCGCGGCGCCTTCAATTTGCCCACCAGCGCCTCGAGCGTCGCAGCCGACCGGCCGCCCTTCTCTTCGATGCCTTTGCGGGCCGCTTCTGCAGGGTCGAATCCGACCACCTGGTGACCGCCGCGCATCAAGCGCTGCGCCATGTTGGCGCCCATTCGGCCGAGACCAATCATCGCGAGTTCCATAGTATTTCACCGAGCGACGCGCAGAACGCACCTGAGCCCAGTATAGCCCCTCAGCGCGGTCTCAGCATGACCATGGCGGCCGGAGATCCGACCGGTTCGTAGCGTCCCGTGAACGACAGGGCGCCGCTCAGCGCATTGATGCGGAACGAGGTGATGGAGTCACCCTTTTGATTGCAGGAGAACAGGAATGCGCCGCTCGGATCGATCGCCACGCTGCGCGGCGAGTCCGCGTGCGCCCAGATCTCGGAAATCATTTTCAACTGTCCGTCCGCCTCCACTGCAAAGACCGCGAGGCTGCTGTGTAGTCTGTTGCTGACGTAGAGGAAGCGCCCGTCGGGGGAAAGCAGGATCTCCGAAGCGAGGTCGCTGCCGGCGAATTTCGGCGGCAGCGCCGAAACGCTCTGCTTCAAGCGCATCGCGCCGCGCGCGCCGTCGTAATCGTAGACGGCGACCTTCGCATCGTGCTCGTAGAGGTTGTAGAAAAATTTGCCGTTCGGATGAAACGCGAAATGACGCGGCCCCGACCCGGAAGGCGCGGCGAGCACCGGCGTATCCGCCGGCAACAAGCGTCCCGCCTGGGCGTCGAGGCGCCAGATGAGCGTCAGATCGAGGCCTGCATCGTTCGCGACCACGAACTGGCCGCTGGGATCCGGCGCGGCCATGTGCAAGTGCGGCGAGTCATGATCGCTCTGGGCGAACTGGCCGGGTGGATCGTCGATCGCCCGCGCGTGGTGTCGCGGTCCCACGCTCGGCCTGACATCGGAGGCTTCTTGAAGCGAGCCATCGGCGGCAACCGGAAAGACCGCCGCATTGCCGCCCCCGTAGTTGGCCACGAACACGAACTTGCCCGACGGGTGTACGCTGGCATGCGTCGGCAGGGTGCCCGCCGAGCTGACCGCGCCGAGGCGGGTGAGCTGCATGCTGGCCGGATCGATTGCGTAGGAAACGATGGCGCCGGTGCGTTTGCCCTGCCAGCTCTCGACTTCGCTGATCGCATAGAGCCGGGTCTGCGTCGGATTCAGCGCGAGCCACGAGGGATTACGCACATCGTCCACCACCTGCATCTGCAGGAGCTCGGCAGAGGCGCGATCGATGCGGAACAGATAGATGCCGCCGCCGTTCGGTGTGTAGGTTCCCACGTAAGCGTAGAAAAACCCTGATGCCGGCGTGGCAAAGGCCGATGAGGAAGCGAACGGGACGGTGAGAGCGGTTGCGGTGCGCCCGATGAAATCGCGGCGGGTGATTCCGGTCTTTAGCAATGCGCCCTACGCCGCCGATCTGTCGCGGTTACAACGATAGTCATCCTCTTCAGTGTAGCGCAGCGTCAACGCACACAAGCGAACTGCTCCGTTTAATCATGCAGTTCTTAATTGTTCAACGAGATCGTGATGCTCGATGCACTGAAGGTGTAGGTCGTGGTCGTGTACTGGCCGGCAGCCGTGATGCCGGTCGCCAACACATTCCCATTCAACTCGGTCTGCAGCTGCGTGATGAACGCGCTGTAGGTGTCGAAATTCTCGTAGGTGCCGCTCACCGCATGCCCGATGGTGAAGACCGTGTTCGTCGCCGTCGCATTCGGCACGATGAGCGGGTCGGACTGGATGCCGACGATGTCGATGGTCTGCGCGCCGATCTGAATTTCGTGCCGCGCGCCCACGGCGCTGTTGCGCGCGTCGAGAGTGATTTGCGAAGTGCTGTAGGAGGCGAACGGGGCGGGAGTTCCCGCGCCATAATCCATCACGAGCTCGGCATTGATGGTGGTGTAGTCCAACAGCGTCGTCCCGCTCAAGTCGGGGGGCGCCGCGCCGAACGGTGTCACCAGGCCGGTCACCTGCACCGGGGAGCCGACGGTGGCGTTGGTCACGGTCAAGTTGGCCGTGGTCACTTGATAGGCCGCCGCGCTCGCGTCGACGTCCGCCGATGTGCCGGTGCCCAAGAAATCGAACGATGCTGCGGAGCGCCCGCCCAAGGTCGACAGCTTGAGCGTCAAGGTATCGGTGGCGCCCACCCCGGTCACGAGTCCGGACGCCGTGGTCTGACCGAGCCTAGCGCGCCCCGCGCTCGCATCCAACGTGACGCTGCCGGTGCCGATGTCGCTCGCCGTGCCGAACGCATAGACCAGCGATCCGACGGAAATGTTCTGCGCGCCGTTGGCTTCGGTGCTCGCCGCACCAAATTGCGTGACTTGCGTCTTCGGGCCGATGTTCACCGTGGCCGTGCCGGCAATCAGGGAGTTGGTGCCATCGTTGGTGAGGAGTGTACCCTGGTCGATGGTCAGGGTATTGCCGCTGCGTCCGGTGACGATCCCGGAGACCCGATCGAAGCCCGAGCCCTGCACGCTGCTGCCGGCCAGCACCTGGCTCGCGGAGAAATTCACGTTCGTGGCCGACAGACCCGTTCCAGTGCCCACGCCATTATTTTCAGTGGTGGTCGTCGGGGTAGCACCGTCGGCGCAGGTGAGGACGCCGTTCACTCCAGTCGTCGGGGTGGTGCCGTCCGGGCAGGTCGTGACGGTGGTGGTGCCGGTAGCCGTGTCGGTACTGGAACTGCTGGTGGATGTGGTCAGACTCCCAAAAGCCTCCACCATCAGACCGGGTTTCAATGCCGCCATCTGCGTCATGCCGGCGCTGCCCGTAGAAGGCGTACCGTTGATCTCGAAGGTGGTGACCGACTGCGCCGAGACCCCGAGCGACCCCGCGCCGCTGTTGCCGAAGTCGAACGGAACGATGCCCGTCGTGAAGCCGGTATTCGCGCTGTTGACGCTGCCGAGCGGTCCGCGGATCCGGACCACCTTGGTGTCGATCGGCTGCGTGCTGGCGGCGATCATCGGCGTCACGATCACGGTCTTCTGGGCGACATTGACGACGTTCGAGGCCGCCAGATTGAAACCGAGACTCAAGCGTGCCGAGCTCCCGCGGGCCACGCCCAATTGATCGCTGGGATCAAGGTACAAAAGCAGCGTGACTTGACCCACTCCCTGTCCGCTCGCACTGATGGGTGTGAGGGCGAGGCCGTCTGCGGTGCCGTTGTCGTAGATGATCTGCGCGGCGCTGTAATCGAGCGTAATCACCGCCTGGCTGTAATTGCCCTGCTGCAGCGGGGCGACGCCCACCACTTCGCTCAAGTTGGTGAGGCGCGCGAGATCCACCGTGGTGCCGCGCGGCAGGACGCCGCCGGCCGTCCTGCCGCTCGAGGTTTGCAATTGGACCGATACCAGGCCCACGCGATAGGCCAGGAACGTGTCCGTCGAAGGCATCGACGTCAAAGTGACCACGGCGGAGCCGTTGCAGGCGGCCAGCGCCGCCAACATGAGGACGCCGATCGGCGCCCACAGCGAGCGGCGCAACAGCGCCGTTGCCGCGAACCCAACGGTGGATTTGATAGTCATTGACCTGCCTCCAGGCGAGGTTGCTGTTGGCCTATTCTACCCGCATGGGGAGCGCGGTTTGGGTGAAGATCTGTGAAGTAATCCGGGAAACCCGCGCAAGCGTCGCGTCCCCGCGACAGACGCTCGAATCGCGCGCGAGAAAGCGCCCCTTCATGATCTCGTTGGTGCCCCCGTAGATGCGCTGCAGGCGCCGTCGGCGAAACATCCGCCAAACGAAGCATGCGTTCATGCAACCGTAACAGCCGTGCAATTGAACGGGCCGCCGACAGCATTGAGCGCGCCGTCGATGACGTCGCGGTGCAGTCATCGACGAGCGCGCGCGATCCGCATCTCGGCGCGATTTCGGCGAGCTCTTACTTGGTTTCGCGGAACTCAGCGATGATTCTGCGGAATGCTTTGCGTCGCTTGACATATTTGACCGTCGCACCTGCGTTGTTAAGATGGGAGCACGCATGGCAGATCCATTGCAGATTGCCGGGATGAAGACACAAAAGGCGTGGATCGGTTCCGCCGGCGTTGCCCTCGCCATTCTCGCGTTCATCAATCTCTTCAATTACCTCGATCGTTACGTGGTCGCCGCGTTGGTCGAGAGCCTTAAGCATTCTGAGCTCGCGCTCTCGGACGCCCAGTTGGGCTCGCTGATGTCGGGCTTCCTCATCGTATTTGCGTTGGTCGCGCCGGTATTCGGCGCGCTGGGCGACCGCTATTCGCGACCGCGCCTCATCGCGTTTGGCGTCGGGTGCTGGAGCTTGGCGACGGCGCTCTCCGGGTTCGCGGTCAGCTTCGCGACCCTGTTCGCGGCGCGCGCCTCGGTGGGCGTCGGCGAGGCCGCCTACGTCACGGTGGGGCCGAGCCTTTTGTCTGATTATTTTCCGCGCGGCCGGCGCGGCCGGGTCATGGCCATATTCTTCTGCGCCATCCCTGTCGGCTCGGCGCTCGGCTATGTCGTCGGCGGTTTGATGGGCGCGCACTTTGGTTGGCGGACTGCATTCTTCGTCGCAGGCATTCCCGGGCTGGCGCTCGCACTCTTGTGCCTCGGCCTGCCCGATCCGCCCCGCGGCAGTCAGGATACCGACTCGCCCGGCACGGAGTCGGCCGGCGCGGCGTCGCCCGCCCCAGGATCCGGGTCGGCGTCCGAGCCGGCCTCCGGCTCGCGCGCGACCTATCTGCGGTTGCTGGGTAATAGACCCTATGTCCTCACCGTCCTGGGTTATGCGGCCTACACGTTCGCCATGGGCGGCCTCGCTTACTGGATGCCGGCCTTCCTCGAGCGGACCCGTGGCGTGCCGGCGGGCGAAGCCACGGTCAGTTTCGGCATCATCGTCGTGATCACGGGATTCATCGGCACATTCGCCGGCGGTTGGCTCGGCGACTATTGCGCGAAGTATTCCCAGCGCGCCTACCTCTGGATATCCGCGATCGCAACGCTTGCAGCGGTGCCGTTCGCGTGGGTCGCGTTGACCGAGTCGTCCAAGGCGACCTACCTCGTTTGCATGGTGATGGCCCAGCTCCTCATGTTCCTGTCGACCGGCCCGATCAATGCCGCCATCGTGAACCTGGTGCTGCCGACACAACGTGCGTCCGCCAACGCGCTCGGGGTGCTTGCGATCCACTTGCTCGGCGACGTTCCATCACCCCTCTTGATCGGAATCGTCTCCGACCATACCTCGCTCCTGCGCGCGGTCAAGCTGGTGCCGGTTGCGATTCTGATCGCCGCGGCGATATGGGCCTACGCAGCGCTGGCGGAAGGCGCCCCGGCAAAGGAAGTCAAATGACGCCGATCGAGATCGGAATAGAGCGCCCGGACCAGCCCGAGGTCGCTGCCCTGCTCGAATCGAGCGACGCGTACATGGCGTCGCTCTATCCCGCCGAGAGCAATCACCTGCTCGACCTTGCATCGCTCCTGCTGCCGCAGGTGACGTTCATCGTCGCGCGCGTCGACGGAAAAGCACTGGGTTGCGGCGCGGTGGTCGATTCCGGAGAGGGTTGGGCCGAAGTCAAGCGCATGTTCGTCTCGCCTGCTGCGCGCGGGCGGCAGCTGGGACGGCGGCTTCTCGAAGAGATCGAAACGATCGCTGCCGAACGCGGCGCAACAAAGCTGCGCCTCGAGACCGGCGGCAAGCAACCCGAGGCGCTCGCGCTCTACGCATCGTCGGGCTTCGTGGAAATCGGACCATTCGGGAACTACGGCCCCGATCCGCTCTCGATCTTCATGGAAAAACCAATCGCGCCGAGAGGCGCTTGACGGCTTCGCGGATGCTGTTCCGCGGCGGCTAGTCAGCCCTGGCACGGGAGATCTCGGCGAAGCGCCGGTCGAGATCCTCGCGAACCTCCAGATCCTCGAGATCAGTGCTTACCTTGCGTTGCCAGTTCGGATACTCGTGGTGCGTACCCGGAACATTCACCGGCTCCGTCATGCCCAGAAGATCCTCGATTTGTATGGCAGCGAGGACTGCACGGGAGCGTGCGAGATACATGTGCAGCGCGTGCGCGAGCTCGAGAGTGAAAGGCTCGGCGGGGGAGCGGGGAGCGCCGGGGCGCAGCCCCTCGTCCTCCAGCGCTTCGAGCAGCGCCTCCCGATCGCGTGCGCGCGCGGCGCGCACGTCCTCCTCGAGCTCCGGGGTCGGATACAGCCCCAAAGCGCTGCGCAACTCGATGTCGCGTCCCTCCCAGAAGCTGCGCAAGGTCGGCATATCATGCGTCGTTACAGTGGCGAGCGCATCGCGCACGTATTCGCTCGGACGGCGGAACCGGTCCTGATCTTTCTCGAACAGCAACACCTTGTAGTGATAAAGCCCGAACTGCGGCATCGCGCGGCGCATCTCATCCGGCACGACGCCGAGATCCTCGCCGACCACCGCGCACGAGTTGCGTGCGCTCTCGAGCGCGAGCGCGGTGAGCAGTTGATGCAGAGGATAGTGGACGTAAGCGCCCTCGACCGGCGAGCGGCCCGCCGGTACCCACCAGAGACGGAACAACGACATCACGTGATCGAGGCGCAAGGCACCGTAGCAGCGCATGTTGTTGCGAATGAGACTGATGAAGCTCTCCAGATGGCGGGATTCCAGAATAACCGGATCCGGCGGCGGCAGCCCCCAACCCTGGCCCTTGAGCGCGAGCGGATCCGGCGGCGCTCCGATCTCGGCGCCGAGGCGGTAGCCGGTCTGGTCCACCCACGTCTCGGAGCCGGACGGATGAGTGCCCACGGCGTAATCGCCGTATACGCCGATAGGCATGCCGAGCGCGCGCGCCAATGCCTGCGCTTCGACGAGTTGCTCGTGCGCCAGCCATTGCAGATAGCAATGGAACTCGATTCGCTGCGCATTCTCGGCGACAAAGCGCCGCGCCGCGGGCCCATCCGGGTTGCGAAACTCGTCGGGCCAACTCAGCCATCCCGACGGGGTGCCGAGCGCCGCGCGAAAGTGAGAGTCCAGCGCATCGAAACTCGCATGCAGCCGCAACATGCGGCCTCCCGCGGCGACGAACCCGCGAAAGGCGCTCGCGCGCTCGCTGCCGTGGGCGAGATGCCGATCGCAAAAATCGCTGTACAGGAGTTCGAGTATCTCGAGCTTCACCGCGGCCACGCCGCGATAGTCGACGAGCGGAGCGGCGCGCAAATCCTCGAGCCGGGCGGCGAAGTCACTCATCCGCGTACGCGCAGCGGTGCAGTCGTGAAACTCCGGCACGTCCGGCACGGACACGTACAAGACGTTGAGAAAGTGACGGCTCGATGCGCTGTAGGGGCTCGCCCGGTCAGGATCCGCCGGCGCGAGCGCATGCAGGGGATTCAGGCCGATGAAGCCCGCTCCGTGCGGAGCTAGCCAGTGGATCAGCGCTTTCAAGTCGCCGAAGTCGCCGATGCCCCAGTTGCGCCTCGAGCGCATGGTGTAGAGCTGCACTGCGAGGCCCCACAATCGGCGTCCGGAACGGATCGCGGGCGGTTCGTAGCACTTGGGCGGCGACAGCAAGAGCGCGCAGCGACTCACCGTACCGCCGATCCTCACTTCCAGCTGGTGCCGGCCCGCAGGCAATTCGGTGGGCAGATCGAAACGGCGGCGCGTGATCAACGAGCCCTCGACCTCTCCGCGCCAGATCTCCGGACAATCGGCGGTCGATTTGGCGCCGCTCTGCCGCTCCCCATCCTCGAGATCCACGCTCCAGACCAAGGTGGCGCCGAAATCGCGCGCCGAGATGTTCAAGTCGACGCTGATCCGCGGGCCGTTGGCCGCCGCGACGGCCGGCAAGAGCCTGCTCCAGCGATCGATTTCCAGCCGGCTGAGCTCGGCGGCGAGCGCCGCCGGATCGTCCACGGACGAGCCCATGGCGCGCAGAATCGACGCCTTGGTTTCCCCCGTGAAGCAGCGCAGCTCGCCGCGGTAGTCGTGATAGGCGTCGCCGATTCCGCGCAGGCGAGCCAACCGATCGATCAAAGTCGCGTCCAAAGTCAACACTCCAATAGGACCGCACTGCTCGAGGCAAGCGGGAACACCATTTCGCCTTCGAGACTCAGCGCCTCGGTATCCGCGCTCGCCGTGTCGAACCGGCGCACCCAAGGGCTGTCGGCCGGGGGCGCCGGCATGACGAAGGCCTGCTGCGAATCGGACGCGTTGAGCAGGAGCAAGAGCCGCCCCGCCGCGTCACCGCGCTTTCCGAACCAGATGCCGAGGGTCCGCAGGGCTCCGTCTCGCCAGTCATCTTGCGTCATTTCCGAGCCGCGCGGGTGCAGCCAGATCACATCTTTGACGGCCGCGCGCGAGGCGGTTCCCTTGAGAAAGGTCTCCCGCCGGAATTCGACATGCGTGCGCCGCACTCGCGCGAGCATCCGCGCGAAATCGACCAGGTCTCGATGCGCGGCGCACAGGTCCCAGTCCACCCAGGAGATCGCGTTGTCCTGGCAATAGGCATTGTTATTGCCGCGTTGCGTGCGGGCGAATTCGTCGCCCGCCTGCAGCATCGGCACGCCTTGCGACAAGAACAGCGTCGCGAGCAGATTGCGCATCTGGCGCTTGCGCAGCGCGCCTACGCCCAAATCGTCGGTGGGCCCCTCGGCCCCGCAATTCCAGCTCAGGTTGTTTTCATGGCCGTCCGCGTTGTTTTCCCCGTTGGCCAGGTTGTGCCGTTCGTTATAGGAGCAGAGATCGTGCAGCGTGAAACCGTCGTGCGCGGTCACAAAGTTGATGCTCGCGGTGGGCTTGCGGCCGTTGTGCCGGAACAGGTCGCTCGAGCCGGCCATGCGCTCCGCCAGTTCGCCGACTTTGCCGCCGTCGCGCCGCCAGAACGCGCGCACCGTGTCGCGGTAACGGTCGTTCCACTCGGCCCATCCTGCCGGAAATCTTCCGAGCTGATAGCCGCCGGGCCCGACGTCCCAGGGCTCCGCGATCAGCTTTACGTAGGCGAGCGACGGCTCGGCCCGCAGCGCCTTGAAGAGATCCGCGCGCTCGTTGTAGCCGCTGGCTTGGCGCCCCAGCACGGTCGCGAGATCGAAGCGGAAGCCGTCGACATGCATCTCCTCGACCCAGTATCTCAGGCACTCGACGATCATCGCGCGCAGCTGCGGCTGCTCGCAGTCGACCGTGTTGCCGCAGCCGGTGTCGTTTGCGTAGTAGCGCTTGTCGGAAAGCAGCCGGTAATAGACGGAATTGTCGAGCCCCTTGAGATTGAGCAGCGGTCCGCTCTCGTTGCTCTCGGCGGTGTGATTGAAAACCACATCGAGAATGACTTCGATGCCTGCCCGGTGCAGCGCCTTGGTCATGGTCTTGAATTCGGCCACTGCATCGTCCACGGCGTATTCATTCGCCGGCGCGAACCAGCACACTGGGTTGTAGCCCCAGTAGTTCCGAAGACCGCGCTCGAGCAAGAACCGTTCGCTCATGAACGCTTGGCACGGCAGCAGCTCGACCGCGGTCACGCCGATCGACTTCAGGTGCTCGATCACGGGTGGGGCCGTCAAACCGAGATACTTGCCGCGCCATCTCTCCGCGACACCCGGATGCCGCCGGGTGTAGCCTTTGACATGCAATTCGTAGATGACCGTGTCCCGCCACGGGGTGCCCGGCGGTCGATCACCCTCCCAGTCGAACGCCCGCTCGATCACGCGCGCCCGCAACGGCTCCTCGAACGATAGAGCTCGTGCATGCGGATCGATGAGCAGGACTTCAGGGTCGAAACGATGGCCGTGGCGCGGATCGTTCGGGCCGTAGGCGCGGAACGCGTACTGCGTCCCGGCGCCGGCGCGCCCAGGCGTCAAGAGTCCGTGCCAGACGTCTCCGCTGCGGCCAGGCAGCTCATAGCGCGCCGACTCGGTGCCGCCGGCGGCGTCGATGATGCAGAGCTCGATGCGCGTCGCATGGCTCGAAAACACGGCAAAATTGACGCCGCGAGGGGTTAAGGTCGCCCCCAAAGGCCGCGGCGATCCCGCTTGAATTGACTTCACTACCCGTCCGTCATGCGTCACAGCACCGGTCTGACCGCCCAGATTCGATCCGCGTACTCATGCACGCTGCGGTCGCTCGAGAAGTAGCCCATGTTCAGGCAATTGACGGCCGCCTTGTGGCTCCATTCGTCCGGCCGCGCATAGAGCGCATCGACCTGCTCTTGCGCCGCCGCGTAGGCCGCGAAATCCGCGAGCACCAGAAACGGCTCGCCTTCCGAGAGCAGCCGCTTGACCACCGGCTTGGCGTCGTCGGCACGCCCCGGCGAAAAGTAGCCGGAGTCGATCAGATCGATCGCAGCTTTGAGCTCCGCATTGCGCTCGAGCTCGAGCCAAGGCCGATAGCCCGCGGCCCGCCGCGCGGCGACCTCGTCCGCGTCGAGCCCAAAAATGAAGACGTTCTCCGCCCCCACGTGATCGCGGATCTCGAGGTTGGCGCCGTCGAGCGTGCCGATGGTGAGCGCGCCGTTGAGCGCGAGCTTCATGTTGCCGGTGCCCGAGGCTTCCATCCCCGCGGTGGATATCTGTTGCGACAGATCCGCGGCCGGCATGATCTTTTGCGCGAGCGACACATCGTAGTCCGGCAGAAACACCACCCGAAGCTTGTCCCGCACGGCGGGGTCCGCATTGATGGTGCGAGCTACGTTATTGATGAGCTTGATGATTGCCTTCGCCATGGCGTAGCCCGGCGCCGCCTTGCCGGCGAAGATCACGGTTCGCGGCACGATGTGCGCCGCGCGTCCGTCGCGGATGCGCTGATAGCGCACGACGACGTATAGAAGATTCAGCAGTTGGCGCTTGTATTCATGAATCCGCTTCACCTGCACGTCGAACAGCGAGTCCACATCGATCTCGACGCCGGTCCGGCGCATCACCTCGCTCGCAAGGCGCTGCTTGTTGGTGCGCTTGATGCCGCGAAAATGGCGCAGGAACTCCGGCTCATCGGCCGCCCCGGCGATCCTGCCGAGCTCCTCGAGATCGTTCTCCCACGCCGAACCCAGCCGCTCGGTGAGCAACGCCGCTAGTCCGGGGTTGGACTGCTTGAGCCAGCGCCGTACCGCGATGCCGTTGGTGACGTTCACGAAGCGCGCCGGGTACATCTCGGCAAAGCCCGAGAAGACGCTCCGGCGCATGAGCTCGGAATGAAGCTGCGCAACGCCGTTCACGTGATGGCTGCCGATCACCGCCAGGTGCGCCATCCGCAGGTGCCGCCCGCCGTCTTCGGTGATGATCGACAGGCGACGCTGCCGGTCATGGTCCTGCGGATAGCGCGCGGCGAGCTCCCGCAGGAAATCCCGGTTGATGAGGTAGATGATCTGCAAATGCCGCGGCAGCAACCGCTCGACGAGCGCCACCGGCCAGGTCTCGAGAGCTTCCGGAAGCAGTGTGTGGTTCGTATACGCGAACACGCCGGTGGTGATGGTCCAGCTTTCCGCCCAGGTGAGGCCGTGCTCGTCGATCAACAGGCGCATCAATTCGGGAATGGCGAGCGCGGGGTGCGTGTCATTCAACTGGATCGCGATCGCGTCGGGGATGGAGACGAGCGTGCGTCCTTCGGACAGATGCGTCGACAGGATGTCCTGCAGGCTCGCGCTCACGAAGAAGTATTGCTGCTTGAGGCGCAGCTCCTTCCCTTGGGGCGTGGAATCGTCCGGGTACAGGACCCGCGACAAGTTCTTGGCGGCGATCTGCTCGCGCACGGCGGCGGTGTAATCGCCCGAATTGAAGGCGTCGATGTGGAACGGTGTGATGGCGCGCCCCGACCAAAGCCGCAAATGATTGACGGTCGGGCCGCGGTTGCCCGGAATGAGCTGATCGAAACCGATCGCGTAGATGTCCTCGGTGTCGACCCATCGATGAGGTCCCTCCGCGTGCCTCGAGTCGAGCGCCTCGCAGCGGCCGCCGAAGCGCACGGTGTAGCGCACGTTGCCGCGCGGCGTCTCCCATACGTTGCGGAGCCGCAGCCAACTGCTCGCGATCTCACGCTGCCCCCCGTCGCCTGCGATCACCTGAGTAAAGATGCCGTAGTCATAGCGGATGCCGTAGCCAACGGCCGGGTAATGAAGCGTGGCGAGCGAATCGAGGAAGCACGCCGCCAGCCGGCCGAGGCCGCCGTTGCCGAGCCCCGGATCGACTTCCTGAGCGGCGATGTCCTCGAGCTCGTAGCCCATCTCCTTGAGGGTCGTGCGCGCTTCGTGCACCAGGTCGCCCTCGAGGCTGCACAAGGCGTTCAACAACGATCGGCCCGGAAGATATTCGACCGAGAGATAGCACACCCGCTTGACGTGAGCGTTCGCCACGCGGCGCTGCGTGGCGAGCCAGCGCAGCGCCAGCTCCTCGCGTACGGCCAGCGACAGCGCATCGTAGATGTCGCGCGGGGTGGCCTGGCCCGGATTCTTGCCGAGCGCCCGCGCCAGCCGGTCGAGCAGCGCCGCCTGCAGCATCCCCGGCTGCAGCGCGGTGCTGCGGCGGGTCGTGAACTGTGCATCGAGCGAGTCCATAGTCCGGGTTATTATAGGGACGTTGCGCGGCTGCGGGGCGCTGGAACTCTTGAAACGAGCTTTACTCGCTGCGGGAATGGCATTGGCTTTCGCCGGCTGCTCCTTGCTGCCGCGAAACGGGCCGGTACCGAGCGGGCCGGAGATACCCCGGCAGACTGGAGAATCCGCGCCGGCGCCGCCGCCGCGGGCGGATCTCGCGGCCGTGATGGTCGGCGCCGCCCACGCCATGCTCGGACAGCCCTACAAGTTCGGCGGCGCGGCGCCTGGAGGCTTCGATTGCAGCGGCCTCGTCGCGTTCTCCGCCGCGAGCGTGGGCATCCATCTGCCGCGTACGGCGCACCAGCAGCTCGAGAGCGGCCGGCCGATCGAGCGGGCGCGAGTGAAAACCGGAGATCTGGTGTTCATGCGCCTCGCGGGGAAGGGGCTCCACGTCGGCATTGCGATTGACGGCGAGCGCTTCATCCACGCGCCCGCCACCGGCGGCCGCGTGCGCATCGATTCGCTCGATGCGGTGCCCTATTCGCACGGCTTTCTGGGTGCGCGGCGGATCATCGATTAATCCTCATCCGCGCGCTGAACGGGTTGCCTATACCGAGCCTTGCCGGCAGGGCGCTATCGCACCGCGCTGTCGAACACCTCGCCCACCGTCGCAAACTGCAGCGAGGCGAGGCGCGCGTACAGCGGGCTTTGCTGCAGCAACTCGGCGTGAGATCCCACGGCGATCTTGCGGCCGTGGTCCATTACCACGATGCGGTCCGCCTTGAGCACCGTCGCGAGTCGGTGCGCGATGATGATGGTGGTGCGTCCTCGCATGAGCTTCTCGAGCGCTCGCTGCACCAGCAATTCGGACTCCGCGTCGAGCGCGCTCGTAGCCTCGTCGAGCAGGAGGATCGGCGGATCCTTGAGTATCGCCCTCGCCAGCGCAATGCGCTGGCGCTGTCCGCCCGAGAGCCGCGTGCCGCGCTCGCCGAGGAACGTGTCGAATCCTTGAGGTAGCTTGCGCAAGAAGCCGTCGGCGGCCGCCACCGTCGCCGCCGCTTCGACCTCCGCATCGGTCGCGCTCGGTCGACCGTAGCGGATGTTCTCGCGCGCGCTCGCGCCGAACAGCACAGTGTCTTGCGGCACCAGGCCGATCTGCGCGCGGATGTCCTCGGGCCTCATGTCCGTGAGGCGCATCTCGTCGATCAGCAGGTGACCGGAATCCGGATCGTAGAAGCGCAGCAGCAATTGGAACGTCGTGCTCTTGCCCGCGCCCGAGGGGCCGACGAAGGCGACGGTCTCGCCCGGCGTCACCTCCAGGCTGAAATTCGCAAGGGCGGCGCTCTCCGGGCGCGAGGGATAGTGGAAGGTGACGTTGTCGAAACGGATTATGCCGCGAATCCGCGGCGGCAGCTCGAGCGGCCGCGGCGGCGCGCTGATCGCGGGCCGCGCCTCGAGCAGCTCCGCCAACCGTTCCATCGCTCCGGCAGCGCGCTGCACCTCGCCCCACATCTCGGAAAGCGCCGCCGCCGAGCTGCCCACGAACGCGGCGTAGAGCAGGAACTGGGCGAGCTGCCCTCCGGTCATGGTACGAGCGAGCACTTGATGCGCACCGAGCCAGAGCACGAAGGTGATGGCCGCGAACACCAGGAAGATGCCGAGTCCTGTGAGCGCGGCGCGGAGTCGCGTGCGGCGAATCGCGGCGGTGAAGCTGTCCTCCACGGCCCTGCGATACCGCTCGCTCTGCAGCTCCTCCAGCGTGAACGCCTGCACGGTCTGAATCGCATTCAAGGTCTCGCCGGCGAGCCCGCTCGTGTCGGCGATCCGATCCTGCGAGGCGCGCGACAACCCTCGCACGCGGCGACCGACGACGATCAGCGGCACGACCACGACGGGCATGAGCACGAGGATGATGCCGGTGAGCTTCGCGCTGGTGATGGCGAGGAGCACGAGCGCGCCGATGAGGCTCAGGGTCGATCTCAGAATGATGGATAGGTTGACTCCCGAGATGGCCTGGACCAGCGTCGTGTCCGTGGTGAGCCGCGAGAGAACCTCGCCGACGCGCGTGGTCTCGTAGAACATGGGGTCCATGCGCACGACCCGCCGATAAACGGCCGAGCGCACGTCGGCGATCACCCGCTCGCCGACCCATGTGACCAGATAGAAACGCAGCGCACCGAATACGCCGAGTATTCCAACGGCCGCGAGCAACCCGAGAAAGATTCGATTGACGGTGGCGGCGTCCTTGTCGGCGAGCACGTCGATGACCCGCCGCACCGCGACCGGCAGCACCAGCATGGCCGCGGTCGCGACCAAGAGAGCGCCGAGCGCGGCCGCCGCGGCGCCGCGGTACGGCCGCAGAAACGGCCACAGCGCCCGCAACGGGGCGAGCGATTTGGCGCGCGGCCGATCGGCACTCGTGTTCATGACGCCCATGATCCCATAACTGCGATGCCTGCGCGCAACCGAGATGCCTGCGCGCAAGCGAGGTTGACGGCTGCGTTGCGGGGCCGCTATCTTCTGAAGGACAGGGAACTCCGACCGACTCGAATAGACCGCGCTAGAGCGAGCGCGGCCTCAAAATGACGAGGGATGCAGCATGCTGAGACGTCGGCGATGGAACGATTGGATCGACCCGCGCCTCGCATGGCGGCCGGCTGCGCTGGCTGGCGCGCTCGCGTTTGCGGCCGGGGTAACCTCGCCGCTGCGCGCCGATCCGGCGGACACGCAGGCCCCCGCAGGCGACGCGGCAGCGGTCGCCGAGGCCGGCCCTCTTCAAGAGATCGTGGTTACGGCCACCCGCCACGAAGAGGGATTGAGCAAGGTTCCGATCAGCGTCACCGCGTTGACGCAGGACGCGATGGATGTGCGCGGCATCAAGGACATCCTCGACGTCGCGCGCTTCACCCCCGGCATCAACATCGACAATTCAGGCACCAACAACATTTCGATACGCGGCATCGCCTCCACGGGCGGAGCCGGAACCACCGGCATTTACTTGGACGACACGCCCATTCAAATTCGCGCGCTCGCTTTCAATCCGGACGAGGCGTTGCCGCAATCCTTCGACCTCGACCGGGTCGAGATATTGCGCGGCCCGCAGGGAACGCTGTTCGGCGCCGGATCCGAAGGTGGCACGGTACGCTACCTCACCACGCAGCCGAGCTTGACCAAGACCAGCATCTACAGCCGCGACGAGATCTCGTATACGCAAGGGGGGCAGCCGAGCTACGAGGCGGGCATCGCCGGCGGCGCACCCATCATCGACGGTACATTGGGCGCGCGCGTGACCGTCTGGTACCGCTACGATGGGGGCTGGATCGATCGCATCGATCCGGTGTCGTTCGATACGGCTCAGAAGAATGCCAATTACACCCAGACCAAGGTGGTGCGTCTCGCGGCCGTGTGGGCGCCCAACGATCAATGGAAAATAACGCCGAGTTACTACTACCAGGATCGCTACGCGAACGACGTTCAGAACTATTGGCCGCTTTACTCCAATCCGGGCAGCGATCGGTTCGTCGATGCCAACCCCACGCAACGCACGGTGCCGGACACGTTCTACATTCCCGCGCTCAAGATCGAGGGCGACCTGGGTGCGGTCAATCTGATCTCGAATACCTCGTACTACCACCGTAGAGAGGAAACCGGCTACGACGGCACCCTCTACAACCTAGGCTTCTACCAAGCGCAGGGAGCGGCTCCGGTCATCGGGCTGTCCTCGTTCCTGCCCGGCGTATTTCCGCTTCTCGACGGTACGGGACTGCATCTTCCGGCGGGCGCGACCAACTATCGGGCGCCGGCCTCGGTCGACAATGGCCAGCAGAATCTGACCGAGGAGATCCGCCTGCAGTCGGCCGACTCCACGTCGCGCCTGATCTGGACGACGGGCGTATTCTTTTCCGCGAACCGCCAGAGCTACCTGGAACAGATTCACGATCCGTTGCTGAACGAACTGACGATGGCGGCCACAGGGCTTCCTTATCAGGATATCTTTTATTACGTGAATGCGGCCGGCAACAACGTTCCTGTTCTCTACGACCCTCGATTCCCGAACGATTCTTATTTCCTGCAGACCTTCTCCAAGGACAAGCAGATCGCGCTGTTCGGCGAGGGCACGTATTCCTTTACCGACCAGTTGAAGACTACGGTCGGGGCGCGGTTTTCCAAGACCGAATTTTCGTTCAACACACTGACCGGCGGCCCGCAACTATATCTGCCGCCGCAAACGAACAGCGGCGACAAGAAGGAGAACTCCTTCACTCCGAAGGTGAGCCTCCAATACCAGGAAGATCCGCGGAACCTCTACTACTTCACGTACGCCAAGGGCTTCCGACCGGGCGGCGCCAACAATCCGGTGCCGTATGCGGCGTGCGGCACCGACTTCCAGACCTTCGGCATCAAAGCCGCCCCGGCCACGTTCAATTCGGATACCGTGGACAGCTACGAGATCGGGGCCAAGAACAACATCGACAATCGGGTCAAGATCGCGAGCAGCATTTACTACATCCGCTGGAACAACATCCAGCAGACTGTGGTGCCACCGATCTGCCAGATCTCTTTCATCACGAACCTGGGTCAAGCGGTCGCCAAAGGCGCGGACATCCAAGGCGACATCGCGCTGACCGAAAGTCTCACCGCCGAGGTGTCGGCGGGATATACCGATGCCCGCTATACGCAGGCCTCCAAGCTCTCGCCCACCGAGACCACGCCCATCGTCGCGAGCGGCGATGCGATCGTCGGCCAAAGCGGCCAGCCAGGGCCCCCGGTTACCGTCTCCGTGGGACTTGAATACAAATTCACGCTGTTCGCGCGAGACTCGTTCGTTCGCGTGGATGACGAGTACCAAAGTAGGCCCAAGTGGAGCGGCGCCATCCAGGATCCGAATTCGTTGCAGTATGACCCGGCGAACTACACCCTGCCGTCCACCAACTTCGCCTCTGCCCGCGGCGGCATGGCTTTCGGCGATTGGCAAATCGAAGCGTTCTGCGACAATTTGAGCGATTCGCACACTGTCACGAATTACGAATGGTCGATCGATTCGCAGGTGCCCGGCACGAGCCGCCTGCAGCGCGATTTCACCTTCCGCCCGCGAACCTACGGGCTGACCTTTATTTATCGGAGCAAATAAACTCCCCTCCTGGCTGAGGCGCGCAGCGGGCCCGGGGCCCACATTTCGTAGAGCCCACCCCGCAGGTGGGTGCAAGCGGCATACCGTGCTTCGCGCGCCCCGACGACGCCCGTAAGTGCGACGCAACAGCTGGCTCGAGCGCGCGGCGATGCCATCGCGCCGCGCGCCGTGCCGCCGCGTTCCGGCGCTTTCCCCGCGCTTGATTTACATGGACATACAAAAATCACCACGACGGTTGCGCCCAGTTTGGCCGGGTGCTAAGGTCGGGGCAGATCGATACTTCGTCCGAATTATCTGACCATATAACTAATTTGGGGATGCGATGTCAGCCACTCGCCCAAAGCTGCTTGCCGGGCTTGTCCGTCGACAGATGTTGTTTTTCTGCAGCGCGCTCGGCGTCTTTGGGGCCATCGGTGCCGCGGCGACGGAGGCCAACACGCAGGACTCCGGCAACGCGGCCGCCGCACCCGCCGCACCGGCAGGGCTCGAGGAAATCGTCGTCACGGCGACGCGGCGCGAGGAAGGCATCAGCAAAGTGCCGATCAGCATCACGGCGATGAGCCAGGACATGCTCGACCAGAAAGGCATCCGCGACATCACCGAACTGGTGCGCTTCACCCCCGGCGTCTCCATCGACAGCTCCGGCACCAACCAGATCTCCATCCGCGGCATCTCCTCCTCCGCGGGCGCAGGCACGACCGGTATCTACATCGACGACACCCCGATCCAGATGCGCGAGCTTGGATTCAACCCCGACGAGACTTTGCCGAAAACCTTCGATCTCGATCGCGTCGAGGTGCTGCGCGGCCCGCAAGGCACGCTGTTCGGCTCCGGTTCCGAGGGCGGCACGATCCGCTACATCATGACGCAGCCGAGCGTGTCCCAGGAATCCACTTACATGCGCACCGAGGCGTCCTACACCGAATTCGGGCAGCCCAACGGTGAGGTCGGCATCGCACATGGCGGGCCGATCATCGACGGGGTGCTCGGCTACCGGGCGAGCATCTGGTACCGCTACGACGGTGGCTGGATCGACCGCGTCAACAACGCCGGTGACGTCACGGAGCGGAACGCGAACTACCAGGGCACCACGGCTGCGCGCTTGGCGCTGCTCTGGCAGCCGAGCGACAGCGTCAAGCTCACGCCGAGCGTCATGTTCCAGAACAAGCAGCAGCACGACCTGTCGACGTTCTGGGGCGCCTACTCCGATGTCGGAACCGGGCATTTCAACAACGCGACGCCCGAGCGCATCCCGATTCCGGACGAGTACTACCTGCCCGCGATCAAGCTGCAGGTCGATTTTGCCAACATGACGTTCATATCGAACAGCTCCTACTATCATCGCAACGAGACCGACTCATACCAGGGCACGGCTTTCGACCTCGCCTATTTTCAGGCGCTCGGCTGGCCGAACTCGCTGTATCCCGGCGCACCGCCCTTGGGCTGCGGATCGGCCGCCGCTCCGAATCCTGCGCCGTGGAACCCAACGCCCTGCTCTTGGTATCCGCTCCAGGACGGGACCGGCATTCACATGCCGGCGGGATTCGCGAACTATGCGACCCCGAACACGATGACCAACAACCAGCGCTCCTGGACGCAGGAGTTCCGGCTGCAATCCAACGATCCCGACTCGCGCGTCAAATGGACGGCCGGCGTCTTCTGGCAGATCGCGCAGGAGCTCTCGGTCGAGCAGTTGAACGACCCGCACATCAACCAGTTGTTCCAGGCGCTCTATGGCCAGACTGCGGACAGTATCTACGGCTCGTACTACTACTGCCCCTCCGCCGGATACAACACCCCCATCAGCCCGAACGTGCCGGCGTGCGACATCTACTACAACTACAACAAGAGCTACGACCGGCAGATCGCCGGTTTCGGCGAGGCCACGATCAACCTCGTGGACGGGTTGTCCCTCATCTTGGGCGCGCGCTATTCGAAGCTCGAGTTCACCCTCAATCACTATTCGAACGGCTATGAGAATTACGGAGAATCGGCGGCGGCCGGCAAGGAATCGAACACGTCATTCACGCCGCGCGTCGGTCTCGATTGGCAGATGGACCCACACAACCTTTTTTACTTTACGTACGCCAAGGGCTTCCGGCCGGGCGGCTTCAACGCGCCGCTCATTCCAGCGTGCGGTCCGGGCCTTATCGCCGACGGCTTCGCGAACGGCCAAGCCCCGCTCTCGTACGGACCCGACAACACCCAGAGCTTCGAGGTGGGATCGAAGAATAACTTCAACGATGTAGTCAAGATCGCCACCAGCATCTATTACGTCAACTGGAACAAGATCCAGCAGAATGTGTACATCTCCGGCAACTGCGGCCTGCAATTCACCGACAACCTCGGCACGGCCGTCGCCAAGGGATTCGATCTGCAGGCCGAGGCCAATCTGGGCGGCGGATTTACCTTCGATCTGTCGGCGGGCTACACCAATGCCCGCTTCACCAAGGACTCGATCAGCGGTCTTGCGCTCGCGGGCGAGGCCATCTCCGGGAACGCGGCGATCAACTATGCGCCGGGCACGAGCCCCCCGTGGTCGATCGCGTTCGGCCCGCAATACAGTTTCAGACTCCTCGATCATGACCTATTCATCCGCGCGGATTGGGAGTACACCAGCCGCAATCCTTGGCTCGCGCCCGTGCAGGATCCGAACAACAACAGCCAGTATGAGTACGGGTTCTCGTACACGCTACCCGCGACGAGCTACACCTCGCTGCGCTCCGGCATCAAGCTCAAGGGCTGGGACATTTCCGCGTTCTGCGACAACCTGTTCAATGGGCACCCCACCATCAACTACGCTCAGGCGCAGGTCGACGGGTTCAACCCGGCCGGACCGCCTACGCCGCAGGAGAACGACTTCACCTGGCGCCCGCGCACCTTCGGCATCACCGCAACGCTGCGCCTGTGATCGGAACGCTGCGCCTGTGATCGGGTAGGCGGACGCGCGCGGCACCGCGACCCCGATCACCGGGCTCAAGCGACCGCGCGCTTCGATTCGAACCCGGCGGCTTCCTTTACCGAAGCGGACAGCAGCCCTAAGCCTTCTTCCACGATCGCATCCGGGATGGTGAGCGGAGCGAGCAGACGCACCACATTCGCTTCGGTGCCGCACGACAACAGCACCAACCCGCGCTTTTCCGCGCTCGCCAGAATCGCCGCGGTGAGCGCGGCGTCGGGCTCCTTGGTCTTGGGGTCCGTGACCAGCTCGAACGCCACCATCGCACCGAGACCGCGCACGTCGCCGATTTGCGGGATTTCCCGCTGCAGCGCCTCGAGGTGGGCGCGCATTCTTTGGCCCAGGCGCGACGCCCGAGCGCATAGATCCTCGGCCTCGATCACGTCGAGCACGGCGTGGGCCGCAGCGACGCTGATCGGATTGCCGCCGTAGGTCCCCCCGAGGCCGCCCGGATGTGCAGAATCCATGATGGCTGCCCGGCCCGTCACGCCGGACAGCGGAAAACCGCCGCCCAGCCCCTTGGCCGTGGCGATGAGGTCCGGGACGACGCCGGAATGCTCTATCGAGAACATCTTCCCGGTGCGGGCGATGCCACCCTGCACCTCGTCGGCAATGAGCACGATGCCGTGCTCGTCGCACACCCGGCGCAGCGCACGTAGGAAATCGAACGGCGCCACGTTGAATCCGCCTTCGCCTTGCACGGGCTCGATCACGATGGCCGCGACCGATTTCGGATCGATGTCGCCGTGGAACAGCCGATCCAGATCCGCGAGCGCTTGCTCGCTGGTCACGCCGCGATAGGGCAAGGGAAACTCGGCGTGGTAGATCTCCGCCGGGAACGGCCCAAAGCCACGCTTGTAGGGCATCACCTTGCCGGTGAGCGCCATGGTCATCAACGTGCGCCCGTGAAAGCCGCCTGAAAAGGCGATGATCGCCGAGCGCTTCGTGTGATAACGCGCGATCTTGACGGCGTTCTCGATCGCCTCCGCTCCGGTTGAGAGGAACAGAGTCTTCTTAGGGAAATCGCCGGGCGCCAGCGCGTTCAGCCGCTCGGCGAGACGCACATAGGATTCGTAGGAGAGCACGTGGAAGCAGGTGTGCGCGAACAGTTGTGCCTGTTCGGCGACGGCGGCCATGACTTTCGGGTGCCGGTGGCCGGTGTTGACCACGGCGATACCCGCGGCGAAATCGATGTAGCGCTTGCCGTCGGCGTCCCAGATCTCCGCATTCTCGGCCTTGGCAACGTAAATGCCCTTGGAGCTCACGCCGTTGGGTACGGCTGCCGCTTTACGGGCTTTAAGATCGGCAGATTTCGACATAGCGTTCCCCGGAAGTGCGTATCAGAGGCGCTGAACGGTATCATTGGCCATGGTTTTGAGCAAAACCCCGCCGGCGCACGCTCCCCCCGCCTCGGTAGCGCCAGCCAATGCGGACGCATCCGCCGCCGCAGGCACCCTCAGCGTGCGGGTGCTGCGTCTCAAACCCGACGCTCGGACGGTTGAGGACGATCGAGTCGCCGTAGAGGCGCCCTTGGAATTCCAATTGCAT
>Ga0182030_10000473_pt1 | contig 75536 bp, 69 predicted proteins | sample 812S3MmetaG_FD_121299 | JGI IMG/M metagenome (GOLD analysis project Ga0182030, IMG submission 121299) | Permafrost microbial communities from Stordalen Mire, Sweden - 812S3M metaG (Illumina Assembly) | ecosystem: Environmental > Terrestrial > Soil > Wetlands > Permafrost | place: Sweden...
GATTGCTCGCTTTTATGCCGATCTGGGAGACAAAAATAATGCATTCGAGTGGCTAAACACAGCATATAGCGAGCACGACTACCAACTCCGCCAACTGAACACCGATTTTGGGATGGATCATCTACGCCTCGACCCCCGCTTCACTGAATTGGTTCGCAAAGTGGGTTTGCCGAAGGTGCGGTAACCGTTAACCGCTCTCGCTGATCGGAAGAGATCCATGACACCACCAAGGAATGCATCGATCTGATCCGAGCGTGCGCGCATCGGGATGCCAAACGGTTCCTAATATTTCGGCTGCGGTCCTTGTCTTACCCAATCAGAAAATCCATATACTTGATTGAGGGTCGCGTACTGCGTTATCTTCGCCACAAATGACCCCCATCCGCGCAATCCCCTTTGAGGCGTTCTTGGCACATCATGTGATGAAGGTGGCGATGGTCGCTGGTTCGTGTTCGACCGCACTTCACCCTTTCCACAGACAGTAGTAGCCGTCTTTGATGGTCTGTTCGCCGTCCGGCGTCAGGACCGCGTGGGGCTTCACACGGTTGTTCGGATAGAACGCCGCCTTGCAATAGCGCCACCCCGAAGGTAGTTTGATGTATTTGTATAGTTGGACTGTACGGTTCGCCAAGGTTTCTTCTCCTGAAACCAAATACTTGGTTTTGGAGAAACCTCAGGCTGTCTTTTTGCAAAAATGCTAGGAAGACTGTTAGGAAGCCTCTTCAACATCTTGCAAATCCGCTTGAATCAATAGATTGCGGAGATTTTGGTGCCGAAGAAGGGACTCGAACCCCCACACCCTTGCGAGTACGTGGACCTGAACCACGCGCGTCTGCCAATTCCGCCACTTCGGCACAATGCACAGATCCAGCCTTCTCCGCTGAACCAGCAGTAATCTGAGTCTCGCAAATGCGAGAGCCCATGTCAAATTCCGACCCGGAAAAACCACTGATTGGCCGGAGCTTTCGCCCCGGCCGCAGCGTTCGAGCACGGCTCAGACCAGCTTGGCGTCGAGCACGATTTCCGTGTTGTTGGCGAAGAGTTTGGAGATTGGGCAACCGCTTTTGGCGTCGGCCGCGGCCTTGTCGAAGACCTCTTTCGAAGCGCCGGGAACGCTGGCCGTGGTGGTGAGCGCGATGCGCGTGATGGCAAAACCGCCCTCGACTTTGCCCAGCGTGACCGCGGCGTGGGTTTCAATCTTTTCCGGCACAAGCCCGGCGCCGCCCAACTGCGCGCCCAGGGCCATCGAGAAGCAACCGGCATGAGCCGCCGCAATCAGCTCCTCAGGGGTGGTGCCCGAAGCGGCACCCTCAAACCGCGTGGCGAATGAGTAGTTTGCGCTGCTCAGCACGCCTGTCGCCGTCGAAATCGTGCCTTTGCCTTCCTTCAGTGAACCTGTCCAAACCGCACTTGCCTTGCTTGCCATTGTCCCTCCTTGGATTTGATTGGCTGATTACGAATAAGGTTGCCAGATACGCCGCGGCATGGGGAAAGTCTTTTCACCGCGGCAAGATTTCCGTTTTGTTGGATGCTTCCAGAGCCGGTCAGGATGCGAGAGAAAGCGCACAAGCTGCATTCCCCCATACCGCCGCCCCTTCAGAAAACCTCCTCCTCTGCCTGCGGGGCAATCGAATCGAGCGGTGCTGCGGTGAGCAGATGAGCGCGAGTGAGCACTTTGCGGGTCAGCCCGGTCAATGCCATGGCTGCCGCCTCTCCCAGCGGAACCCATCGGCGCAGACCGCCAGCGACGGTCATCGCGTCCATATCGTCTTCAAAAACCGTGCGGATGCGCACGTAGTAGTTGACCTGCATGATGGCGTGGCGCAGGATCAGGCGCAGTTCCCTTTCGGGAACGGCGGGATCGATGAGCGTGGGCAGTTCCCACAGCCCCGGCATCACTGTCTGCGCCGCCGACCGCTGCTCCAGGAGCACCTCCCGGTTGGCCTGGCCAGCCCGCCGCCCGGTGCGTACCGAGAGCGCGTGGGCCACCTCGCGACAGATCATCTTCGGCCGGGGCGCGGTCTGGTGCTCGCCCTGGGTCTGGCAGTCAGCGGTCACCGGGCACAGCGCGCAGTGCGGATTGCGCGGCAGGCAAAGGGTCGCGCCCAGCTCCATCAGCGCCTGGTTCGAATCCCCTGGGCGCTGCGGGCTGACCAGCTCCGCGGCCAGTTGCTCGATCCTGCGCCGGACCGATGCGCCGCCTCCCGTGCGGCTGCCGGCATCCAGGCCCTCCATCCGGCACAGCACCCGCTCCACATTGCCATCCACCACGGCCACCCGCTCGCCGTGGGCGATGCTCGCGACGGCCGCGGCCGTGTACACCCCGATGCCGGGCAGCAGGCGCAGTTGCTCGGCCGTTGCCGGCAGGTTGCCCTGGTGGTGGTCGGCCACGAACTGCGCCGTTTTATGCATCATCCGCGCCCGCCGGTAGTAGCCCAGCCCGCTCCACAGGGCCAGCACTTCCTCTTCGGCGGCCAGCGCCAGCGAAACCAGCGTGGGAAACCTCGCCATGAAGACCCTATAGCGCTCCTCCACCACGGCCACGCGGGTCTGCTGCAGCATGATCTCTGAAACCCAGATAGCATACGGGTCCTGGCTGCGCCGCCAGGGCAGATCGCGCCGGTTCTGCTCGTACCATTCCAGCAACCGCTCCCGCACGCGGACAGTCTGTTCCGTCTCCCAGCCCGGCTTCTCCATGCGCCCAGATTAACAGGCCCCGGAAAAGCGCCTTCTCTTGAAAGGGCGCAGCTTCGGCCGTGACGCAGGCGCGCAACGGAAATCGGCTCTCCAGCCGCCTTGAAAATGAAACTTGCGGAAGGCGTATCTGCCGTGAATCCAAGGCGCAGCCTTCCACTTTGACCCTCGGGCTCGCCGACTGAGTCTGCGCCCTTTCAACTCCACCCTGCCCGCCAGACCCATGGGCGGTGTAAACTTCTTTTTCGTGCGGAGGTTCACGTTTCCCGCGCGCAAACAGGAAAAACATATGCGCAAATTCTCCCCGATTTTCTCTTTTTCTCTCGCCTTCGTCCTGGCGCAGTCCTGCCTTGCCCAAACCGCTCCGAATTCGGCCTCCGTTCCCGCCAAGACTTCCGCGCAGGCCAAGCGCCCCATGACCTTCGAGGACATGATGCGGATGAAGCGGCTGGGCAATACGGCCGTCTCGCCGGACGGAAAATGGCTGGCCTACTCGGTCACCACCGTCAATCTCGCCCAGAACAGCAAAACAACGCAACTCTGGATTCAGCCCATCGCGGGTGGCGACCCGAACCCCCTGGCCGTGGCCCAGCCCGGCGACAGCGGCGTCCAGTTTACCCCGGAAGGCAGGCGCATTCTTTTCCTGAGAGGGCGCTCGGGCACAGAGCAGGTCTGGCTGGCCGACTTCGACCCCGCGACCGGAGTCACCAGCAACGCAACGAAGCTGACATCGATCTCCACCGGGGCCGATAACGCCCTCTGGTCGCCGGACGGGCACTCCGTGCTGTTTACCTCTTTTGTGTATCCGGATTGTCCGGCCATCAGTCCTGCGGACGGCGGAGCTGGAGACAGTTGTAACGCGGAAAGAGACGCGGCTCGTGCGGCCAGCAAGGTGAAGGCGCAGATCTTCACGCACCTGCTCTATCGCCACTGGGACCACTTCACCGGCGACAAGCGCAGCCACCTGTTCCTGGCTGCGGCCGACAGCGGCGCGTTGCGCGACCTGACGCCCGGCAATCCCCACGACGTTCCGCCGTTTTCGCTGGAAGGTGTAGGCTGCGGCTGCGCCTTTTCGCCCGACTCGAAGGAACTGGCCTACACGGACAACATCGACCCGGTGCAGGCCATCAGCGTGAGCATGAAGATCTTCACGCTCGACCTGACCGACCCGGCGGCGAAGCCTGTCGCAATCAGCACCTCCGCGGGCGGCAACTTCTCGCCCGCCTACTCGCCTGACGGCACGTACATCGCATGGCGCTCGCAGGCGCGGGCCGGGTATGAGAGCGATAAATTCCAGCTGGTGCTTTATAACCGTGAGAAGAAGACGATCGCGGATTTGCTGCCCGACTTTGATCGCTGGGTGGATGAGTTCGCCTGGGCGCCGGACTCGAAATCCATCTACATGGCTGCCGGAAACGCCGGCGAAGAGCCCATCTTCGAGACCACTCTGGACGGACAGTTGACCGAACTGCCCGGCGCGGGCGATTTCAGCGGTCTGCTCCCGCTGGCCGACGGCCGGACGGTCATCGCCGACCGCATGACAGTCGAAGCGCCCAGCGAAGTCGTCGCCGTCATCCCGGTTTCGGGCGCGTCTCAGTCCAAGGATGGAATCGCCGCTCCCGGAAATCCTGGAATCGTGGGATTGGCTCCCGTACTCGCGGGCCGGATTGATCAGATTACCCACCTCAACGACGCCTTGCTGGCGCAACTGGACCGGCCAGCGATGGAACCATTCTGGTTTACCGCCGCCGACAAGACCAAGCTGCAAGGCTTCCTCATCCGTCCACCGGGCTTCGATGCGACGAAGAAATACGCAGTCAAATTCCTGATCCACGGCGGGCCGGAAGGCGCGTGGGACGATTCATGGAGCTACCGCTGGAACCCGGAGCTTTTTGCCGCCAACGGCTACGTGGTGGTGATGGTCAACCCGCGCAGCTCGACAGGCTACGGGCAGGCCATCGTCGACGGCGTGAACGGCGATTGGGGCGGCAAGCCTTTTTCTGACTTGATGGAAGGTCTTGACGCCGCCGAACGCGAGTTCCCATTTATCGACACGACACGCGAGTGCGCGCTGGGCGCAAGCTACGGCGGCTACATGGCCAACTGGGTCGAAGGCCACACGGATCGATTCAAGTGCATCGTCTCGCATGACGGCATGTTCAACGCCGAGTCCGCCTTCGGGACCACGGAAGAGGATTGGTTCAACATCTGGGAGTTCCGCGGCCATCCGTGGGACTATTACGGCAAGCCCGATGCCGACAATCCCTTCCGCAAGTGGTCGCCATCGCTTTCCGCGAGGAACTTTCACACTCCCATGCTCGTCGTTCACGGCCAGCTCGATTATCGTTTGGATGTGAGCGAGGGATTCCAGCTCTTCGACACCCTGCAACTGCTCGGCGTGCCCAGCAAGATGCTCTACTTCCCGGACGAGGGCCACTGGGTGCTGAAGCCGCAGAACTCGCAGCTCTGGTGGAAAACGGTCAACGATTGGGCGGACGAGTGGACGGGAAAAGCAGCTACCAGCCGCTAGCTTCTAGCTGTTAGCTTGTTCTTCCGTGCAACCAACTGGGTGCCCCAGGTCTCGCCTTTGAGACCTGGGAAAGCAGGGACACAAACGCAGTTCAACAGCCTTCAGCATCGGCAAGAAGAGCTAGAAGCTGGAGGCTAGAAGCTAGAGGCTAGAAGCTGCCTTTTCAGCGCAAATCCGCCCAGCCCCGCGCCTTCCTGAACGAAGTCGGACTCTACGACTACGCCGTGAAGTCGCTGGGCCGTCAGATGCGCTCGGAGGCCGGCATGCGGCGGCTGATGCAGCGCCGCATGGAGCCCGGCGAGACAGGCGAGGCGGCCATCAACGCTGTCCTCGCCCGCCTACTCGAGCACGGCTATCTGGACGACGCGGCCTTCGCCGAAACCTACGCACGCCTGCGCCAGCAGAACGAGAAATTCGGCGCGCGCCGCGTGCAGCAGGATTTGCAGCAGAAGGGCATCCAATCCGATCTGATCTCTTCAACCCTGGAGGCCCGCTACGGCGAGACCAACGAAGAGGCTCTGGCCCGCGAGCATCTGGAGCGCAAGCGTATTCGCAAGCCGGAGAATGAAAAAGAGACCGCCCGGGTGATGCGCCGGTTGGTAGCCGCCGGCTTTTCGACCAGCGTGATTTACAAAATCCTGCGCCAGTGGGATGTGCCTGACGAAGCCCTGGCCGCCCTCGACAACCTGGACGAGGGCGAAAATGCCGGTCAGGAACCGCGCTGGGAATAGAGCGGCTCTCACGCAGCAATTCCTCAAGGTCTCCGGGTCTGATTTCCCGCCGCGCGCAGCATCGGGTTTTTGGTTGGACGCAAGCATACCCCGCTGCTTGCGGTGGGTTCGTTCCTTGTGCCTCAAACGGGCGGTTTGGTCAATGCGCAGCCGTCACATCTGCGCATTTACCAGAGAATCCGGCGTGGCCTGAAGACGGTCCAGGAGCGGCTTGGCAGCTTCGAAGGCGCGTCGAATCCCGGCTTCCAGGTCGACCTTGGGCTGCCAGCCGAGAGCGCGCAGGCGGCTGGAATCCATCAGCTTGCGCGGGGTTCCATCGGGTTTGGAGGCGTCGAAGACCAGTTTGCCTGTGTAGCCCAGAACCCGACAAACCGTCTCGGCAAGTTCGCGGATGGTCACGTCGCTGCCATAGCCGACGTTAACCAGTGGAGGAAAGCTGTCGCTCAGCAGGGTGGCAAAGCTCGAATCGTCGAGGGTCATCAGATGAACGCAGCCGTCGGCAAAGTCGTCGCTGAAGAGAAATTCGCGCAGCGGCTTTCCGGTGCCCCAGACAACGACTTCGCTCCGTCCTGCGCAGCGCGCCTCGTGCACCTTGCGAATCAGGGCCGGCAGAACGTGCGAGTTTTGCAGATCGTAGTTGTCGCCCGGACCGTAGAGGTTGGTAGGCATCGCGGCCAAAAAGCGCGTTCCATATTGCCGGTTGCAGGACCAGCACATTTCGATGCCGGCGATCTTGGCCACGGCATAAGGCCGGTTCGTGGGCTCCAGCGGGCCAGTTAGCAGATACTCTTCGCGGATGGGCTGCGGGCAATCGCGGGGATAGATGCAACTGGAGCCGAGAAACAGCAGCCGCTCGACGCCGTAGCGATGCGCTGCATCGATCACATTGGTCTGAATCTGCAGGTTGTCGCGGATAAAGTCGGCCGGATAGGTGTTGTTGGCGTGAATGCCGCCCACCCTGGCCGCGGCCAGAAAGACAAACTCCGGGCGCTCCTCGGCAAAAAATGCGTTCACCGCCTCAGGCTGCTGCAAATCCAGATCGGCGTGGGTGCGAAAGAGGAAATTTCTGAAACCGCGGCGCTCCAGGCTCCGCACCAGGGCCGATCCGGCAAGTCCGCGATGTCCCGCCACAAAGATGCGGCTGTCCTGTTTCATACGTTCTCCCTTGCCTGCAAAGCGCACGGCTCAAACCCGTGCCATCCAGCGGCGCCGTGCATCCTAACGAAAGGTTTCCATTCTCATTGATCGTGGAAGCCAGCAGCCTGCTCGTAGCCGTGCTTCTGGACGAGCAGGTCGCGCCTGGCCAGCTTCAGATCTTCGGTTACCATCTCGGCCACCAGTTCCTGAAATGTTGTGCGAGGCTTCCAGCCCAGTTCGCGGCGCGCTTTTTCCGGATTGCCCAGTAGCGTCTCCACCTCGGATGGACGGAAGTAGCGGGGATCGACGCGCACGATGGTCTCGCCGCGCTCGTTGACCGCGTGCTCCTCTACGCCTTTGCCGTGCCAGGTCAGGGGCATCTCCAGCCGCGCTGCCGCCAGATCCACAAACTCGCGCACGCTGTGCTGCTCGCCGGTTGCGATCACGTAATCCTGGGGCGTCTCCTGCTGTAGCATCATCCACTGCGCCTCCACGTAGTCGCGCGCATGGCCCCAGTCGCGCAGAGAGTTCATGTTGCCAAGGTAAAGGCAATCCTGCATCCCCACTTTGATGCGGCTCAGGGCGCGCGTGATCTTGCGAGTCACAAAGGTTTCGCCGCGGATGGGCGACTCGTGATTGAAGAGGATGCCGTTGCAGGCGAACATGCCGTAGGACTCGCGGTAGTTGACCGTGATCCAGTAACCGTAGACCTTGGCCACGCCGTAGGGCGAACGCGGATAGAAGGGGGTGGTCTCGGACTGCGGCGTTTCCCGGACCAGTCCGAACATCTCCGAGGTGGAGGCCTGGTAAAAGCGGGTCTTCTTGGTGAGGTCAAGCAGGTGGATCGCCTCCAGAATACGCAGCGTGCCCAACGCGTCGGAGTTGGCCGTGTACTCCGGCTCCTCGAAAGAAACCATTACATGGCTCTGCGCTGCCAGGTTGTAAATTTCGTCGGGCTGAATCTTCTGGACGATATTTACCAGGCTCGATGTATCGGTCAGGTCGCCGTAGTGCAGCACCAGCCGGGGATGGTCGGAGTGCGGGTCCTGATACAGGTGGTCGATACGCTGCGTGTTGAAGAGCGAAGAGCGGCGCTTGATGCCATGCACCTCATAACCCATATTGAGCAGGAACTCGGCCAAATAAGCGCCATCCTGGCCGGTTATTCCGGTGATCAAAGCTTTCCGCATGTGTGCAATCCTCTCGCGGCCCGCGCGTCTCAATCTACCGCTGACTTCTCATCTGCCGGTTGTTTCGGTTTGAAGGCATCGCCCCAGACGCTCCTTGCAATTCTATCTTGGATGCCGCGCAGCGCCGGCAACGCCCGGCCCGGCTTTCAGGCGACTCCGGCGAGCAGTTGACGAAAAAAGCGGAGCACAAAACGGGGATTGTGTTTGAGATAGCGTTTGGCCAGGCGCCGCGGCTCCGATGCAAGGCGAAAGGCCCATTCAAGGCCGCTGCGCTGCATCCACCGCGGCGCACGGCGTTTGCCGCCAGCGATAAAGTCGAAGGCGGCTCCGACGCCCAGCATCACAGCGTGAACCCTGCCCACGTGCTCCGTGATCCAGTTCTCCTGCTTCGGGCAGCCGAGGCCGACAAAGAGCAACAGCGCCCCTGAGGAGGCAATCCGGTCAACCACGGCCAGGTCTTCTTCTGGAGTCAACGGCCGGAACGGAGGGCTTTCCATGTATGCCACCTGAAGATTCGGGTGCCGAAGACGAACCGCTGCGACCAGAGCATCGAGACTGGCTTGGCTTCCACCGTAGAAGCCGACCGGCAACCCATATCTTTCGGCTGCCGCCAGCATGAGTACGGTGAAGTCCGGGCCGCAGACCCGCCGGGCATTGCGCTCTCCCAGCGCGCGCAACGCCCATACGAGAGGCATTCCGTCGGGGAAGACCGTGCCGGCGCTGTTGAGTTGGAGAAGAAAGGCCGGGTCGTCAACGGCTTCCATAATCATGTGAACATTGGCGAAGAAGAGTGTGCGGGACTGCCGCTCCCGGGCCCACACGAGGCACTTTTCTATTGCCTCATCGTAGCTGCTGACGGCAACATTGACCCCGAGAATCGGCCGGATCACAAAAGGATTCAGCCGCGCTTCCGCAGCCATCACGGTTGGATCCTCCTCGGCAAAATTATATGTGCCCAGCAATGGGGCTGCGGGTTGCAATCTCTGCACCTGACCTTCGCATCAATGGAGATGTGGGCTGCCGAAATGATACAGGGCGCCGATCGTAAAGCCGTTCGGGTGAATGGGCGCGATGGGAATCCCGACGGGAATCGCGTTTTTGAAGACCATGTCGGGCCAGCGCTGGTATTCATAATCGCCCCGTACCCAAATACTCCGGGATACCTGGTAATCCACGCCGCCGCCCCAAGCCAAAATATTACGGTTGTCGTTGTAGCGCTCGAATATGTTCGGCACAATTTTTGTGTTGACGTACTCGGCGTCTCTGTTTCCGTACCCGAAAAGAAACTTTGCGTAGGGCTGGAATTTACGATAGTGATGCCAGGAGTAAATCGGCCCGCCCATCGCGGTGTCCTCGCGCAGATCAGGCGATGCGGACGAACGACCGTAATTCAGGTCGCGAGCCTCGATATCCAGCCCGACTCCGTGCAGAAACCACGGCATACGGGCCGGCGTATAGCCCAGCCACAGTGTGCCGCCGAGCAGACGTCCCTGCTCCCAGTCCGAGTTATAGTCGGAAAGGCCAACGCCTGCTGCGAAAGTCGACCGGCTCTGCGTAGCCGCCGGAACGACCTGGGCCAGAGCGGAGTATGCCGCGCAAACGAAAAGGATTGCGAAAGCAAGCCGGAGATACCGTCTCAAACGCATTCTGCGCCTCCTCTTGAAGTTGCAGTACACCCCCGAGAGATTTCCTTTCGGCAAAGTGCACATCTGCAAAGGGCAAATACAAGGCAAAGATTCAGCGAATCCTTCAAAGATGAACGTCAATCTCAAGTTGCGATTTCATCTTCGTGCGCAGTTCTGGGAAAAAATCACCCGCCCCTCTTCGGCGGCGGTAATTATTGCTGGCGGCAATCAGCGAGCAAAACAACTGGACGCGATGCGCACCCGACTTTCTTCGATCTTATAACGCGCCCGGCAAACAGCGATACAACCAAGTCTTGCAGGGACAGCAACGTCGGGCTTGAACGCCGGCCGCAAGCTGTTCTCTACTGCCATTTTTGTTCCCTGCCCGTTGCTGGCCAGCGAGGTGTAATCCGTATCAGTTCCAGTTCGCCCCTGTCTTCCACGAAAAACTCCGGCGAAGCCGCGGGCACAGCCAGAATACCCCCCTTCTGCAGTTCTACCGCCCCGAAGCCCGGTCCGGCAACTCTTGCCGCCCCCTCGGCGGCAAAAAGATAAGCCAGTCCCTTCTCCGGCTCATTCTCGCCCGGCAGAACTGGGCAAGCCAAACTGGCGCTGCTTCGTGCGCCGGCCACACCTACGCGCTCCACGCGAAAGTGCTCGCCGTCCATCAGAATACTCCGGTCAGCCAGCATAGACGGAAAAATTTTGCCCGAAGGGGTTGTAAACCGTATGGCTTCCAGGGATTTCTCGATGTGCAGTTCGCGGCCCCGCCCATAGTCGTACATCCTGTAGGTCAGGTCGCAGTTCTGCTGCGTCTCCAGCAAAATCGATCCTGGCCAGATGGCGTGAACCGTCCCCGCATCCACGAAGATCATCTCGCCGTGAGCGACGTCGAGCAGATTCAGGCTGCTTTCGAGCGTGCCCTGCTCGATTCCCGCCTTGACCTCATCCAGGGTGACGCCCGGCTTGAGCCCGCACGCCACTTGCGCGCCAGGGTCGGCCTCCAGCACGTACCAGCACTCCGTCTTGCCGCGCGGATCGCCATACTTTTGCGCCATCCGGTCGTCGGGATGCACCTGCACGCTCAGCTTTTCCTGAGCGAAGATGACCTTGATGAGCAGCGGCGATCCGGCGCAATGCGCGGCGGACGGCCCGAGGAGATCTTCAGAATTCCCGGCAAACAACGCGCCCAGTGTTCGCCCGGCGTGGTCGCCGCTCGCCGCCACGCACTCATCCCCGGTGAGCCACGCCTCGCCGATCGGCTCACCCCCTTCGGCCGCCACGCAGTCATACCAGGGTCGAAGATCCCGGCGGCCCCATACCCGCGGGGAAAAACACGGCGCAATGCGAAACGGAGCCCAGGCCGAAGAGGTGATTGGATGGGAATTTGTCATAAAGGACCGTTCTTTTCTCAAGAAGACAAAGCGCTTGCAGGCCAACTTGGCTGTAATGCATACTCTATCAGAGAGCCAGGGAGCCTCCGATCAAGTCGCGGTTTTGAAAGGGCACGACTTCAGTTGCGCCATACATGCCGCAAAATCAACGCGGGCCTGAGCCCCCGAAGAGACAATTCTTGGTTCGAGTTCGATCTTCAACAAGTTTTAAGAGCCTGTTCACACAAACCCGGCGGGAGTCCACCAACAATACAAAGAGAACATATGTCGAAGCCAGCTTCCATCTGTGTAATCGGGTCCGGCTATGTGGGACTCGTTGCAGCCGTTTGCTTTGCAGAGATAGGACATCGGGTCGTCTGCGTAGACAATGACGAAGCCAGGGTAAAGACCCTGTGCGAGGGCGGCGTGCCCATCTTCGAGCGCCATCTGCCGGAAATGCTGGCCCGGCACCGAGGCCGCGGCGTCACCTTCACGGCCGACCTGGGCACAGCCATCGAGCAGAGCGAGGCGATCTTCATCGCCGTGGGCACGCCGCAAGGCGATACCGGCGCCGCCGACCTTTCCTATGTCGAGGCTGTGGTCTCCGAGATTGCACGCTCCATCGACAGTTACAAAGTGATCGTGGAAAAAAGCACCGTGCCGGTCTACACCAACGAGTGGATACGGCGCGTGCTGCACCGCCGCGGCGTGGACCCGCAAAACTTCGATGTGGTCTCGAACCCCGAATTCCTGCGCGAAGGCACGGCCATCACCGACTTTCTGCATCCCGACCGCATCGTCGTGGGAGCCAACTCCGACCGCTGCGCAGAAGTGCTGCAGCGCATCTACGAACCGCTCACCGGGGGCGGCTACTATGCGCTGCCGGATTCATTGCCGGGCTCCTGCAGCTTGCAATGCCCCGCCAAACTGCTGGTCACCTCGGCGCAGAGCGCGGAGATCATCAAGCACGCCTCCAATGCCTTCCTGGCCCTGAAGATTTCCTTCATCAACGCCGTGGCCAACCTGGCCGAAACCGTGGACGCGGACATCGAGGACATCGCCGCCGGCATGGGCATGGACAGCCGCATCGGCCCCAAGTTCCTGCGCGCCGGGTTGGGCTACGGCGGATCCTGCTTTCCCAAAGACGTCGCCGCCTTTCACTGGGTGGCGCAACAGCAGGGCATCGACTTTCAACTGCTCCACGAAATCCGCAAGGTGAACGACACCCAGAAGGATGTCTTCTTCAACAAGGTGCGCGCGGCGTTGTGGACCCTGCGCGGCAAACGGCTGGCGGCGCTTGGACTCTCGTTCAAGGGCGATACCGATGACATTCGCGAGTCTCCCGCCATCGAAGTAATCCGGAAACTCATCGGTGCTGGCGCCCTGGTTACGGCCTATGATCCGGCCGCCATGGAACACGCCCGGACGGCGATGCCGCCATCGGAGAAACTTCGCTATGCGGAGAACATTTACGACGCGGCCCAGGACGCCGACGCCGTGCTGATCCTGACCGACTGGCAGGAGTTTGCCGAGATTGACCTCGTGCGCCTCAACCAGGCGGTCCGCTTCCCCATCGTGATTGACGGCCGCAATCTTTACAAGCCGCAGCAGATGCTCGATCATGGCTTCACTTATGTGAGCGTAGGCCGGCCCGCAAGTTATCAGGCGCAGCAAGGCAAGCCGCGCAGGATCGTCATTTAGTAAAGTGACCGGAAGATTCTTGAATCGTACCCATGAATCTGGGTGCCCCAGGTCGATTTTGGGACCTGGGAAAGCATGAATCCAAAGTACGAAATCATCCTGTCAGTGCATTAGAAGAGCCCTGAAAACGCGGAAATGACTGATCGCTGTTCTTTTTGCCGAATAAAAGCATCGTAACTGAATTTTGGAGCATAGACCTTTGACCATGCGCGTACTTGTCACCGGCGCCGCCGGATTTCTTGGTTCTCATCTCACCGACCGCCTGCTGTGCGAAGGCCACTCCGTCGTCGGCGTCGACAACCTTTGTACCGGAAGCAGAGAGAACCTGGCTCATCTGACCACCGAGCCGCGCTTCCAGTTTGAAGAGCGCGACATCTGCCAGCCTTTTGACCTGGGGCCGGTCGATTACGTTTTCAACTTTGCCTCAGCCGCCAGCCCGCCGGAGTATCTTCGCCTGGGGCTGGAGACCTTGCGCGTCGGCTCCATCGGCGTCGAAAATACCCTGGAAATTGCCGCCCGATACAACGCCGGCTACCTGCACGCCTCCACCTCGGAGTGTTATGGCGACCCGCTCGAGCACCCGCAGCCAGAGAGTTACTGGGGCAACGTGAATCCTGTCGGCCCGCGCTCGGTCTACGACGAGGCCAAGCGCTACGCCGAGGCACTGGTCATGGCCTATCATCGTTCGCGCGGCGTCAACACCCACCTGGTGCGCATCTTCAACACCTACGGGCCGCGCCTGCACCCCAGCGATGGCCGGGTCGTCTCCAACTTCATGATGCAGGCCCTGCGCGGTGAGCCGCTGACCATCTACGGCGACGGCAGCCAGACGCGGAGTTTTTGCTACGTGGACGACCTGATCGAAGGCATTCTGCGCCTTTCGCGCTCCGAGGAGCATCTTCCGGTCAACATCGGCAACCCCGATGAATTCACCATCCTCGAATGCGCCCAGGCGGTGCTGAAAGTGACCGGCGCGAAGAGCAAGCTGCGTTTCTATGCCCTGCCCGAGGACGACCCCACGCGCCGCTGCCCGGACATCGCCAAGGCCCGCGCCCTGCTTGGCTGGGAGCCGCGCATCACGCTCGAGGAAGGCCTGCGGAAGTCGCTCGAATTCTTCAAAAACAAAGCCGCGGCCGGCGCTTAGTCAAATTGGGGTGGGCCAGTACCAACTACTCAAAGAATTCTTCGTCAATCTTCTTTATTTCGAGCGTTTCTTCCACTCGGCATCCGATGTTGTGCCGAATCATAAGGCGGGTCAACTGGCCTCCATCAACAAGAACAATACGTTTGCTCAACATTCCAGCAGTCTCGCGGGCCGAGGGCGTGTAAGTGGATGCTGTAACAAACAGCCCCTTTGACGCTTTGAATCTGTCCAAACTTCCAAAGAAGTCCCTAATTGCGCCTGCTCCGACAGTGTTTCCGTCGGCATACCTTTTGGCCTGAACGTAGATGCGATCCAAACCTAGAATATCCTGATCAATGACGCCATCAACTCCGCCGTCTCCTGCTCCGCCCACTAGCGCCTTATTGATTTCCGTTACCGACCCACCATACCCCATTGCAAACAACAGGCGTACCACTAGGTTTTCGAAGAAAGCCGGAGTACCCGAGCGAATCTTGACGAGCAATTCATCAGCGAGTTCCTGCTCAAGCAGCGAATGGGCATGGCGCATAGTTTCGTCGGGTGTCAAAGACAATTCTTGCGCTAAATCAGACGACTGTGCATCGACCGCCTCATTCGCAGAATCGGTTGGCTTCCGGAATTCCTGGAATTCTGGAAATTGGCCCAGGTACTTAATCGTGATGCGGTCGGGAGGGGTAGCAAGGACGCCCCGACCCTGCTCTGAAATACAAAAGTGCGCACGCTTGGTTGGTTTGAGCAGACCGGCTTTAATGAGGTACGATTTTGCCCATGCGACCCGATTGGAGAACGTCGTTTGGCGGCCAGATGGAATGAGCAGGTTTTTTTCTTCTTGAGAAAGCTTGAAATCTTCAGCCAAGCGCTCTACGGCATCCGAGATACGCCATTCTCTATCTGCAGCAAGCCGTAGAAGCGGGAGCATCAGCGTTTGAAAGTCGGGAATATCCATTACAGCTCGCCTTAATCTGAAGTTGACTTATGGCTATGAATTCTACTCGTGCGCCATACGGTCTGTCTCTGTGCCGAAAAACGCTTCCAAATCCGTGATCGTCGACGTCATGCGATAGGGCGGCAAGCTGGCCAGAAAGGTTTGGCCGTAGCGCATGGTGCGCACGCGCGGGTCCAGCAACACCAGCGCGCCGCGGTCTTCGAGCGAGCGGATCAGGCGTCCGAAGCCCTGCTTGAGCGTGAGCACGGCCGTGGGAACCTGGTAGTCGAAGAAGGGCTTGCCGCCGGACTCTTCGATCAGCCTCATGCGCGCGGCCACCACCGGATCGCTGGGCACGGCGAAAGGCAGCCGGTCGATGATGACGCAGCTCAACGACTCGCCCTGCACATCCACGCCCTGCCAGAAACTCGAAGTTCCGAACAGCACCGCATTCGGCGTCTCGCGGAATTGGTCCAGCAGCGCCTTGCGAGGGGCCGTGCCGTGCAGCAGGATGGGAAACTCCAGTACGGGCATAAGTCGCTCGTATAAGTCGCGCATCTGCGCATAACTTGTAAAAAGACAGAAGGCCCGGCCCCGCGTGATTTCGAGCACGCGCTGGATGCAGCGCGCCGCGGCCACGGGAAACTCCGGGTCGCGCGGGTCGGGCATCTCCGGTGGCAGATAGAGCAGAGCCTGTTCGCCGTAGCGGAAATGAGAGGGCACCACCAGCTCTCGCGCCTCGCTCAACCCCAGCCGCCTGCGAACGTGCTCAAAGCCGCCCTGCACGGTGAGCGTGGCCGAGGTCAGCACCACGGTGGGAATCTGCTCGAAAACCTGTTCATGCAAAAGCTCGGAGACGTCGATGGGCGTAGCCTGCAGAAACGTCGTCCTCGATTGCGAGTGAAACGCGCCCCGCGCCGTGGACCGGTCCGAGCTTCCCGACAATCGCCGCTCCATCCAATAAACCATGTTGCTGGCGTTCGATTCGAGCAGAAACTCCAGCTCCGAGCGCAGCCGGGCTACGCGCTTTTTCAGCCCCGGCGCTTCATCGATTTCCTTCAGAGCGTCCATCTCCGCTTCCAGCCGGCGCAGCGTGGCGCGGACGGCCATGTAGAGGTCGCCCGAGGTTTCCAGAAACTCCTCGCGCCCGGTGAAGGGCTGGCGGCCGTCTCCACTCATCGGCAACCCGGCAAAGAACAGCCGCGCCCGCTCGCGCAGTTGCTGCGTAAGGGCGGGCAGGCCGTCCGCGCCTTGCTTGCCGCGCGTCAGGGCGTCGGTGTCGCGCGCCAGTTCCTCAAAGCGCAGGTTGCTGACCGAGAGGCCGAAGTAACTCGAGGCCACATCCTCGAGTTCGTGCGCCTCGTCGAAGACCACCGCCGCGGCCTCGGGCAAAATGCCAACGTCGGGCGCGCCTCCCGCCTCGCGCTTGACCGCGATGTCGGCGAAAAACAGGTGGTGGTTCACGATGATGATGTCCGATTCGAGCGCCTTGCGCCGCATCTCGGTGATGAAGCAGCGCCCATAATCCGGACAGGTTGACCCCAGGCAGGCCTCGGTTCGCGCATCCAGCTTCTGCCACAGCGCGCTCGACTCGGGCATTCCCGAAAGCTCGGCGCGGTCGCCGGTTTCCGTCTCCTTTTCCCACTCGGCGATCTGGCGGAACTGGTCAATCTCTTCCAGGCCCGAGAGAATCGGCTGTGTGCGCAGGGCGGTGAGCTTGTGGCGGCACAGATAGTTGGCGCGGCCCTTCATGTAGCAGACGCGCAGCTCGCCCAGCAGGGTTTCGAGGAAAGGAACGTCGCGGAAGTAGAGCTGGTCTTGGAGAGCCTTGGTGCCTGTCGAAATGATGACGCGCTGGCCCGTGCGCAGGGCGGGCAGCAGGTAAGCCAGCGTCTTGCCGGTTCCTGTGCCGGCCTCGACGATCAGGTGACGGTGCTCGCCGAGCGCCCGCTCCACGGCCTTGGCCATTTCGAGCTGCCCCGGCCGATACTCATAGGGCAGCGGCGAACGCGCCAGGACACCGCCGGGCGCGAAGAACTCGTGCAGCGTGGGCAGGGTACGGGTTGGACTTTCGCTCGAGGGCATCGGGACTGTGCGCTCTCACCATCATAGTGATGCCGCTTGGCCCGAGCCTCTGCGCGCGGTGGATTCAGCGGAACATTGGTGCTGCGCGCTTCAGCCCAACTTCGTTTTTTCGCCGGAAACATCAGCCGGGCCTGGAAATTCCCCCGCCGCCCGGCACTTTCCCGCGTTCATCCATTCGCCAACCGCGAAGGCCAGGTCCAACCCCGCCCAGGATTGAACGCCGAGCGCGCGCTTCACGGGTTTCTTGCGGGCCTGAAGAGGTTTCCGTTCCGCGGCCACCTTCTCCGCCGCGGCGCAGAAAGGATTGACCGGATTAAGGTTGATAGGGCTTCGATAGGTGCGCATGGTTCACTCCTTGCTGCGACAGGAGGCAATGGGATGACCTGAAAGCTGTGCGCTGGATGAGAAAAAACTCATGCGGAGTTCATTCATAAGCAGCTCATTCATCAACTGATCGATGCCTTGCCTCGCGCCTGCTTCCCAGAGAGTCAGGGTTCGACCCGCAAGGCCACCCTCATCCGAAGTCCGAGTCTTTGCCCTCAGCGCCGCCGTGGTACTGGTCTTCGCTTCGCGCGTGGCCTTGTTGCGCGTCCATCCATTTCCCGATCAGCAGGGATTCTTCAGGGCTTGCCGCTTCTTCGATCTCCGCAGCGCCTTTGAGCAGTTTCTTGCGAACTTCAGCGGCCCGCCCGGCCGCGATCGCTTCCCGATTCTGCGCAGTGGAGTAAAAGTTGGCCGCGTTGACGGCCATGGGGTTTCCGTGAATGTGCATGGCGCCCTCCTGCCGATTGGCAGGGGCAATCCGGGAGCCATGATAGGACCGAAATTATAAGAAAAAACTAACTTGCAAGCTGCCCGGCTTCGGCCTGAAACGGTTGTCTTTGCTGAGTGGACTAAGTATACTTAGTCCATGGCCTACACCGTCCATCAGGCGAAGACCCACTTCTCGCGACTGCTCAAGGAGGCAGAGGCGGGCCAGGAAGTCGTGGTGATGCGCGGAAGCAAGCCGGTGGCCAAAATCGTGGCGATCAACACGCCGGCCGAATCCAAGCTTCCCTTTCGTCTCATGGGGGCCTATGAGGGAAAGATTCACTGGGATGAGGATGCATTCGATCCGATAACGGACAAAGAGTTGGTGGAGTGCGGCTGGGGCTGGATGCTGGATGCACCGCTGGTTTCACCTGCCCCTGAGTCCACGGAAAAATGACCTATCTGCTTGACACACACACATTTCTTTGGGTGCTGAAGTCTCCGAAGGTGCTTCCTGCGCGCATTCAAAGCATCGTTGAGGATCGTTTAGCCACCTTGTTGATTTCCATAGCGACTCCCTGGGAGATGGCGATTAAAGTTGCCCTCGGCAAGCTGGATGCGGCCGACCTCCTCGATGACTTTGAAGGGGCCATCTCTCGCGGAAAGTTTACGATCCTCGAGACAGCTGCGCGGCAAGCCATTCGCAGCGGCCGGCTTCCCGCGCATCACCGCGATCCCTTTGATCGCCTGCTGGCCGCGCAGGCGCTGGATTTGAAAGTCCCGCTGCTCAGCCGAGACAGAATTTTTGATGTCTATGGCGTGCAGCGCATCTGGGACTGATGCCGATCCAGGTTGAGAACCGATAGAAGAAAGAATAGAAAGGCCGTCCGCTCCTGAGGCAAGGACCGGAACGGCGATGGGAGACAGGTTTTGTCCAAGTATCATAAGTCGGTTGTACCGACCAGGTCGCGCTCTGGCGCGCTTCCGCTGGTGGCCATCGTGGGCCGGCCCAACGTGGGCAAGTCCACGCTCTTCAACCGGCTCACGGGGAGCCGCCGCTCCATCGTTGGGGATGAGCCGGGCATCACCCGCGACCGCATCTACGGCGAATATGAGTGGGCCGGCCGCCAGTTCCGGCTGGTGGATACGGGCGGCATGGTGCCCGACGACGCGGATCTGATTCCCAGCGAGATTTTCGCCCAGGCGCAGGTGGCTCTCGAAGAGGCCGATGCGCTGGTGCTGGTGGTGGATGTGCGCACCGAGTTGGCCAGCCCGGATTACGACCTGGTGCGCATGCTGATTCGCGGCGGCAAGCCTTTGTTTCTGGCGGTGAACAAGGTCGAAGGCGAGGCCATGTCCCTGGCCGCGGAAAACTTCCGCCAGTTAGGCATTCGCGAGGTTTATCCCATCAGCTCCGAGCATGCGCTGGGCCTCGGCGATCTGCTCGAAGCGATTGCCGATGCCCTTCCCGTCCCGCCCGAGGCTGTGCTGACCGAGGCCGAGACGCTGGCCGCCGAAGAGGCCGCGACCCGCGAGGCCGAAGAGGCTGAAATCTCTGAAGGCGGCCCCGTCGCTCCTCCTTTCGCTCCTGGAAAAGGTGGGGCCTTCGCTTCTGGATCGGTCCCGCCGGAACCCGGAAGCGAGTCGTTGCGCCCCCTCCATCGCACCCACGGCGAGTTCGAGCAGCACGAGACCTCGGTGGCCATCATCGGGCGGCCCAACGTGGGCAAATCCACGCTGCTGAACGCCCTGACGGGAACCTCGCGCGCCATCGTTTCGCCTATCGCCGGCACCACCCGCGATGCGGTGGACGAGGTGGTCGACTTCGAGGGCAATCAGCTTCGCTTTGTGGACACGGCCGGCATCCGGCGCAAGGGCAAGACGCACCTGATGGCCGAAAAGATGAGCGTGGTGATGGCCATTCGGCATCTGGAAGCCGCCGACGTGGCCCTGCTGGTCATCGACGCGACCGATGGCGTGACGGCCGCCGACGCCACCATCGGCGGCTACGCCCACGAGAGCGGGCGCAGCGTCATCATTGTCGTGAACAAGTGGGACGTGGTGACCACGGGCCGCACCGACGGCAAGCCGCCGGCCGACCGGGAGATCTTCGAGCAGCAGTTGCGCTCGGTGCTCAAGTACCTGAGCTACGCGTCGGTCGTCTTTATCTCCGCGCTCGAAGCGACGGAACCGGGCGGCAACAAGCTGCTGCGCGTGCTGCATGAGGTGGTCGCCGTGGCCGCCGAACGGCGCAAGCGCGTCTCCACTGGCCAGATGAACCGCTTCCTGGACAAGATCGACTTCCAGCGCGCCCCCGTGCCGCTGTCCAAGCGCATGCGCATCTTCTACATGACCCAGGCCGCGGTGGCCCCGCCGACGTTTGTGCTGTTCACCGACCGCGAGGTCAAGCTGCACTTCAGCTTCGAGCGCTTTCTCGAGAATCAAATCCGCGCGGCCTTCGGCTTCAAGGGCACGCCCATCTGGTTCAAGGTCAAGGCGCGCAACGCGAAAAAGGACGAGTAGACCCTTCGGGCCGTTCTCGACTGGAAGGATTCCACACCCCAGGTTTCAAAAGCGACACCTGGGGCACCCAGCTTTATGATTGGGCGGGATAGGTCCCCCGCCCCCGGAAATCTAGATTGACCGTAGCTCTACCGATTCAAATATCCCGTTGATGAAAGCTTCCTTTTCATACTCGCAGAATTCGCCGACGTTCTCTATTGATCCAACCTCGTAGAAATCTCTTGCCCTGCACGCACCGCCGCAAATATAGCGAATTTGGCAGGTTGAGCATTTTCCGAGCGTATCGACATTGATACCTCGTAGCCGATTAAAGACTGGCGACTCGTAGTAGATTTCAGCCAAAGAAAGCTCTCGAATATTTCCGGCCTTAAACTCCGCCGCATGAAGCAGTTGGCATGGGTATACGTCGCCGGTCTCCGAGATGCTAATTTCGCGTTCGGCTAGCGCGCATCGACGTACTCCCCGGGCCCTGACTGATTCAAGGGTTCTACCAATCCTTCCCATTGGGGCGACGCCGTCAACAGAGGCGAGAGCATCGTAGTACTCAAGTCCTATCAGCAACAACTCATCCTTATCTTGCCCTCGTCCTGCTTTGAACAAAGGCTGGAACGTCAGACGCGAGCCAAAGCGAGAAACCATCGCAGAAATATCACTCCGATTTTTCCTCGTCACGGTCATGGCGACAATCACGTTTACTCTAAGTTCCGTAAGAAGATCGATGGCGCGAACGACTCTCTCAAAGTTGCCCTTGCCACGCGTCACTGAGTGTATGGCTTCGCTGCTACCGTCGAGGCTGATCTTTACCATGTTTGCGACTTTGCTAATGCGATCTGCGTTCTTCTCATTAATCAGCGTGCCGTTTGTAAGGATATGGACGCTATTGCCAGATTTTTTAACCATCTCAGCGAAGTCGAGCGCATATGGATTGAGCAATGGCTCCCCGCCGGAAAGAACATATTCAACAGAACGCGAAATTGAGGCAACGCTATGTGCTATCGACTCCAAGTCTCCGAAGGAAAGTACATCGGACGGTTTACCGCTTTGCGCGTAGCAATAATTGCAATGCAGGTCGCATTGATTGGTCAGCTTTAAGTAGACGCTGCCGAGGACCGGTTTACTTCGCCGTTGATTACCAGCAAGCATAGTTCCAGGATCTCGCTGCTGAGTAAAAGAAGTGTCAACAAGTATGCCGCGACCGAGTGCCTCAGAAAACAGCGCCTCAGCTTGTGGTAATAGGCTTCCGATGGACGACCCCGACGCAATAATTTTCTCTAGCGTTGCTGTGCCGTCGCAGCACGAGAGGAGGATAGCTCCGTTCCGATTAACGACTAGCCAATCGGGAGCGCTGGGCTGCAGGAAAAGGTGCTTTCCACCTCTCTTGGCATAGAAGACGCCTTCATCAAGCTTCAGTTTGCGGGAGGGGTCCACTATTTGTCAGCTTCCTGCACAATTTACGCCGGAACTGCACTGCCCACCGCCTCCAGCGCAATCTACGCCAGAACTACATGCGCCACCGCCGCCAGCACAATTTACACCAGAACTACACTGGCCTCCGCCACCAGGTCGGCCGCTCCCAGCACAATCTACGCCAGAACTACACTCGCCGCCACCTCCAGCGCAATTTACGCCAGAACTACACTCGCCGCCACCTCCAGCGCAATCTACGCCAGAACTACACTCGCCCGCTGCTTCAGCGGCTCCTGATGAGGTTAGATTTCTGCCGATCATAACTTCTTCTCCAGCGGCAAACATAGAGGCCGCCAGAGTTCCCACAACGGCCCCGACGGAGACCAGGGCGATCTTTAAGAACTTTCTACGGCTCTCGGTTGAGTCTGACATTCCCCCCCCTTGGGATGCCAAGTCGGTCTCCCATTTCGTTTCGACTGTACGGTTACCCATATTAAACATCTATCATCCGCCCAAACGTCTGTCAGTGATGGCCATCACGATTTCAGAAGAAGACGAGGGCTTTTGAAGGCATAGTTAACCTGCGCTGTATGCGCACCAGCAGAGACAGATCGCTGCAATCTACGCTACATCCCGACGTTGCTAGCCGCTCTTTCTCACTCACTGACGGGCTCCTCCTTATAACTCAGGTAAAGACCGATCCATTGGCTGTACTTTATTTCAGTTGTCGCCAAATCGCCATCCAATGAACTAAACAGTTCAATGCCCCCGGTGCAGGCTATTGCGGGGTTGTCTGGCTCGATGAGTCTGGTTCGTTCAGATTCATCACATGCACGCTGGCCTCGGTCTCCGGGACGGTGCCGTCGTTGGCCTGGACCGAGGTCGGCTTGCCCTGGACGAGGATGCGCTCGGCAATCCTGCCGCGAGCCGGAACCAGCACGCGCCGGGTGACGGAGGTCGGGCCGGAGGCGGTCATGGAGCGGACGGTGAGCGGAATCTCCGCCGCCGCGTAGCCCGAGTTGGCCAGATCCACGGCCACCAGCCAGTTCCCGGCGTCCACCGCGTTGGGGTAAACGCCCACGATGCTCAGGTCGGGCAACCCCTTGTCGGCATCCACCCAGTCGGCAAAAAACCAGCTCAGATCGGGGTGCTCCGAGGTTGCCCTCCGCAACTGCTCAAAGGGGCGCGGAGCGGCGGAAGTTCCCTCTCCCGATTCATAAGTCCGCAAGGCCGAGCCGAGCGCTGGATCGCCGGCCAGATCGCGCAGCATCCACAGAACATAGGCGGCCTTGGTGCGGTAGTAGACGGGCGAAATGGCCTGTGCGAGCGGCTGGCCGGCGCTTTCGCCGGGGCTGACCGGCTCGGCCAGGGCCAGGGCGGGGCGATCCGCTTCGAGCATGCCCAGTGCGGCATCGCGACCCTGCTGCTTTTCCACCCACAGCGTGGTCATGAACGTGGCTACGCCCTCGTCGAGCCACGCCGGGGTCCCCGGCGACAGGTCTTCATCGCTGGGGTGGAAGCCCGGAGGCCCCTGCTGCGCATCGGCGGGCGTAATCCAGGCCTGGGTGAGGGCGTGAACCAGCGCATCCTCCAATTCCCCCGGCCTGGCCGTCGAGCCGGGCTCACGGAGCGGCGCAGCCAACAAGGCGCCCGTCTCGAAGGGCGCGTCCTCCGGGTCGGGCAAGTCCAAAAGCGTCAGCGGCGAGCGTGGTTTCTGCCCAAGCCAGCCTTGCAAAAACGGCGTCACCGCTTCGGCCGCTATATTCCAGAATTCGATGGCGACATTGTCGTCCGGAAGGGTCCAGGCGGTCAGGTTCGGGCCGGAGTGCGGGGTGCGAATGGCCACAAAGAGACTGGGTGCCTCGAAACCCAGCGTCGTACTCACCAGGCTGGCGGTTGCCACGCCGTCCACCTCCTGCCCCTGGTCCAGGCCATTGGGTTCGGTGACCGTGAGCGGGACGGAGTGGCCGTTGATGAGGGCGACGGTGGGGGCCTGGCCGTGAGGAAACTCGTCGCTGAGACGCAGCCGGAAATGCGCGCCGCTGAGCCGCAGTTTTTGGCTGCCCATTTCGTCGAACAGCCGCGCCCCATCGCCCAGCAGCACCGGCACGCTCGAAGCCGGGTACCAGACCACATTGCCCAAGCCGCGCAGCCCCGTGAACGGAACCGCAATCTGGTCCCAGTCCGAGTGCAGGGCGGCCTTTTCCGGAGCGCCGACGGCCAAAAGCCGTTGAGCCGAGGCCTGGATTGTGCCGGAATAGGTGACGTCCAGCCGGAGGGCCGCGCCGGGCGCCAGCGGCTGGACGAGCGGAATCACGGCCTCGTGCAACTGGCCGGTGTGGTCGACGTCGGAGTTGAGCGTGGCCACCTGAAAAGCAAGATTCCGGCCGTTCCCGCGAATCTCCTCCCAGTTGAGCGAGGAGGAAATCTGGAGCGGAATGCGGACCAGCGGGACGCTGCCGCCGTTGCGAATCGCGATCAGGGCGCGGACGGCGATCCGCTGGGCCGCCGGGTCGAGGTGGACGTCCAGATTGAAGCTGGTGAAGCGGACGGCCTGACGCTCGGCGTTGTCGGCCGAAGAGCCGGCTGCGGCCTGGTCTGGCTGCGGAGGAACCGGCTTCGCGGCTGGAGGCAAAGTTTGAGTCGCAGTGCCATTCTCGTTGGTTGAGCGGGAGAAGATGACCTGGCCGCTGGACTGCTGCGTTGCCGGAGAGGCGGTTTGCCGCGCGGGCGGCGTGGAAGCTGCGCTCTGCGCCGCGCAAGGGAGAGCTAACAAACCAATCAGAATCGCACTTGCAAAGGCAGCTGCTTTGAAAGGGAACGACTTCAGTCGTGCCGCCAGACGTGCAAAAGAAATTCTGGGCTTTAGCCCCTGAGAGAAGGCCCTGCTGTCCGTCCGCATTCCCTCGGCGGCTAAAGCCGCGGCCTGTCTTGTGCGCTTTACGGCACGACTGAAGTCGTGCCCTTTCAAAACAAGCGAAACTTCCGTGGTCCACGCGGTGCGGGCAATCGAGAGCGTCATGAACCCAGACCTTTCTGCTTCTTCGGTTTGACCCCTGCGGCGGGGCCAACTCCACCTGCGGTGGGGCCAACTCTGTCTTCGGCTCCTTGTTGGACGCGGCGGGCGGCCAGGCGGCGCTGGCGGAAGGCCTCGTAGAGCACCACCGCTCCGGCGGCCGAGACGTTGAGCGAGCTGACGCCACCGGCCATGGGAATGCGCAGCAGGTAATCGCACGAGCGCCGGATCAGCTCGTGCAGCCCCGCCCCCTCGCGGCCCAGCACCAGCACGCAGTCGCCCGTCAGGTCGAACTGGTCGTAGTCGCAAATGCGGCTCTCGTCCGGATTCGCGTCCAGGCCGATAATCCACAGATTCTGACGCTTGAGCTCTTCTAGCGCGCGCGCCAGGTTCACCACGCGCGCAATACGGAGGTGTTCGGAGGCCCCGGCGCTAGCCTTGACCGCGACCGGACTCAAGGGCGCCGAACGCCGCTCGGTGAGCACCACGCCGTCCACCCCGGCTCCATCGGCCACGCGCAGCAGAGCGCCCAGATTTTGCGGATCTTCCACGCCGTCCAGAGCCAGCAGCAGCCGCGCGGCGCCGGGTGTCGCGGAGGGCAGTGGCGCGTACAGGTCTTCGATGGAGAGAAACTCCTGCGGATGGACCATGGCCACCACGCCTTGGTGGGCGGGGGTCTGAGCCAGCAGGGTCAACTGCTCCCGCGCTTCCCGCAGAACGCGGACGCCGTTCTGGCGGCAGAGATCGACCAGCTTCTCGAGCCGCGCATCCTCGCGCTCCCGAGCCACGACCACGTGGTCAAAACGCCGCCTGCCGGACCTGATTGCCTCTTCCACAGGATGCAACCCGTACAAAGCTTCCATAGTCAATAGTGTACCGAGAGACAAAGGGGTAAACTCGGTTCAGCGGGAGCAAAAAGGTGATTAAGCGAATTCACATCGAAAATTACAAGTCACTTCGTCAGGTCGAGGTCAACCTCAGGCCACTATCCGTGCTATTCGGCCCGAATGCAGCCGGAAAAAGCAATTTTATCGATTCGCTTCAACTGCTTTCGCGCATCGTCAACAGCGAGACCCTCGGCAAAGCGTTTGATCCACCGTATAGGGGCAAACCATCTGAATCCTTCTCATTCACCCCAGACAACTACCCCGGGCATTGGAAGAAAGGCGAGAATTGCTTCGAGATCGAGGTGGACGTCGAACTCTCCAGGGCCGTGATGTTGCAGGTTGAAAGCGAGATTGCCCAAATGGAGCCGGTTCCGCAACCAGCCGTGAGATCTACCGAAAAACTGAAGATAAAACACAACTTGCTTCGTTATCGGATTAAAGTCTCCATTAATCCTGATTCCGGATTCCTTTTTATCGAGGATGAATATTTGGCTGCTTTATCGAAGAAAGGGGAAATTGACGGGAGCAGAAAACCATTTCTGGAATTAGACAAGGAACGCGATAAATTCTGTTTGCGCCTTGAGGGGCAGTCACATCCTTTCTATCTTGACAGACGTCTTGACTATTCCGTTTTATCCAGGCCGCACTTTGCCAGGCATTATCCCCATGTCACCGCATTCAAGCGAGAGCTCAAAAACTGGCAGTTTTACTATTTTGAGCCACGTGAAAAGATGCGCGCCCCAGCGAGTCCGGGAAGCATCAGCCATGTTGGATTGATGGGCGAGGATCTGGCGGGTTATCTCCACGCTCTACGTTTGTCCGAACCGAAGAAATTTGCAAACGTTGAGAAGACGCTCAAGTATTTGATTCCGTCAATCAGCGGGATTCAGACCATCATCAATCAATTCGGCGAAGTAGAGCTGAATATTGTCGAAAACGGTGTTCCAATTTCGGCTCGATTGGTCTCTGAAGGGACTCTTCGTATGCTGGGTCTTTTGAGTTTGGAAGGCTCGCGCACTCCGCCGTCTCTGATCGGCTTTGAAGAACCTGAAAATGGAGTACAGCCAGAAAGAATCCGTGAAATTGCTGAACTGATTATTGGAAAGTCTGAATCGGATAGCCAAACGCAGATGATCGTTACGACGCACTCTCCTGTGCTGCTGGATCAAATTTCTCTCGAAAATATCTTCTTGTGCAAAAAAAATCGGGGAGAAACTTCGATCGAACCCATTGATTCATGGGGTGCGCTTGGCAAGCGTGATGCTGTGGATCGAGGCCTTCTTGAACAGCTCGCACCGGTTTCCGAGAGAATGTTGCGGGGGGATTTCCGTGACTGATCTTCTGCTATTTTGCGAGGACTCGTTCCATGAGTCATTCGTCGTTCCGCTGGTTCAGCGCGTGGCTCGGGAGACCGGAATCGATGTGCAGTGCAAAGTCAGAACTGCCCGAGGCGGGCTCGCTCGAATGGCCGGCGAACTGAAGCTTTTCCTGCAAGAAGTCGAAGCGATGAAAGACACACTCCCTGGCGCTCTCATCGTTGTAGCCGATGGCAATTGCAAGGGTACAGCGGAACGTCGCAAAGAGTTCTCAAGTCAAGATTCAATCGCGCGGTTGGGAGACCAGGTTGTATACGCAATCCCGGACCCACATATTGAACGCTGGATACTGGTGGATGCACAGGCGTTCAAGAAAGTCTTTGGCACAGGGTGCCGGGCTCTACCGGCTGTTAAATGCGTTAAGGGCGAGTATAAGAAAATTCTCCGTGAGGAGTTTCGCAATGCGGATTTCGTCCCAGCGCTGGGTGGACGGGAGTATGCGGTGGATATAGTGGAGGCCATGGACCTCGACCGTGCATCGCGTGAGGACAATGCATTCTCCGAATGTGTAAAGAGTCTTCGCGGCTTGATGAATCGCCTGAAATGCACGCCCGGAATCTAGACGATTTTCGCTTGAAAGTGATGAGTTTCCCAAAGAATTCACGTTTCTATCGTTTGTCGCGCAAATTTTGCGTCTAATCTGAATGAGATGGGAATTGCAGCGCTTGTTCGCCCGTTTTTCGGTCCAGGTTCAGCCGCCATTGCGGACCAACAGTCGCGGCAGGAGAATCTCGCGGTTTCCGCAGGGCTGAAGCGCCAGGATGCCGGCCTGCTGGATGAGCTGATCGTGCGCTACCAGCACCGGCTGATGCGCTATCTGCTTTATTTGACAGGAAATCGCGAGCTGGCCGAGGATCTCTTCCAGGAGGTCTGGATGCGGGTTCTGGTGCGTGGGGCGCAGTTCGACGGCCGCGCGCGTTTTGGTACCTGGCTGTTTACTATCGCCCGCAACCTGGTGATCGATCAGCGGCGCAAGCGGACAATGGCCAGCCTGGATGAGCTGTTCGAGGGCAGCGGGGACGAAGACCGGCCGATGAGCGTCGAGATTGCCGGCCACGAGCCGACTCCCTTCGACCTCTTTGCCGGCGGCGAAGACCGGGAGCGGATTGCCGGGGCGATGATGGAGCTGGAAACAATCTACCGCGAGGTGCTCGTGCTCCGATTCCACGAGGAACTATCGCTCGATGAGATTTCCCAGGTGACGCAATCTCCGCTTTCCACCGTGAAATCAAGGCTTTATCGCGGTCTGGCGGCCATCAAACCCAAACTCAGTCACAACCGCCTGCGACGTCCGGCAGTCGCGATTCGGCCGGGCAGAGAAAGCGCGGAGCCAACGGCGGAGCCCAATGCGGGATCGGCGATGGCCAACCCGGTGCCGGGGGTGATATGAAACCAGACGATGGCGGCGCTACCGAGCGCGATCTTTTTTCGGCTCTGGGCGGCAATCAGGCGGACCGGGAAGCTGCCGTGGCCTATCGCACCCGCCGCGTGGTGATCGCCTCGCAGGGCGTGATGCAGCAGCAAAAAGCCGGGCGGAAACGGTGCCGCTCGGTTGCGCTCGCGGCCACCTTGGTGGTTCTTTTTCTGCTGGGCCCGCTGGTCTGGTGGGCCGCAGACGCCTTGATGGAAGAGGAGCACATGAGCAGTCTGATGGGCCAGTTGAGCGTGTGGATCTTCTTTTTCAGCGCCGCGCTGCTGGCCTCGGCCATGCTGGCCGGCTGGCTGCGGCGCAAATCCTGACCGCCAAAGACTGCCGCGCAAAGCGCAGCCGGCGCACAAATCCACGCAACTTGCCAATATCCTGCTCCGTCCATTCATCGAAGGGTCAAGTTTTGCTAGATATCCTGAAAGCCCCCCGGAGCGAGGGTCTGCCCATGCGCGATCCACAGTCGATTGCCGTCAACGAAGACGCCCACATGATTCCCGCGTGGTCGGTGGTGGTGGCCGTCGCCGCCTTTGTGCTGGTGGAGTACTACTTCTGGGGGATTTTGCCGGAACAGCGCACCCATCCGCCGCCACCGCTGGGATTTCGCATCTACTTCAATCTTTCCTGGGGCTTGCTGGTCTCGCTTTACTTCCTGATGGTGGGCTATGTCAGCCGGGACGCTCCCCGCCGGGCGATGAGTTCGCGCTTCTGGATGGTTCTCTGCTTCGTCATGCCGGGCGGCATCGGCGCGGTGCTCTACTTCCTGCTGCGCCAGCCGGTCGTCTCGCGCTGCCCGGCCTGCTCGACGCACGTGCAGAGCGACTTCCACTTCTGTCCGCAATGCGATTACCAGCTTACCGCCAGTTGCGGACATTGCTTCCGTACAGTGCGCGCCTCGGACCAGTTTTGCACCCGCTGCGGTCATGAGCTGGCCGAGGACAAGATGCCGGCGCGGCTGCGGGTGCTGGGCGAATAGAGCACATTTGCCTGTGGTGCGGAGCGATTCTGCACGGGCACGGCTTTGGATTCAGCCGTGCCCGTGCGGCGCAGATGCCGATCAGTTCTTCGTCGCCGCCTGCTCGCCCTTTTCCCACCGCTTGGGCCGTTTGTTCTGCTGGAGGATTCTCTTGCGCAGGCGGAGGGATTTGGGCGTGACTTCCACGACCTCGTCCTCGGCGATGAACTCGATGGCCTGCTCCAGGTTCAGTGCCCGGTAAGGCACCAGGCGGACGGCTTCATCGGCGCTCGAAGCGCGCATGTTGGTCATGTGCTTTTCGCGGACCACGTTCACGTCGAGATCGTTGTCGCGCGAGTGCTCGCCGACGATCATGCCTTCGTAAACCTCAACGCCCGCGCCGAGAAAGAGCATACCGCGCTCTTGCAATCCGTTGAGCGAATAGGTGGTGGTCAGCCCCTGGCGGTCAGAGATCAAGGCGCCTGTGGGCCGCTGCGGAATCTCGCCCTGGTAGGGGATGTAGCCGTCGAACAAGGCGTTCATCACAATCGTCCCGCGCGTCTCGGTGAGCATCTCCGAGCGCAGCCCGATAATGCCGCGGCTGGGTACGCGAAACTCCATGCGCACGCGGCCTGAGCCGTGGTTGTGCATCTTGGTCATCTCGCCCTTGCGCGGCCCCAGCTTCTCGATCACCGTGCCGGTGTAGGCCTCGGGCACATCGATGGTCAGACGCTCCACCGGCTCCATGCGCACCCCATCCACGGTCTTGGTCACGATCTCCGGGCGGCCGGCGGAGAGCTCGAAGCCTTCGCGGCGCATCATTTCAATCAGAATCGCCAACTGCAATTCGCCCCGGCCCAGCACCTTGAACGTGTCCGGCGAGCCGGTATCCTCGACGCGAATCGAGACGTTGGTCAGCAGCTCTTTTTCGAGGCGCTCGCGCAGGTTGCGGCTGGTGACGTACTGGCCTTCGCGTCCGGCGAACGGCGAGTTGTTCACGCTGAACTGAATGGCGATCGTTGGTTCGTCGATGACGATCAGAGGCAGTGGCGACGGGTTCTCGACGCTGGTGATGGTCTCGCCGATGGTGATGCCTTCGACCCCGGCCACCGCCACAATGTCGCCCATCGCGGTCTCGGTGGTCTCGATGCGCTTGAGACCGCTGAAGGTGAACAGCTTGGTGATGCGCGTCTTTTGCAGGCTGCCGTCGCGCTTGGAGATGGTCACATCGTCGCCGGCGTGCAGCGTGCCCTGGAAGACGCGGCAGACGGCGATGCGGCCAAAGTAATCCGAATAATCGAGATTGGTCACCAGAATCTGCAGCGTGCCTTCTTCGTCGCCCGTGGCCGGAGGAATCGTCGAGACGATCGTCTCAAACAGCGGCTGCAAATCCACGCCGGGCGAGGCCATGTCGAGCGTCGCCTGTCCCAGCTTGGCCACCGCATAGAGCACCGGGAAATCCAATTGGCTCTCGTCCGCGTCCAGGTCGATGAACAGGTCGTAGATCTCGTCCAGCACTTCCTGCGCCCGCGCGTCGGGCCGGTCGATCTTGTTGATCACCACGATGGGCTTGAGCTTGGCTTCCAGAGCCTTGGCCAGCACGTAGCGGGTCTGCGGCAGCGGGCCCTCGGCCGCGTCCACCAGCAGCATCACCCCGTCCACCATCTTCAGCGCGCGCTCCACTTCGCCGCCAAAATCGGCGTGGCCCGGCGTATCCACGATGTTGATCTTACCGCCCTCGAAGTTGATGGCCGTGTTCTTGGCCAGGATGGTGATGCCGCGCTCCCGCTCAAGCTCGTTTGAATCCATCACCCGCTCGGCCACCTGTTCGTTGGCGCGGAATGTGCCCGACTGGCGCAGCATGGCGTCTACCAGGGTTGTCTTGCCGTGGTCCACATGGGCAATGATGGCGATATTGCGTATCGTCTGGCTCACAGTTGCAGTTTTCCTTCTCTCGGGTTCGGCCACGCGGGCCATGGAATTGGGAACAAAAAATAAGTCAATTTACCGCACACCGCGGCACTTTCCATTCTACCAGCAAGGGGGAAAGCGGGCGTTTGCGCCTGAAATCCGAGGCCGTGGGTCAGATTGAAGGGGACGGGCTTTGGTCGAAAAGTACAGGCTTTAGTTGAAAAGTACGGGCTTTGGTTGAAGGGTACGGGCTTCAGCCCGTACATAAACTCAGCAACATCGCCGTGGGCTTTAGCCCCCGAGGGAATGTTCTCCCAAACCGATCCACGACCGAATCCGGCCCCGGTCCGCTGAAACCGTGCGCAGAACCCGGCAATCCTCGCGGCCAACTCGCCCCGCACCGCGTTAAAATTGTTTTGCTCCAATTCTGCCCTGCGCATGCCCCGTCCAACCAAGCCGCCCCGAGCCAAACCGCGTCCGCACCGCCTGATCCTGGTCTGCGGTGTGGCGTTCGCACTGTTGCTGCTTCTGTTGCGGCTGTTTGTATTTGTGCATGGGCACGGGCGCTGACGAGCCGGTGGACGCTGGAGATTGCTGCAAGCGGCCGCCTGGAGAGCATTAAAGGGACTAGGGGTCTAGGGCGATTGGGGCTCGTGGTTTCCCAGGTCCGAAAATCCGGACCTGGGGCACCCAGCACCCGGCCACGGATCAATGAAAATGCTCTGCAAATGCGAAAGCCCCAGGTTATCAATCTGGGGCTTTCACTTATTGGGTATCCGTGGTGCTGGACGCCGCCTGAGAAACTAAATGCATACTAGCACATCGGGCACGACCGGTCAAATCTTAAAGTCGAGTACCTGGCGGAGGGCAAGGGAGTTGAACCCTAATGGCTGATAAGGCCACTCGACCGTTTCTCAGGCGGCGTCCAGTACCCACTGGAAATACCCTCCAAACGCATACCTGAGAATCATCTGATTCTACGCCCTCAAATAGGGTCAATTTCCCAAAATAATTCTTGCCTGCCTAAAACGCCTTCAAATCGAGGATGGCCTTGAGAATCCCTTCCGGCTGCGGGAGGACGGCGTTTTCGAGCAGCGGCTGATAGCCCACAAAGATGTCCATCGCGCCAACCCGGCGCACCGGGGCGTCGAGCCAGTCGAACAGTTCATCCCCGATGCGCGCGGCGATCTCGGCTCCGTAGCCCCAACTGAGCATGTCCTCGTGCGCCACGATAACGCGGCTGGTCTTCCGGACCGACTCCGCGATGGCCTCCCAGTCATATGGATTCAGAGTGCGCAGATCGAGAATTTCGACGTCGATGCCGTGCTCCCGCTGGGCGCGCTCGGCGGCCTGCAAAGCGCGGGGCACCAGGGCGCCGTAGGTGACCAGCGTCATCTGCGCGCCCGGACGCACAATCCGCGCCTTGCCGAAGGGAATGGCAAACTCCGGCCCCGGATAGGGAGCGCGGTCGTGGGTCTCGCGGTAAAGCCGCTTGTGCTCGAGAAAGAGCACCGGATCGTCGCAGCGGATGGCGGTGCGCAACAGCCCGTTGGCGTCCAGCGCGTTCGACGGATAGACGACGCGCAGGCCGGGAATGTGCGTAAACAGGCTCTCGCCGCATTGCGAGTGGTAGATGGCGCCGCCCGTCAGGTAGCCGCCGATGGGCACGCGGATCACTGCCGGGCATGCCCACTCGCCGTTCGATCGCCAGCGCAGCAGCGACAATTCGTTGTGAATCTGGTGATAGGCGGGCCAGATGTAGTCGAAGAACTGAACCTCGACCACGGGCTTCATTCCGCGGGTCGCGTAGCCGATGGCGCGGCCGACGATATTGGCCTCCGCCAGCGGCGAGTTGAAGACCCGCTCGGAGCCGAACTCCGTTTGCAGGCCGGCGGTAAGCTTGAAGACGCCGCCCTTGCCCTTCACCTCGGCCAGAGCTTCTTCGCGGCTGGCGTCGGCCACGTCCTCGCCGAAGACAACAATGCGCGGATTGCGGCGCATCTCGTCGAACAGGCAGGCGTTGATCAGGTCGGCCATGGTGCGCGACTCGGTGCTCGGCGCGCGGCCGGTCTTGCCTCCGCTCACGGAACCCGGCGCGGCGGCCTGCTCGGTGGCAAAAACCACGCTTGTGGGGTCCAGATCCTCGGAATAGATGTGCCGCCCAATCTCCTCGACCTTGGGCAGCGGCGCCTCCAGCGCGCGCTCGGCGGCCTCGGCCACCTCGCGATCCAGCGAATTCTCCAGCGCGGTCAGCTCGTCGGCGGTCAAAATGCCCTCGCGCAGCAGGCGCATCTGCATCCGGAGGAGCGGATCGCGCTCGCTGTCGGCCTTCAGTTCGGCCTTGGAGCGGTAAAGCCGCTCGTCGTCGGAGAGCGAATGGGAGTACGGGCGGATGCAGTGGCCGTGCACGAAGGCCGGCCCCAGACCGGCGCGGCAGTGAGCCACGGCAGCTTGAAAAGCCTGGGAACTGGCCTCCGGATCGGTGCCGTCCACTTCGGCAAAGTAGAAATCGGGAAAGTTGGCCACCAGGCGGGAGATGTTGCCTCCCGGCGTGTTCACCTCGACCGGGGTGCTGATGGCGTAGCCGTTGTCTTCCACGCAGAACACCACGGGTAGTTTCTTGTTCGAGGCGGTGCTCATCGCCTCCCAGAACTCGCCCTGGGAGGTGGAACCCTCGCCCAGCGAGGCGTAAACCACCTCATCGCCATGAAAGGTCACGTCGCAGAAGGCGCGGTAATCGCCTTCCGCGCGCACCGCCGCCTCGGGATGGCGGCTCAAGTAGCGCCCGGCCTCGGCGCAACCCACGGCGTGCAGCAATTGGGTGGCGGTGGAGGCCGAGAGGCTCACAATGTTGAGCGGCCGGCTGCTCCACTGCGTCGGCATCTGGCGGCCGCCGCTGGCCGGATCGGTGGCCGCGCCCACAGCCTGCAGAAACATGTCGGCGGGCGTGACGCCCAGCGCCAGGCACAGCGCGCGGTCGCGATAGTAGGGGAAGAACCAGTCGTAGCCGGGGCGCATGGCCAGGGCCGCGCTCACCCCCAGCGCTTCATGGCCGGCGCCCGAGATCTGGAAGTAGATCTTCTGCTGGCGCTTGAGCAGAATCTCGCGGTCGTCCACGCGACGGGAAAGAACCATCAGCCGGTAGATTTCGACCATCTGTTGAGGGCTCAGGCTGCCGCCGCCGGGTTCGACGGACACGGAATCATGGGCGCTGGAAGCTGCCAGTTGCATTTCCTTGACTCCTCAAAAACATAACTTTGCTCAAGAGCGGGGATCTTGAATTTCCAACCCTGATTGTACCAACCCTGCCCCCGGCGGCAAAACAGCAAATCCCACCCGCGCTTCAAGCTGCAGGAAGAAAATCCGCGAGCTTTAGCCCCTGAGGGAATGTTTCCTCCTCGGTACCACGAGGAAATTTGCTCTAGTCTAGACAGAGGAGCCTTGCAATGCATCCGATTGCGCTTTCGATCGCGGCCATGATGGCCTGGTTTGCGGATGGGCAGTTCATGGGCAAGGTGCTCAGCGAGTGGACCAGCGACACCCAGGAGTTTGTCCGCATCAAGCTGCCGCACCTGTTGGTGGTGGTGATCATTGCCTTCATCCTCACCCGCCTGCTGCGCCTGGTAACGGCCAGGATGATTCACGTCGCCGAGCAGCACGCGCCGGGACCGGCCCGCGCCTCACAGGTCAAGACCGTGGCTGGAGTGATCCACGCCACAGGCATCGCCGTGATCGGAGTCATCGCCGGATTGCAGTTTCTTGACGCCCTGGGAATCAATCTTGCCCCGCTGCTGGCCTCGGCCGGAATTGCCGGAGTGGCCATCGGCCTGGCCGCACAGAACATCGTCAAGGACATGCTCAACGGCATCCTCATCCTGATCGAGGACCAGTTCAACGTGGGGGACCGGGTGCGCGTGGCCGGCCTGAGCGGCACCGTGGAGGCGATGACCCTGCGCAAGACCACCGTCCGCGATGACGACGGCACCGTCTACATCGTTCCCAACTCGCAGATCACCACCGTGGCCAACCTGAACATGGGCTACTCGGTAGCTACCGTCAACGTGAGCGTGGATTTTTCCGCCAACCCCGATAAGGTCGTCGAGCTGCTGAAGGGCGTCGCCATGGAGTTGCGCAACAGCGCGGATTTCCGTGAAGTTTTTGTCGCCGACCCGCAGATTCTGGGCGTGGATGCGATCAAAGGCTCGGAGCTGATCTTCCCGGTGGTCTTCAAGACGCTGGCCACCCAGCAATACGCCCCGGTGCGGGAGTTCCGCCGCCGCGTCCGATTGGCGCTTGAAGAAAATCATCTGCTCCCCGGCGACCCCTATCGCGTCTTCAACGCATTCATGGACAAGGCTGCCGGCGGTCGCATCCAGCCAGCCGCCGTCCCCCAGCCGCTCCCCGATCCCACCACCCTCAAGCCGCCCCAGGATAATCCCTTCAGCGGCGGCTAACGGAGGTGCGCAGTAAACCAGGTAAATTCGTAATTGAACCACAAACGCTCGGGTGCCCCAGGTCTCGATTCTGAGCCCTGGGAAACGATGAAATTACGCGGTCAAGGGACTGGAGCAGTAGAATTTTTCCATATTGCCGGGAGAGCTTGGAACGTGGCGAAAAACTGGGCAAAAAGTCTTTGTTGGCTGGTCTTGGCCGGGGTGGGAGCTGCTCTGGCTCCGCAAGCGGCCCTGGCGCAGTTGGCGTTCCCGGACGCGACCGCGGAGGCTGCGCCGAATCCGCTCGCGGACCCCACCGTCCAGCCCGGCAAGATGATGCTGTTCGATCTGGAGGCCCGCTTCGCCAAAGACGTAGCCGCGCGCGGCGGAGCTGGTTTCGCCTCCTGGTTTGCCGGCGACGGCGTGGTGCTCAGCAATGGAAAAGCGCCCGTGGTGGGCCTCGCGGCGATAACCCAATCCGCCAACTGGCGCCCCGAGGACTATCAACTGACCTGGACGCCCACCGACGCCAGCATGGACCCCTCAGGCGACATGGGTTACACCTGGGGCCACTTCGAAGGACGCGGCAAGGACGCCGGCGGCAATCCGGTCACGACCGCCGGGCGCTTCATCACCATCTGGCGCAAGCAGCCGGATGGAAGCTGGAAGGTCGTGCTGGACGCGGGCGCCGACGAACCGGCCGGGGCGGGCGATTGCTGCCGAGTGCCCGCCGTCCACTGAAAAACTCCCTGAAAATTGGATTCCGAAAAGCTCTCCCGCCGCCGCATTTTCCCGGCTCAATCGATGCGTTCATACGGACGGTAGACCGGCTCCCATACGTAGGCGCGAAGGCGCTGGCGAAACTCTGCCTCATCGACGGTTTCCGCAGTTCCGTCGGCCATTGCCTGCTTGCCGACCGCCTCGGCCACCACCAGGCTCACCTTGCGGCAATCGCCCAAGGGCGGCAGCAGGGGGGCTTCCGAATCGTCGTGCGAGGGCGAGAGACTGGCGAATGCCTTGGCGGCGGCCATGATCATGGCGTCGGAAACCCGCGTGCAGCGCGAGACCAGAATGCCCAGCGCCATGCCCGGAAAGATGAACGAGTTGTTGATCTGCGAGATGCGCACCCGCTTGCCGTTGACCTCGACCGGCTCGAAGGGGCTGCCAGTCCCCACCAGGGCGCGCCCATCGGTCCAGCGCAGCAGGTCGGCCGGCGTGGCCTCGGACTTCGAGGTGGGGTTCGAGAGCGGAAAGATGATCGGCCGCTCGGCATGAAGGGCCATCTCGCGGACAATCTCCTCCGTAAACGCGCCGCTCTGCGCCGAGACGCCCAGCAGCACCGTCACCTTGGCGTTGCGCACCGTATCCAGCAGCGAGATGGAGACGGGGCTGGAACTGGAACTCGAACCGGAACCGGCGCCGGAGCCGGCAAACTTCCATCCCTCGGCATCGGCCCGCGCGCGCACCAGCGGCCCCTGGCCGGGGCGGATGCTCACGCATCCCTCGATCAGCAGGCCATGGCGATTGAAGGCGTAGAAGCGCTTCCGCGCCTGCTCTTCGCTCAGTCCCTCTTCTTTCATCTGGGCAACGAGCAGATCGACGATGCCGATGCCCGCCGACCCGGAGCCGAACAGGGCAATGACCTGCTCCTTGAGCGGACGGCCGGTGGCGCGGACCGCGGCCAGCAGCGTGGCGGTGGTGACGGCGGCCGTGCCCTGGATGTCGTCGTTGAATGTGCACAGCCGGTCGCGGTAGCGCTCCAGAAGAATGGCCGCATTCAAGCCGGCAAAGTCTTCCCACTGCAAGAGAATGTGCGGCCAGCGGCTCTGGACGGCGGAGACAAACGCCTCGATGAACTCGTCGTATGCCGGGCCGCGAACGCGGCGGTGCTGCCAGCCAATGTAGATCGGATCGCTGAGGAGAGCTTCGTTGTCGGTGCCCACATCCAGCAGAATCGGAAGGCAGTGTTCGGGGGCAATGCCGCCCAGCGAGGTGTAAAGCGCCATCTTGCCGATGGGAATGCCCATGCCGCCGGCGCCCTGATCGCCCAGCCCCAGAATGCGCTCGCCATCGCTCACGACGATGCAGCGGACGTCGTCATACCGCGGGTCGGCAAGGATCTGCGCGATGCGATCCCGGTTGGGATAGCTGATGAAAAGGCCGCGCGGCCGGCGCCATATCTCGCTGAAGCGCTGGCACCCCTCGCCCACGGTCGGCGTGTAGACGATGGGCAGCAACTCTTCGGTGTGGTGCTCGATCAGAGAATAGAAAACGGTCTCGCAATTGTCCTGCAGGTCGCGCATGTTGCTGTATTTGCCAAAGTCGGTGTCGCGGCTGGCCAGCACTCTCAGGCGGCGTTCGCGCTGCTCATCGAGAACGGTGACGTTGGGCGGCAGCAGCCCATGCAGACCGAAAGTCGTGCGCTCCTCTTCGGTGAATGCCGTGCCCTTGTTGAGCCGGGAATTCAACAGCAGCTCAATCCCATGAAGATCGGTCCGCACTACGCCGCCGTTGGCCTGGCTGGCCTGCGATTGCTCACTCATTTTCTTCTTCTCCTTGATCGATTCTTGATCGAATCTTGATCGAATCTTGATCGAATCTTGGTCGAATGGATCGAATGTTCACCGAGGCAGATGTTTCCCTGGGTCTGATCTTCCCCGATCTGATTTTCCCCGGTCTGATCTTCCCCGCGTCCGGTGTTCCCGGCCTGTCAATTTCCAGATTCGATGCTGCTCATCCTCGCTCGATGCTACTCTGCGGCGATCTCCGCTTTCTGTGACGCAAGTCTCAACAGTGCGCGCTCCCTGTGGCCCGCATTGCAGCGGGGAAGCTCAATTCCCCCGGAGCGGGCATGGAAAGTTTTCCTTTTTCAGAATCCATTCACCCTGTGCAGGTGAAAAGTTCAGGTGAAAAACTCATGAAAACTCACTCTTTCCCGAAGGTGAGCAATACGACCTCGGAACGGGTTCCCACCCGCATCGGCGGACCCCAGGTTCCGGCCCCGCTCGATGTGTAGACTTGCAGATCGCCAAACCGTTGCAATCCATAAGTGAACTTGCCAAAGGCGCGGCGGGTAATCCAGGTGAAGGGAAAAAGCTGTCCGTTGTGGGTATGGCCTGAGAGCAGCAGGCTGATGCCGGCCTTTTCGACAATCGGCAGACGGTTGGGCACGTGGTTGAGCAGAATGCTCGCCCTGCCGGGGATCAGCTGAAAGCTCTCCAGAGTGGCGCGCAGCCAGATGGGCGAGCCCGAGTCCCCGTAGTTGACGCCCGCGATGTCCAGGCCATCGACTTCGATCTTTTCATTTTGCAGGACGCGGATGCCGATGCGGCTAAGAATCTGGGCGTAGTGGGCGGCGTCGCCGAACTCATCATGATTGCCCGTGGAGTAATAGGCGCCCAGGGGCGGGGCAAGCTGGCGCAAAGGCTCAACCAGCTCTTCCGCATCGGCCATCGAGCCGTCGAACAGGTCGCCGGGGAAAAAGACGATCTGCGGATTGAGGCGGGCGGCCAGCGCTGCAATCCGGCGGCTGAAGCCGGCGCCGTTCACGTGGCCCAGATGCAGGTCGCTGACCACCAGCGCGGTGCGGCCGCCCCACGAGTCGGGCAGGCCGGGAAGTTGGATTCCGATGAGCCGGATGCGAATCCAGCGGGCATTCAGCAAGCCGTAAAGGCTCACTGCGAAAGCCAGGCCGAAGAGCAAGCCGGCGATCAGCGGCCGGTCTGGCCTCACGCCCGCCAGCCGCAGAATCAGCACCGTCAGCCACGAGAGGCAGGCGGCCAGAAAGAAGAAGTTGAGAAATCCCAGCCACACCGAGGCCAGCCGGTAGAGAATCGTGACCAGCCTGTGGCCCGACCAGAACCCGAGCAGGGCGGCGGAGATGAAGCTGAAAGCCAGCAGGAGCATCGCCGCGCGCAGAACGAGCGTGGCCAGCGGACTCAGATGCCACCAAAAAGCGATCCAGGTGTGATAAATGAACCAGTGGGCAAGCAGCAGGATGCATTGCATCAAAAAAATGCCCATCGCAGGCCAGACTTTCAAGCGGAAATCTCCTTGGTTTCAATTCTTGCACGAGCAGCAGCGCGTTGCCGGGCAACAGCGGGCGCGCGGACGCAATGGGCCGTTGATGCTCCCATGAAACAATCTCTCTAATGCCTTCTCCGCCCAGCGACGCGCTCGGTCTCTACCTCTCCGTCCCCTATTGCCGCTCGAAGTGCACCTTTTGCAACTTCGCCTCGGGGGTCTATCCCGCCAGCGAGCACGCCCGCTACGTGGACCGCCTGATCGCCGATCTGGCTGCTGCCAGGCCCTGGGCCGATCGGATGGGCGTGCATCTGCCGCGCCGCGTGGACACGGTCTACCTGGGCGGCGGAACGCCCAGCCTGCTCGCCCCGGAGCTGCTGGCGCGCCTTTTCGCGGACCTGCGCGCCGAGTTCGACGTCGCGCCGGATGCGGAGATCACCGTCGAATGCGCGCCGGGGCAGTTGGATGAGCCGACGCTCGAAGCGCTCGTCGAGGCCGGAGTGAATCGCGCCAGCCTGGGCGTGCAGTCGTTCGTCGATCGCGAGGCGGCGGCAAGCGGACGCCTGCACAACCGCGCCATGGTGCTCGCAGAGATTGAGCGGCTGCGCGCCGCGGGCATCGTCAACCTCAATGTGGACCTGATTGCCGGCCTCGCCGGCCAGACCCTCGACTCGTGGGCGGAGTCTCTGGCGGTGCTGGCCAGCTCCGGCGTCCCCCACGCCAGCATCTACATGCTCGAAGTGGACGAGGACTCGCGCCTGGGCCGCGAAGTGCTGGCGCACGGCCTCCGTTACCATGCCGCTCAGGTACCCTCCGACGATGCGATTGCCGAGATGTATGCCGTGGCCATCGAAAAGCTCAAGCAAGCCGGGCTGAAACAGTATGAGATTTCAAATTTTTCCCGCCCAGGAATGGAATCGCGGCACAATCTCCGCTATTGGCAGAGGCGGCCTTATCTCGGAGTTGGCCTCGACGCCTCGTCCATGCTGCGGGCATCCCAGGCCGCCAACTCCACCGGACCGGGCCCCGTTCTGCGCTCCACGACAACCGGCGATCTGCAGGCTTTTTTCACCGCGAGCGAGCCGGCCGAAGCGGAGTGGATCACCCCCGCCGGGCAGCATGAAGAGGCTTGGTTTCTGGGCCTGCGGCTGAACGCCGGCGTGGATGCGGCCGCCGTGGAGCAGGAATTCGGCGCGGCTTTGGCGGCTCCGGCGCTCGATGCCGCATCACGGCTCGCCGAGGCCGGGCTGGTCACGCGCACTGGCGCGACCGTGCGGCTGACCGATCGCGGACAACTGCTCGCGAACGAAGTCTTTCAGGAGTTCCTGGACCTCGACGCGGAAATCGCCCCCGAAAAAATCGCGGGTGCCCAGGTCTCGCCTTTGAGACCTGGGAAACAAAGATATTACGCGGTCGAATTAATTAGAAACAAAGATCGGCCCGAATAAGTGTTCTCGCTCGCAACCTGAGGCTTTCTGGCAGGTGCCCTCTCAAAGGGTCCATGCAGGAGGTTCCACACCGGCAGCAGCCCGCTGTCCGCGCCGTAGGCGCAAAGTGGGGTGGGTAGCGCCGTAGGCGCAAGGGGTTAGCCCCGCGCTTCAGCGTGGGGGAAGCGTCCCCAACCGAACAGAGCCGGAGTCCCCTAGGGACGGCGCTCATGCTCCCTGCGCGCCGTCCCTTGCAATCGAGGCCGGCAGCGCCCGCATTCCCGTCTGCGCTCCGCACCGGCCCCGTCCGCTTCCGCCCCGCGCCTACCAGGCCAGCAGTTCGTCGCCGGAGGTAGGCGATAAAAAGGCAACCGGCGCGGCGCAGGGTTCTGGAAAATCCCCGGCGCATTGAATCGACTCCGGACCGGTAGCCTTGGCCACCAGAAGCGCTTGCTCGGCCTCGCGCAGAACCACCACCGGCGAGCGGCCCAGGCTGTTGGCGATGCCGAAGCAGGCCGAGAGGCGGATGGCGTCACCTGCCAGGCGGTAGGGCGCCGCAAAGACATCCTCGCGCAGCCGCTCCGCCATCATGACGGCATTGCCGCTGCTGCAGCCGGGCATGGCCACCAGAAACTCGTCCTTGCCGGCGCGGCCCAGCAGATCGTAGCTGCGCAGCAGGCGCGCCGCGCGGGTTGCCACCTGGCAAAGCAATTCGTCGCAGGCATCCGTGCCCAGCCGCGAGTTCCAATGGCCGAAGTCGTCGATGTCGAGCAGGATCATGCACAGCGAGCTCTGCATGCGCTGCACGCGGTCGGTCTCGCGGAAGATCATCGAGAGGATGGTTTCCCGGTTGTAGACACCCGTCAAGCGGTCCGTCTGGGCGCTCATCGCCGCTGCCTCGCGCAACATTTCCAGCTCCCGCATCCTGCGATGGCCGCGCGAAACCGCCTCCAGCCTGAGCTGCAGGAAGCCGGGCTCGATGGAGCGCGAAACCAGGTCGTCGATGACCTCTTCGGCCAGCCGGTCCACCCACTCCTGCGTAACAGTGTCCGAAATCAGGACAATCGGAAAGCGCCTTCCGACCGCCTTGGAGCGCGCCGCCGCCAGCAACTGGCTCATCTCCATGCCCGGCAGGTTGACGTCGATCACGGCCAGCGAAGGCGCATGAGGCGCGGTCAAAGCGGCAAGAACCGCATCGGCGGTCAGATAGATCTCCACCTGTGCTCCGCCAGAGCCGAGCACAGGCTCAAAATTCGCCAGCAAGGCGGGCTCGGGCGATGCGAGCAGAAAGGTAGGCCGAGAGTTTGCGAGCATCCTGGAACGCCTCCATGCTGGATGCATCGGCGGAGATTAGAAATCAATTAGATTGCAGAGAAAATTTCTTACAAGCCTTCAATGACTTTCGGGCGCGAACCGGGTGCCAAAGGTCACCACCGGATCTGCCGCTTCAAACCCGGTCGCCCGCCAGCGCCAGAAACCCGCAGCCTAGTGTAGTGTCTCAGTCATAGCGTCTGTTATTGGTGCCCAAACAGGGAGGGAAAAGGTGGTCAGCATTCCCTCGGGGGCTAAAGCCCGCACCCTTCAAAACGAATAAACGACCATCTGTTTAAGACATACCACTAGTACTACAGTTGCAGATCGTCTTTGCGGAGGGAGCAGGGGGCTTCAGCCCCCTGAAAAGCTGCCGAAAAAGCGCGGCCTTCAGGCCCGGAGCAGAGCAATTCGCTGCAAATACAACTATAGTTCCAAGCCGCACCCGCGTCCCCGGCTGCATCCTGCCCCGCGGAAAACCGGCCCGCAATGCGACAAAAGGCGAAGCGGTTCAATCCGCTTCGCCTTTCGACTGCGCCGGTCAGCCGGCATCTTCCCTCAGTCGACGAAATCGACCTGGGGCGCGATGGGGATAATGCCGCGCTCATGGCCCATATCGAGCAGCTTGCGGATCGCCTCGCGCCCATCGGCGCCGTAGTCCAGCGTGCGTTCGTTCACGTACATGCTGACGAAGCGGCTGGCCAGACGGGTGTCCAGATCGCGGGCAAACTGCATCGCGTATTCGAGAGCCGATTCACGATGATCCAGCGCGTGCTGAATGCTGTCGCGCAGCGCCTTGGAGATAATCTTGTGGGAATCCGCGCCCAGCGAGCGGCGGATCGCGTTGCCGCCCAGCGGCAGCATCATGCCGGTGGTTTCGCGCCACCATGCGCCCAGGTCCAAAACCTTCTTCAGTCCGCTCGAGCCGTAGGTGAGCTGCCCTTCGTGGATGATGAGCCCGGCGTCGTAGGTTCCGGCCTGAATCGCCGGGATGATCTGGTCGAAGGGCACGGTTTCTGTTTGCAGGGCGGGATTGAAGATCTTCAGCGCCAGATAAGCGGTGGTCAGAACGCCGGGAACGGCAATCTTCACGCGGCTCAGATCTTCAAGCGCCAACGGCTTGCTGGAGACGATCATCGGCCCGTAGCCCTCGCCCACGCTGCCGCCGCAGCCCATCAGCGTGTAGTTCTGCTGCAGGTAAGGGTAGGCGTGGAAGCTGATCGCGGTCACGTCGAAGAAGGCCTCGTCCAGCGCGCGGCGATTCAGGGTCTCGATGTCGCAAAGCGTGTGGGAAAACCGGTAGCCGGGGACGCGAACCTTATTGGTGGCCAGGCCATAGAACATGAAGGCGTCGTCGGAGTCGGGACTGTGGGCGATGGAAATATCCAGCGTGCCGCCAAGGGTGGCCGATGCAGATTGCTGTGTGCTCACGGGGTGCGGATTTCCTTTCAACTAAAACTGCGTTTGCAAATCATGCTGCGTGAATCGTTCGATGCCGCCAGTGGGCTTCAGCGCCGCAGACTCGGAAGGCCGGCTCAGGGTGCGGCCGGAACCTACTTGGCCAGTTGTGCTTGCTTCGCCAGCTCGTGCTGTCAATTCCCTTCCCTGCTCTATGGAGTTTCCCGGGGCCGGATGGCGCCCCTAAATCTCTCTTTCTACATTCTTTTTCCCAGCCTGTCCGGAGGCGGAATCAAGCGCCTTCCCGGCCTCCACCGACGGCTTGGAGCGATTCAAGGTGCGCTGCAGCCAGATGTGACGCGCCATTCCCGCGGCTGCAATCAGCAGTCCAGCGAGCGAGACGAGAAGAGCAATCAGTAGCCAGCGCATGAGAAGCGAACTTCTGTCAGAATACCAGACGGGGCGGTTCCCGGGCCCCGTCTTCAGAGCTGGCCCAGGCTGCCAGACGCTCCTCGACCAGCGCGCGGGCCAGCCGAGCAGCCTCGTCCGGGTTGGCCGCTGTGGTCAGCGCAATGCGAGCATTCGGAGCAGCTTCGAGAATGGAAACGTCCACAGCCAGTGTATGGCCGTTCAAGGAATGGGAAGGGGACGGGCTTCAGCCCGTACATGAAGGCCAGCGCAATCGGCGGGGCCTCAGTATTAACAGTTGCAAATCGTTTTTGCGGAGGGAGCAGGGGGCTTCAGCCCCCTGAAAAGCTGTCGAAAAACGGGGCCTTCAGGCCCGGAGCAGGGCAATCCGCGCCAAATACAACTGGGCACTAGCCAGCCAGTCCCTTTTTCACCATCTCGCTCACCGTCCGGCCTTCGGCGCGCAGGCCGGCGGCTTGCAATTTGCCCTGAACAGCCTTGATCACCTGGCCCATCTCCTTCGAAGTGGGCGCTTTGCCGGTGGATGCAGCCACTTCGGCAATCGCTTCGGCCACCAGAATGCCGAGGCCGGCCTCATCCAGCGCCTTGGGCAGAAACTCCTCGATGACCACGATTTCGGCAGCCTCCTTGGCCGCCAACTCCGGCCGATTGCCCTTGGTAAACTGCTCGATCGAGTCGCGGCGCTGCTTGATCATGGTGGCCAGTGCCTGCTGCTCCTCGGGGGGCGTGGGCGCGGCGCGCTTTTCGATCGCCTTGTTCTTGAGCGCGTTCTTGATGAGGCGCAGCGTGCCGGTGCGCTCGGCGTCATGAGCCTTCATGGCGGCAATGACCTGTTGGTTGACGATGGTTTCCAGTGCGCCTGCTTCGCTCATGAAATTTCTGCCTTTCGTGTGCGGAGATGCGGTCCGCATCCCCCAAAGAGCAGTTTATCGCCCGCCGTCGAACAAGCCGCGCCTTTTCTTCTCAAACGCCGGGGACGGAAACGGGGACGGAAACGGCCTTGAAGCCCTGGGGAAAGGAAGATGCACCCCGGAAACGCCGGGTTGTGGGGTCGCGGAAATCCCGGCGAGGAACCGATTTTTCGGCTTTGATTCGGCGCGGCGCAAAATTGCCGGCAGGCGATGCCGCATTGCAGCTTTTTTCGTCTGCCGCGTCCATAATAAGGGGAAGCGAGGTATGAAGCCATGAAGTCCTGGTTCAATGCGATCGGGCTGCTCTGCGCAGGAGTTCTATGCGCGCCGGCGTTTGGTGCCATTCCAGCTCGTCCAGGCACGGTGAACTATATCGAGGGCGCGGCCTCTATAGACGGCGCGCCACTGCACACGAGCGACATCGGAAGCGCCGCTCTCAATACGGGACAGGTTCTCAAGACAGCGCAGGGGCGGGCGGAAATCCTGCTCGCGCCGGGGGTTTTCCTGCGTCTGGACGACCGCAGCGCGGTGAAAATGATCACCCCCGGCCTGACCCTGACGCAAGTCGAACTGGAGCAGGGCCGGGTCGGCGTCGAAGTGGATGAAATCTACCCCCATAACAATATTCGGGTGATCGTGGGCGGGGTACAGACGCAACTGCTCAAGCCCGGCTACTACGAGTTCGTCGCCGGGGACGCCATGGCCAGGGTCTTCAAGGGCGAAGCCACCGTTGAGCTGAGCAGCGGAAAGTATACGGTGGTGAAAGGCCATCGCCAGTTCGCTCTTCTCGGGGGCGCTCAGGCCAGGCCGGTCAAATTCGACGCCAAAGCGGCCATGGACGATTTCTATCGCTGGGGCGAGCTGCGTTCGCAATACCTGCTCGAAGCCAACAATCAGATGTCCGACCACTACGCCAACGCGGTGAACTTCTACCCCGGCTGGTATTGGGATCCCTATATGTGGGATTACGCGTATATCGGCCTCGATCCCTACTGGAGCCCGTACTTCGACTTTGGTTTCTTCCCCTGGTGGGGAGGAGGCGGAGGTTATTACGGAGGCGGGCACTATGGGCATGGACATGGGCACGGCGGAGGTTACGCAGCACATGGCAATGGAGTCGGCTCCGGTGGCCACGGTGAACACGGCGCTGGCGGCTTCGGCGGTGGGCACGCTGGCGGCTCCGGCGGCGGCGGTGGCGGTGGCGGTCACGGCGGCCGTTGACCGGTTCGCTTGAGCTGTCGATTCGCAGTCTGCGCCGCGGGAGGGCGGAATGCTCTCCCTCAGCCTGCGCTCTTCCGCAGAGTGCAAATCTGCCGGGCGCTCCTCTGACCGGCCGGAGGCGGGTGCGCGGTCAAGCAGTTGTCCCAAACTCCATCCTCTTTGGGTACCCTCCCCCTCCCCTATACCCCCTCCCCCTATCCCTCCTCGCGCAAGCGAGCCGGATTCTTCGCCGAAATAACGCCTTCTTAGCGGCGAACCGGCCTCAAATCTCCTCCGACCGCGCACGACCTGAACAAAATCGAAAAACAGGCTGCATTTTCCAAGGAATTATTCACAAAATCCACAATATTGTGTAATCTGTGATTGCAGAATGGTCAAGGGTGGTCAAATCCTGGATGTACGACTTCCGGGTTGAACTCCACCCGAAAACCCAAGCCAAAACGAGGAGAGACGATGATTCAAAAAACGCGCTTGTTTACACCCGGACCGACGCCGCTGTTGCCGGCTGCTCAATTTGCCATGGCAGCGGCCGACATTCACCATCGCACGCCCGAGTTTCGCGCCCTCTTTCTGAAGGTGCTCGCCCAGTTGAAGGTCTTTGTGGGCACCCAGAACGACGTTCTGCTGCTCTCCTCCTCCGGCACCGGCGCGATGGAGGCTTCGGTCTCCAACCTGACCTCTCCCGGCGACCGCGTGCTGGTGCTCACGGCGGGCAAGTTCGGCGAGCGCTGGGTCGACCTGGCCAAGGCCTTCGGCTGCCAGGTGGATGTGGTGGAGAAGCCCTACGGCCAGACCTTCGACCTGGCCGAGGTCAAGGCCGCGCTGAAGCCGGAGCACAAGGCCGTCTACATGCAGGCCTCGGAGACTTCGACGGCGGTCACGCACGATGTGGAAGGCGTGGCCAAGCTGGTCAAGGGCACCGCGACCCTGCTGATCGTGGACGGCATCACCGGCCTGGGCACGCAGACCATCGACGTGGACGGCTGGGGCGTGGACATCGTGATCGGCGGCTCGCAGAAGGCGGTCATGATTCCTCCTGGCCTCGCCTATCTGAGCGTCAGCGAAAAGGCGTGGAAGGCGATGGAGACGGCCAAAAATCCGCGCTACTACTTCGATCTGCGCAAGGAGCGCAAAAATCAGGTGAAGGGCGAAACGGCCTACACGCCGGCCGTGGCGCTGGTTGCGGCGCTGGGCGCGGCGCTGGACTACATTGCCGGGCAGGCCGGCGGCGATCTCGAAAAGGGCCGCATCGCGCTCATCGACAACGCGCAGGTGAACGCAAGAGCCACGCGGGCAGGTCTCGTGGCCCTGGGCTTCACGCTCTTCGCGCCGGTCTCACCTTCCGCGGCGGCGACCGCTGTGGCCGTGCCGGAGGGCATGGATTCGGGCGCGGTGGTCAAGGCGCTCAAGGCCCGGTTCAGCCTGGTGACGGCCAACGGACAGGGCTCCATGCAGGGCAAGATCTTCCGCGTGGCGCACCTGGGCTACTTCGACGCGCTGGACACGATCGCGTTCCTGGGCGCCATGGAGCACATCGCCAAGGATACGCTGGGGCTGCCGGTCGTCTACGGGCAGGCGGTGGCGGCGGCGCAGCAAGTCTATGCGAAGGCCGCGAAGAGCTAGGAAAGCGCGGGCTGTGGAACTCGGTCTCTAAGCGTTTGTTTGGGAACCAAGTCTGAGTGCCCCAGGTCCCGCCTTTGGGACCTGGGATAAAAAATGCAACACGGGGAGATCGCTCGCTCAAAGGCCTGGCACCGCTAACTCCGCCAACCCCGCTAACTCTGCTCTAAAGAGCAATGCATTGATGATCGGAAGGAATGCATGTCCCAACTGAGTTTTGGAGAGAAGCTGCTGATTGCGCGCCGGCAGCTCGATCTATTCCAATACGAGATGGCCGACCGTCTGGGGGTTCACCCCAACTCGCTGGCCAAGTACGAGCGGGACGAAGGCAAGCCGCACGCCGCCGTGGTGCGGATGTTCGAGATTCTGTGCCAGCAGCAAGGCATCCATTTTGACGAGTATGAAGCCGGGAGCAAGGGCAAGGGAGACGCGATGAAGATCGTTTTGGCGGAGAAGGTATCTCCGGCGACGCTGGCCGTGTTCGCGGCCGAGCCGGGGTGGCAGGTTCTGACGCACGACCAGTTGCCGGACGGCTTGCCTTCAGCGCTGGCCGATGCGGACGGGTTGGTGGTGCGCTCGGCGGTGCAGGTGGACGGCGCGCTGATGGCGCAGGCGCCCAAACTGCGCGTAATCGGCCGGGCCGGGGTGGGTGTGGACAACATCGACGCGGCGGCGGCTACGCGGCGGGGCATCGTGGTCATGAACACGCCGGGTGCCAATGCCGTGGCCGTGGCCGAGCTGACCCTCGGGCTGATGGTGGCGCTGGCGCGCAAGCTGCCCGCGGCCAATGCCTCCATGCACGCCGGCAAGTGGGAGAAGAAGAACCTGCAAGGCACGGAGCTGCGCGCGAAGACGCTGGGCATTCTGGGATTGGGACGGGTTGGCCTGGAGGTCGCGCGGCGGGCCAAGGGCTTTGGCATGGAGATCATCGGCAGCGACCCGTTTGTCTCGGCCGCCGTGGCGCGCGAAAACGGCATCCGGCTGGTCTCGCTCGACGAGCTGCTGTCGGGCTCCGATTACCTCACGCTGCACGTGGGGCTGACGCCGCAGACCGCCGGGGTGATCAACGCGAAATCGCTCGCCGGCATGAAAAAAGGCGTGCGCATCATCAATTGCGCGCGCGGTGAACTGTTGGACGACGCAGCGCTGGTGGAGGCTCTCAAGTCCGGCCAGGTCGCCGGTGCGGCGCTGGACGTCTTCACCGTGGAGCCGCCCGTCCGTTCGTCCTACGCCGGCATGGACAACGTGATTCTGACGCCCCACATCGCCGGTTCGACGGCCGAGGCGCAGGAGGCCGTGGGCATTCAAATTGCCCGCCAGGTGTGCGATTATCTCAAGCTGGGCGTGGTGCAAAATGCCGTCAATCTCCACTCTCTGAGCCACGAGGAGTACGTTTCGCTCCTGCCTTACATCGACCTGGCCGGGCGGCTGGGTACGTTCCTGGCGCAGGCGGGCACCGGCGGCGGCAACTCCGGCGGTAACTCGAGCGGCAACTCCAGCGGCAATTTCGGCATTGAGGCGATTCATCTGGTCTACGGCGGCGCGCTGGCCGAGGCCAAGACCGAACTGGTGCGCAACGCGGCCATCGCCGGACTGCTGGCCGGCTCCGAGCACGTGAATCGCATCAACGCTGCTTCGGTGGCCCAGGAGCGTGGCATCCGTATTCATGAGGAAAAGCAGGAGAGTCATCGCGGCGGCTCGGCCACGGTGCTGACCATTCAACTGCACTCGGCCGCGGGCCAAAGCCAAGCCAGCGCCACGGTGATCCGCGACCGGCAGCCGCGCCTGCTGGCCTTTGACGGCATCGACATCGAGACCCCGCTCGAAGGCAACCTGCTGGTCTGCCGCAACCTCGACGTGCCGGGCGTGATCGGCCGCATCGGCTCGATCCTGGGCGAGCACGGCGTCAACATCGCCAACTTCACCCTGGGCCGCGAGCGCACCGGCGCAAAGCCGGTGAAGGCGCTGGCTGTCGTGCAGGTGGACGCACCGGTCTCTGAAAAGGTGATCGAGGCGCTCTCGACCATCGAGGCGCTGCTCGAAGCGCGGCTGGTTACCTTGCCGGAAGCGGGCTCCTGACCTCCGTTTTCAGGCAATTTGCCTCTGTTAAAACAGAAAAACCACCGCTCATCTGGCGGTGGTTTTTCTTGTGGGACGAGAAACAACGTATCCGATTGTCGCCTGAATTCAATGCGTTTCAACGGATGCGATAGACAAAAGCGTCTTCCAGATACTTGCCGCCGAAGATCTGGCCCCCCAAGCGCATTCCATAAGTGTCGTCAGATGAGGCAAAGACGCGGCGCAAATCCCGAATGAACGGATTATCCATAGATCGCATGGAGATTGTTGGCTGCCTGTGAATCGATATTCCAGCCTTTTTTATGGCCTCATTGATTTCGGTGTACCCAGAGCGGGAGGACGATTGGTCGAGACGATCCGAGGCGATCACCAGTCTCCAATCTTCATAATCCGGGATTTTTGCCCAGAGAGCGACGTTGGGAGTCTTACCGTCCCGATCCAGCGCATCAATCACTTCTTTTCCATTTTCGATATCGAAGTTCACCAGTGTAGCCGTATCCATGGGAGCAGCCCTCTGCCGTCAACAGCCGCAATCTATTGGATGCGATAAACGTAGGCCTCATCGACGTATTGCTTGCCAAAATTCTGGCTGGAGATGCGATAGCCAATTTCCGGATTCAGCCCGGCATATTTCTCACGAAGCCCCGCTATAAATGGATCGTTGATCTCCCGGAGGGAGATGGAAGGGCGTGAATTCGGCATCACTCCGGCACTTCGAAGTTGCGTGACCATTTCCTCATAGCCATGTATGTGACTCGATGCCAGGACAAATCTCCATTCATCGTATTGCGGCAACAAGGCCCACAGCGCTACCTCGGGAGGATGGCCGGCACCGTCGAGTGCATCGATAACGCGCTTTGCCTTCTCAGTATCGAAACTTACCAACGTTGCTTGATCCATTGCATTATTCCTCCGGATTGAGCTCCAATGACGTTGATCATTAGAGTCGCACGTTGAATGCGCTCTGCTTCGCTATCTTGAAATATCTCGTACCGGCTCTCTTCTGACCAGTCCCGAACAATTCCCCAACGCCATTCCATGGCAGCGTCCGCAGCAAACTCAAACTGCAAATCCTCCGACAATCCGGCTAGCATGAGCAGCTTTCCGAGATCGTGCGTATGGCTGTCGTTTACTCGCTTCTTATCGGGAAAATCGTATTGCTGTGTCCTCTTCGCGATGCAAGCTTTCAATCCGCTTTCGATTGCATACCATGCAAGATAGTATGCGCCATCCGGAAAATCAGCGGCAAGCAGCGCTTTGGCTTCTTTGAGCCTCAACTCAGCAAGCTGCTGGAAATCAGTACGATTCATCGTTCAACCTCTTACGCCCTGCTCTGGTAGGTGCCCTCGCTGGTGTCCACGCGGATCTTTTCGCCCTCGTTGATGAAGGCGGGAACCTGTACCACGAGGCCGGTCTCGGTTTTGGCGGGCTTGGTGACGCTCGAGGCGGTGGCCGATTTCAGCCCCGGCTCGGTCTCGACCACGGTCAGCTCGACCGACGGGGGAAGATCGATGCCCACGGGCTGGCCGTCGTGGTAGCTGACCTTGATCTGCAGATTCGGCGTCAGGTAATCGACGGCGTCGCCCAGCGTGGAGCCCTTGAGCACGGTCTGCTCGTAGTCCACCGGGTTCATGAAGTAGTAGTCGTCGCCGTCGGCGTAGAGAAAATCCATCGCGACCTCGTCGATGGACACCTTTTCAATGCTGTCGACGGAGCGGAAGCGGTGCTCGAACATGGCGCCGGACTTGAGGTTGCGCAGCTTGGCCTGGATGAAGGCGCGCAGGTTGCCTGGCGTACGGTGCTCGACCTTGAAGACCAGATGCAGTTGATCGTTGTGCTTGATGATCATGCCGGGACGCAGTTGAGTGGCGGAAATCGCCATAAGGTTTGAAGCTCCTTGCCTGGGTTGCGCTCAGCGCGCAAGAAAGATTGGCCTTGGCCTGTCTCTCATTGTATAGCTTGGGCGGACTGGCCCGCTTCCTGCTTGCGAAATCGCGCCCTATTCTGCGTGGCTCGCGCGTGCTCCGGAGGCGTTCGTTCCATCGGCTGCCGCATTGACGCGCCCGCGGCCGTTCTGCGAGACTGCGCGCATGGAATACAAAGGAAAAGTGGAGTACGCGCAGGAACGCAAGATGCGCACCCGCAATACGCGCCTTTACCGGCTGGCGCATTGGCCCATCTGGATCTGGGTGTTCTTCCTGGCGCCCGGTCCGCTGACCTTTTCGCTCTTTGCGCATGGGTTCAGCTGGGGCAACTCGCTGTGGCTGGCGCTGGTGCTCGTGGGCACGGGCACGGCCCTGCTGCGCGGACAACTGCCGGGCGGTGAGCCGGGCCCATACATTCTGCGCTTCGACGAGGACAAGCCCAATCCACTCTACCGGCGCGTCTGCTACACCTTCGCCTGGAACGCGCTGCTGAACTATGCCCTGCTGAATCTGGCCGGCCTCGTGATCGCCGCGGTCGCCGGCGTCTGGCGCATGAAGCAGATTTATCTCTACGCCTACGCGCCGCTGTGCGCGACGATCCTGCTGCTCGGCATCATGGGCAGGCTGCCGCGCGTGGAGCTTTCGACCAAGTGCGAAGGCACGCACCGGCGCTATTTCTACGGCTCGGTGTGGGCCGTGACGGCGGCGCAGACGCTGCTGCTCGTGCTCTGGAAGCTGCTGCCGCAAACCGGCGCGGCAAGCTGGGTGAAACTGGGAGCTTTTGTGGGAGCGCTCGCGCTCGTGGGCTGGATTGCCTCGCGCGGCCTGCTGCCGCGCACCCGGCCCATTCTTCCCGGCGAGCTGATGATCTCCGACTGAACCCCTGCGGTGGGGCAGCCGCGCTACGCGCATGGGGTCTGTGGTCGCCCACCCTGGCGCAAGAACAAAGGCGCGGCGACGGTGAGGCGCCAGGCAACAAAGCGGCTACCGCGCCGGCTGATAAGGCTCGACGCTCAGAAGGTTGGAGAGAATGCCGCGTTCCTCCGGCGTGAAGGCGCCCCGATAGCTGCCCGAGCCGAGCACTGTCTCGCGCTGGTCCGGCGGCACCGCGCGCAGTGTCTGGAAGGCGCCTTTCATCAACGCCTGGCGGTCCGCCGGCAGGGTTCTCCAGCGCTGCGCCGAGAGGTTGACCTGCATCCGCTCCTGGGGCGACAGGCGCTCCAGCATCTGCACCCGCGCCAGACGGCGCTGCTGCTGCTCCGGGGTCAACTCATCGACATGGCGCAACTGGCGCATCACCCGCTGCTGCTCGGAGGGCGGCAGCCGGTCGAAGCTGGGGTCGGCACGCAGCACCTGCTCCTGCTGCTGAACGGGCAGATCACGATGCTGGCTGAGCCACTCGCCCAATTGCCCGCGCGGCATCCCGGCAGGCGCGCCGTACCTTGGACCTGCGTATCCCGGACCTGCGCGCCCCGGATTTACATAACCCGGATTTGTGCGCCCTGGATTTGCGTAACCCGGATTCGAATAACCGGGATTTTCCTGTCGATTGTCATCTCTGGAACCTGCAAATCCGGGATATGCGGAACGCGGCTCCGTCGCCGGGGAGCCGAAGCCCGGACGGCGCCGACCGCCATCCTGCGCCCAGCCCTGCGGACGCGCTCCATACCGGCCCTCGCTGCGCGAACCTCCCTCGTTGCGCGCGCTTCCCTGCCGGCCTCCGCCAGCCTCCCACCGTGCGGAGTGGGACGCAGACTCGCCTCCGTGCTGGCCGTGGGCCCAGGAGAGCGGCACACAGAGCATCGCGGTCGCCACGGCCACCGCCGCACGGCTCCTCCATCCCGCCTTGTGCTCTCCCGTCAGCAACTCTTTCGTCCTCCGCCGTTCGTCACCAGGCTAATTTCCGTTCTGGCTGCTGCTGGAGAGCGCCTCCAACTGGTCCAGCAGTTGGGCGTTGTTATCCATGGTTTGCAGATCATGGACCACCGCGGCCTGCTCCGGAGTGGCTGGCGGTTGCTCCCAGTTGGTAATGTTCAGGTAGGTTCCGCCGCCCAACAGCAGCACGACCGTCAGCGCCATCGCCGCCAGCGGGCGCACATGAGCCCCTGTCCCGTAAGCTAAGCGAGCGCGCAGACCGGCGATTCCGCCCCTCAGACCGCCGCCCGGCGCGGCCTCGCGCTCTTCCCTCAGGCGCGCCTTCAGCCGGGGCAGGAAATACGGCCCTGGCTCCGGTCCCTTCCAGGCATCCAGAAGCGCCATGGCCGACCGCATCTCATCGAGCTCCCGGCGGCAGCCTTCGCAGCCTTCGATATGCGCTTGAACCCTGGCGGACGCCGCCGTTGGATCCAGCAGCAAGTCCGCCAGTTTCGAGTCCATCCCACGGCAACTCAATTTCTTCAGTTCCATCGGTTCCACCCCACCTCTCGCCGGTGTCTCCCGGCTCTTTCCCCTCACACAAAATCCTTCAACTTGTCCCGCAGCGTCTGGTAGGCGCGGAAGAGCAGCGACTTGGTCGCCGACTCGCTCAGCTTCAGCACCGTACCGATCTCGCGGTAGTCCATCTCCTGGTACTTGTGCATCAATACAGCCATCCGCTGCCGCTCGGGCAGCGCCTTCACGTGCTCGCGGATAGCCCTCATGCGCTCTTCGCGCAGCATCCGCTCTTCGGCCAGGGGCTCATCGTCGGCCACGTCCGGCTTGGCGCCGGTCTCCTGGTCCGGAACGTCCAGATAGACCGTCTGCGCCGCCCGCTCATGCCGGTGGTCGCGCGCGTGGTTCACCGCCAGGTTGGTGGCGATCCGGTAGAGCCAGGTGGTGAACTTGGCCTCGGCCCGGTAGCTCTCCCGCGAGCGGTAGACGCGCAGAAACACCTCCTGCGTCATCTCTTCGGCAATGGCCTGGTTATGCACCATCCGAAAAAGAAAATGCAGGATGGGCCGGTGGTATTTTTGCACCAGATAGTCGAACCCGGCCTCGTCGCCCGCGGCCACGCGCAGCATAATGGCGGGATCGCTCAATGGCTCCAGACTGGAAGGATCCTGCCCGGCAGAGGCTGGACAGCTGAATGCCCCGCCAGCGGCTGCCGCAGGCCACCCGTCCGGTCGCACAGCCGGTGCCGCTCCCAGGGCCGACTTGTCCAGGACCAGGGTTGCCATATCCTCTGGAACCCCATCCGCGCCAGAAGGTTGCGCCGAAAAGGCCTCTTCGTCGCTGGAATTCGGTTCTTCCGGCAAGTTGGGGCGTCCGCCAGACGGGCTGTCGTCGCTCATGCGGGAGGCCCGGAACGCAAAACCCGCTCCATGGGGCCCAAAGCCGGCTGGGCCAAGACTGGCTGGACCAAGGCCAGCTGGACCAGCGCCGCACAGACCTGGAAGTGCAAATGCCGGCCTCGCCACCTCCGGAACCGGGCGCAGACCTGACTCCCCGCCGAGGAAGGAGTCGATTGCATTGCGGATTAATCTGGCTCTCCAGCGCATCGTTCGTTGGCCGCCAATCCCTGCCGGCTCGATCTGGCCGCAAGGGTTGGCCGCAAAGCCCTGCTGGTGTTACTCTAACTTACGGGATGCCCCGCTGGCCCGTCTCTGGACAGATCTGCTCAGAGTTCGCAAGGGGGGCGCTTAACTCAGCGGTAGAGTGCCACCTTCACACGGTGGAAGTCGCAGGTTCGAATCCTGCAGCGCCCACCATAAATCAATAAAAAATGAGCAACTTGCAGGGTCGAATGAGACGGCGAAAACGTTTCATGCGTCCAGCCTGCGTCATAAGCTGTTTCCGAGCGCGGCCGGTGCGCAAGAGGTCAAGCTATTCATTCCAGAAGAAAAACGGCTATCCTTTCCTCGTCGCGATTCAGCATCGTTATCGCGCAGCACGCGGCACTTCATACGGTTTTCAACCCCCGGCATAGACGCCACGGCAGGACTCCTGCCCATGAACCCGACACGAGAGCACCACTCAAATAAACTGTCGTCTTCTGTCGCCTTCAAACTCGAGGCCCCCGGCCTGCAAAAGCTGCGCGGAACAAGGCGTTGCGACCGCCCCGGTGCCTGAGCGCGTCGCGCCGAAATCGATCTTCGCCGACGAAACCATGATCGATTTCATCCTTCGGAAATATTCGGATGCGCTGCCGCTCTATCGCCAGCGCGCGATTTTGATGCGCGATCTGGGCATCGATGGGGCGCTGGCAACAATCAACAATGCCATGCTGCGCGTGGGCGAGTTGCCGGTTCCCGTGGCCGGCTCGATAAAGCGCGATCTGCTCACCGGAGGCTACATCCAGGCCGATGAAACGCACGTGGACGTGCAGCGGACTGTCATCAATCTGGAGCAAAAGGGCAGTGTCATCCGGTCGAACGCGAGGGACAGCACGCTCCCGTTTGTCCAACCCGGCCCCGCGAGGCTCGGAAGATCGCCGTATGCCTTCCGGAATGCTCCCCCGTGCAAGCTGGATTGGGGATTGTTTGAGAGGTCAGGATGTAAGGCAATTTGCGCGATTCGCGAGGGGGCAAACCAGCCGGATTCGGTCCGATTTTGATCCGGTCCTCCACACGAAATCGGACGAAAATTGCGGGGAAATTGCGAAAAGAAACACTGGAATATTGATGTGGAAGATGGTCAAATTTACCAATCTTGTTCAGTTTAAGCAGGAAAGTTTGGAGGCGCGGGCCGGGATCGAACCGGCGCATAAAGGTTTTGCAGACCTCTCCCTTACCACTTGGGTACCGCGCCTTGGCAGGGCTGCCTTGAATTACTTCGCCCCATTCGACCCTAGCCAACCCGGCTGGCGCCGGAGGGCGGAATGGAGCGGGAGACGAGATTTGAACTCGCGACCCTCGCCTTGGCAAGGCGATGCTCTACCACTGAGCTACTCCCGCTTACTGCAAGACTGAGTATACCGAACGGCGCAAATCAGGTCAAACCTCACCCTTCTGCTCTTCTCGATCCCAGCAAACAAGCCCCGCCGAATCCGGAACCCACTATTTCTTTTCGTCCGGAAAGCCGGGTTCGCCGGGCAGATGCACGCCCAAAGCTCGCGTGAGCCGATCCTCCAGAAGATCGGTGCTCCCCTTCAGTCTGGCCATGGCAGTTCTGTGCCTCAATATCTCTCGTTGCATTGTTTATACAGATGCCAATAACAGCGAAAGCAAAGCGAATATCGGGACCGGCCCGGAGACTGTAACCAGAACCGGTTGCTGTTAACCTGAAAACGGTAGTTGGGCGCTGCGCGTTGGGGCGTTTCCCTCCGTGCTTGCAACAATTGGTAACGTCACCTGGCCGGTGAGGCGCGGAGCGGTTCAAATTCCGCCCTGGCGGGAAGCCGTCTGATCCATTTCTCTTTCTATTCATCCCTTTCCTGCGATTGTCCGGATGCTCAACGATGGTTCAGTATCCGGGGGACGGAGAATCGATTTTCTTGATGCGAAAACTGCGCACAACAGCATTGGCTCTCGCGGCCCTGGCGTCGCTGGCCTTATTCTCAGCGCAGAGCCGTGCGCAGGCGGCCCTGCTGATGGAGGAGCCGTATGGCTTCTTTGGCGTCATCAACCCAACCGGGCACAGTGCAGTCTATTTTGAGCGCATCTGCGCCGAAACCCCGGTCAAGCTGCGCCGCTGCGCGCCCGGCGAATCGGGCGCAGTGGTCGCCCGCTACCAGGGGATCTCCGGTTACGATTGGGTGGCAATTCCTCTGCTGGCTCACCTCTATGCGGTCGAGAATGCCGGGCAGGCGCCACCGCGTGTGAGCCGCGATACCGTGGCGCGGATGCTGAGCCAGTATTACAAAATCCATCTTCTTTCATCCCTGGGAGATAAGCTGACCGCGGGCGGCATGTTCGATGGCGGCTGGAACGATCTGGTGGGCCAGGCGTATATGCGCCGCATCGATGTATTCCGTTTCGAGACCAGCGAAGAGCAGGATGACGCGTTCATCGCGATCATGAATAAGAGCAACAATCGTTCCCGCTTCAACCCGCTCTACAGAAACTGCGCGGATTTTGTGCGCGATGCCTTGAACTTTTACTTTCCCCACACCTTCCGGCGCAGTGTCTTCCCCGATGCAGGCATCACCACCCCCAGGCAAACGGCCTACAAGCTGGAACGCTATGCGCGCAAGCACCCTGAGATGCAACTGGCCGTGTTCGAGATTCCGCAGATCCCCGGTGACCGCCGTCCTAGCCGCTCAAACAAGAGCGTCGCCCATTCGCTGTTCGCCGCCGGCTATGGATTCGCCGTAGCCGCGGCATATCCGTACCTGGCCGGAGGGCTATTCGTGGATTATCTTGCGCGCGGCCGCTATCCTCTCCATGCCGGACCTCCGCAATTGCTGACGCCAGACAATTTATCTGCATTGACGGTGCCGGCCTGCCGCCGGAAGAACCCTGAAGGGGATGGTGCGCAGGCCGCTGCACCCGCTGAAAACGGCGGTGCGGAAAGGCAGGTCTTTGCACCAGACCAGGCCGGCCTGAAAATCGAGACGGCTGCGCATCAGTAAACCCGCGGCTCTAAATCCACGCATCCACGGTCACAAAACGATGGGTGGCCTTGTAACGAGAGAGCAGGAGTCCGGCAGCGGAAACCGACGGTCCGCGATCGACGCCCAAGCCAAGATGGCCGCCATCGTGGAGCAGGATGTTGGCAGCCCATCCGCGGCGTTCCAGCCGGTCGATGGAATGCATCATCCGCGTCGCAATCCTGCCCGCCGAAGGCTCGCTCCAGTCCGAGGCCATCGCATTCCACAGCACCGGGGACATCTCCAGCGACCTTGCCACGCGGAGCACATCCGGTCTGCGCCCGCCAAAGGGAGGACGAAAATACTTGACCTGCGCGCCGGTGATTTGCTCCAGTATTTCCTTGGTCCTGACCAGTTCCTGCCGCACGCGGCCGGGCGCAGTCATCGCCAGGTTGGGATGGCTCCAGGAATGATTTCCGATCAAGTGGCCGGCCTCGGCGACCTGCCGCACCAGTGCGGGCTGGGCCTGGGCGTAGTTGCCCACCATAAAAAAAGTTGCCCGTACGTCGTGACCTGCCAATACCTCCAGCAGTTGCGGCGTCCACGCCGGGTTGGGCCCATCGTCGAAGGTGAGCGCCAGTTCGCCAGGACTCTTCGGCGCAACCAACGCCTCGCCGAAAAGCCGCGAACCCGGCCACAGCGCGGCATACGCGCAGCCGCCAGCCACCAATCCGAGCCCGGCCATGGCGCCCAATCCGGTATAAATTCCCTGAGCAAGTGGAGAAAGCATTCCGTCCTTCAGTGTGCGCTCCGAGACCGTCGGGCCGCAAGCAGAGCCCGGATCACGCAAGCTGAAAATGGAAGAGCAAGAGGCCGCCTATTTCCATGGCAGCGCGTTGCGGCGCAGGTCGCTGAGCGGGTAGTGGGTCCCGCGCCACGTAACACCATTGCGAGACAGCGTGAGAACCACGGAACGCAGAAAGCCGTAGCCGGCAATAGCCGCGGATGGGGCAAAAAGAACCGCCATGGCCGGAGAAACACCGTTCAAACGGCGATTGGCGCAAAAAACCAGTGCGATGCTCGCGTAGGTCAGCAAGCCAGCGGGCAGCGCCCAACCTCCTGACCCAATCGCCGCCAAAGGCAGCACGACCTGCACCGCAACCCCCAACAAGGACGCCGAGGCGAAGCCCAACCGATACCGGAAGGCCGCAAAGCCGTTCTTCTCGACGTTGGCGACGATACCGGAGGCGCCGCGAATCCATCGAATCCGCACCAGATCAGGGCCAACCGTCACCGAAGACCGGTAGCCGGCCTGTTTGACCATCCGCCCCAGGCTGAGATCCTCCACCACCTCCATGCGCAGGGCTGCGAATCCGCCGAGACGGGTGAAAACCTCGGCACGCACAAGATTGAAGCCGCCCACTCCGAAGAAGTCCTTTGCGCCCGGATCGGCCACCTTCCAGAGGCGGATGGACCACTGCACCAATGCCTGGACCGTGGCTTGCATCGCCGCTTCGCCGATGCTTTTCCGGATCAAGCTGGGAATCAGCATCAGGTGGTCGGCCTGCGCGGCAATCGCCTGCCGCAGAGCGAGTTCGAGCGCTCGCGGAGCGAAGATCAGGTCGCCGTCGGTGAACAGCAGCCAGGGGGCAGTGGCCCGCTGCGCGCCCAAATGAAGCGCATGCGGCTTGCCCAGCCAGCCCGCGGGCAGTTCACGATTGTGGATTACCTGCAAGCGATGCGGGCCTTCGCAGGCCACCGCCTCGGCGGCAACCTGGTCCATGAGCGCGCCTGTCCGGTCGGTCGAGCGATCATCGACCGCGACAATCTCAAGCCGCAGCCCCGTCGACGCCAACAGAGAACGGAGCGTGGCCTGAATGGCTTCCTCTTCATTGCATGCGGGGACAATCACAGTGAGATGGGTACCGTTGCCGGCCGGCAGCAGTGGCAGTGCAGCCTTGTCGATGCGGGTCAGGTCGGGCAGCAGGGGCATTCCCCTCAGAGCGGCAATGGCCTGCCAGAGCCAGCCAAGCGCCAGCACCCAACTGGAAATGACAAAAACCTGCCAAGCTATTTTCGCCCCGAGCATGGGACCATTATCGCCGACGCGCCCATCCAAGGGGCCTGCTCAAAGCAGTTCCCAGCGTGCAACTGACGGCCCGCAGGACAAGCGCTAACTTGGTGCGCTTCGCGATGACCGGGCGGGCTCGGAGCACGTCGTAATCCTGCCGCTCGATGGCGCGCAGAATCGCCACTCCGCCACGGCTGAAAAGATCCAGGTCAACAGCCAGCTCGCGGCTCACGCTGCCAATCAGCGGACGGCCCCGCTCAAACAACGAGCGGGCATAATCCACTTCGAAACGCATCAGGGCGCGAAACTCGGGCGTGGCAATGCCGCTGGCGATGGTCTGGTCGGTGACACCGAACCGGCGCATATCCTCCTGAGGAAGATAGATGCGACCCCTGGCAATATCCTGACGGACATCCTGCCAGGAGTTGGCCAACTGAAGCCCGGCACAGATCAGATCGGAGAGCCGGAAATGCTCTTCACTCTGTTCGCCGCAAGTGTAGAGCACCAGCCTGCCCACCGGGTTGGCCGAATAGCGGCAATAGGTCAGCAGATCCTTTATGGATGCGAAATGGGTGACGGTCTGGTCCTGGCGGAAAGCGACCAGCAGATCGGCCAGCGGCTCCTTGGGAATGCTGCAGGCACGGATCGTCTCGGCCAGCGCAACAAAAACCGGATGGCGGGCGCGGCCCTCATAGCAGGCATCGAGTTCCCTGCCCCACAGGTCGAGCAGGGCAAGCGACTGTGCCGGATTGCCTACCTCGTCTCCGAGATCGTCGGAGATGCGGCAATAGGCGTAGAGGCAGTAAAAGTGGGGGCGCAGAGCCTTGGGAAGAAACCAGGAGCCGACGTGGAAATTCTCGTAGTGCGACTGGGCTAACTGCCTGCACCAGGCTTGTGCCTCGGCGAGGGTGGGCGCAATCTCGGGGATGCGATAGTCGGCGGGCAGCGCAGCCCAGCCATGCTGAATCAGCAAGCTCCTGTCCAGTGCCCCGGTCTCCGGTTCCGTCGTTGCCGCCGTCATTGTTTCACTCAGTGCACGAACACTCGAGCTCTGCCATCAATCGAGGGAAGTTTCTTTCGCGAGATCATCTTGACTGAACACTGGGAAAGCGTGACAAAAACTGCCGTAATTTGTCATCGTACCGGCTTGGCAGGTTTCTTTTCGATCTTTCAATTCTAATACACCGGTAGTTTCCTTGGTCATACCCGGAGCGCTTGATGAGTTTCAAGCGATGAACGTGGCCTTCCCTCAGGCTGTTGTTCAGGGATGTTGTTCCAGGGCTGTTGTTCCAGGAATGTTGCGCAGTTGCGCGCCAAGCAGCTTCGTCGTGGAGAAGGTGTTTTACGGTATTGGCCAGCGGCCCTGAGGAGGTGGCTTGACGCCGATTCGACCAAGCCGCGGCATCCCGTTGCCCTACGATGCGGCAGAACTCGCGCGCCGTAGCGCATCCACCAGCGGATCGGTCAAGTTGTGAGGCAGATGCCAGCGGTCGACGGCCTGCCGGAAGGATTGCTGGACGGCAAGGCATACGACTTAGGTACGCGGGACCGGAAGATGAGCGAATACGGAGCCGGTTCCGCAAATTCAGACAGGGGTTCAGTGGAGATCCTGTCCTTCCGCCGCCTGAAATCGCTGGGATGAGGAGAGCAAATGAGCAGACGACCCCGTCGGAACCACACGGCTGCATTCAATGCGGAGGTGGCCTACCACCCCACGGACCAAGACCTGTCCGCGAGGGGACCGAGGTTGGCCGCCGCCACGTAATGACCCTGATGAGGAAGATGTCGATCGAGGCCATCTATCGTAGGCCCAACACATCGAATCCCGTGCCAGGACACAAGATCTATCCATACCTGCTGCGCGGACTGGCCGTCACGCGGCCCAACTAGCTCTGATTCAGAAAATCCTTGAATCCCGGACCCTGCGGCGTTTCCGGGAATGATCTTTGTTGCCACCGGAAATGGGAGGCAAATTCCCCCGAAGGTCGCCGTTTCCGCGGCGTCCGTTCATGCATCAGACGGCTCGGTCACCTTCAGATTTCGCCTGTCCGGGCCTGCGAGACGCGGCCCGGTTGACTGGGCGCGAGCCGGTAATGAGAATATCCACCAGCCTTCGCGCGCTTTGCTGCCAGCCTGGACCGGACGCTACATGAGAGACGCCGATCAGCGCTCGAAGCAGGTCGAAGGGATCGAGATCGCTGCGTATGTCGCCGCTCTTGATGGCCCGCATCACCAACGCATCAATCGCTCCCTGGATCAGGCTGCGAGAACCCTCAAATAGCTTTGACGGGCCGCCTACCACGCTATTCAGTGCCGGGGCGATGATCTGCTTGGCCGCGATGTGGTCGACGAACAACAGCATCCAGGCTCGCAACGCTTCAACCGGGAGCATCGTTTCGGAAAATTTGCCCTCCGCCGCGGCCAGTTTTTCCACCTCACCGCGATAGACCGCTTCGATCAAAGCGTCTCGCGTGGGAAAGTGACGATACAGAGTGCCAGCTCCTACTCCTGCCTGTTTGGCCATGTCGTCCAGGCTGGCGTCCGCGCCAAAACGGGTAAACGCCTCCTTCGCCACTTCCAAAATCCGCTCGCGGTTCCGCTGTGCATCCGTGCGCGGCTTTCGAACGACGGGTTGTGTACGATTCTTCGCCATACGGAAAAATAATTGCAACCGGAGACAGTCTCCGGTAATCTATGCATTCGGAGACTGTCTCCGTTTTAGTCAGAACGCGGCAGCCTGTCAAGAGCAGTCTCCGGTTTTTGCAGCGTGAGAGGCGAGGCATATGAATCCATTCGTTTGTTGTCGATCGTCGAAACAATCCAATCCTCGCTCCGCCGGCCTGATGAACTCAGCGGAGCAAGAGTTGGCAGCATTCTTCAACGCCGTCAAACAATTGTTCGGGAGAGAGCAGGCGGAGCTTTCGGCAAAGGACTGGCTGGACGAGCTGGCCGGGATCGATGGCCTGCCCTCCTCAACCCGCGACTGGCGATTGGTCACCGTCAGGGCTTCGGCTCGGCTCGCAACCCGAGTGAATGTTTCTTCTTTATCCGCTGAATTCACAAATGCTTAGGAGAAAATCTATGCGTGTTTTCGTTACGGGAGCAACAGGCTTCATCGGTTCGGCCATCGTCCGGGAGCTGATCGACGCCGGCCATCGGGTACTCGGACTTGCGCGCGGCGATGCGGGCGCTAAGTCCCTTCACGCCGCGGGCGCCGAGGTGCACCGGGGCGATCTCGAAGACCTGGAAAGTCTGCGCAGCGGAGCAGCAACGGCGGACGCGGTGATTCACACCGCTTTTATTCACGATTTTTCGAGATTCAAGGAGGTCTGCGAGACGGATCGGAGAGCCATTGAAGCGCTCGGCGACGTGCTTGCCGGGTCGGACCGCCCGTTGATTGTCAGCTCCGGGATCGGGACGCTTGCCCCAGGCCGTGTCGCGACCGAAGACATGGAGGCCCTTCCCAACCCAGCGATGCCTCGCGTTTCCGAACAGACGGGTTTGGCGCTAATCGCGCGTGGCGTTCGCGTATCTGTGGTGCGTCTTCCCCAGGTTCACGACACCGTCAAGCAGGGCCTCATCACCTACGCGGTCCAATTGGCTCGTGAGAAGGGAGTCTCGGCGTATGTGGGCGATGGGCTCAACCGCTGGCCTGCGGCTCACCGGCTCGATGTCGCCCATCTCTACAGGCTTGCGTTGGAGAAGCGCGAAGCAGGCAGCAGGTACCACGCGGTCGCTGAAGAGGGAGTATCGATGCGAAAGATAGCTGAGGCCATCGGCAGAGGCCTGAAAGTGCCCGTGGCCAGCCTCTCTCCGGAAGAAGCGCCAGCTCATTTTGGCTGGCTAGCGATGTTCGCCGGCTTCGATATGCCAGCTTCCAGCGCGCAAACGCAGGAGCGGCTGGAATGGCGTCCAACCGGCCCGACCCTTCTCACCGATCTCGGAAACATGCGCTATTCCCAACCTTGAACCAGGAAGGCGCATCTAATACTCGCAAAGGAGCTTAAATAATGACGGATAAGATCGCTATCATCACAGGTGGAAGCCGCGGCCTGGGCCGCAACACCGCTGTCAATCTTGCGCGGCGCGGCGCGGATATCCTCTTCACCTATCGCGTGAATCAGAAAGAAGCCGAGATCCTGGTCCACGAGATCGAAGCCATGGGGCGGAAAGTGGATGGATTCCGCCTCGACACAGGAGACATTCGCACATTTGACGGATTTGTCGCTGAAGTCCGCCAGACGTTGCAAGCCTGGGGGCGGGACCGGTTTGATTACCTCGTGAACAACGCGGGCAATTCTCTTCATGCTGGCTTCGGGGAAACGACGGAAGCTCAATTCGATGAGATCTTCAATGTCCACGTTAAAGGGGTTTACTTCCTGACGCAGAAGCTCCTTCCCTTGATGAACGATGGCGGCCGCATCGTGAATATTTCGTCAGGACTGGCGCGATTTTCCCTGCCAGGCAGTTCCGCCTACGGAGCCGCTAAGGGAGCGGTTGAAGTGCTGACCCGCTATCTGGCCAAGGAACTCGGTCCGCGCGGGATCACCGCGAATGCGGTCGCACCGGGCGCAATCCAAACCGACTTCAGCGGAGGCATGGTGCGCGACAATCCCGAAGTCAATCAGCATGTGGCGGAAATGACCGCGTTGGGGCGCGCCGGCGTGCTGGACGACATTGGACCCATGATCGCGGCGCTTCTCTCGGACGAGAATCGCTGGGTGAATGGTCAACGAATCGAAGTGTCCGGCGGCATGGCGCTCTAGGTCTCTGACCGCTTGTTGTTGTACCTATGTGGGTGCCCCATTCTTGCGGCGTACTTGTTCTTGCCGCAAGGGTGAGAAGGCACATTTTTGCGCGGTCGGAAACCTGGAAGCTCAGTCATCGCAACAGGAGGAATACAAGTCATATGACAACCGCAAAGAGGATCGCACTGGTGACCGGAGGAAATAAAGGCATTGGCCTGGAAATCTCTCGTAATCTCAGCAGCGCTGGATGCACCATGCTGCAAGGCGCGCGCAACGCGGAACGTGGGAGTCAGGCCGTTCGAGCGCTCGAACAGTCCGGACTTAGTGATGTCCACTTTATCGAGATCGATGTCACAAGGCAGGACACAGTCACGGCCGCAGCAGAACAGATTGAGAGCCGGTACGGCCACCTTGATATCCTGGTGAATAACGCGGGCGTCAACCTGCGCGGGGATGGACTGCCTGGCGCCGCCGATCCAGCCGTGGTGCAAAAGGTTTTCGATACCAACTTCTTCGGCGCGCTTCGTGTCGTCCGGGCGATGTTGCCTCTGCTGCGCAAGTCGCCCGCCGGCCGCATTGTTAACATTTCAAGTGGACTCGGTTCGCTCACATTCAACAGCGATCCCTCATGGTCAGGCTACAATACCAAGCTCATAGGCTATAGCGCATCGAAGGCCGCTTTGAACATGCTGACGGCTCATCTGGCCTACGAACTGCGCGACACGAAGATCAAGGTGAACTCGGCAGATCCCGGCTATACAAAAACGGATCTGAACGACAACCAGGGGCCTCAGCCGGTAGAGGTTGGCGCCATCGCTGCAACGCGCTTGGCACTGCTGGATGACGATGGCCCAACAGGAGGGTCGTTTTCAAAGGATGGTCCCGATCCCTGGTGAACCGTGACAGTCAGCGGCAACGACGATCGTCGATTGCGGATTGCGCTGCGTAGGCGGTCGGATTGCGCGCATCGAAGTCATAGGGCGTGGATGCCCGAGTCTGTTCGGCTTCGGAATATCTGCTCCATCGACTTGATTGACGGGCCTGCAACGTGTCGTCTGATTTCCATTACTCACCATTTGGGTGACCTCTGAGAATCGGTTCGCGAAGATGAGAACTTCGCGTCCTTACTGTTTTAAGCCAGGATTCTCAGGGGTTGCCAAATGGTCTTATGCATCATTCAGGCCGACATAGTACGGGCCTTTTCAGCAAACGGCATTCTCATGAATCACCTTCTTATAGAATCCGGCGCTGAGCTTGGGAGTTCGCTTCTGCGTGGCAAAGTCGACATAGATGATTCCGAATCGCCTTTCGTATCCGTCAGCCCACTCGAAGTTATCCAGAATGCTCCACAGGAAGTAGCCCTTGATCGGCACTCCATCCGATACAGCGCGCTCGAGCTGCGTCAGGTAATTGCGCAGAAACATGATGCGATCAGTGTCATAGATTGCCCCGTCGGGCGCAAGACGGTCCGTCGACGAGGTTCCATTTTCGGTAATATATATCTCTTTTACCTTCCACAGTTCGCTGACCAGTTTCGGTCCCCAATAGAGAGCCTCCGGGCCGATGGTAAGCCACGGGCTAAGCATATGAGGGTAGGAATCAGGAGGCCGCACGACAGCGTAGCCCGTCTCCGAATCGTCTGCGCGGACAAACGTCGGCTGATAGATATTGATACCGGTGAAGTCCATCGGGCTGCGGATGATCTCCATCTCCTCTGCCGTAAATCTTGGCGCATTGGCTCCGAGGCGCTTGAGATACTGGTCCGTATATCGCCCTTCCTCGACGACGGTGAGGAACATGGCGTTCTCTTCGCGCATCGCCTTGCGGGCGGCCTCGATATGTTCCCCGGACTCGATCACGGGCGTGGCCGCCACAATGTTTTCGGCGATTCCCACCCTGGTATCCGGCGTCCCATGAGCGCGAATGGCGCGCACTGCCAGGCCGTGCGCAAGCACCGCATAATGACTCAGCTGCGCGACCCGTTTGGCGTCAAGCTTGAGTCCAGGAGCGTCAACCCCCAGGACGTAGCCATTTTCGACAAAGGTGCGCAACTCATTCACAGTGATGAAGTATTTCACCTTGTCCGAGAGCTTTCCGGCGGTATATCCAGCGTAGTCCGCGAAAGCTTTTGCCGTGTCACGGTTCTCCCATCCGCCCTTGTCCTGAAGGGCCTGAGGAAGATCCCAGTGATAGAGGGTACAGAAGGGTTGAATGCCGGCTTCGAGCAATGCGTCGACCATATGATAATAAAAATCCAGGCCCTGCGGATTGGGCTTGCCCGCCCCACTCGGAAAGACTCGCGGCCAAGAGACCGAGAACCGGAAAGTTTTGAGTCCTAGATCCTTCATGCGCCCGATATCTTCCTTGTAAAGATGGAAGAAATCATCAGCGATATCGCCGTTATCGCCGTTCCTGATCTTACCCGGAGTATGACAAAACGTGTCCCATATGGAAAGGCCTCTGCCAGCCTCATGTACAGCACCTTCCACCTGATAGGCGGATGTCGCCGCGCCCCACAGGAAACCATTTGGAAACGATCGTGCTGTATCAGCGGTGCGCTGTGAAGATAAGGATGGGCCTTGGGCTGCGAATCCAACCCGAGACAAAGTAAGGGCCGCGGCGGATCCCGCCAATACGCGAGCAAAAGTGCGGCGCGAAAACTTGTTCAGCATAACACTCCTGGCCGGCATGGGATTCAATCATTGTGACAATCGGGAGAAGAAACAGACGATTTGCCGGCCCGGACGTACGGTGTTCACCGAACCGGCAAATCGTCGTTGTTTCAGTTTGGAACTGCCTGCTAGAACCGCAGCTTCAAGGCAAACTGCAATACCCGCGGAGCGTAGCTCGGGTCGGCGTCGGTGACCTGACCGAACTGGGAGTTACCCAACCGTGTCCCCGGCCCACTGTTGATGTTGTTGTATATGTAGAAGCTCGGTGTGTTGGTGATGTTAAACGCTTCGGCCCGGAACTGCAGCGTCATCGCATTGACGAGCGGGAAGTCCTTGAACAGTGAGAAATCGATGTGGCGGAAGTGAGGGCCATAGAGCGAGTTGCGGCCGGTGTTGCCGACCGTACCCATCGGCTGAGGCACAAAGGCGCATGGGTTGAACCAGTAACTTGCCACGGAAGGCTGGCCGATAGACCTGAGCGAGGTTGGCCCTTTGCAGCCTGGATTCCCCGCAAAATCTCCGGGCTTGAAAGGATCGCCGACCTGGTTGGGACGATCGGGACCTCCATTGAATTGCGGAGTAGCCCAGTTGTTGTAGGCGGTTGGAACACCATCGACAAGAACGCTGTAGTTACTGCTGTTGGTGATAGAGAAGTTCTTACCGCTTTGCCATACAACAATAGAGTTGACCTGCCAACCTCCAAGCGCGAGCTTCTCTGTTCTGTTGCTGAAGTGTTTGAAGGGCAATTCGTAGTCAATCGAAAGAGCGAAGCGGTTGCGGATGTCGTTTTCCGCATTGCCATACTCATACTTGCGGATGTTCGTCGGATCGGCGTCGGCCCAACCCTGCATCCCTTCCTCGGAGAAGCCGACGATATCGCTCAGCGCGTGCGCCCAGGTGTAGTTCGCGTCGAAGGCCAGGCCCTTGGCGAAGCGGCGTTGGAAGGAGGTCTGCAGACCGTTGTAGTTTGAAATGCCCTCGCTAGCCAGCCAGTCGACGGTACCGACATTCGGCAGCAGCGTATTGAGTGGACGCGGGGTGCTATATCCGGTTGCAAGAACCTGAGACGGCGTTGGATCGTTGATGTCGCTGATGGGCTCAGGCAGATGCTGGCCTATGTTACCGACATAGCCAACGGTGAGGACGTTGGGGCCAAACTGCTGCTCGACCTGCAGATCGAACTGCTGGATCATGGACGGCTTGAACTTGGGATCTTCCGCGAAGAACGAAAGAGCCGGGCTGTTGATGGTCTGCGCGGAGGGCGTGGGAAGCCCGGCATCGAAGACGGACTGGAAGCCTGTACCGCTGCAGGCCGCCTTCACAGATGTAGACGGGGCGCCGGCGGCAATCTGAATATCGTACGCAGCCTGCGATTCGCAATTGGGTGAGTAGACAGAGGTGAACGGAGCATTCTTCAGGTCGGCATTGGCGGTGTAGTTGCCGGGAAAGTAGCTGATTCCGTAACCGCCGCGGATGACTGTGGTGTGCCGGATGGAGTAGGAGAAGCCGAACCGCGGTGCAAAGTCGCTATGGACGGTCTGAATTCCAGCCGTCGCAGAAACGCCGTTGACCCCCGCAACTTTCAGAGCCGAATCTGCAGCGTCTTCTGTCGTGGCAGCATAGGCTTGTGTATAGTCGAAGTTCGAGATGTGGTTATGAGCTTCGGTGAAGGGCGTGTAAATGTCATAGCGGAAGCCATACACCACGGTCAGCTTCGGATTGACCTTCCAGTTATCCTGGGCAAAGAAGCCCGGTTCCCAGGTTCGATAGTCCGGCGTGTTCAGATCGACGCTGTAACTGGAACCCGTGAAGGCTCCCGCCAGCATGGATGCCAGAACCTGATCCGCGTTGGAGTCCGTCGTGAGGCCGAACCCGGAATAGTGCCCAAATGGAAACGCGCTCTGCAAGTTCCGCGCCTGACGGCGGATCAGGCTCGCGCCCAGTTTCAGGTTGTGGTTGCCGATCGTGTAACTGACGGTGCCGGAGTACTGGAAGGCGCTGTCGATATCCTGCAACGGAACATAGGCTCCATCGCCGAGAGAAGCAAAGCCGTTCATGTCAACAGGCGTAAGGGCCGAGGTCAAATTGGGATCTCCATTTGCGGGAAAACCAATCGTAACGTCGGCATTCGAGTTGAAATTGAGAGGGGTAGAGAAGTTGTTGACGCGTGTAAAGGCAGCGCGCAGATCGACCAGCAGATTCTGCGTGAAGATGTGCGAATAACCAAAGGCATACTGCTGCGCGTCGTCTTTTGCCGCGCCTGTATAAGCCCAATAATTTCCGCCACCCGCGATCGACTTCAAATCCGCCGGCGCGTTCGGATTCGCGCCTGCTGGCAGGTAAGGCGGAGTGTTGGTGTTGACCCTGTTGTAGTTGAAACGACCGAAGAAATGGTTATTCTGGTTGAATGTGTGGTCGACGCGAACGTCGAAGGTGTGGCTGAACTGCGTCTTGTTGGGGCTGATGATATAGGAGTTGGCGCCGATGTTGGGCGCCGGAAACAGTTGCAGGTAAGCAAGAGCAACAGGGTCGGGGGTCGTGTATGCCGCGGTGCCGTTGCCGAGCGCAAGCAGATCACGCGGCGTCAGGCCGTTCAAGCTGTTGATGGCGTTGTACTCAGTCAGCGAGGGAACCTGGCTTGTGTAAGTGGTCCCGCTCACCTCGCGCAGGCCTTCATAGTCGCCGAAGAAGAAGGTCTTATTTTGGATCATTGGACCGGAGATGCTGCCGCCGAACTGGTTCTGGCGCAACTCGGGCTCTTTGCCGGTTGTCTGGAACCAATTCCTGCCGTCGAACTTGTCGTTGCGGAAGAACTCGTACGCCGTCCCGTGGAATTTGTTGGTGCCCGACTTGGTAACCAGGTTGATGACGCCACCGGCTGTGCGCCCCGCCTCAGGAGCATAGCCGGTGGTCTCAACCGTGATCTCCTGAATGGCATCGATCGAGGGCTTGACGCCGATGGTGCCGATGATGCGCTCATTGTCGTCGATACCGTCAACCACGAAGTTGTTCAGGGTATCGTCCTGTCCGTTGACGGAAAATCCGTTGGTCGAGCGGCGGTCGTCCGGACGTCCGCCGCTGGTCAGGCCGTTGCCCGGTCCTTCATTGGCTCCTGGAACGAGCTGAACCAGTTGAACGAAGTTGCGCCCGTTCAGCGGAAAGTCCTGAACCGCCTTCGACGTGACCGTTGAACTGACCGTTATGTTGTCGGCCTGGAGCAATGGAGTCGTGGACTCCACAACCACGGTTTCAGTGGCGCCGCCGGCTTCCAGACGGATATCGGCGCGTGCGCGATCACCGGCTTCTACTGCCAGATCTGGGGTCGTTGAGGTCTTGAAGCCCGCCATTTTCGCCGTCACCGAGTAGTGACCTGGGAGAAGCAAGCTGAAGAGAAAATTTCCGCTATCGTTGGTGTGAGCTCTACGCTGATCGTGAGTCTCGATGTTCACCAGGGTGACAGTCGCGTTGGGGATCAGCGCTCCTGTGACGTCCGTGACGGTTCCGAGAATGTCGGCTGTGGACAACTGGGCTAGCGCTCCTCTCGAACAGAAGATCGAAAGCGCCAACAGGAAGATCAGCCGCCCGGCTAGCCGGTAAAAGTTCTCGCCCTGGCCTAAGCATCGAGTTCTCTGCCGCATTTTCTTGTTCATGCTTCCTCCGACCTGAAAGTCGTTGGGTCTCTGGATGATAAATGGGCCTCCCCATTCAGTTCCGCAACACCCACGGGACGACTTCAAATTCGGAACGGATCATAGGCACCTCATTTCCCGGCTGTATAGGGTTCATCTGGTATATCACCGGGAGGTAAAGAGCCTTTTGGGGCATTCGCTCCATTTTTACGAAATTGATTAGGATGGCGATGGATCAAAGCAGATAACCGTTCCCAGCGCCCTGCTGTCCAAATAGCCGGGCAAGATGCCGTTCGGTGTTCTTCCACGCCAAACCGCACAAAACACCGCGAATTCATGCGCTCCAAGCCGATGGCACCCGCTGGAACCACCAATGCTGTCCAAATTCGCAGATCCGCAAAAACGCATTTTAGACAAGAGTGACCTCGACCTTTAGGGCGGCGCCAATTTCCCGATTGGATCTCCCATAACAGAGTGAAAATTCAGTTCTGTTGCAGTTCGGTTTAAGCCATCATGCGAGCCGACGGCGGGACTTTGCCGCATACGGAAGCAGCGCGGCTGATTGCATCCTGCATCCTGCCGTTGGTACGAAATCGCGGGGGAAATTCATCTCAGCCGCCGAAGCATGAACCGATGGTACGAGGTATGTCATCGGCAACTGAAAGGTGGCTTTTCCTCAGATTTGGTGACACGTGTCCGTTCGGGCAAGGTCAGCTTGCCAAGGGCTTACATCCCGCCCTTGCCGAGCATAATGCCGATGCCGTAGGTGACGACGCCTTCCAGTGCTCCGACGAGGGTCATCTCGAGGCCGGAGGACCACCAACTGCGAACGGTGATGAGCGACTTGGCTGCGCCGACGGCGAAGTGAGCGGCCAGCGAAACCACGGCAGCGGCGATGACGGCCTCGATTCCGTTCAGGAAGAAGAATGGAATCACAGGAATGGCGGCGCCGACGGCGGTCGAGAGCGCGCCGGAACCGGCTGAGACGAGGGGGTTGGAGAGCGCCTCCTCGCTGGAGCCGAGCCGTTCGGCGGCCAGGGCGCGGAGCAGTTGCTCGGGGTCGCTGGCGATATGTTCCACCATGTGCTGAGCGTCATCCTCGGGCAGGCCCTTCACCTGGTAGTAGAGCGAGAGCAATTCGCGGGCCTCGGGGCCATTCATCTGGATGGCTTCGCGCTCGCGGGCCACTTCAGCCATGTAGATTTCACGCTCGCTCTTGGCGGCCAGATAGGCGCCGGAGCCCATGGAAAGAGCGGAGGCGATCAGGCCGGTGAGCCCGGCCAGCAGCACGTAGTGGCTGGTCTGCGCCGGATCGCCCAGGGTGGCGCCAGAGACGCCGCTGACGATGCCGAAGATGGCTCCCAAGCCGTCGTTGACGCCGTAGATGGCGTCGCCGATCCAACTGCCGGGCAGCTTGCGGCCCTGATCGCGCCTGGCCAGCAGCTCTTCCAAAACCCCCTTGGGGTCGATTTTGGGCGCGCCGGGCTGGGCGGTGTAGTGGCCGCGCAGCAGCGCGCCCAGCTCGCGGTAGTGCTCCTTCTCGTCTTCGATGACCTGATGCAGGATGGCGACGGAACCCTCGTCGCCCAGTTCTTTCAATTGGGTTCCGTACCGGGCGATGTCGCGGCTCTCGTCGATTTCGACGCGGCGCAGAGCCATCCGCACGCCGCCGGCGCGATTGGCCAGCGAATCGGCCTCGCCGCCAGGACTGCCATGATAGACAGGCTCGGGTCCGCCCAGCTCCGCGATACGGCCCTGCCACAGCGCGGCGTGCTCCTGCTCGGCGTCGGCCATCTGGCGCAGCACCTGGGCGCGCACCGGATCAGTGTCCCGGTCGGCCAGGGTCTGGTAGGTGTGGTACCCATCCATCTCGGCATCCCAGTTGCCCTTCAGAGCCGCAAGCACTTTTTCCAGTCTGGCGCCGCTCAATGCTTCCTTGGCCACGTCGGTCTCCTCACTTTCTTCTGAGGATAAGGCATTTACCCTGCCCTGGGCAGCCGGCGGAGCGGACAAGGCGGGCTTTCGACACGCCTTCGTCCTTCCGATTTTCCGCTCCCTCTGCATTGCTTGGCGCGGTCTGCGGGGCTCCAAACCTCCGCGGGCGGCACGGGCGCAGGCTAACCTGTTGTTTCTGAAGGCCCTTCGGGACGACCTGAAGGGTTTTTGCATTTACAGCCAGCGGCTTTAGACATTTTTTCCAGATTTCAGTAAAACAGCCCGATTCCGCACATCCCCTTTCCGTCCTAAACTCGTCTGATATGGCCACCATCCCCAATTTGGCTTTCGACGCCGGTTTGCCGGCGAATGTGGACGCCGAGAAGACCATCCTCGGAGCCATTCTGCTGGACAATTCCGCCCACTCCGAGGCCGCCGAGAAGCTCGATTCCGAAGACTTTTCCCTCGACTCGCACCGCCGCATCTTCCTGCGCATCACGGAGCTGATGAACGCCTCGCGGGCCGTGGACATCGTGACCCTGTCCAACGAACTGGCGCGCATGAAGGAGATCGAGGCGGTCGGCGGAGTCGCCTACCTGGCCTCGCTCACCGAGGGCTTGCCGCGCCGTCCGGTCATCGAAGAGTACATCCGCATCGTCAAGGACAAGAGCCTGCTGCGCAAGCTCATGCTCATCTGCTCGACCGCGATTGCGCGCGCCGCCGACCAGGGCGAGGCCGCTCTCGATGTGCTGGGCGCCGCCGAAGCGCAACTGATGGAGGTGAGCGAAAAGGGCCTCACGGGCGGTTTCCAGTCGCTGGACCAGATCGTCCAGCACTCCTTTGGCACCATCGACAACCTCTACAAGCAGAGCCGCGAGGTCACCGGCCTGGCCACCGACTTCACCGAATTCGACCGCATGACCAGCGGCCTGCAAAAGGGCGAACTGATCATCATCGCCGCCCGTCCCTCGATGGGCAAAACGGCGCTGGCCATCAACATGGCCCAGAACGCGGCCGTCAACCACACCGCGACCGTGGCCGTTTTCAGCCTGGAAATGAGCAAGGAGTCGCTGCTCAGAAGAATGCTGGCCTCGCAGGCCTGGGTGGACCAGCGCAAGCTGCAAACCGGCTTTCTGGGCCGCGAGGATCACGACAAGCTCACCAATGCGCTCGGGCAACTGGTCGAGTCGCGCCTCTTCATCGACGACACGGCCGGCATCTCGATGGCCGAAATGCGCGCCAAGGCCCGGCGGCTGAAGCAGAACGCCGGCGGACTGGACCTGATTGTCGTGGATTACCTGCAACTGATGACGGCCACCCTGCCCTCCAACGGCAAGAAGGGCTACGAAAACCGCACCCAGGAGGTCTCGGCCATCTCGCGCGGCCTGAAGGCTCTGGCCAAGGAGCTGAACGTGCCGGTCGTGGCTCTCTCGCAACTCTCCCGCGCCAGCGAGCGCCGTGGCGACGACAAGCGTCCGATGCTCAGCGATCTGCGCGAGTCGGGCTCCATCGAGCAGGACGCCGACGTGGTCGCCTTCATCCACCGCGAGTCCTATTACAACCGCGACGAGGAGATGAGCGAAGCCGACCGCGCCAAGTCCGAGATCATCCTCGCCAAGCAGCGCAACGGCCCCACCGGCACGGTCCACCTCAACTTCATCTCCCGCTTCACCCGCTTCGACAACCCCGATTCGGAACGCGAGGCTTGACTTGACAAATGAAGACAGACTCGTAGAGTTCCCACGGGCGATGAGCGTTGGCATAAGCCAGGGTCGATTTCTTCGGCGCTGTGCGGATGCCCAGATGCTTCAGCGGCGATTCGCATCCGGCCAGCCCCAGGCAGACTTCGCGCAGGGAGTTCAAATGCGCCACC
>Ga0182030_10000474_pt1 | contig 75502 bp, 75 predicted proteins | sample 812S3MmetaG_FD_121299 | JGI IMG/M metagenome (GOLD analysis project Ga0182030, IMG submission 121299) | Permafrost microbial communities from Stordalen Mire, Sweden - 812S3M metaG (Illumina Assembly) | ecosystem: Environmental > Terrestrial > Soil > Wetlands > Permafrost | place: Sweden...
GATTAGCCGGTCGCGGTCCCGTTGGGTCATGAGAAGTGTTCCTGATTCCACTTCCCCAGCCTGACCCCGTCAATAGGACATTTCTACTTTGCGCAGTTAGGACATTATCATTTTGCGCCCACATTCCAGCACCCTCCCATGCCGCCGCTTTCCGTTTGCGATATCATTTTTGCTTGACCCGAAAAATCATCATCCCGTTCAGCCTGGCACTCTTCTTTGCCCAGGCCCAGACTCCCAAGTTTGCCCTGACCATCGACAGCATCATGCGCGGTCCGGAACTGGTTGGCTATGAACCCGCGGCTGTGCGCTGGTCGCACGATAGCGCGCACGTCTACTTCCAGTGGAAGCAGTTTACCGACAAAGACGCCGCGCCCATGGATAGTTACACCGCCAATCGAGACGGGTCCGGCCTGCGCAAGCTCACCGACGAAGAGGTCCGGGATCTGCCTCCCGCCGGCGGCGATCCCAGCCGTGACAAGCGCCTCACCGTTTATTCCTCCACCGGCGATCTTTTCCTGCTCGACAACACCACCGGCAAAGTCCAGCAGCTCACCAAGACCAATGACGCCGAAACCAATCCTCACTTTCTGCCCGACGGCAAGCGCATCGTCTACATGCGCGGCGGCAATCTGTATGTGATGTCGCTCGATTCCGGAATGCTGGTGGAAATGACCGACATTCGCGCTGCTGCAGCCGCTGCAACGGATGCCGCTGCGGCGGGCGCAGCCAGAGGTGGTGGTGGCGGAGGCCGTGGTCAGGGCGGGGGTCAAGCCGTCGGCCAGGGCGGGGGACGCGGACAGGCCGTCGGCGGCCGCGGAGCCGCTACCGGCGCTGCTGCCGGAGGTGCCGCCGCTTCCACCAGTGCCAGCCAGGACTATCTCAAGAACGAGCAGAAGGAACTGCTCGACACCGTCAAGGAACGCGTGGCCACCCGCGAAGAAGCCGACGCGCGGCGCAAGAAGGACACTCTGCCCACTCGCAAGCCCTTCACGCCCACCGGCCGCGAGACCGTCGGCCAGCTCCAGCTTTCACCCGACGAGAAGAGCGTCTTTGCGATGGTCTCTGAGCCGGGCTCTCCCCGCAGCACCATCGTTCCCAATTACATCACCGAAAGCGGCTATACCGAGGACATCAACGGCCGCTCCAACGTGGGTGATAGCCAGAACACCGCCCGCATCGCCATCATCGACGTGGCTACCGGCGACGTCAAGTACGTCGATCACGGACAGCGCCGCCCAGTGCCCGCAGCTGCAGCTACTGCCGCCGCCGCGACGCCCGTCCGGGAAGGCGCTCCGCCTGCACGTACCCCTGCCCCGCAGGATCGCGATGTCCAGCTCAGCATGCCAGTCTGGTCGGAAGATGGCACTAAAGCGGTGATTCAGGCCCGCGCCGCCGATTTCAAGGACCGCTGGCTTCTCGCGCTCGACCCCGCCACCGGCAGGACCCGCGTGCTGGCTCACGATCACGACGACGCCTGGCTGGGTGGTCCCGCCGCCAACAGCTTCGGTTGGATGAAGAACGACCGCGAAGTTTATTTTCAGTCTGAGCGCACCGGCTATTCGCATCTCTATGCCGTCGGTTTCGATGGCGGCGAGCCGCGCGCCCTCACTTCCGGCGATTGGGAAGTCCTCAACGTTCGCCAGTCGCGCGACAAATCGCTCTTCTACGTCACCGCCAGTAAAGACGGCCCGTTCGATCAATTCCTGTACTCCATGAGCGGCGATGGCGGTCCCCTCACGCGCATTACCAACGAGCCAGGCAAGCACGCCACCACCCTCTCGCCCGACGAGCATTGGATCGCCGACATCTATTCCTACACCAACAAACCACCCGAGCTTTATATTCGCGAGAACGATTCCAAGGCCGTCGCCAAGCGGGTCACCACTTCGCCTTCGCCTGAATTCGCGCAGTATCCCTGGCTCGACGTTCCCATCGTGATGGTCCCCGCGCGCGATGGCGTCAAGGTTCCGGGCCGCCTGTTCCAGGCCGCCAGTTTCAAGAAGGGTGGTCCCGGCGTAATCTTCGTGCACGGCGCCGGCTACTTGCAGAATGTCGACCACAAGTGGTCGTCCAGTTACTATCACGAATACATGTTCGATCACATTCTGATGGAGCGCGGCTTCACCGTCATCGACGTGGATTATCGCGGCTCCGCCGGCTATGGCCGCGATTGGCGTACCGCCGTCTATGAGCACATGGGTGGCAAAGACCTGGACGATATCGTCGATGCCGCCAAATATCTGGCCGCGCAAAAAGGTGTCGATCCGAAAAAGATCGGCCTGTGGGGCGGCAGCTATGGTGGTTTCATCACCCTCATGGCCATGTTCACCCAGCCCGACGTCTTCGCGGTCGGCGCGGCCCTGCGGCCGGTTTCCGATTGGGCACTGTACAATCATGGCTACACCGCGGAGATTCTGAACCTCCCGCAAAGCGACCCGGAGGCTTACCGCCGCTCCTCGCCCATCTTCTTCGCGCAGGGTCTCAAAGGCCAGCTCTTGATCTGCCATGGCATGGTCGATACCAATGTCGAGTTCGAAGATACCGTTCGCCTGGTGCAGAAACTCATCGAACTGCGCAAGGAAAACTGGAATCTGGCCGTCTATCCCGTGGAAGACCACGGTTTCCGGCAGGCCTCCAGTTGGGCCGACGAATACAAGCGCATTCTGGCCCTGTTCGAGAAAATGAAGTAGCCGTTCACGCGAAAACTGATCAGCCGCCATGTGGGACCGGCCTCCTGGCCGGTCTTTGGGCAGCACCGAATCCTCTTCTCACTCCTGAAGCTGCCACCGCCACCATTCCAATTCCAGACTGGAGCGGCGATTTCTTTGTCGTCCAAGGCCCGCAGGGCGCCAGATCCTAGCCCAGTGCGTGAGCACTGGGGAACCCAGGAGAAAGAACAGAGCCCCGGAACGGGGCGGAAGCCTATGCTCTTTCGCCCTCTGGGCTCTTGTCTGCATCATGTCTCCCTGTGCCGTAAAGGCCTTGCTGCAGAATATACTCCAGAACGCGTTTGGGAAGGTCCGCGGGTCGCTCTCCTGCCGCTAGAGCTTCACGGATTCTCGACGATGAAATCGGCAACACCACCGTGTCCAGCCGCTCCATTCTCGCTTCCCCTGGAACCTCATACGCCCACCCCGGCCGGCTCACCACCAGAAACCGCACCGCGCGCGCCACGTCCAGCCAGCGCCGCCAGCTCCGGATCTCCCGAAACGCGTCCGCTCCAATCAGGAAATACAACTCGGCCGCCGGCGCCAGCCGCGCCACCCGTTCAATCGTATCCGCCGAATAACTCCGCGCCGTTCCCTCTTCCACGCGCGATACTTCGAATTTCGCCCCTCCGCCACAAGCCAGTTCCGCCATCCGCACACGGTCGTCATATGACGCAGTCGTAACGCCAATCTTGTGAGGGGGATGATAGGACGGGACGAACAGAACGCGGTCCAGGCTGAAATGCCGCGCCGCCTTCCGCGCAATCGCCATGTGCCCTTTGTGGATCGGATCGAACGTCCCGCCGAAGATCGCCAGTTTCAAAATCCATTTTCCTTCTTCGCGGCGCCTCGCCGGGCTCCGCTGGGTAGCCAATGCTGGCTGGTGGGGCGTGCTTTAGCTTGCCCCAACAAATGCAAACTCCACGCCCCACGTTCGCAAACCGTCGCCATTCCAGGAAGAAGACTCTTAGCTTCGCTCGATCTTTACCGAATTCACGCGCACTTCCTGGGCCGGCCGGTCCTGCGCACCGCGCTTTACTTTAGAGATCTTCTCCACCACCTCGTAGCCCTCGGTAACTTCACCGAATACGCTGTGCTTGTTGTCCAACCACGGAGTCGCCGCTACCGTGATGAAAAACTGGCTTCCGTTTGTCCCCGGTCCGGCGTTGGCCATTGAGAGGATGCCCGGCTTGGTGTGTCTCAGGTCTTTGTGAAACTCGTCCCCGAACTTATATCCCGGTCCGCCGCGCCCCGTGCCCTCCGGGTCGCCTCCCTGAATCATGAAGTCCGGAATCACCCGGTGAAAGATGGTGCCGTCATAAAACGGCTTGCCCGTCTTGGTACCCTCCGCCAGACTGACGAAGTTCTCCACAGTGAGCGGAGTCTGATCCGCGAACAGCTTGATTTTGAATGCGCCCTCGGTCGTGTCGAATACGGCGTAAATGTCGTTTGCCATCTCTGCGATTGTAGCAAGTCACGCGCGTGCCACCCGTACTCATCCAGCGGATTCGTCCTGGTGTTTGAGTCGCGCAGGTATACGATTTTACGGCCCGGGCGCTGTAAAGCCGCCAGTCTCCGGCGGAGGCTATGCTAAAATCACTTGCAGAGAGCCGACACTACGGCCGATGCTCTTACCAGGTAATCCGGTGAGGGCGCTACCACGATTGTTGACATGACTCTTTCTTCGGAGGCTTCGCTGTGCGTCCGCATACCCCCGTCCCGTTGACTCTGGAGGAGCACCGGGAAATGGGTCGCGAGTTGCAAGCCGCTCATGCGCGACTTAAGGAACTGTATAAGGTCGTCGTCGACATTTACGGCCCCAACAACCACGCATCCTTCACGTTTCTCAGAATCGTTGAGAATCTGGATCGTCTGTGCCAGGATCTTCAGGCCCAGGCAGCAATCGATTTGCCCGGCTTCTCAGTCGACGGCCTCTATCGATAGCGTTAAAGGTGGCATTGGGCGGTTCCGCCCGCGCGTCTTGACCGAGGTCTTTACCTGACGCCCTATCCGCGACCGTAACGGAGCGCTACCCCCTACCTGAAGCACTAACGATCTGTCGTCATCGGGAAATCCCAATCCGAGCCGCCACCGTCAGGGAGCGTTCGCGACACCCTGAAGCACGAATTCACCCGGTCAAAGCTCTGGTCAAAGCTCTGGTCAAAGCTCTGGATGAAGCCCTGATTCATGCCTCAAAGCACTCTACGTGGTTCGTGTGCCCCGCCGCTTCAGCAGCCACACCCCGGCTGCTGCGCACAGGCCCAGCGAAATCCACTGCGAGGTATCGAGCGGCGTGCCCCACAGGTTGCCCTGCTCGTGGAAACGGAAAAACTCCACCACGAAACGTACGGCCCCGTAGAGCAGCAGATACAGCATGATGATTTCGCCGCGCCGGTGCGCCCTGCCAATCCGCCAGTAGAGCAGACCAAAAATGATGAACTCCGAAATGGCTTCGTAGAGTTGAGTGGGATGGAGCGGCACATTCAGCGGTACTCCCACCGTTTCCGCGGCCAGCGGGTTGCGGAACGTCACGGCCCACGGGAGGTGGCTCTCCACACCCCAGCAACATCCCGCCGAAAAACAACCCAGCCGCCCGATGCCGTGCCCCAGTGCGATTCCCGGCGCGCAAACATCCGCCGTCCGCCATGCTGGCAGTCCGCTCTTGCGCATGTACCAGATCGCCACCAGTAAAGCGGCAATCAGCCCGCCGTAAAAAACTCCCGCGGCCCGCAGCGTATCCAGCGTGAAGATTTCAGCCGGGTCCTGCCGGTACCTTGGATCCACCACGAACATCATCAGCTTCGCTCCAGCGATCGCCGCCAGCGCGCAGTAGATTACCAGGTTCGTCAGAGTCTCGGCGTTCAGCCCTTCGCGCTTGCCAAGCCGCGCCGCAACCCACAGTCCGCTCAAAAATGCCAGTGCCACCAGCACGCCGTACGTGTGCAGGAATGAGAGATGGAAAATTTCAGGATACATGCGCTGTCCGCCGTTTGGGCCGGATGAGATCCACCACCAGCAGCCCGCTTCCAATCACCACCGCCGAATCCGCCACGTTGAACGCGGGCCATTGATATTGCCCGGCGTAGAACAGCAGGAAATCTGTCACGCGGCCCCACAGAATGCGGTCCACCAGGTTGCCGGCCGCTCCGCCCAGCACCAACGCGAAACCCCACCGCGATGCCGTGTCCAGCCGCTCCGGTCTCCACAACAGGGCGCTCACGGCCGTCACCGCCACCAGCGCTCCCAGAATCAGCAGTGTCGTGCGCCATTGCGAAGTGGAGTTGTTGAACAAGCCGAATGCCACCCCGCGGTTTTCCGAGTGAATGATGTCGAAAAAACCCGGAATGATCCGCCGCGCATCCACAAACGTGACGTGCCGCTCGATCCACCATTTGGTGAGGCGGTCGAGAGCGACGATTCCGGCAGCCGTGCCGTAGACCTTGATGCGGAGATCGGTCATGAATGGGATTCACCAGCTATGTTAGCAGGCGTGCCCATTCATCCGGCGCGAGATAGGCCGGCTCTGGGCGCTTTTGTGGAAGCAATTGGTGTAACCGTAGGAGCGTAACGGGAAAAGAGAAGGGGCATGCTCGAAGCAAGCCTGCCCCAATAAATTGTCCCAAACCGGAGAGGTCTGGTTGAAACCGGAGAGGTCTCGTTGCAAGTGGAACCGCGGCTCGAGCAGCTTCCTGCGCTCGGCTATTTCTTCTTGCTGTCTGCTACGTGCCCGCGTCCATCCCGCACTTCGTTCCCTTTGAAGTGCGCGGCATCGACGCGCTTTGCCGGCTCGGCCTTTTCGCCCGCCTGCGGCAGTTGACCTTTATATCCGTGCTCCGGGTGGAGACGGTTGTTGACGTGACCCTGGAATGTGTTTGCGCCGTGAAACCACGGGCCGGCGCCAATGAAGACATCCCCGCTGAACCATTCCGGTCCGTAGTAGCCGGCCGGGGCGCAGCTATAAGGAACCACGTCATAGTAACCGTACGGACATTCCGGAGCCACTCCGATGTCGACGGTCACTTGGGCCTGGGCCTTGGGGGCGAGCGTGGCGACGCCCATTCCAGCTACGCCAGCTAATACTAAAATTGTAAATGCGCGCATCAATTCACCTCGCCCTCGTTAAGGCACTCCAAACGCCAAGCCGCCAGGGAACGCGCCCATCCGTGTCGAAGCCTGCACTTGGCCGCCTTAGAACCGTCGCCAGTAGTGATCGTTTGTACAGAGTCTGGCCTGCGCCCTGACCATACCCGGTCACATGACCGTATGTCGTTACTATTCGCCGATTGCCGCGGCCGTTGAGCATTATCCGGTCTTCAATATGCGGATTGCGCCAATCTTCCATTCCCCACCTTCACGCAGCATCACGAAGAGAATGCGGATGGATTGGATTCGCCCCGCCGCTTGTCCCGTCCCTTCCACCAGCGCAACTTCGGGATTCAGGAACTGGATCGGCCCGCTCTCCACACGGGGTATCGCCAATGCCATTCCCCAAGCCGCTGGCCAGATGGTAGCTTCTCCCCAAGGCTCATGGGAGATCTCGACCGTCGGGCCGGACTTTGACCCAAGAGGCGGCTCGCCAGCCGCTGGCGCGCGTATCGGGAACGCGTTGCCCAGGCGTAGCAGTTCAGCGGCAGCGTTCGTCCCCTTGGCAAACACGTCCGCACGCTGTGCGGGGTCGTTCAATGCCGTCACCGTTCGCACAATCGCTGTGCGGTCCGCGGCTTCATCGGCCCAGGCGCCTGCAGCTAGCAGGAACGGAAGCACAAGAACAGTTCTGCTATTTCTCATGCCTCCGTAATGCCTTCACCCGCCGAATCCTTTCACTCTAGTATCGTGACCGCTCGATTTACTGCCATCTGGACCGCAACCAAAGGCGCAAATCCCCTGGCAGAGACGCGTCCGTAAGGTGGCGTGGGCGGTTCCGCCCGCGCGTCACAGTCCTTGGATTCGCCGCCTTTCGTCGCACCGGCACTCATGCCGCGCCTGGCCGTTTTCACGTTGGCCCTGGGACTCCCGATCGCATCCGCTTTGCCAGGATGGCGTCCAATGAGAATTTTCCCGGTCCGAAGATCAGTACGATCAGCACCGCGAAAAGGAACGTGTAAGGCGCCGCCGCATAGAACTTATCCGGGTCGGAGAAAATCGAGAACAGCGCGTCGCGGTCGCCGGTGAAGAACGCCACCAGCATGTTCCCGGTCAGCAGCAGGGCGATCAGTCGCGATGCCAGGCCCAGCCCCAGCAGGATTCCGCCGCCCAGTTCCAGCGCGCTGATCAGCGGCGCCATCACCGCCGGCGCTGGAATGCCCAGGTCGCCGAAGTATCCGGTCACCTTGTCCAGATGCGTGATGTGTCCAATTCCCGTCTGAACAAACTGCCAGCCCCAGTAGAGCCGCACCGTCAGCAGAAATGGCGATTCCAGACTGGAGCCCACGCGGATCACCAGCCGGTACAAGCGTTCGATGCCGGCCTTCATGAACTCTCTCCTGGGAGGCAAAACCACCCGTTGCGCGACCAGCAAGCGAACCATTCTTCTATCTGGCCGCGAATCTCGTCAAGCGGCTGCTGGCTGTTTTCAAATACCGCGTCGATTGCTTCTCCCACCGGCTTGCCGCGGGCCAGCGCCTGCAACAAGCCGAACTCCGCAGCCTCCAGCCGCCGGTAGAAAACCACGTCGTCCACGCGGTGTACCGCAACGTACACCGGTTCCGGCTTCAGGCTATGGCGGCGCACCGCTCTTCGCTCTTTGTGGCGCATCACGGTGTTGCTCGCCCCGCCGTGGCCTTCCGGAAGGTCGTTTACCTGCAGCCGCAGGTCGTCCACCGGATATTGCAGATTGAGCAGCGTGACATAAGGCTGCACGCGGAATGTCATGCCGGTGTTCAGTTCCAACAGGTCTTCCGGACCCAGCACGGGCTCCGCCTCGCCGTCAAATGCCACGATGTGCGCCCACTCCAGCCGCACCATGTCGAGCGCCAGCACCGCATTCTTCCCGGCATGTTCCGGATGCGCTTCCAGCCACCCGCCCAGCCGTTCTCCCAGGTTCCGCATGCTGAAAGATTCCGACGGGCACTCGGCCAGATAAGCCCTCGACAGTTTGCCGAAAGCCCGCGGGCCGATGATCGCGCGCAAGCCGGGGAAATCTTCATACAGCGAATCGATCAGCCGGTACCAGTAACTGCGTGCGTAAATCTCCAGCCGTTCGCGGGAATTCAGCTGGCTGTTCGGCTTTACAATCGCGTTCGCCTCGGCGGCATTTGCCGTCAGCCGGTCCGCGCGCCCCAGCGGAGCCATAATCGCGCCCGCCATCCGCCGCTGCAATTCGAGCAGCGTCACGGCTTATTCCCCGACCGCGCCGGCAGGTACTGGGCGGCCTTTAACGCTTCGGCGTGCACTTCCTCGAAGCTCGGAATGTGGTCGTCCCACTCCAGTAGCGTGGCCGTCGGCCCAATCCGTTCGATGGCGTGCTCGTATAGCCTCCACACCGGGTCGATCACGGGGTGGTCGTGCGTATCCAGAATGTACTTCTCAAACTTCGAGTGCCCCGCAATGTGGATCTGTGCCACGCGCTCCGCCGGCACCGCGTTCAGATAGTCGTAGGGATTGAAATCGTGGTTCCGCGAGGAGACGTAAATGTTGTTCACGTCCAGCAGGATGCCGCAATCGGCGCGTTCCACCACTTCGTTGAGGAACTCCCATTCCGTCATCTCTGAGACGTGAAACTCCGCATAGCTGCTCACGTTTTCCACCGCGATCGGCACTTCCAGAAATTCCCGCGCTTCGCGAATCTTGCGTGCCGTCGCTTCCGCCGCTTCAAACGTGTAAGGCATGGGCAAAAGGTCATGCGTGTAGCGCCCGTCCACGCTCCCCCAGCACAGGTGGTCGGTCAGCCACGGAGTCTTCGTGCGCCGCACCAGGTTCTTCAGCCGCGTCAGGTGTTCGCGGTTCAACGGCTCGGCCGATCCGAAATACATCGAGACTCCGTGTTGCACCACTTTGTACTGCTCCAGAATCTTGTCGAGCACCGCCAGCGGCCGTCCGCCGTCGGTCATGAAGTTCTCGGAAATAATCTCGAACCACCCCACCACCGGCTTTTGTTCGAAGATGTGCCGGTAATGTGGAATCCGCAAGCCAATGCCGATTCCATACTCGCTGTGTCCGTTAAATGCGTTGGCAGGCATGTCTTAAAAAGAAAAAGAGGGGCGTGAGTCTAAACTCCGCCCCTGAAACTGATGCCTAATGGAGAATCCGTCAATCGTTGACTTACTTGGAACCGTCGGTGGCGCAGCCACCCTTACCCTTGCAGGAATTCTTGCCCTTGCAGCCCTGGTCGCTGGTCTTGCATCCGCCCTTGCCGGCGCACGAATTCTTGCCCGCGCAGGAGTGCTTTTCCACGGTGGATTTCTTGGAAGCCTTGCCAGTGGATTTCTGGGGGCTGTCCGTCGGACCCATCCCTCCTGCCGGAGCCGCAACAACCCGCATCATGGTGCCGCCCAGCAGACCGGCAAAAGCTGCCCCTGCCAACACAGAACTCTTCGAAACTTTCATGGTGTTTCCTCTCCTTGTTCTTAAATGACTTCCAAACCTCCCGGCTGAGTGCGCTAGCCGGTTTTGGAAAATATACTGGTAACGCTACTGGAGATACGTGGCAAAGTCAATATCGGATGGACCCGCTTGACAATTGTTTGCCGGAAATTCGTTAAGTATTCTTAATTAATGCGCGCCGGCAGCCGAATCCTATGTTGCAGTTCCATGACTCAACGCGACGTGAGTGGTTGGAAACCAACGGGTTAGGCAGTTATGCCTCCTCCACGTTGTCCGGTATGGGCACTCGCCGCTACCATGGCCTCCTGGTGGCGAACGCGCGCGTATTGTTAACCAAGATCGAAGAGACCCTCGTCGTCGCCGGCCGGCGCTATGAACTGTCCACTAACCGCTATCCAGGCGCCGTCCACCCGCAAGGCTACACCTGCCTGAAGGAATTCCGCCGCTCTCCCTTCCCCACTTTCTTCTTCGAATGCGACGGCGCCCGCCTGGAAAAAACCGTCTTCCTGGTTCATGGCGAAGACACCGTCGTCGTCCGATACACCGCCGGCCAGGATTGCGAACTGGAATTGCGGCCGCTCGTCGCCTTCCGCGATTACCATTCGCTCACCCACGAAAACACAGCCCTGAGCGCCGCCGTCGACATCGCTCCCGGCCTGGTAACCGTAGCGCCGTATCCGGGCTTGCCGGCTCTTTACCTGGCGCACGCCGGCGGGCGCGTGGATCCTCGCGGCTGCTGGTACCGCAACTTCGAATACGATCGCGAGCGCGAACGCGGTCTCGATTTCCAGGAAGATCTCTTTCAGCCCTATACCCTGACGCTGAATCTGGCCAAGGACCAGACCGCCGCCATACTGGCATCCACCGCGCCACGGAACGCCGAGTCGGCGGAAGCTCTGCGCCAATCGGAAATTGCCCGCCGCAATGCACTGGGCCCGGACAGCCTGCATCGCGCCGGCGACCAGTTTCTGGTTCAGCGGGCCGGGCGTAGCACCATCATTGCGGGCTACCACTGGTTCACCGATTGGGGCCGCGACACCATGATTTCGCTGCCCGGCCTGACCCTGTCCCCCGGCAAGCTGGAAACCGCGCGCGCCATCCTGCTCTCTTTCGCTTCCGTGACCGACCGCGGCATGCTGCCCAACCGCTTTCCCGATTCCGGCGGCGCGCCCGAGTACAACACCGCGGACGCGACGCTCTGGTATTTCGAGGCCGTCCGCGCCTACACCGCCCGGTCGGGCGATTTCGATCTGGTGCGCGATCGCCTGTACGCCGTCCTGGCCGATATCGTCTCCTGGCACGAACGCGGCACCCGCTTCGGAATCCGTATGGATGCCGACGGTCTCCTCCATGCCGGCGAGCCCGGAACCCAACTAACCTGGATGGACGCCAAAGTCGGCGATTGGGTCGTTACGCCGCGCGTCGGCAAGCCCGTCGAGATCCAGGCTCTCTGGTACAACGCTCTCCGCACGATGGAGCATTTCGCCGGACGCCTGGGCCACCCCACTGCCCGCGCCCGCTACGCCAGCCTGGCCGGTCGCGCCGCTGCCGCCTTCGCCCGGTTCTGGAATGGCCCGTCCGCCTGCCTTTACGACGTGTTATCTCCCGCTCAGGCCGATTCCTCCATCCGGCCCAATCAGATCTTCGCCGTCAGCCTGTTCCACAGCATGCTGCCGCCGGACCGCGCCGCCGCCGTCGTCGAGGCTGTCTTGCAGCACCTGCTGACGCCTTTCGGCTTGCGCACCCTCGCGCCGTCCCACCCCCAATATCGCGGCCGCTACCAAGGCGGCCCGCTCAGTCGTGACGGCGCCTACCATCAGGGCACCGTGTGGCCGTGGCTGCTGGGCCCTTTCATCGAAGCCTGGCTCAAAGTCCATGCCGGGTCTGCCGAAGCGCGGGAACAGGCCGCCCGGTGGTTGGCGCCGCTCCTCCAATATCTCGATGCGGAGGGGGAGGGCCAGCTTCCCGAAGTCTTCGACGGTGACCCTCCCCATCGCGCCGGCGGCGCCATCGCCCAGGCCTGGAGCGTCGCTGAGCTGCTCCGCGTTCGCCAGATGTTAACTTACAAACAATGAAAGTCTATTTCGGATTCACCGTGGCCGGAGACCGCTCGGCCGTACCCATGGCCCGCCGCATTGTGGAGTTGCTGGAAGAAATGGGGCACGAAGTCCTCACCCGCCACCTGGTGCGCGACGATGCCGCCCAGCTCGACCGCGGCATCACCCCGCAGGCCGTCTTTGAGCGCGATATGAACTGGCTCAGCCAATGCGACATTTTCATCGGTGAAGTCTCCGGCTCCTCCTTCGGAATCGGTTTTGAGGCCGGGTTCCTCCTCGGCGGCAGCGCCCGCAAGGCCCTGTTATTCTACCGGCGCGAGGTCGAAGGCCGCGTTTCTCTGCTCATCACCGGCAATACCCACCCCAATTGCACGCTGGTTCCCTACACCGATTTCGCCCAAATTGAAGCCCAGCTCCGGCATACCCTGACAACTCTCCAGTAACCGCATCGACACTCCACCAAAACCAACTAACTCATTAGCATTAGGTGGCGTGGGCGGTTCCGCCCGCGCGCCCCGGATTTCCCGAATTCGTCGCAGCCCGCGGGCACATGCCCAACTCCGGCTACATTGGCGTAACAAGTTGCTCCCGGGAATCGTCCAACTCTTTAGGCATGGGAACGCGGGTTAGAAGGCGAATCGATTCTCATTTGTATTGATTTGGATTTGCCCGTGCCTGAATGGGTCCTTTCAGCCTTCGGTTCACGGCGCGCAGCAGGCCTCAGAGGGGAACTGGGAAATGACGAGAAGGTCGGCTTTGCAGTGCTTGCCGGGATTGTGGGCGGCTTCACGGGCCCGCTCCCAGGATGTGCCCGCTCAGGCTGCGCCCGTGCGCATCGAAATGGCCGGCGGCGTCATCGACGTCGCTTTCAACTCTGACCAGTTCGATTTGCCGCGCCAGAAAATATTAGATTGGGTCACCCTCTGCGCGCGGGCCGTGTCCACCTATTTCGGTCACTATCCGGTCCCCCACGCCCAGCTCGAAATCCAGATCGCCCAAGGCCGCCGCGGCGTTTCAAACGGCGTCACTTATGGCGACGGAGGAGCCCGCACCCGCATTCGCGTTGGCCAGCACGCCACTGAGGACGACCTCAACCGCGATTGGATCCTCACCCACGAGTTCGTCCACTATGGCTTTCCCAACATGGAGCGGGACCAGCACTGGATTGAAGAGGGCAGCGCCACTTATGTCGAACCCATCGCCCGCGCCTCCATAAATGCTCTGCCCGTGGCGCGCGTCTGGGGCGATATGCTCCGCGACATGCCTCAGGGTTTGCCCGCCGCCGGCGATCAGGGCTTGGACCGCACCCACACCCACGGCCGTACTTATTGGGGCGGCGCCCTGTTCTGCCTCCTGGCCGACGTCCGCATCCGCGAGAAAACCCAGTGCCGGAAAGGCCTGATTGATGCGCTGCGGGCCATCAACCGTGCCGGCGGTAATGTCGCCAACGACTGGACCATCCAAAAAGCATTTGAAATGGGAGACAAAGCGACGGGTACGAAAGTCTTGATGACGCTCTACGGGGAGATGGGCTCGAAACCCATGGAAGTAGACTTGCCTGATCTCTGGCGGCAGTTGGGCGTGGAGCGGAAAGACGGCCAGGTCATCCTCCACTCCGATGCGCCGCTGGCCCGGGTGAGGTCGGCCATTTCTTCCTGACCCCCACCCGAACCGGTGCGGCGAAGCTCAAAGCCCCTGGCAGAGCCGCGACTCCGTGGTGGCGTGGGCGGTTCCGCCCGCGCGGGCCTTGACCGGAGGGTTCGCGGCTGCCTGAAGCACTAAGTCACGCGTTCAGAGCCTAGTAGCGTCCACCGGCAATCGGACGCAGCGGCGTTGCAAAACTTCGCGTCGGAGCATCCGCCCGTTCCGACGGCCGTTCCAACACCAGCGACCGCAGGCCCGGCATCGAACTCGCGCCCATGCGTTGACCCTTTTCGCCCACCGGCAGTTGGCCGGTCGTCAGGTTCTTCAGCCCGAACAGCGCCAGCTCAAAGCGGTCCTTGACCCCAACCTTCTGAAAGAGCCGCGATAAGTAAACCTTTACAGTGCCTTCAGAAATCAGCAGCGTGGAAGCGATCTCTTTGTTCTTAAGACCCTGCGATAACAGGCTCACCAGTTGACCTTCGCGCTGTGTGAGAGCGACGCGGCGGGCACACAGGAAACTGTCGGTAAGGGCCTTTTCGAACCACAGTTCGCCGGCCTGTACCTTCTGCAAACACTTCACTTGAAGGTCCGTGGGCAGCGTCTTGCGCAGAATCCCTCGCACTCCCAGACCCATCGCCTGGAAAGCCAGCTCCGTCGAGATTGAGTTCACCCACAGCACAATCTTGCAACTCATCATCGCGTGCTTCATTTCGTTCAGCACGGCAAAGGTGATCTCAGGGGTTAGGTCCATCAGAACCAGTTCGGGGGATCCCTGAGCCATCTGTTCAACCAGCGATGCAACGCTGCCGCAGGTCGGCAGCAAATCGAAGCCTTCCACCTGTCGGAGGACGGATTCAAGTCCTTTGGCCAAGATCGGTTCGTCGCTATAAAGAAGAATTCGCGTCATAATTCTCCACCTTTTCCATTCCAGCCGTGCCGCTGAAATGCGGCCGGGAATGTCCATTAATCATTCCCTGATTTCTTTTGGCTGCTTCTCAAGTATTCTCCGATTAATTACTTCGGTTGTCAATAACAATTTGCACATTTTTATGCTAATTATTCGGTATTTAAATTGCAATTATTTGATTAAATAGAGAGTATCCCTGGATGGTTATGTTCAATTAATATGCTTATTTTCAGTAGTTTATCTCTGATTTAATGAGGTGGATTGATGCCCCGGTTTCTCGAAGATAATATATGGTAATTATCGGCTAATAACCTATCGGTGCTCGCCTGGATAGTTCCCTTTGCCCCTCAAATGGGTACTCCAGGAGCTCCCGGGAGGGCCTTAGAAGCCGCGTACAGCAGTGGCAATCTTTTTTGATAACTTTCGGGATTAGTGGGCTGTAGCCCAATTCCTATATTGATACTTGGTCCCTTAGGGCGCTAAATTCGCCATGGCGTCCAAAGAAATGAAGAACATCAACAGGCGCGAGAGCCCGCGAATCGAAATCCAGCTACGATGCCACGTTACGTCACCGGCCCTGTGGGTGCGTTGCACCATGACTACCGAGAATATGAGTCGCAGCGGACTGTTGATCTGCTGGAGTAGCGAAGGCCCCACCGTGACGGTCCCCGGTTTAGGCCAGATCATCACCGTTGAAATTGAATTGCCCGCCAATCATGGCTTCGGACAGAAATGCATTCACTGCCAGGGATCTGTAATCCGGGTGATTGGAACGCCGGAAAGTCCCAAGGTGGCGCTGCGTGTGAATTACATCGATTTCCGTTCCTTCCACGATCAGATTCGAGCCGTGGAAGCGTTGACGCCGGTTTCGAATTCTTGGATGGCGTGAGTCCGCGATGGAAAACAGAAGCTCCCAATTCGCGATCAAGTGGCTGCCGTCAATGACGGACTTCGCCTTCCTCATGCCCATCGTATTTCTTTTCGGGCGCATGGAAGGCGTCAAGACCCTGCTCAGCGATTGCGATACGGGATGGCACATTCGCACCGGCGAATGGATTGTTTCCAACCATCTGGTTCCCACTCACGATTTGTTTTCCTTCTCCAAACCGGGCGGCGTCTGGTTCGCCTGGGAGTGGCTCTCCGACGTCATCTTCGCCGGGTTGAGCGGCGTGTGGGGATTGCGCGGCGTCGTCATGCTGAGCGTCCTGCTCTTGAGCTTCACCTTCACCGCGCTCTTTCTCCTGGCCCGCCGCAAGGCGAATCCCATCACCGCGATTGCCGTCACCATCGTCGCGGCGGCGGCATCCTCCGTGCACTGGCTGGCCCGCCCCCATTTGTTTACCCTGCTCTTCGTCATTCTTTTTTACACCGCGCTCGATCGCGTACGCGAAGGCCGCGCGAAATGGGGCCCCGTGCCTTATCTGGCCGTCCTGCCCCTCGCCACCATTCTGTGGACCAACCTGCACGGCGGATTCTTCGTGGGCATCGCGCTGGTCGGCGCATTCGGTCTGGGCGAGCTCTTGCAGATGGTCCTTACCGCCAATCCGGAAACTCGCGGACCCGCATGGCGGCGCGCCCTCCGTTATTTCGCCTGCGCGGCGGCCTGCCTGGCGGCTAGCCTCGTCAACCCGTATACCTGGCGCCTCCACGTGCACTTGCTCGAATACCTGCGCGATCCATACGCCTCCCAGCACATCATTGAATTCTTCTCGCTCAGTTTTCACCATCCGGTGGCCATCTTCTTCGAAAGCATGCTGCTGCTTTCCGCCATCTCGGTGTTCTGGTATGCGCGCCAGGGCAAGTACACGGAATCCATTCTGCTGCTCGTGTTCGGTCACCTCGGCCTGCTGGCCGCCCGCAATATTCCCATCTTGATGCTGGTCGCCGCCCCGCCCGTCGCCGGTCTCGTCCAGACCTGGCTCAACTGGCTCCCCGAATCCGATCTGGCCGGTTGGGTGCGGCAGGCCGCCGCGAAGTACAACCGGATTGCCGCTGAAACCGCTGAAACCGACGGCATTCCGCGCTGGCACATTGTCAGCCTTCTGGGCGTCGCCATGGTGGCTGCGCTCCTCTTTGCGCCTGCGCCGCCCAAACGCTTCCGCGCCGAATACGATCCCCAATCTTATCCGGCCGGCGCCATTGCCGCCTTGCGTCAGATGTCCGATCCCCGGATCTTTACCAACGACGTCTGGGGCGGCTACCTCATCTGGCGCCTCTATCCCAACGACAAGGTTTTCGTGGATGGCCGAAGCGACTATTACGGCGCCGCCTTCGAAGAAAAATATACCGACGTCATGAACGTGAAGTACGACTGGGAACACATCCTCAACGGCTTCGACGTCGACACCATTTTGTTGCCCACTGACGCTCCCCTAGCCGGAGCCCTGAAGGAATCGAGCCACTGGCGCGTCGTCTATGACGACGGCGTAGCCTTGATTTTCCGGTCCAGTCAAAAGACCGCGGGCACATCAAGTTCCGTCGCCTATCTCGGCAGCGGAGCAGGCCGTGATCGAAAGGTCACGAAAACACAGGCACGTGATCAAGCGATCACAGACAAAAAAACAAAAACTTAGGAGCGAACACAATGACGTTTTTGCGCACTTTCTGGAAGGACGAACAGGGGCAGGATCTCATCGAGTACACCCTGCTGATGGCGTTCGTTGCGCTGGCTTCGGCGGCTCTTTTCTTGGGCGCCGGCGGCAGCATCAAAGGCATCTGGTCCACCACCAACAACCAGTTGGCGCAGGCCAACTCACAGGCCAGCTAATTCACCCCGGGTGGAGCAGACCGGCCTTTCTATCTGCCGGCCTGCTTCCTCCTGGATGTTTCAGGCGCGTTGGAGCGATATGTCTCCAGCCCAGTTTGAGAAAAACCGGCCGCGCTGATTAACCCGTATCAGGGGTTGACCGCGGTGATTGTAGAGCGGAACGAGGAATGGCATGAATAAGAGATTCGTAGGTGTTCTAGTATTTGCTTTCTTGGTTGCCACGGCGGGAGGACTCATTACGTACAAGTCCCTCATGAGCCGCAACAAGGAGGTCAAGGCGGCGACCCCGTCCGTGAAGGTCGTGCTCGCGGCGAAAGATCTGGAACTGGGCACTGTCCTCAAAGAAGGCGATTTGACCCTCGGGGACTGGCCGGGTGAACTCCCGGTCGGCGCCAGCACCAAGGTCTCCGACCTCTACGGCCGCGGCGTTACGACCGCCATCTATGCCAAGGAACCCGTGATCGATTCGCGGCTCGCTCCCAAGGGCGCTGGCGGCGGTCTCGCTGCCATGATTCCCAAAGGCATGCGCGCCTTCACCATCCCCGTGAATGAAGTTGTCGGCGTCGCCGGCTTTGTCACCGCCGGACAGCACGTCGACCTTCTCATCTCCGGAACCAGCCCCGGCGGGAACGCCAGCCAGGGCGTCCTCAGCCGGACGCTCCTCCAGAACCTCGAGATTCTCTCCGCTGGACAGGATTTTAAGAAAGACCCCGAAGGCAAGCCCGTCGCCGTGCAGGTCGTCAATGTGTTGGTCACGCCGGACCAGGCGGAGATTCTCAGCCTCGCCACCAACCAGACCACCATTCGCATGGTGCTCCGCAATCCCCTGGATCACGACGTCGCCAAGACGCCCGGAACCAGTCTGGCCTATCTCTGGGGTAATGCCGGCAAGGCAGCCTATAAGCCTACGAATCCCGAGGATTCATCGCATTTCGAAGGCGAACCAGCCCAGAAGCCGCACCGCGCCGTCGTCACTCTTCCCAAGCCCGTCGCCGTGGCTGCGCCAGCGCCGGTGGTGAAAAAAGAAGCCCCATTCAATATGGAAATCATTTCGGGAACCGCGAAAACAGAAGTCAAGTTCGACAAGACCGGGGAGGGTAAATAGGTGTTTACAACGGGTCAAGTAGTTCGAATCGCGCTCGCCGCGGCTAGCGCATGCGTGTTGGCGGGGCCCGTACGCGCCGACGATCCCATCACGCCGGCCCAGGCGGCCGCCGCGCAGGAAGGCGTCTCCAGGGTCGCCGCCCCTGGCGTCATCGGGAAGCTGACTGTCACCGTCGGCAAGTCGCTCACTATCGATAGTCCGCTCGCCATCAAGCGGCTCTCCACCGCCAACGGCAACCTCGTGGAAGCCGTCGCCATCGGCCCCAAAGAAGTGCTCATCAACGGCAAAGTGCCCGGCGAAACATCGCTCATCATCTGGCAGGAAAACGATGCCCGCCTCATTTACGATCTCACCGTCCGCATGAGCCCGCTCCGGTTGAACGCCGTCCGCGAGCAGATTGCCCGCGATTTTCCGGACGCCGATATCAACGTCACCTACGATAACGACACCGCTTTCGTCCGCGGCACCGTGCATGACGTTACAGCCTCCGACCGCGTCATGGCGATTGTCGCCACCCTTGGTCCCAAGCCCGTCAACCTGCTCCGCGTGGACGTCCCGCCCGTCGAATCGCAGGTCCTGCTGAAGGTCCGCTTCGCCGATGTGGACCGCAGCGCCAGCATGAATCTCAGCGCCAATTTCCTCACCGGCGCCTTCAACCAGCAAACCGCTATCGGCACCGGCGCTACCCTCGGAACCAATTCGGCCATTGCCAGCGCCGTCAGTTCCGCTGTCAATATCTTCGCCATGCGGTCCGACATCAACCTCCAGGCTGCCATCACCGCCCTCGAAAGCAAGAACCTTCTGGAGATCCTGGCGGAACCGAACCTCGTGGCCATCAACAATAAACCGGCCAGCTTCACCGCCGGCGGTTCGTTCCCGTATCCCACCATTCAGCCCGGCTCTTCAGGCGGTGGAACTTCCGTCACCATCACCTTCAAGGAATACGGCATCAAGCTGAACTACATGGCCACCGTCACCCCGCGCGGCACCATCCGCATGCACGTTGCGCCGGAAGTCAGCTCGCTCGATTACACCAACGCCGTTACCCTCCAGGGCTTCACCATCCCCGGCCTATCCGTCCGGCGCGCGGAAACCGATATCGAACTGGAGAGCGGCCAGAGTTTTGTGATCGCCGGACTGCTGGACAAACAGACCACCGATTCGTTCTCGAAAATACCGGGGCTCGGTAGCATCCCAATCCTTGGAAAACTTTTCCAGAGCAAGACCGTTTCCAAGAACAATTCCGAGTTGATGGTGATCATCACACCGGAACTGGTGCGGCCCATTCCTGCCGGCCAGCCGTTGACCGAGTTGAAGATCGTGAAACCGTTCATGGAGGACAATACGCCTGCCTTCATGGGACAACCCGGAATGGATAAGACTGGGCCCGTGCCGGTCCATCCGCCCACACCCACGGTCCCCATCGAAACCATCCAGGCTCCGCCCGCGGCCGGACAGGCTGCTCCTGTGCCTACCCAGGCTCCGCCGGCCACGCTGCCCGCTGCCGGTGGTGGAACCGGTGGTGGAACCGGTGGTGGAACCGATGCTCCTGCTGCCGCGCCAACTGCTCCCCCTGCGGCTCCGCCGCCGGGCGGTGGTGGCGGCGGGGGAAATCAATAGTGATTCGTAGGCCTGGAGACCCATCATGTACCCGTTGACCATAGGAATGGCGATCGAAAACCGCGAGTTGTGGGAACAGGCGCAGGCTTGCCTGACCGCGCTACCATTCCGGATCATCGTCGAACATCAGGATCTCGGCGACGTCGGCAATTTCATTGACCGCTTGGAACGGATGCGGCCGGACGTCGTCCTGATCGATATCAGCGGCTGGAAAGAGCCCCTCGAAGGCCTCGTAGCGTCCATTCGCGGCGCCATCGGGGACCCCATGATCATCGCTCTCAACACGGCGGCCGATTCCGATTCCATCCTGTCGTCGATGCGCGCAGGCATCAATGAATACCTCTTTCCGCCGCTGCAGGAAACCCTGCGGAAGGCTCTCGAAAAGAGATCCGCCGAGCGCAGCCGGCGCAATATTACCGGCGCCAAGGCCGGCGGCAAGAGCTTTGCATTCTTCTCGGCGAAAGGCGGATGCGGCGCCACCACCCTGGTCACCCACGTTGCCGCGGAGTTGGGCAGGCTCAATCAGAAAGTGCTGCTGGCCGACCTCGACCTCGATTCCGGAATGGTCGGCTTTATCACCAAGACCAAATCCGTGTACTCCATTCTGGACGCTGTCAACAATCTCCATCGCCTCGATATTCACTATTGGAAAGCCCTCGTATCCAACGGCATTCCCGGCGTCGAGATTGTGCCGGCTCCGCTGGCCATGGCGTCCAAGGTCCAAATCAAGGACGAGCAGATCAGGAACATCCTGGCCTTCGCCCGGCCGCACTACGACTGGACTCTGGTGGATCTCGGACGCAGTTTGAGCCGCATGGCCATGGCCGCCCTCGAAGAGATTGATGAGGCCTGCCTAGTCACCACGCTCGAAGTTCCCGCCCTCCACCAGTCCAAACAGATCGTGCAAACGCTCCTCGACAGCGGCTACGGCAAGAATCGCATCAAGCTGATTCTCAACCGCTCCCCCAAGCGCCTCGACATTACGCCCGGAGAGTTGGAGAAGATGTTGGGCCTGCCGATTTTTTGCATGATACCCAACGACTATACCGAACTCTACGAAACCTATGCGGAGGGCCGCATGCTCAACCGCAATTCCGATTTGGGGAAACAAATTGCCCGGTTGGCCGGCAAACTGGCCAGCATGGAAGAGGAAAAGAACGGCAAGAAGAAGTTCGCGCTGTTTGGCTAAAAGTGCTCGGCTAAAGGATATATACCATGGCGAACCTGCTGGATACGGTACCAAGACCTGGCGAAAATCGCGAGACCGGATGGGTCAACCGCCTCTTTAATAAAGAGGGCTACACCCCCGAATACCAGGAGTTGAAGTTCACCCTGCATCGCAAGTTGCTCGACCGCATCAATCTGGAAGCGCTGTCCTCCATGGCTGGGGAACGCGTCCGTGCGGAGATTCGTGCTGCTGTCGCGAAGTTGGTGGAGGAGGAAAAGACGCCCCTCAGCCTGGTCGAAAAGGACCGGGTCATTGAAGAAATTCTGGACGAAGTCTTCGGCCTCGGACCGCTCGAGCCCCTGCTGCAGGATCCAACCATCAGCGATATTCTGGTCACCACTCCCCACCTCGTATACGTCGAGCGCGCCGGCAAACTGTATCGCACCCCCGTCGAGTTCAAAGACGACGCCCACCTGCTGCGCATCATCGAGAAAGTCGTTTCCCGCGTAGGCCGCCGCGTCGATGAATCGTCGCCTCTGGTCGACGCCCGCTTGCCCGATGGCTCCCGCGTCAACGCCGCCATCCCTCCCGTCGCCGTCGACGGACCGCTGCTCTCCATCCGCCGTTTCGGCCGCCATGCCCTCAAAGGCGAGGATCTGGTTGCCAAGTTGGCCATGACCGAAGGCATGCTCGATCTGCTCAAAGCCTGCGTTAAGGCCCGCCTGAACCTGCTCATCTGCGGCGGTACCGGCTCTGGCAAGACCACCCTCTTGAACGCCCTCTCTTCCTACATTCCGGAAGACGAACGCATCGTAACCATCGAAGACGCCGCCGAATTGCGCCTCCAGCAGGTGCATGTGGCGCGCATGGAAACCCGGCCGCCCAACGTCGAAGGCGTCGGCGCCATCCACATCCGGCAACTGGTCATCAATGCCCTCCGTATGCGCCCCGACCGCATCATCGTTGGCGAGGTCCGCGGCGAAGAGGCCCTCGATATGTTGCAGGCCATGAATACCGGTCACGATGGTTCGCTCACCACCATCCACGCCAACACCCCGCGCGACGGTCTGGGCCGCCTTGAAGTCATGGTCGGCATGGCCAATGCCAATATGGGAATCCGCTCCGTGCGCCAGCAGATCGCATCCGCGGTCGACGTGTTCGTGCAAACCTCGCGCTTCAGCGATGGTACCCGCCGCGTCACTCACATCACCGAAGTAGTCGGCATGGAGCAGGAAATGATCACCCTGCAGGACATTTTCCTCTTCGAAAAGACCGGCATTTCCGAAACCGGGAAGGTTCGCGGGCGCTTCCGTGCCACCGGCATCCGCCCGAAGTTCTACGAACGTCTGAAGTCGTGCGGCATCACTCTGCCTACCCAGATGTTCCAAACGGTTGTGGAGATCAATTAAATGCCCGTTGCTGTAATCGTATCCTTCGCGGTGGTCTTCGTGCTCGTGCTTTTAGCAGTGAGCGTGGGACTCAAATTCTTCGACGCCCGGCGTAAGAACCAGGTCGCCGAAATGTTGCAGACTGCTTCCGGCGAGTCCGTGACCGTAGTCACCAACCTCCTGAAGGACATCGACCTGGAGAAACCCACCGGATTCAAACGGATCCTGGCCTCTTTCCAGTTTTCCAAGCACGCGCAATCGCAGATCCAGCAAGCCGGCTTGAGTTGGTCCTCCGGCAGGCTCATCGCCGCCATGGGTCTCGCCATGATTCCCGGTCTGGGCCTGGGCGCCTGGTGCAAACTGATTCTCAATGGCCCCACTTCCGCCGTCGTCCTGGCCATCGTCACCGGCTCCATCCCTTATTTGATTGTTCGCCATAAACGCAAAGTCCGCCTCGACACCCTGGAGGAGCAATTTCCAGATTCGCTCGATTTCCTCGCGCGTTCGATGCGCGCCGGTCACGCGTTCTCCATCAGCCTCGAAATGCTGGGCGAAGAGATGGCCGATCCTCTGGGCCAGGAATTCCGGGCGCTCTTCAACGAACAGAACCTCGGCGCCCCGCTCGATACCGCGCTCCGCAATTTTACTGAGAGAGTGCCTTTGCTCGACGTTCGTTTCTTCACTTCCTCCGTCCTGTTGCAGAAGCAGACCGGCGGTAACTTGAGCGAAATCCTCTCGCGCCTGGCTTACGTCATCCGCGAACGTTTCCGCCTCAAAGGACAGGTGAAAGCCGCCAGCGCCCATGGCCGTCTCACCGCTACCATTCTCACGTTATTGCCCGTGGCAACCATGCTCGGCTTGCTGGTGGTTGCGCCCGGTTATCTGCAAGGCATGGCCGCCGACGACGATGGCAAATGGATGATCGGCGGAGCCATCTTCGCCCAGATCCTGGGAAATTATTTCATTAAGAGAATTATCAATATCAAGGTGTGATTATGCTGAGTCCCATTTTATTCGGGTTGATCTGTTTCCTGCTGCTGCTCATCCTGCTCACGTGGGTGGCCTACCGGATCTTCTATAAGCCGGGCAAGTTCCTCAAGCAGTTGGGCAGGCCGGTCATCACCGAATCCAGGCGCGTCGTGGAACTGTCCGGCGAACCCAACGGCAGCAGCGTCGTCACGTTCCTCCAACAACTCGGCACCAAGATCCCGTCCTCCGACGCCGACGTCGCCACTATGCGCGCCACCCTGGTCCGCGCCGGGTTCCGCGGTGAAAATGCCGTAATGGTCTTCTTCGGCATTCGCATCTTGACCACCCTGGCCATGCTGGTGCTCTGCATTGTCATGGAACCGTACCTGCCGCCCAACCCCATGATGAAGATGATGTTGATGATTTCCGGTTGCGCCGCCGGATGGGTCATGCCGCGGTTCTTCCTGGAGAAGCGCGTGGCCCACCGCCAGGAAATCCTCCGCCTTTCCCTGCCTGATGCCTTGGATCTGCTGGTGGTTTCCGTGGAAGCCGGTTTGGGACTCGACCAGGCCATCCAGCACGTCGGCCGCGAACTTCAGGTCAGCCATCCCCAACTCAGCGAAGAAATGTTGCTGGTGATGCTCGAAATGCGCGCCGGCAAACGCCGCTCTGATGCGCTGCGTAACTTTGCTGAGCGCACCGGCGAATCGGAAATCCGCAAGCTCGTCGCCATCCTGATTCAGAACGACCGCTTCGGCACCAGCATGGGTGAATCTCTGCGCACTCACTCCGACTTTCTGCGCATCGCGCGCCGCCAGGAAGCCGAAGAGCGCGCCGGCAAGGTCGGCGTCAAACTCGTCTTCCCGATTTTCTTTTTTATTTTGCCGTCCATGCTGATTGTGGCGGCCGGCCCCGGCATCCTGCAGATTTTCAAATATCTGTTCCCGATGATGAAGAAGATTGGTAACTAAGAACTCGCACAAGGAGAAACAAAATGTCTGAAACGGTCATGCAAGCAGCCATCTGGATCGGCGCCGGCGGCGCCCTGTTCATCTTCCTGAAGCGCCGCAGATCCCGCACTCGCCCGCGCTAGTATTCTGGCCGCTGGATTGGTTGCCATCGGGGACCTCTGGCGCCCGCGCGAATCGCGTATCCGAGCCGCGACCGTCAGGGAGCGTTCGCCACTGCCTGAAGCGCCAAATCACGTGCCCGCACTTAGGTCCTGGAAGGGAAACTACCGTAGAAGGAAAGGAGATTCAAAATGGAACTTGCCGTTCAAGGAGCCATCTGGTTGGGCGCCGGTGTCACGCTCGTCGTGTTGTTGTCGCGGCGGCGCCGGCGCAATATGGTCCGCTAAACGCCCTGTGCGGCCCGCCGAAAGGAGACCGGTTTCCCCGGCTCTCGAAGCAAGTCATGTCGATTGAGGAACTGGTCCAAAAGCAGAACCGGGATGGTGGCTGGCCCTATGTCCGCGGCGCCTCGTGGACCGAGCCGACTATGTACGCCGTGCTGGCCCTGCTGGCGGCCGGCGAAATCGATAGTGCCCGGCGTGGCATCGCCTGGGTCGCCCGCCATCAGCGTGCCGATGGAGGCTGGCCGGCGCAGCCCGGTATCGACCAGAGCACCTGGGTTACCGCCCTCGTGGCTCTTTTGCCGCCTGAAGCACTCGCACCGAAACCGCTCCAGCATGCCATCGATTGGCTGGTGGGCATGACTGGCGAGGAATCCACAATGCTCTACCGCATCCGCGAACGTCTGCTGGGCCATTCCCGCCCGGCCGACCAGGAATTCGCCGGGTGGCCCTGGGTGCCCGGCACCGCGGCCTGGGTTGGGCCGACTTCCCTGGCCATCCTCGCGTTGGAAAAGGACTATGCCCGGAGCCGCCGCGATGATGTGCGGCGCCGCATTGAAGAAGGCCGCGGCTTTCTGATGCGCCGCATGTGCCATGACGGCGGCTGGAACCATGGTTCCGTGCGTGCGCTGGGTTACGAGTCCAAGCCCTACCCCGAAACCACCGGCCAGGCCCTCGCTGCGCTCCGCGGCGTCCGCACTTCCGAAGTCGCCAAGGCCCTCACCGTCGCGCGCGTTTTCTTGACCGAATGCCGGTCTGCGGAAGCCCTTAACTGGCTGCGGTTGGGACTGCTGGCTCACGGCGAACAGCCCGGCGCTGCCTGCCTGCCGCCGGGTATCGCGGGCCGCACCCTGCCGGACCAGTCGCTCGAGATGTTGGTCGGCTCGGTTCAAAAAGGTAGTAATTTGTTTTGGGGCTGAGGATGCCGAATACCTTTACAAGGCGTGAATTGTTGGCGGCGGCGGCGGGCGCCGCTGCCCTCTCCGCTTGCAGCGTTGAAAAGCCGTTGCGCCCGGAGCGCGTCTCCGTCGTTCGCGCGCCCGCTTACGATCAGAGCCTCTACGAGACCGTCCGCCGCCTCATCGACCAGCACCAGGTCGATGTTCGCGGCTTGAACGTCGTCCTCAAACCCAATCTCGTGGAGTTTGAGCCCGGCAGTTTCATCAACACCAATCCCATCCTGGTTCACGCGGCCATGGAAGCCTTCCGCGCGCGCGGCGCTGCCAGCGTCCGAATCGCCGAAGGACCCGGCCACCGCCGCAATACCATGGACCTCGCCGACGCCGCCGGTTACTTCAAGACCGTGCCGCATTTTGAGGACCATTTCACTGATCTCAATCTGGACGACGTCACCCGCGTCAATCCGCGGCGCCAGTTTTCGCGCATGAAGACGATCTACCTGCCCAACACCGCCTTGGGCGCCGACCTGCTCGTATCCATGCCGAAAATGAAAACCCATCACTGGGTGGGCGCGACCCTCTCCATGAAGAATTTGTTCGGTGTCGTGCACGGCGGCGTTTACGGTTGGCCGAAAAATGTCCTCCATTGGGCCGGCATCGAAGAGAGTATCGCGGATCTGCATACCGCATTCGCCCGCCAGTTCGCCATCGTCGATGGCATCGTCGGCATGCAGGGCAACGGACCCATCCAGGGCGTTCCCAAGAATGTCGGAGTGCTCGTTGCGGGCTCCGACCCGGTCGCCGTCGACGCCACTTGCTGCCGCATTATGCGGATCGACCCCTTGCGCATCGGCTACCTGCGCCTGGCATCCGTTGGCGGCGAAGCACAAATTTCGGAGCGGAACATCATCCAAACCGGCGAAAAGATCTCGTCGGTGGCTACTCCGTTCGAACTCATCCCGGAATGGCAGTCCGTTCGGTTGGACAATAGTTAGATGGACAAACAACCTGCCGGCCACTCCGTGATTCCCGCCGCCAGATCTGAGCGCGGAGGGTTTGCCAAGCTGACCCGCTCGAAATGGATCTATTCCCTGGTTTCCCTTCTCTTGCTCGTTCCCTGCTTTTGGCAGCCGCGAATTCAGGCCGGCGATCTTTCCAGCCACATTTATAATTCGTGGCTTTCCCAACTCATCGAAAGCGGCAAACTGCAAGGCCTGGTGTTGGTGCGGCAAACCACCAACGTTCTGTTCGATCTGATCCTCGGCGGACTCTTCAAGATCTTTGGACCGGAAGCCGCTCAGCGGATTGCCGTATCTCTGGCCGTGCTCACTTTCGTCTGGGGCGCCTTCGCCTTCATCGGCGCTGTGGGCGGCCACCGCCCCTGGCACCTGCTGCCTTCCATCGGCATGCTGGCTTATGGCTGGGTCTACCACATGGGCTTTTTCAATTTTTACCTCAGCCTGGGCCTGTGCTTCTGGGGTTTGTCCATGGTCTGGAACTGGAACTGGCGGCGCGCCGCGCTGGCCGCGCCCGTTTTCTTGGCCGCATACGTAGCGCACGCCCTGCCCCTGGTCTGGGCTGCCGGTCTGGTCGCCTACCTGCTGATTGCCCGCAGCCTGGAGCCGAAACGCCGCGTGTACGTCATCGCCGCTTCGCTTGCCGCCATGGTCCTGCTCCACGTTGTCATTCGCCGCACCATGGTCTCGCAGTGGTCTCCGCAGCAAATCCACTTAACCACCGGCGTGGATCAGGTCTGGGTCTTCGATGCCAAATACTATGTGGTCATGTTGGGCCTGTTGGCCGTTTGGGGGCTGCTGCTGTTGGACGTCATCCACTCGTCGAGCGCCCGCCAGGTAGTTTCGGGAATCCCCTTCCAACTCTGCGTAATCAGCGCCGCCGGTGTTTTCATTCTGCCCTCCACCGTGCTGATTCCCGGCTTCCATCATTCGCTGGCTTTTATCGCGGAGCGCATGTCCCTCGGCGTGGGGGTGTGCGTCTGTGGCCTGCTCGCCGCGGCCCGCCCCAAGCGCCTGGAGAACTTCGCCCTCGCTCTGGTGGCCGTTGCCTTCTTCGGTTTCCTCTTCCACGACGATCGCGCTCTCAATTCCTTTGAGGGCCGGATGCAGGATACCGTCGCCCGGCTGCAACCTGGTCAGCGTGTCATCAACGGAATTCAAGATTCGGATCTGCGCGTCAATGCGCTCGCTCATATGATCGACCGGGTCTGTATCGGTCATTGCTATAGCTATGCCAACTATGAGCCATCCACCGCCCAGTTCCGTGTCCGCGCCGAAGCTCACAATCCGTACGTAGCTTCCTCCTATCGGCAATCGTGGGAAATGCAGGTAGGAGCTTATGTCGTTCAGCCCAATGACCTGCCGCTCTATCAAATTGCGTTGGATGACAGCGGCAGGATGGTGCTCATCCTTTTGAAAGCAGGTGTTCCATGCGGCAGCAGGGAATGGGATCCTTTATCAGAGACATTACCAGCTGGCTAAACACCGGCAGGTCACACGGTTTCCGTTTGTTAGCCGAAATTGTCCCGCTTGCCGGGATGGTGCTGGCGTCCTCCTGGCTCATCAAGCGTTAGTATCGTGACCGCTTGATTTGTTGCCATCGGGAACCCCTGTCGAAAGAGGAAATCCCCTGTCAGAGCCGCGACTGTAAGGGAGCGTTCGCGAGACCTTGAAGCACTAATCCACGCGGTCAAAGCGCTATCGTGACCGCTTGATCTGTTGCCTTCTGGAACCACAACCAAGGTGCAAATCCCCATCCCGAGTGGAGCCTGTCGCCACCCTACGCCGCGCCCATGCGCCCCGCTGATACCAGCATGATCATCAGGTTCCACACAATCAGGGCGCTATACCAATAGGTCGCCCACCGGATCAGATTGTGCTTTCTCGTGTAGACACAGTAGCCGCCCAGCGCCAGGGCGAACACTTTGGAAGCTACGATCCCGAGACTCGGCCCCCAGTGCATCAGCATGCGAACAAATGGACTGGCCTCAGCCGCGCCCAACCGGAAACCAATCAGCGTGGTTAACAGGTCCAGCAATTGCAGATAAATGAAGATGTACTGAATAGCCATTTAGTATTATCCAAAGTACTCAGATCGACGCTTTCTGAAGATAGTGTACCCTTACTTCCTGACAAAAAAGATGCGATTATGTACCGTTTGTACTCCTCCTCCAATGCGGGGTACTCAGCCGCCAAAGCGTGGTTCTAGTACAAAACAGGACATCGATCGGGGAAGTCCCATGCCGTTTACCCACAGTCTGGTAAATTGGTGAAGAGTGACACCGTCGGCTCTAGACGTATACTTGCTGCAGGAATCCACCGGGCGGCGCTATCCGCTCGGTGAAGGCCAGACTTGGGCGATCGGCCGGGGTGACGGCTGCGCCGTGATGCTCGACAGCCGCTCTGTCTCCCGCCTTCATGCGCTCATCCAACGGAAAGACGGCGGCGATTTTTCGGTCGTGGACCTGGGCAGCCGCAACGGCTCCTTCGTCAACGCCCACCGCGTCAGTCTCCCGATGGTGTTGAACCCCAAAGACCGTCTCCTGTTCGGCGATCAGGAGCTCGTGTTCTGTAGTGCCGCTGCCAGCGGCGTCGCGCTCCCCGTGCCTGAACTGAACACGCGCAACATGCCCACCACCGCCATCCACACCCACAGTCTCACCACCATCATAGTGGTCGACATCCGCGATTTCACTCCACTCGCCCGCACCATTTCCGAATCCCTGCTGGCGCAGACCATCGGCACCTGGTTTCTCCGCACCGGCCAGATCACCCAGCGCCTCGGAAGTTGGGCTCAGAAATACATCGGGGATGCCGTAATGGCCGTGTGGGTCCACGATCATCCGGAAAGTCTCGCCGCCGATCTAATGAAGGCTCTGCGCGCCGTCAGTGAAATCAACATCGCCACCGGGGAACTCAGCAAGACGCTGCCACTGCCCGGACCTCTGCGCATCGGCGCCGGCGTGAATACCGGTCCCGCCATCGTCGGCGGTTCCGAATATACCGCGCTCGGCGATACCGTGAATGCCGCGTTCCGCCTGGAAGCCGCCACCAAGCAGATCGGCATGGGCGTGGCATTGGGTGCGCGCAGCTTTCAGGAATTGATGCTCACCGCCGGAGCCGGTTCGTCCTTTACCCGCCGCGAAGTCGAGTTGAAGGGCTACGAGGGTCCCAGCACAGCGTGGGGGATTTCCTTTGAGGCTCTGCGGGAATTCCTCAAAGCCCGCCCGTAAGTCCCCCCTGCCGCCTCCCCAGGAGCATCATTTACCTGAGTTGATACAATGACTCCTGGATCTGGACGCCTCTGCAACCGGAATCACAAAAGGGAGACCTATGCGCAAGAACCTCGTATTCGCAACCACCATTTTCCTCGCTGCCGTGTGCGGCGCCAAGGCAGCTGACCTCACTGGTAAGTGGGTAGCCGACGTCCCGGGCCGCAACGGTACCACTCAGATGACCTTTGAATTCGCCGTCGAGGGTAAGAGGTTGACCGGTACCGTCGGTGGTCTTATGGGCGGCGGTGGCGGTGGACGCCGCGGCGGCGGCGGAGCCGGAGCCCCTGCCGGAGATCCGTCCGCACCCACCGACCGCCAGATCTCCGATGGCAAAATCGACGGTGCCAAAGTCAGCTTCACCGTCAAAATCGACCGCGGTGGCCAGTCCATGGTCACCACTTACAAGGGTACCTTCACCGACGACCAGCTCAAGCTCAAGATGACTCGCCAAAGCCAGCGCGGCGACACCACCACCGACATCGTCGCCACCCGAGCCACAACCTGACGCGGACCCAAGCCGCCGACAGTCGCTTTTGCCGCGGTAGCCCGTAGGGCGTAACATCATAGCCCAGGGCGCAAGCCCGGGGAACGGCGTGGAAATCGCAGAGCCCCGGAACGGGGCGAAAGAGAACGCCCTACAAGAACGCCCTACCCAGGTGACTTTCGGCCCGGAACCTGATAATCTTGCACCCAATAGCCGATCTGCGAGGGGAGTTAACTTTATGACGACCGTTCTTTCCGAAAAGCAAATATCGGAGTTTCTTGATCGCGGTTTTTCGCGCCGGAGTCTCGGCCGGATTGCCACCCTCTTAACTGCCGGCGCTGCCCTGCCTTTCTATAATGAGCCTGCGCTTGCACAACTCTCCCGCGTCGACGCTCCTTCAGACGCGGTAATGATCAACTCCAACGAAAATCCCCTCGGCCCATGTACGGAAGCGCGGGAAGCGGCCCACAAGATGGTGGAACAGGGCGGCCGCTACTTGTTTGGCGAGGCTGCCCGGTTGCAGACCATTTTCGCCGAACAGGAAGGACTCACCACCAGCAAAGTTGAGATCTACGCCGGATCCAGCGCTCCGCTGCATCAGGCCGTGCTGGCTTTCACTTCTCCCACCAAGCCTCTCATCATGGGAGATCCCGGTTATGAAGCAGGCGGCGTCGCGGCCGCGTTCATCGGCGCCCCGGTGATTCGCGTTCCGCTGGCCAAGGATTTCTCGCATGACGTAAAGGCCATGGCCGCGGCCAGTCCCACGGCCGGTCTCATCTATATCTGCAATCCCAATAATCCAACCGGCACGCTGACCAGGAAGTCAGATCTGGAATGGCTCGTCGCCAACAAGCCCAAAGGCTCCATCCTGATGATCGACGAAGCCTACACCCACATCGCCGGCGCCCCGTTCTGCAGCGATATGGTGGCCGCCGATAAAGATGTCATCATCCTCCGCACGTTCTCCAAGATTTACGGCATGGCTGGTCTTCGCGCCGGTGCGGCCTTTGCCCGGCCGGACATCCTGAAGAAGATCAAAGGCTTCAGCCATAACGGCATGATGCCCATCACCGCCATGGCTGCCGCCAACGCCAGCCTCCAATCGAAAACCGTCATTCCCGAGCGGCGCAAGCTCATCGGCGACGTCCGCGCGGACGTCCTGGAATACCTGGACCAGCATAACTTCAAGTTTGTGCCCTCGGTTTCCAATTGCTTCATGGTGGACGTGAAGCGCCCCGGCGGTGAAATCGTCAAGGCCCTGCAAGCTGAGAAAGTCTACATCGGCCGCGTGTGGCCCGTTTGGCCCAGCTACGTTCGCGTCACCGTGGGAACCCAGCCCGAAATGGACAAGTTCAAAGCCGCATTCGTTAAGGTGATGGGTTGAACCTACGGGCCATTCTGCGAAGAATGAGCCCGCCTCGCGCAAAGTACAGCTGGGGAAGATTTCTTGGGGATTGTGCAGGCGGGGTCATCGCGGCCCTCATCGCTCTGCCCTACGGTCTCGCATTGGCGACTGCCATGGGCTTGCCCCCCGTCTTGGGCATCTTCACTTCCATTCTCACTGCTCCCGTGATTGCATTGATGGGACGCAACCCGGTGCTCATCGGCGGAACCGCCAGCGCCACCGTCCCATTCATTGCAGCGGCGGTGCGCTCGGGCGGCGTCCCCGCGGCGGCGCGCCTTTCCATTCTGGCTTCCGTCATTCTCATCGGCTTCGGCTTCGTTAAGCTGGGCCGCTATATTACCCGCGTCCCCCACGCTGTCGTCATGGGCTTCTCCTGCGGCATTGGCGGCATGATGCTGGTTTCCCAGCTCGACATCATTTTCGGTGTGGCCTCTCCGCTCACCCGCTCGGCCGGTTCGGCCATCGCGCAATTGATCGCCGTTCTCCACCATGTAAGCGACGCCCGAGCCGTCCCGCTCATTCTCGGCTTGAGCGTCATCGCCGCCGCCACGCTCTCCGCACGCCTCTCGCACCATGCTCCCGCTCCTCTCATCGGTGTCGGCCTGGCAATTCTGATCGGCCGCTTCTTTGGCTTTCATACTAAGGAAGTGGGTGCTCTGCCGGCCATGCTGCCGCCCCTGGCGGGCATTTCCTGGAACCCGCGCGATGTCCTGGCCGCCGTGCCCTCGGCCGCCGGCCTGGCGTTTGTCTCCGCCGTCAACATCCTCATCACCTCCCGCGTGGTGGAGCACTTCCGCGGCCGTCACCAGCGCATGAAGCCCGGCGATGCCGACGCCGAACTCAGTGCCTACGGCGCAGCCAACATCCTGGGCGGCCTCTTCGGTGCGCCTCCCAGCGTCGGAATTCCGGCGCGCAGTCTGGCCGTGGTCCGCTGCGGCGGCACCACCCGCATCGCCAACCTCGTGCACGCGCTCTTTCTCCTCGCGATCCTCTGGCTTGGATCGAGCGTGGTGGAACGCATTCCCATTCCAGCTCTGGCCGGTGTCACCGCCTGGATGGGGCTCTGCCTGTTGGATTGGAGCGCCTGGCGCCGTCTGCCCAAGATGAGCCTGGTGGACGCCAGCGCGTTTCTGGCAACGGCCTTTGCCGTGATGGCGGTCAACGCCGTGTTGGCCGTGGCTCTCGGCTGTTCCATTTATGGTCTGGGATGGATGTACCGCCGCATTCGCCCCGCGCCCGTGCCAGATTTACAGGTTGAGTGACTTCTCCATGGATCACCAGCAGCCCACCTCCGCGACCACCGGCATCTTAGTGGGGCAGCCAATCCTGGCTGCCGCCGGCTTTCGAGCCGGCGCTGCTCTCCCGTACTTCCGCGCCATCCCCTTCATCCCCACCGCAACTTCCCAGGTTTTCTTGAATCCCACCCTGTTTGTGGAAAAGGAGTTGACCCTATGACACCCACTCGACGAAATTTTCTCGGCGCTGTCGGCGCGGCGGCAACAGCGGTTGCCGTCCCTCGCCCGGCCAATACCGGCTTCGTGAAGCCGGCTCCCAGGTTCTACGTCGCCGCGGTCACGCCCTGCGATAACAAAGGCAAATTCGACGAAACCCTCTATCGCGACATGATGCCCTATTTCAAGGAGCGCGGCGCCGATGGCGTGGTCCTCCTGGGCACTACGGGCGAGTTTCCCATGTTCTCCTGCGTCGAGCGCAAGCGAATCGCGGAGACCGCTCTCAAGCACCGTTCCGGCCTCGACATCGTCGTCCAGGTTGGCACGCCCAACCTGCCGGAGACCCAGGAGCTCCTCGCCCATGCCACCGCCAATGGGGCCGATGGCGCTCTCTGCATCCCGCCATTCTACTTCAAGAACCCCAGCCTGGAAGGTCTCTACAAGTATTATTCGCAGGTGCTCGAAGCGGCGAAAATTCCGGTCTACCTCTATCACATCCCCGGCACCAGTGCCGTTCCCATCACCGTCGATCTGCTCCACAAGCTGGAACACTACCCCATGCTGGCCGGCATCAAGGATTCCACCGGAAACGCCGAAGGCTACGCCGCATTCCTCAAGGAATTTCCCAAGCTCAACATGATGAGCGGCACCGACAACAACATCCCCGCCGCCCTGGCTGCCGGTATGGGCGCCATCCTGATGGGCGGCAACCTCTACACCAAACAGAGCGCGGCCATCTTCCAGGCGCATCGCGATGGCAAAGATCTTGCGGACCCCATGGCCAGACTGCGGACCGCCAACGCCCTGCTCCGCGGTGTCGCCAGTGGCAGCGACGGCATCCCCATCATCAAAGCCGCGTTAGCCGGCTTAGGTCTGCGCGAGAGCTTCTGCCGCGCTCCGCACATTGACCTGACCGACGATCAGAAAGCCGCCCTGAAGCCGAAACTCCAGCAATTAGCGGCCCTGGCGTAGTACATCCTGGCCTGTCCATTTGTTGCTTGGTGGCGTGGGCGGTGCTTGCCCGCGCGCCGGCGAAGCCGGCTCAACTTCCGCCTGCAACCCATCGAAACGCAATAGCGCGCCGGCGAACGCTCGCCCGTGCCCCGAAAGCACGCGTTTCCCGCGCTATTTCGCCGCGTCAATCTTAATCTGCTTCAGCACTTCACTCTGTGCCGGCAGTTCGCTCTTGGCCGCCGGAAATCGATTCAAACTCAAAATATAAGCCAGCACGTCGGCGTCCTGCTGCCGCGTCAGCCGCGCCGGATCGTCCTGCGGCATCGACGTCCGGATCCGGTCGAATAGCACTCCCACCGTAAGCCCCGTCCAGTTCGATAAGAACGTGCCGCCTTCGAGCGCCGGCGCCTCTTCGCCGCCCGAAAGGGTCGATCCGTGGCAGGTCACGCATTCTCTTTCGGAAATCTCTCCACCGCGCTTGGCCTGCTCCGCCGTGAACACGCCGTCCCACACGGAGCGCGACGTTTGAGCCGCGCCCACTGCGCCCATCGCCGCCACGGCCATTCCCGCCAGCACTCGCCCGCCGCGCCGCATCAACGGTTCTCCGGCAGGCGATACGCAATGTACTCGCCCGAATAAGCGCCGCCGCTCACGGCGACCACAATGTACTGTCTGCCCTGCCATAGATACGTCATGGGTGATCCGCTCTGCGGCGCCGGCATCCACACCGCGCCCACTTCTTTTCCGTTTTCCTTGTCGTAAGCCCTCAGCATCGCGCCGCGCGGATGCTGGTCCGTTGTCGTCACCTGCCCATCGCCCGCAATCACCAGCGTCTTGGTAACCAGCGTTCCAATGTTGTAGCCGGATTGTCCCGTGCCCGGGATGCTGAGCCCTTGCAGGGCCGGATGGTTGCGAATGTTGTCCGGTGTCTCGCCGGCCGGAATCTGCCACCGAATCTCACCGCTATCCAGCTTGATCGCCGAAATCGTCGAATACGGCGGCTTGACGATCGGCAGACCCTGCACGCTCGTGCCGCCGCCAACCGTTGCGCCGCTGCCGCGTCCGCCGCGCCCCGCTCCAGCGCCCGGCGCGGAGTTCGCCGGCGCCGCGCTCGTTGCCGCGCCATCGGCCGTGGCCGCTGCTGCCGTCCCGCCACTTGCCGTCGCCGTTGCGCCGCCGCCGTCAGTCGCCGCGCCGCGTCCTCCGCGTCCGCCCGCTGTTCTGGTGGGAAGCGGCGAATCCGCGCCCGCATTTTCGCCCGGTCCCGCCATCATGCGCACCGGCCGGCCCGCCGTTCCGGAGACATACCGCATATCCGAAACCTCCGGCGGCGCCGGCAACAGGCTGATGGGAGTCGCGCAGGAATTGCAGGCGTACACATAAACCGTGTGCGTTTCCGGATCGTACGATCCGCCCGGCCAGTTCGTCCCACCGCTCGCCGTCCCCAGCGTCAGCGTCGCAATCGGCCCGTCTTCTTTGCTCTCCACCGGCGGTGTGAACACCGGTCCAATCTTGTACCGCGCGATCTGCGTCACCGCCTGGTCGTGCAGTTCCGGTGTGAAGTCGATCAAATCGTCAAGCGAGATGCCATTGCGCGCGTAGGCCGGCGGCTTCGTGGGAATCGGCTGTGTCGGTGAATACCACTCTCCCGGCACCGTCCCGCGTTCCACTTTCTTTTCTTCGATCGGCCACACCGGTTTCCCCGTCACGCGGTCAAACACATACAGGAAGCCTTGCTTGGTTGGCTGCGCCACCGCTTTGATCGCCCGCCCGTTTACCGTGATATCGGCCAGTAGCGGCGCCGAAGAAATGTCCATGTCCCACAGCGGATGGTGCACCAGCTGGAAATACCACTTGCGCTGCCCCGTCTTCAGATCCACGCACACCAGCGATTCGCCGAACAGATTCGCGCCCGGCCGGTGCCCGCCATAATAATCGCCCGTTGGCGATTCCACCGGAAGATACACTAGCCCCAACTGCTCGTCCACCGAGATCTGCGTCCACACTCCCGTATTGCCCGTATACTCGGCCGAGCCGTTCTCCCACGTGTCATACCCCACTTCGTTCTTGAGCGGGATGGTATGGAAGATCCACAGCCGCTTGCCCGTCCGCACGTCGAAGCCGCGCACGTAGCCTTTGTTGTTGCGCATGCTCTTGGGCGTCATACCCTCGCGGAACGCCGCGCCAATAATCACCGTGTCTTTCGCCACCACCGGCGCGCCTTGAAAACCAATCTCTCCGGTGGTCAAATCCGGCTGGACGGTCTGGTCGTCGTCCAGTTTCAAATCCACCGCTCCGCCCTTGCCGAAAGTAAGAACCGGCATCCCGGTCTTGGCGTCGAGCGCCATCAACCGGTATCCCGGCGTCACGTAGAGAATGCGTTCTTCCTTGCCATCCGTCCAATACGCCAGCCCGCGTCCCGAAAGTTGCCGCGGCGCCGCCGCACCGCGGTCGCCTTCACGTTCGCCGTGCACCCACAGCAGTTCGCCCGTGGCCGCATCGAGCGCTATCGCTGCGCGCCGCGACCCGGCCGTCGCATACACCACGCCCTTCACCATCAGCGGAGTGCCTTCCAGCTTAAACTCCGGCCGGTTGCCGATGTTATCGGTCTTAAAGCGCCACGCGATTTCCATCTGGCTGAAATTCCCCGCGTCGATCTGGTCGAGCGGCCGGTACTTGCTATTCGCCAGGTCGCCGCCATACGTGGGCCATTCCGTGCCAGGTTGCGCGAATACGCTTGAGACCGCGCAGGCCAAGCCGATCGCGATTCGATTGAGTTGCATCTACACTCTCCGGTTCCTGCCAGTGTATCAATCTCCGCCCCCGGTGGCGCACATCTTGGTGGGGCAGCCAATCCGGGCTGCCGCCGGCTTTCCAGCCGGCGCTCCTTGTCGCACTGCCACTCCGATTCGCCCCAGCCAGGCTAACGCTAGGCCCCGCTCGCGCTAATGGCGAGGTCAAAAAACCGGTGACAGGGTGACAAAAACCGAAAAAAACCGGTAACCAATTGCACATTCTCTTGAGAGCCTTACCCCCTCCGGCCAAAGTATCAATCTGCTGGGGGAAAACCCTGAGGGTAGTGTGACTTACCGCATGTCTTGAAACGCACAGAGGCTCTCAATGGGGCTCGACGTGCACTGAAGATGCTGGCCACGAGGCACAGGGGGACAAATGAAATTTCGAATCGTACTTCTGGGTGTTTTCATTGCGCTGGCATTGCCGGCACAAACGCTAATCGCTAACCAGCCGAACACCGGCCACAAACAACCGGTTTCCACCGGGCAGCAGACCGTTACGGGATGTGTTGACGAGCAGGGAGAGTATTATGTGATGCGCGAAGCGCAAAGCTCTCAACTGGTCAGCCTGCAAGGCCCCGGCACTGACGATGATTCCTATTTTGCCAGGTTTCTAGGACATGAGGTGCGGGTGACAGGTGTGAAATCGTCCGAGACCATGAAGGTGACGCGGATTGAGCAGGTCTCTGACATGTGTAAGGCTGCGAAGTAGGGATGAGGGAAAAATTACCGGGTAAATTGTGGGGCAGCCTATCCAGGCTGCCGCCGGCTTTCTAGCCGGCGCTCCTTGTCGCTCTGCCATTCCCATCGTCCCCGCTAGCCTAACGCTAGCTTCCCGCTCTTGCTAATGGCGATTTGTGTCCGCCCCCACGGCTTCTACTCAGCCGCTATGCCCGGATCGGGTGCATCGACGCCCAGCGCCGTAGCCAGTGCAATCAGGTGATCCTGTTCCTGGACGAGGATGCCGCGCAGCCCTTCCGCAATCGCGAATTCGTTTAGCTGGTCGGCCTGTTTCACGCGTCGGCGATAATTGCGGATGGTTTCTTTCTCATTCTCCAGGTCGTACTTCAGCATCTCTTCAGCTTTGCCTGAGGTCCTCACCGGTTTCGCTGTCACGGAAGGCATTCCGCCAAGGTAGTCCACATAGTTCGAAACCTGCAGGGCATGATCGAGCTCTTCCTTCGCATGAATCGCGAGTTCGCCTGCGATGTTCATATAAGCGGCGCCTTTGATCACCTGAGAATAATTCACATATGCGATGATCGCCTGATATTCTCGCGAAAGATCCTCGTTCAGCGCTTCAATGAGCCTTTCGCGCGTGATGGCACTTGCTACAGCTTTGGGCATTCTTTTCTCCGTCCGGCGCAAGGTTATCAACCACTGGCCTGCATCAGCATACTACAGATGCAGGCGAAAATCGGGATCTGACGACCACGGTTTGGGACGATTCCCTACCTTACGTCGCTTGCGCCAACACGGTTTTCTTTTCCCTGGTAGTGCTATACCAAGGGCCAACCAGGGAGTTGTTTCAAGGAAAACGGACCGGGAAAACGGATCGCGAGTAGCACTACGAGGCATATATGCACAGGCGATTTCAACCGCCGCAACGAATTACTCGCCGCCCGGAGCCCCAGTTCAACTTCTTTCGTCAACCTCCTCAATCACTTACGCCGAATCGCTTGCATCATGCGTTTGCTACTCTAAAGCCGGGTCTCGGTTTCGTTCCACGCGTCGGAACCAACCCATCTCCGCCGTCTCTCGGAAAAATCCGACAAACCGCCACATCTTCGGCGGTCGCCGTCTGATATCTAGCTTTGTTTTCAATATCGCACCCTCCCAAAACCGCCAATCCTTCGGCGGTTTTGGCTTTGCAAGGACCTCAAAATTGGCTTCGTTTGGTGAAACTCGAAATTGGCTTCTTTCGTTCTCAGGTCGCAACCGCTCCGCCACATTCGCAAGGCCGCCCGGCTAACGCCCCGAACGCCGCCTCAGCAGTCTCTCGGTCAGCGTCTCGTGTTGCGGGGCGAATTGCAGCGCCGCCGCGCGCAGATACGGGCGGAACTCGCGCGTCCAGTAGGCCAGAAAACCGGTGCGCGAGATTTCCGACAGCGCTTGCACATAGTGATCCAGAATGGCTGCGCCCAGCACTTTCCCGGTGCGCCGGGCGGCCGAATGTGCCGCGCGCGAAAGCCACAACACGTTGGCCGGCACGTGCGCGATGGTCGAGAGCGCCATCAGCGACGACACCGTGAACACCGAGCGGTTCTGTTCCTGTGCGGTTCGCCGCAGTTCCGTCCAGATGGAGTCCAGTTGTTCCGGCGGCGGGACGTTTTTCGGCGGAATGGCCCGCACTTCGTCGCGGAATTTTCCCCATTCGCGCCGCAGTCCGGCGATATCGATCGGTGGCAGATTCAGAGTTTGCGCCAGGTGCGAACTGGTGTTTTCCAGCCCGTCCAGCAACTGGTCCATGGTCTCGAACTGCGCGCCGGGTGCGATCAGCCCTTCGTCTTTCAACGCCTGGGAGATTTCGCGAATCAGGTGATGGCCGGCGCCGGTCACATCCGCCAGCGCGGCCAGCACCCACACCGGAGATGCATGAAAGGTCAGTATGCCCAGCAGTTCGATGCCGTGGCTTGCCGTGCGCTGCACCAGGAAGTTTTCGGCCAGGCGGTTTTCCGTGGGATAAATGCCCTCCACCTGCCCCACTTCTTCAATCCAGAACCGCAGCACCACATCCACCATCGTGCGGTAGAGCGTGGTGCGCCGCAGGCTGGCCGGCACCACCACTACGCCGATCTCGTGCAGCAGGCCGCCGGAAAGCGCGCCCAGCGACCGCACCAGCCGCTCCGGCAGAGAGAGTACGTACTGATAGGCGCCTGTAGGAGTCACCGAACTCCAGTATCGCGCCCTTGCCGCGCCGCCGCGGCGCGCCTTCCGCTAAAACACAATCTTGATGGCTGCTTGAATGCGCCGCGCGTTGCTGCCGAAAGGATAGCCATAGTCGGCATTGGGCGTGCCCAGGCCCGTTACCGGCTTCAACACTCCGGAAACGGCCGTGTAGGCAAACGTCTCAACGCCCGTATAATTCTTGTGGTTGAGCGCGTTGTACGCCTCAATCATCAGCGTGGCCTTCAGCCGCGAAGTGAAAGGCAGTTCCCGCGAGACGCGCGCGTCCACGCTGTATTGATTGCCTATTGGCAGCGTGCCGACCGAATCGAAGGGCACGCGTCCCCACCCGCCGTACCCGTTGATCGTCGAGGGAAACGCCATCGTGACGCCCGTGAACTGCTGGCCCATTGTGTCGATCAGCTCGGTGGCGTGCAGCGAGGATGCAGCCGTCCCGATCCCCGACACCTGCCATCCGTTCAACAGGAAGCGCTCGGGGACGGAGTTCCCCTTGGTGAAGCGTGGCTGCCAGATCCAGTTGATGGTCAGACGATGCCGTTGATCGAGCGTCGACGGGCCTTGATCGCTGCGCAGATCGAGCGGGTTTGTGTTCGACGGAATCATGCTGACCACCGGAGGTCCGCCGATGTCGTCGCTCGCGTGCGAATAGGTATAGGAGGCCTGAAGGGACAGGCCGTGAGACAGCGCCGTGCGCAGTTGTGCCACTCCGGCGGTGTAGCGCGAAGCGCCTTCATTCCCCACTACCCAGTTCCGCCCGAAGTTGGTCGAGAAGACGTTGTTGACAAAGCTGCCTGCCGCGCCGCCGCTGGCGTTATCGATGGTATAAGTTTCGGACGTCACTTTGGCGCCATTGATGTTGTTGTCGGAGCCGGACCAGAGTTTCTGGCCCAGCGTATCGACGAAGCTCACCGAGAGCGCCATAAACTTGTTGAGGCGCCGTTCCACGGCAATCGTGCCTTGTTCCGTGTACGGATCGCGGAATTTCGCCGCCGTCACCAGCGAGTTCTGCAGAGCCGCGGCTACCGTGCCGATGGCCGCCAGCGGTTTGGGAAAAACGCTGGCGTTGGTCTCTTGCGGAATCAGAGTAAATTCGGTTTGGTAAACGCCGCCCCCCACCGTCAGGTCCCGGATCAACTCGCCGGCAAATGGTTCATAGTACATTCCGATGCCCAGGCGCACCACCGTGCGGTTGTCCAGCATGTATGCCATGCCGATGCGCGGAGCGAAGGCGGTATTCGGCGCGCTGATGAAGTCGGATTGATAATTGAGCGGGTTGGGCTGGGTGGGCTTGGGGATGCGCGACTTCTCCCAGCGCACGCCGCCATTCACCAGCAGCCGCGGAGTTGCCTTCCACGTGTCATGGGCGAAGGCGTGAATGTTGAGAGTCCGCACGCTGGACACCGCGGTTCCAAAAGTCTGCGTGAACAAAGCGTAGTTTTTTTGCGCCTTCACGTTGCCGCTAAAGTCCTGCGCGAAGGCAGTCAGCGAAGTGTAGTCGTAAGATCCGAACTGGCTGTACAGTTCCGATACCCGATCCTGATTCTCATTCACGTCCACGCCGATCTTGACGGCGTGCGCGCCAATCACGTGGGTGACGCCATCCACCGCGGAAGCGCGCTCCTCGGTGACGTTCAGCGGGAACATCGGATTTCCTCCGATTGGTGTTCCGGCTACGGTGATCCCTACCGGTCCTGTGGATGGGGTCAGGCTGTAATCGGTGTAGGCGTCCAGGCCGTCTTTGTAATAAGCTCCGTGAAACTCGTTGGTGGTAAGTTCACTGATCACGTCGGTCCAGGCGGCCTTGCCGAAAATCGTCGAACTGGTATAAGTCGCATTGGAGCCGAGCAGGCCGCCGTTGGTGGAAACCTGCTGGGTCTCCAGCCCATTCGGCGCGTGTTTGTGCAGAATGTCGCCTTCAAACGTGAAGTTGTTTTTCTCGCTCGGCCGGAAATCGAACCGGAGAAAACCCGACGTCGATTTCAGCGAGCGTGGAACGATGACATTCATCTGCGATTTGATGAAGGTAGTGGCGGCTGTACATTGCGCCGCGGTGGCCGTGCAGTTAGACGCGGGAATGGACGTGCCCGTGGGATCGGTAATCAGCGGATTCACAATGCGATTGAGCGCCTGGGAAGTCCAGTCGACCATTTCAAAATTGCCGAAGACGAAAAAATGATCGGGCGCAATCGGGGCCCCTAAGCTGAGGCCGGCTTGCTGGCGGTTGCCGGTTGGCTTGAAGCCGTTGCCAAAGGGGTCCGGCGCAACCATGGCGGCAGTGGTGTAGTAATCGTAAGCTTCCACGTGGAAATCGTCGGTGCCGCTGCGCGTCACTGCGTTGATCATGCCGCCCGCGGCGTGTCCGAATTCCGCTGGAGCCGCCACCGAGATCACCTGCATTTCGCTAGTCGCCTCCTGCGTCAGGAGCGGTGCGATGCCGGCTTTATTGTGGAAATAGTCGTTCGTGGCATTGATGCCGTCCAGCAGCAGCGAGTTCATGAACTGCTCGCCGCGAAATCCCAGGTAACCGTTGGATGGGCTCGGGGAAACCTCCGGGGCAATCAGTACCAGGTTATCCAGCAGGCGCGCGGGCGCGGGCAAGCCCTGCATCTGGCTGCTTGTCACCAGCGTGGAAAGCGACATTTTGGTGTCCTGGACCGGCGCCAGTGCGGAGAGCGGCTCTCCGATCGGTGTGCCTCCCGCCTTCACCATCGGGATGCGGAGGTTGACGGTCTCACCAACCGAAATGTCGAAATCTTTCAGGATCCAATCGTCGTAGCCCTTCTTGGTCGCCTTGAGCGTATAACTGGGGCTCGGCGCCAGGCCGGGCGCGTGGAACAGGCCTTCGTCGCTGGTCATAATGCTGCGCGTGATTCCCAGGTTCGGGTTGGTGATCAGCAGCGTGACTTCTGGAATTCCGTCGCCGTATTGGTCGCGCACAATGCCGGTTAGAGCGCCGGCGCCGGCCACTGCTTGCGCGTGAATGGCGGTGGAGCAGAGGAGTGCAAGTAGGGGTCCTGCGAGTATTCTTCTCATGCTTTCGAAACCTTTGGTAAAGACCTATTGTATGTTAGATGTGCGAGTTTTTGATGTGTGCCGGCCGGTTACAGTGTGAAGCCAGGACCCAGTGGCTGGCTATCCCGGAGTCGGTACTCGCTGGCCCCCAAATTGCAATTGCAGGGTCCGTGGAGCGACACTCTGGTGTTTTGCAACGCTTAGGGTGAAGCAGGCGGGTGATTTGGCGCTCCGGTTAGGGGAATATGACGCTGCAGGACACACTGGGCACCCACGAATTCGCGAAAGGGTTGACGGGATCGCAGATCGCCACTCTGGCGAGCATGGCCCAGGCCGTCACTTTTGAAGAGAACGACGTGATTCTGGAAGCTGGGCAGAAATCCACCTCGTTCTATCTATTGACGTCCGGAAGCGTCGCTGTGGAGCTGCGGACAGCAACCTATGTCGTCTGCGTGGAGGCTCTGGGACCGGGAAAACTGTTCGGATGGTCGGCCTTGCTGGACCAGCAAGACACACTATTCCAGGTGCGGGCGCGCGAACACACGTCGGCGCTGCTGCTGGATGGCGCGCGGCTCAAAGTGGCGTGCCAGGAAGACAGCGGGTTGGGGAATGAAGTGCGGCATCGCGCTCTCCAGGTGGTGGCGGGACGCGTGCGGGCGACGGAAATCCGGTTTGCCGAGATGTGCGGCGTGCGGGTTTAAGAGAAACGAGCATGGCCGCACTGGAACAGCGCGACTTTAGAGCAAGACGACGGTGCGCGCGGGACTGCCCACATTATTTTGCCGGATGCAGGATCAATTTCTGGGCGCGCCAGTTTAAGAGTTCCGCGACGTAGATCTCATTCTCCGAGGGACACGCCATTTCGTGAATCCAGCCGAATTGTTTGGGCTGGCGGCCGGATTGGCCCAGCACGCCGAGCACTTTGCCATCGAGCGAGAGCTTGTAGATACGGCCAGGATACGCGTCAGCACTGTAAAGGTACTGGGTGGGTCCGGGCGTGATGCAAATCGCCCAGGGTGCGCCGCTCTGCGCAGCCGCGCCTTCCGGCGTGGGCTGATTACCCATCCACGGGTGAGCGCCAGCGGGAACAGGGACGTCGATTTTGATCTCGCGCAGGAAAGTGCCGTCGCCATCGAAAACCTGGATGCGGCGGTTGCCGCGGTCGCCTACGTAAATGTTGCCGCGGGAGTCGGAGGCGATGCTGTGCGGAGTGTTGAACTCGCCGGGTTTGGTCCCTCGATCACCCCACTGTTTGACCCAGTCGCCATTCTTATCGTACTTAGCGACACGCGAGTTGATGTAGCCATCGCTGAAGAAAATATTGCCTTGCGGATCCCATGTGACATCGGTAGGCTGTCGAAACTGGCCGTCCACGGCAGGCCGCTGCGGGTTCACGCGCGTCCACGGCACGGCGGATTCATCGGACGCTTCCTTCTTGCGGCCGAAGACCATTTCCACGCGGCCCTCGGGATTGAACTTGATGATCATGTCCGAACCTTTATCGATGGCCCAGATGTTATCGTCCTTGTCGACGCGAACGGCATGCGCATAGGACCAGGCGTACAGGTTCTTGCCGATCTCGCGGAGGAACTTGCCATCCGGCCCGAATTCCAATAACTGGGCCGCTGCGGCGCCGTACGCCGGTCCGGTGGTGGAACCGCGCGAGAAGACGAATACATGTCTCTTGGAATTGACCGCGATGCCGGAGACCTCACCGAAGTACAGGTCCGGAGGAAGCTTCAGGAAATTGGGAACGGATTCGTAAGGGATATCAGGCGGCGCGGTTGGCTGGGCCAGCAGCGATGCGCAGGTGCAAGCCAGGGCTACGAACAGAGTAGACTTCACGCGGAACCTCCGATATTTAGATGATCGCGAACAGTATACCTTTTTTGATGCGGAGGGAGCTTAGGATTGCCGTACATTGATCATTCGCGGTTGATTTCAAATAGTGAGTTAGAAAATGCCTGGAGACCACTTCCTGGAGGGCGGGTGTATTAGAAGATACATGCGACGATTGATGGGGCGGCTATCAGAATAGTGCGGACTGAAGAGTTCTATATAAGACATAGATTGCCGCGTCTCTGAGGGTACTCGACCGTGCTAGGGAAGCGATCACTCATTAGGCGAGGCTGTATCTACAGTAGGTGTGAGTTCCGTGCCCAGGATAGAGTTTCTAACGAATAATAGCTCACTTTTTCTGTTACAGCGTGTTAGACTTCCAATGATGAAAGCCGATCTTACACTGCTAGAAGCAGCCTTAATAGGGTACCAGGCCAAAATCGCCGAGATTCGGGAAGCCATAGCGGCGATCCGGGGCGAGTCGGGCAATACACCGGGTACCCAGTCAGAACCCGGCAAGCGCGCCCGAAGAAAGCTCTCCGCAGCCAGCCGGAAGAAGATGGCGGCGGCGCAGAAGAAGCGCTGGGCCGAGTATCGCAAGAGCAAGACGGCTGCTGAGTAGTAGGCGCCGACATTAAGAATGGCGGGCGAGTCGCTTGAACCACGCCCCCATTTGCGGCCTGAATTGGTTGAAATTCACATGGCTGCATCGAGGCTCGGTCTTACTGGGAAATGACCGGGCACTCCAGCATGGATGTTTCGCAGGGGCAGTGTGCCTTTGGCCAGCGGCGCGGCCGGTTATCGCTCCGGAGAGGCAGCGCGGCGGCGAGGCGGGAAAATAAAGATCCGGTGAAATGGATCTCCGCCAGGCGAATGGAGTATGCTGGTTTCCATGCGATTTATTGCCACTATGCTATTCGTCCTGTTGCCGCTCTGCGCTCAGGACGCCCCACCGCAGCAAAAGAAAGGCGGCGGAGGCCGGGCGCCGGCTAAGAATCTGAAGGTTCTGACGCAGGACCAATTGAATGCCGGCATTATGCGCCAGTTCACCGTGGCGCTCGGAGTGAATTGCCAGTTCTGCCACATTCAGGGGGACAACTCCAGCGACGACAATCCCAAGAAGTTGGTGGCCCGTTCCATGATCACGATGGCCCACGACATCAACTCCAAATTTCCGGCGGTTGAAGGCAAGATGTACGTGACTTGCTTTACGTGTCATCGAGGAAAGACGACACCGGAAACCGTGGCGCCCGCTGCTCCCGCGGGCGGCGTGCCGGCCCAGTAACAACGATTTCAGAGTTCTACTGCCCTCCGGCCGCGGACGAATTCGCCGCCGGGGGCAGGTTCATTTTGTCCAGGAGTTCAATGAAGCGCGGATCGGCGGCCGGAATCCTGGCATCCAGGCGCGCATAGGGCAGATGGACGCTGCGTTCGTCGTAGGCGATATTCAGCCAGTCGAACACACGGTCCCAGTCTCCGGCGGCCGCAGCCACGCTGGCCAAGGCGACAGCGGGGATGTGGAGTTCGTCGCGGAGAATGTCGGCCTGATCCAGGAGGCTTTGCGCATCGCCGGGCTCGCCTAGAATCGCGGACCAGCGAGCCGATTGCCAGGACGGGGCCGACCGCGCGGACAACTGCCGCGCCTGATCCCGTTTGCCGGCATAGAATAGAGCGCCGATCAGGCTGCTCTGGACCCGCGGATCTTGCGGGAAAAGACTCGCGGCTTTCTGCGCGAAGGGCAGTGCGGCCGAAGGATTGGCGGAGGCCAGGAATTGATTCACGACATCGCGCAGCATTTCGTCTGAGAGCGGATCGAGAGTCAGAGCGCTTTGCATTTGCCGGATGGCGTCGTCGAGGCGGCCCTGGGTTTCATACCAATGCGCCAGCCAGTGCTGCGCGAAGGCAGAGCCTGGGCTCAGTTGAAGAGCCCGATCCAATTCCTGCCGGGCAGCGCTCCAATCCCAGTCGTACTGCAACAGGACGATGGCTAGCGCGAGGTGCGGCGCGGCGGCGCCGGCATCCAGGGCTACGGCGCGTTCCGCGGCATCGCGGGCGGCGGGCATGGCTTCATTGGAGTGAACCTGGCCGGCATCCACGCGATACTCGGTGGCGATGGATTGCCACGCCCAGGCCATGGCGAAGTCCGGATCGAAGCGAGTGGCGCCGGCGAAGAGTTCGGCGGCCCGGGTGAGGGAATCGTCGCCGGGCCGGCCGAATAAAGCGCGACCTTCGAGATAAGCGTTGTAGGCTTGCGCGGAAGGCAGGTGCGGCGGCGTACGCAGGGCGGCGCCGATTTGAATGCGTAGGGCGAGGGCGCGAACAATTTCCCGCTGCAGGGAATATGCGTCGCCGGCGGGCGGGTTGATGGTGGCCGACCAGAGCCGGTAGCCGTCTTCCGCGCGGACGAGTTCAACGGCTGCGTTCAAGCGGCCGGCGGTTTCCTGGATGCGGCCTTGGAGCACGGCGGCGACGCCCAACTCTACACCAATGCGGTGAAGATCGCGCGGCTGATTCTTGAATTGGAAGCTGGAGACCTGGGCGGCCACGCGGAGACCGGGGATGGGCGCCAAGCCGTCGATGATCTCGCCGGTGATGCCGTCGCCGAACCAATCCTGGTCAGGGGTGTGGGTGAGATCGGCGAAGGGCAGAACCGCGATGGAACGGACGCGGGCGCTCGAGGCGCGGGCGCGCCACCATGAACCGGCAATGGCGAGCAGGGCCAGCAACGGCGCCAGCGCCAGCAGAAGAAGCCAGCGGCGGCGAGGCACGGCATGGCCGGGCGAAGGGACGTCGGCGCGGGTAGACTCGGTGGAGGGGGGACGAGTGCTCATTCCGGGGCGTGCTTCCATTTTACGCGCAAGCACGCTGTGCGCGAAGCGGAGGCTAGCCGGCGTAGGTGAGCGGCGGCAACGGAATGCGCTGGCGGCCTTGGAAAATCTCAGCAAACCGAGACAGGATGTCGTCGTGGAATACGCCATTTCCAGCCAGCAAATGGTCTGACGTGGTCACATTCAGAGAAGCACCGGTCATGTCGGTGACGCGGCCGCCGGCTTCGGAAACCAGTAAAGTGCCGGCGGACATGTCCCAGGATTTCAGGCCGAACTCCCAGAAGAAGTCGAGGCGTCCGGCAGCCACGTAGGAGAGATCGAGTGCCGCCGAACCGGTGCGGCGCACGCCGTGAGACGCCATGGCCAACTGGTAATAGAAATGGATGTTGATATTGTGATGGCGCTTGCGGCTCGGGAAGCCAGTGGAAGCCAGGCTCTCGCCCAGACTCTGAGTGGCGGAGACGTGGATGCGATGGCTGTTGAGGAACGCGCCGGAGCCTCGTTCGGCGGTGAAGAGTTCCTGGTGGATGGGGTCATAGACGACACCGGCAATGGCGACGCCGGCGCGTTCCAGCCCGATGGAGACGCAGAACATGGGGAAGCCGTGAGCGAAGTTGGTGGTGCCGTCGAGCGGATCGACAAACCAGCGGTACTCGGACGCGCTCTCATGGCCGGTGCCTTCTTCCGCGACGATGGCGTGAGTGGGAAAGTGCGAGCGGAGCCGCTCAACCACTAACTTCTCCGAGGCGCGGTCGGCTTCGGTGACCAGATCGAACTCACCCTTGATCTGATAGGGAACGTGGCGTTCGTAGTAACCGGCAAGCAGGGAGCCTGCTTCTTTGGCGATTTCGACGGCGGTTTCCAGGTACTGCATGGCTCGCGCGAAGCTAACTCTCTTCCTGGATGTACTTGATGTCGTGCTTGAAGATGAAGAGATTGGGCTCGCCGCGGCGGGTGAGGCGGATGAAGGACTTGTCGTAGTACTCGAGGGTGCCGGAGACTTCTTCGCCATCCTCCATTTTCACCCGGATGGGAGTAGCTTTCTCAATCAACTGTTTGAGGTATTTGGCTTCCTCAAAAGTATGTTCCGGAGCGCGCCCGGATTTTGCGCCCTGCTGTGGTGTAATCACTGCTGAGGCCGATTTTTCCTTCCGTTAGGACTGACGGCAGTTCTTGCGTCGGCTGATCCGGCGCCTTCCGCATCCCCATAATAGCCGTCGCGAGCCGAGACGTGCAAATCGGGCGACACGGTGGAGACCTTGAGTTTGTGGTAGGGATCCTTGGTGAGCGGGACGCCCTGGGGGTAAAAGCTGAGGAGATACTGTGTGCGCAACTCGGCGATGATGTCCGTGAAGGATTTATCGAGCTTGCCGGCTTCGGGAAAGAACCACTGTCCGCCGGTGCCCTGGGCCATGAAGATGAGGGCATGTTCGCCGCCGGTGTTGCGGCCTGCCTCATTGGTGATGGGCACTACCACGATGGGATAGATCACGGCGTCGGCGAACTGAGCCTGCTTCAGGGCGCTATGGACATTACTGCTGCTGGTGGTGTCGCCGCCATCGGTAATCACCACGATGACTTTGCGGCCGGTGCGGGGTTCGAGAGCGCGCGAGGCCAGGTGAATGGCGTCGTAAAGCGAGGTCCCGGCTTCGCCGTGGAGAAGCTTCAGGCGGGCTTCGAGCGATGCGTAATTGCGGGTGAAGGGGCGTTCCTCGCGCACTTCGTAGTTGAAGCTATAGAGCGCGACGGCATCCTGCGGATTGCCTTCGGTGAGCAGGGCGTGCAGGAATTTGGCGGCGGAATCCGTCTCGTACTTCAGATCCTTGTTGGTAGAGCCGCTGGTATCGATGAGCAGGACGACGGAGAGCGGCTGCTCCGTGGTCAGTTGGAAGAAAGCGATTTGCTGCTCGACGCCGTTATCGAAAATGTTGAAGTCGGACTTCTTGAGGGAGCCGACGGGCTGCTGCTGGGCGTTCTTCACGGTGGCTATAACGTGGACCAGTTGCACCTTGGTCCTGAAGACGGTTTGCGCAGTGAGCGCCAGCGTGCCGAAAACGGCAAGGCAGAGGGCCAGGAAGGCAGCGTACTTGAGTCTAGCCGGCAACCGGAACATTTTGGTCCCAGGCTCCTTCCACCCAGACTTCGCCGTCGAGGAAGTGCTCCTTCTTCCAGATGGGGACGCGCTTCTTCAACTGGTCGATGGCTTCGAGCGCGGCTTCAAAGGCGGGACGGCGGTGTGCGGCGGAGACCACGATGGCAACGCTGGTATCGCCGATGAGCATGCGGCCCAGGCGGTGAACCATGGCGATGCGTTCGATTTTGCGATCGGCGGCGAGAGCGAGTCCGATCTGCGCCATCATTTTGAGAGCCATAGGCTCATAGCCTTCGTAGTCCAGACAGAGAGTGGCGCGGCCGCCGGTGTGGTTGCGGACGGTGCCTTCGAAGGTGACGACGGCTCCCTCGGCGCCGGTCAGAAGGTGCGTCGAGAGCGAGTGCGAATCGATGGCATGGCGCGTCAGGGCGAAGTAATGGCCGGCTTCGGAGATGTGAACGGGGCTATCGGCGCCGCCGGAGACGGGCGGCAGGAACGCCACTTCATCGCCCTCGGCGAGGAGCGTTGAAGTGTCTGCAAACTCCCGATTCCTGGCGATTACAATGCTGGCGGCGAGTTCCTGCAAGCGGGGATACCGGGCGGCATAGTGTTGAAAAACAGAGGCAAGGCTGGCGCCGGGCGGGAAATCGGCTTCGTCGGCCGGGCGGCCCACCAGTTCCCTGAGCATCCCGAAGAAGAGCACGCGCACTTGCATTGTGGGATAACGTCCAGTCTAACAGACGGTTGCGGGCGGGTCCGGGTTGCAGGTGAACCGGGGAGAAAAAAAGGGGGCCACGATGGCCCCCTCCGGAGATTTCCAAAAGAACTAGAAGAGAATCTTGGTGGAAAACTGAATGTTACGCGGCGATCCAAACGATGTGACTTGGCCGAAGGTGGAGCTGGTGTCACTAACGGTAGGGCTGCTCCAGTTGGCATGGTTCATGATGTTGAAGAAGTCGGCGCGGAAGTCGAGCCTCCACCGCTCCTTGAAGTGGAACTGGCGGCTGAGGGACATATCCCAATTGATGGAGCCGGGGCCATAGACCGTATTCCGTCCGAGGTTGCCGAAGGTGCCGGCCGGCTGGACTGCGAAGGAACTGGCGTTGAACCAGTCGCCGAGCGTCCTGGTGGAGGGGTAGATCTGGGGATTGACCACGTTGGGTCTATCGAGCAGCTGGCCGCTCAGGGAAATGTCTTTGCCGCCATCGCTCAGCTGAATCGGGTTGCCGGTGAACAAGCTGCCTGCCGGGGCAAGCGACCAGCCGGAAGTGATCAGATTGAGGGCGCCGGTCCCGATGCCGGGGCTGACGGCCACAATCGAGGTGTTGAAGACCTGGCGGTGGTCGTAACCGCAATTGCCGCGTTCGCCGGTGGCGCGGTTGAGCGGATTCTGGTAAACCACGCCGGCCAGTTCGCCCGCGAAATCCCAGGAACTGACGCAGTGGCTGAAGGTGTAGTTGCTCAGAACCGTGAAATGGTGGGACAGGCGCTTATTGACGGAGGCCAGCAGGCCATTGTACTCGGCGTTGCCGCCGTCGTCGGTCTGCTGGATTTCGGAGTAATACTGGCCGGCGGTGGGGTTTGCCAGATAGGTGAGACGGCGCTGATTGGTATTGCCGGTAGTGGAGGTTGTCGTCGAGCCCGTGTACATGGCGTAGTTGACGTCGGTAGAGCCCCAGATGTGACGAGTCAGGCTGCCCAGGTAATTCAAAGTCACCAGCCAGTCATTCTTAAGCTGGCGCTGGTAACTGAGGTTGTAATTCATCATGTACTGCACCTTCATACTGGGCGGCACGCTGATGTAAGTGCCTTGGGTGGGGAAGAGAAGGTTGCCGGGGAACGGATCGCCCTTGCTGGTGCCAATGGTGTAATTCTGGAAGGGATTGGAGAACGGTCCGGCCAGCGGTCCGCTGACCAGTGTCACCGAAGAGACGTAGGGAGCGTTGGTTGTCCAGCGTTCCGGGTAGAAGAGTTCGGTGGTATCGTGCATGATGGCGAAGGAAGCGCGGATGGTCTGCTTGCCGTCGCCCATGGGGTCCCATACCAGGCCGAGCCGGGGCGAGAAGGTGGCCCAGTGCGATTGCGTGAAGGCATCGCCGCAGCAATCCTGAGAGTCCTTAGAGAAGAAGAGGCCCGCTGGAGCGGTGGGAAATTCGGTACTGTGAACACCCTGCAGGAAGAGCGGCCAGCTGAACTGATTGCCGCGGCCCTGCTTATCGTAGGACGGGACGGATGGTTCCCAGCGTACGCCGTAGTTGATGGTGACCCGGGACGAGGGGTGGAAAGAATCCTGCACGTAGGCGGCGAAGACGGTCTGGCGCAGGTAGTCGGAGATGACGTTTCCGTCGGTAAGGCCGGAGAACTGGCCGGTGAGAAGGTCAGCCAGGCCGTCACCGGTGAAGCCGCCGTTGAAGGTGAACTGGCCGTTGGACTGCTGATTGTTGATGGAGTTGAACTGGTCCTTGCGGCCGTCGACGCCGAACATAATCTGGTGTTTGCCGCGGATGAGAGTGAAATCGTCGGCCACCTGGTATGTGTTGATGTTGAAGTCGCCGGGAGCGCAAGTGCCGCAGCCGACGTTGAAGCCGCCGCCGGAGAAACCGGTGACGCTGAGCTGGGTGTAGTTGGTAATCGCGTCATACATATTGACGCCCAAGGCGGCGGGGCTGAACAGATTGGGCGCGTCGCCGCGGTTGTCGCGGCGCCGGTCAAACGTGGCATGGAAGGCGTTGACCGCCGTGGGGCTGATGGAATAGGTGTCGCCGATGGTCATGGTTTCGGAGCGCTCCTTGTTGCCAGCCGTGCCGGAAGTCAATGCGTTGTGCCCGTCGAAAATGGATTCCGCGAGGTAATCGTACAGAAAGTAGCGTCCGTAGAAGGTGTGTTTGGAATTGACGATGTAGTCGATGCGGCCGATCCATTGATCGTCGGGGTTATTGGCGAGATAGCCAAAGGTAGTCAGTCCGCAAGGACTGGATGAGATCGGAATATAAGTGGAGGCCAATTTGAGGCCGGCGGGATCGAAACTGGTTACGGGGATCTGATTGTTGGGATAAGGAGTGCCGCTTGAGTTCTTCAAGGTTTTCGCAGCCGAGAGGCAGCCGCCGGCGGACTTGGCGGCGTCGAGCACGCTGAAATCGCCGTTGAGAGCCGCAGCCGTGGCGGTGTAAGCGGTTTGGGTGGCAGGGTCGCTGCGCTGCCTCGTACCTTCATATCCACCGAAGAAGAACAGTTTGTCCCGGATGATTCTGCCGCCGGCGGTGCCGCCGAACTGGTTGCGCTTGAGAGAATCGCGCACCGGCTGCGATCCATACTGGTCGCCCTTTTGGCGGCCATTGAGGTCGCCGTTGCGGATGAACTCGAATAAATCGCCGTGGAAGGCATTGGCGCCGGACTTGGTCAAGATGTTGACCACGCCGCCGGGGTGCAATCCGTACTGAGGCGGCAGGGCGCTGGTCTGTACGTTGAACTCCTGAACGGCATCGGGGAAGGGAATGGGCAGGTTCACGTTGCTGAAAGCGTCGTTATTGTCGCCGCCATCGAGCAGGAAGTTGATGCCGTTGGCCTGGCTGCCGGCCACCGAAAACTGGCCGGAAGCGCCGGCGGTGCCTCCCATGTTTTTGCTGCCGGTGAGATCGCCGCCGTTCAGCGTCATGTTGGAGGTGCCCGCGCCGGTGAGGGTCAGCAAGGTGGTAAGGTTGCGGCCGTTGAGCGGCAGGTCGACCATTCTTTCGTGGTCAACCACCTGGCCGATGGTGCTTTCCTTGGTTTCCACCATACCGGCATTGCTGACAACGTCGACGCTTTCGGTTACTGCGCCGATCTGCATCCTTACATTGATTTCGGGGTTGCTATTCACTTGCAGGATGATTCCGGTTTGAGAGTAGCTCTTGAAACCGGCGGCGGTAACCTCCAGGCGGCAAGGTCCAACTGGAAGTTCCGGAAGGGCAAAGCGGCCCGTATTATCAGTGACGCTCGTGCGCGAGGAGCGCGTGTCTGTCTGGATGAGTTTGACCTGAGCGCCAACGATAGCCTGGCCTGAGGGGTCAGTGACGTGTCCGTCCACCTCCACCACGGCAACCGCCTGGGCCATGGCGCGCGGGATGGCGACGGATAACAGCGCGGGGGCGCAAAGAAGAACCGCAACGCGGTTCCAGCGACCACTACGGGTCCACAAAAACGACATAGTTTTTCTCCTAAGCGGCGCTCCGGGGCGCCGGCAAGACTCAGAAGCTGTTGATGCAATTATACGGACCCTTTGCTCTCAAACAACTCGGTTTTACTAAACTGTTCGTTGAGTTTTTCTGACGGAAGCCGCCCCAGCGAACACGGCGCGCCGGCATAATTTCGCTTGCGCCGGCCGCCTGCGATTCGACAATGCCGTGTCCATAGCCGGTAGGAATGTAGGCTCGATCTTGGTTACAATTGCGATTTGCCATGAAGCCAACCACCGAATCGCGCATTCGCGTCCGTTATGCCGAAACCGACCAGATGGGGGTAGTCTATTACGCCAACTATCTGGTTTGGATGGAAGTGGGGCGTGTGGAGTTATGCAGGGCCTGTGGTTTTAATTATCGCGACATGGAGCGTGAGGACGGCGTGTTTCTTGCGGTGGCGGAGTCTTATTGCCGCTACCGTTCGCCGGCGCATTACGACGACGAAGTGATTATCAAGACTTGGATTGGAGAGGCGAATAGCCGGATCGTGATTTTCGAATATGAAATGCGGGTGGCGGAGAGCGAACGTGTGCTGGCCACGGGGAACACGCGGCATGTATTCGTGAATCGGGAGATGCGGCGGATCCAATTGCCGGAGAAGTATCGGGCGATGTTCGGGATTTAGATTTCGGGGAGTGCGGAAGAAAATCTCCAACGCGCAGCCGCGGAAGAGCGGAGAAGAAAAGCACGGAGAGAGCGGAGAAGCGCTGCGGCGGGCGCTCGGTCACAGTTGAGCGATGAGTGGGGGCTCGGCCGCCTTCGCCGCCGGTCTGCTGATGGATGTCGCGGTGCAGGTGCGCCGGCTGGAAAGCCGGCGGCAGCCAGGATTGGCTGCCCCACTATGGCTAGGCTACCAGTGTTTTCTTGAGGAATGGCGCATACTTCTGGTCCGATGCGGCGATGTGGTTGGTGAGCCAGTCTTGCAGGAAATTGATCAGTTGGATGGTCAGCGTGATCTTTCCCGCATCGAATTCGGTTTGAAAGTGTTTCACTTTCTCCGTGAGGGCCTGATGTTGCGCCAGGTGGGATGCCAGGTCGGGATAACTATGAAGACGCATCAACCGCTCTTCATGGGCGAAATGGACCTGAGTATATTGCGCGAGGCGGTCCAGAATGTGGGAGACGGCGGACTTTCCGCGTCCGGCCGCCATCGCCTGATACAGTTGGCCGCCGAGATGAAACAGATTCTTGTGCTGTGCGTCGATGCTGAGGATTTGAACGCTATACTTCTCATTCCATTCGAACATGACTAACAGATCGGCACGCCGGAGCTAAACTTTAGTCCGTGGACGGTTACTCGGTGCCGGTCTTCTTGCGTTCGGGAATGCCCAGTTCACGGAGCAGACCCGTGGCCTTGTACACGGTTTCGAGGGCTTCGGCGATGCCTTGCGACGCCACGTGGACGGAGCGCGCCAGGTCATCCGTATACATATAGGTAGAAGGCAGGGCTTCGAGGTTGGCATCGAAGACCATGCCCACCAGTTCGCCCTTCCTGTTCACGGTGGGACTGCCGGAGTTGCCGGCGGAGATGTCGCAAGTGCTCACAAAATCGAAAGGTGTAATCAGGTCGAGGCGCGGCCTGGCATCGGCCCATTTTTGCGGGAGCTTGAAAGGCTCCTTGGCGCCGCTGAGGTAAAAGAGGCCGCCGAAGGTGGTGGCGAAAACCACTGCGGATTCAGTGCGGTCATGGTAGGCCTTCACGGAACCGAAAGTGACGCGGGGGGTCGAGGTGGCGTCGGGGTAATCGGCCGGGCCCCAGATTCGGAAACGGTATTGCGCGATCTTCTCGGATGCCGAGGCGGCCAGCGCGTCGATAGTGTCCTGGTGCTTCTTGAGAAGTTTGCGGGCGGGATCATCCAGGGCACGGACCAGCTTCAGCATGCCATCTTCAGACTGCATGGCGGCCTTGTCGGCAGCCAGGCGCTTGCGTTCGGCGACGTCTTTCAGCTTGCTGGCGGTGACGAATTCCGCAGCTGCCTGCGCGGGGGTTTTGGAGCCCAGGACGGCTTTGAGCGGGACTTCTTTTTCACCGAGCGCTTTGATTTCCTCCAGATACTGGGTGAGCAGCGCGGTCTCGAGAGCGTCGTCGATGGGCGCCGGGGAGTACAGTTCGGCTTCGAGCGCCGGGATGGCGCTATCGCGATATTCGGGCAGGCGCTGATCGTTGGGCTTGCCGCGCTCCTGGCTCAGGCGCAGAACCTGGCGGGCAATGCGGAAGAGCGCGGAGCCTTGGGCGGCCGGCTGCTCCAGCACCTGGTAGGGTTTCTCAAACGGGGTCCAGGTTTTGTACGCGGTGGACACATCGTCCCAGACTTTGCCGGCATCGCTGCCGAGCTTGGTGTCGTGCTCGACGGCGGTGCGGAGGCGTTTCTCGAAGTTGATTTTGCGGATGAGCAGGCGTTCATCGCGCAGGCCGATCAAAAGGCCGGCGGTGGACTTGTAAGTCTGGCCCAGGCCGGAAAGCGCGGCTTCGGCAATGCGGCGGCTGTCGTCGGTTTTGGGAACGAAATTGCGCAGCATGTCGATGCGCGCGGCCAGGCGCTGGGCGCGCAGCGGCATTTCGGAATCCCGATAGAAAGTAATCTGGGCGCTGGTATCCAGGCGGGAAGTGGCCGCGGGGTTGCCGGCCACAAACAGCAGGTCGGTATCCTTAACGCCTTCGGCGCTCCACTTGAGGAAGTGCGGCGTGGAGGCCGGTTTGCCATTTTCGTAGGCACGCAGGAAGGATACGTCCAGTTCATACCGCTGATAGGTGAAGGTGGCGGCATCGCCGCCGAAGAAGGCCATGGCCAGTTCCGGCGCAAAGACCAGCCGCAGGTCGGTGTAGGTTTTGTAGGTGTAGAGATGGTAGCGTTCGCCGGAAGAGAGCGACACCACGGTGCAGACGTTGCCGGTTTTTTCGGCGCAGGCCTTTTCCACGCGCCCGATGGCGGCATTGCGTTTGGCTAACGCCTCGGTGGCGGCCTTTTCCGCCGCGGCCGCGGGCACGGGCTTGGCGTTCTTAGGAGCTTCCTTCGCCGGCTCTTTGATCTGGCTGGTGACGTCTTCCAGGGCGACCAGGGCGCTGGCTTCCAGGCCCGGGCAGGCGCGCTCATCGGTGGCCGATGCGGCATAGAAGCCGTCCTTGATATAGTCGTGATCCGGCGTATTGAGTTTGGCGACGCAGTTGGCCACAGCCTCACGGTTGCTGAGCAACAATCCGCCATCGGAGACAAATGAACCGGAGAAGCCTCCGATCTTTAGCGTGGCGAGCCGCAAACTGTCCAGAAAGCCGTCGGTGACGTCGAAGGTGTAGGCCTTCTTGACCGCGTCTTTGGGAAACTCGTTGAACAGCCACATGCCTTCATCGCCCAGAATGGGCAGAGCGAGGGCGCACACTAAGAGCAGACCGGGGATTTTCATGCAGACTCCAGGATATCCAGGATATATTGTTTCCGGGGGCGGAGCCAATTAGTTCCCAAACTTCCCCAAGAGTCGCATTTTCCTTGACAACGCTAATTCTTTAGTACTAAATGACAGATATGCCGCGCCTGACACTTCTCTTCATCTTTTCGGCAGCCGCCTGCCTGTTCGCTCAGGATCAGACCACGCCGCCGGCTGCACCGGCGCCATCCCCGACATCCACCGTCCCCGACCTGATCAAGGCGGGGCAGGCCAGCTATATGAAGGGCGATTACGAAGCCGCCCGGCAGAGTTTCCTGCAGGCCTGGGACGTGGTGAAGATGGGCCCGCAGGACGACCCGATGCGGTACGACGTGCTGAAGCGGCTGGTGTCGGCCCGTTCGGCGGAGGCGGAATTCGCGGATGCCAACGAGTTCTTGCAACAGGCGATTTCCTGGCGCGAGCAGAACCTGGGTCCGAACGACCCGAAGACGGTGGACGACGTTCTGATTTCGGTGGGGCTGGCGCGGTCGATGAAGGATTTCGACCTGGCGCTGCGGGTCATGAGCCGGGTGATTACGCTGCACCAGCGCACAGCGGGAGGGATAGAGACCATTCCGATCGCGGACGACTACACCCGCATCGCGCAGATCTATTCCGAGTTGCAAAGCGTAGACGAGGCCATTCGCTGGCTGAACGAGGCGCTGGCGCTGCGCACCAAACTGCTGGGCCCGCTGGATGCTTCGCTGGTTTACGATCTGGACCGGCTGGGCAGCCTGCAGATTACGGCCCGTTCCTACGATAAGGCCGAGGCAACATACCGGCACGCGCTGGTGGTTCGCGAAACGCTCTACGGCAAGAACAATGCGGACCTGATTTCCACGGTGGATGGATTGGCCTACGCGTTATTCGGGCAGAAGAAATTCGATGAGGCCGAACCTTACTACCAGCGGCTGCTGACGCTGTGGGTGGCTTCGGTGGGAAGCGAAAAGCACCCCATGGTGGCGATGGCGCTCGACAAGACCGCTGTGTTTTACGCAGCGCAGAAAAAGTGGGACCAGGCGGACGAAGCCTTGACGCGGGCCAACGCGATTCGCGCCTACCTGCTGGCGGATGGACTCTCGCTCGAAGCGTCGCAGCGCATGGACGAAAGCCGCATGGCCGACGCGCTGCCGGTTTATGAAAGGGCGATCAAGATTCTGGACCCGCCGAACAAGGTTTACGACGGCGAACGGGCGGACCTGCAGAACATGGCGGGCGAATTGAAAAAAGTACTGAAGAAACCGGTTACGGAGCCGCCGGCCAGAAAGAAATAAGCGGCCCAGGGTGCAGGTCCGGGCGGTGGAATCCTGATATAACGGAATGCAGTCATGGCGATCCGCCGATTCACCTTCCGAACGACGCTCCTCTTCTTTATGGCTGCCGCCGCGCTGGCCGCGGGTCCCGTCTATGTGCGCACGAACGCTACGGCCATTATGCTAGGCAACGACTACCTGGAGCGCACGCTTTCCACGGCCGATAACGATGTGGGGACACGCCAGCTTCTGAACAAGTTGACAGGCCGGGCGTATTCGCTGCGCGGCGACGAGTTCCAGCTGAAAATCAACTACGAGCGCGTGGGATACATTTTCGGCGATGAGAATCCGCGCGTGATCACGGTGGCCGGGATGCGCGTGACAAGCCAGAAGACGGACGATACGGCAGCCGGCGGCAAGCGGGTGACGCTGCACCTGGCGGCGCGCGGCGCTGCGATCGACCTGATCTACGAGCTGAATCCCACCGAGTTTTATACTCGCCAGTGGGTGCATATCGCCAAGCCGCCGCAGGGCACCTGGTTTCTGGACTGGCTTAATGTGGCGAAGAACCAGTGGGGCGTGCCGCGATTCACGCTGGGTGGATTCGGCCAGCCGCTGTTTGCCGAAGATCTGTTCCTGGGGCTGGAATTCCCGAGTGGCGTCAACACGGCGGCTGGGGATGATGTCACGCTCGGCAACTCGCCGGGCATCAACATTCCGGACGGCGGGTACACCAGCGAACCGGCAGTGATAGGCGTGACGCCGTTCGGACTGGTGCATCAGCAGTTTCTGGAGTACGTGTCGCGGATTCGGGTGGCGCCGGTGCGGCCGTTCCTGCTCTACAACACCTGGTATGACTATCCGCGCCTGAAGATGACGGGCGCCAACACCACGGCACGCGTGGGCGATTTTCAGAAGCTGCTGCTGGGTAAGTGGGGGCTGCACCTGGATTCGTTTGTGCTGGATGACGGCTGGGACGATATGCACAAACTGTGGGCGATCGACCAGGAGCGTTTCCCGAACAGTTTTCGCGATTTGACGACAGCGCTGAAGGGCATCGACAGCAACCTTGGCATTTGGTTCGGGCCGATCGGCGGGTATGACCAAAGAGAGGTGCGCATCGCCACAGGGAAGGCTGACGGGATGGAGGTCACGTCGAACGGGCGATATCTTTGCGTCGCCGGGAAGAATTACAGCAAGCTGCTGACCGACACGATGCTGCAGTACCAGAGGGAGTTCGGCATCAACTATTTCAAGCTGGATGGGATTGCGTTCGGCTGCAATGAGCCGGACCATGGGCACCCGGTGGGAACTTACTCCGACGACGCCACGACGCGGAGTTTTATCGGCATGCTGGAGAAGCTGCGTGCGCAGGACCCGAAAGTGTTTCTCAACATTACTACCAGCATCTGGCTGAGCCCGTGGTGGCTGCGCTATGCCGATACGGTGTGGATGGGCGGCGAAGATTCCGGCTACCTGCCTTCAGTGCCGACGATGGCGCAGCGGCAGAGCGCCATCAGTTATCGCGATTCGGTGCTCTACGACGATTTTGTGACACACCAGGCACAGTTTCCAATCTCTTCGCTGATGACCCACGGCATCATCAAGGGGCAAGCCAACATGCTGGGCGGGAATAAGGAGCAGTTAGAAGACTGGCGCGACGAAGTGGTGCATTATTACTCCGTCGGCAACATGATGTACGAGTTATATATTTCGCCGGATGTGCTTTCGCAAGAGGAAATGGATGTGCTGGGCAATGTCACCAAGTGGGCCATGGCGAACGCGCACCCGTTGCTTGACAACTCGACGATGGTGGGCGGCGATCCGGCGAAGCGGGAAGCTTATGGGTATGTGCACTCGAATCCGTCGAAGTCGATTATTACGCTGCGAAACCCATTTGTGCGGCCGCAGACGGTGAAGCTCAAGATTGATGAGCAGAATGGGTTTCAGAAGTTCGAAGGAATGCAGAACCTGGACGTGGAGTATCCTTCTGTGGGCTGGCAGCGGTTTTTCAAGTTCGGCGACACGATCTCATTCGATCTCGACGCCTATGAGCAATTGGTCGCGGTACTTCAGCCTTCCGATATGCAGGTGGGTTATGGCCAGACGGGGGTGCAGCCGCGTCCGCAGCTCACTTTTGCAGCGGCCCATGCATTTAGGCGAGACGAGAACACGCTGGAGGTGGTTGCCCAAATGGATGTGCCAGACGATTATCGGCGAGCCCGGCTGGCTGTGCTGTGGGAGCCTGAAAAGGAGATCCGGGGAGTGAAAGCCAATGCGCTGGACGCGGGAAAGCCGCTCGCGCTGTCCACCGAAAATGGCGGCCGCGGCGTCTGGTATTGGTATTGGGCCGATCTTGCACCCGGTAGGCATTCGGTGGAAATCACGATTCCTTCCGGCGCGCCGGCACATGTTTCGTGCTGGCTGCTCACACGGCAGGATCTCGGGTTTGGTAGTCCGGCGGGTCTGCTCCCCGCTCAGAACAGCATCCAACGCGGCACGCAACTGTTGGTTGAGGAGACCATTGGAAGATGAAACTGACACGCCGCGCTTTTCTGGGTGGGACAGGCCTCCTGGCCGGTCAGGGCCTGGCCTCGGCGCAATCGCCCCCCAAGACTCGCTCCTTCTCCACGCGCGCCGACCAGTTCCTGCTGGATGGCGAACCCTTCGTGATTCGTTGCGGCGAGATGCATTACCCGCGTGTCCCGCGGGCTTACTGGCACGACCGCATGCGCAAGATGCGCGCCATGGGGCTCAATACGCTGTGTACGTACGTTTTCTGGAATCTGCACGAGCCGCAGCAGGGAAAATTCGATTTCGAGGGCAATCTGGATCTTGCCGAGTACATTCGTAGCGCGCAGGCCGAGGGCTTGTATGTTCTGCTGCGGCCGGGTCCTTATATTTGCACGGAGTGGGATTTCGGCGGGCTGCCTTCCTGGCTGCTGGCAACAACCGATATCAAAGTGCGCAGTGCCGATCCGCGGTTTCTGAGCGCGGCGGCAACCTACATGACGCGCGTCGGCAAGGAAGTGGCCGGGCTTCAGATTCACCGCGGCGGCCCGATTCTGATGGTGCAGGTGGAAAACGAGTACGGCTCCTTCGGCAGCGATCACGAGTACATGGGCGCGGTTCGCCATATGATTCAAGAGGCCGGTTTCGATGGCCAGCTTTATACGTCTGACGGGTCCGGCAAGTCCAATCTGGCCGGCGGCACGTTGGATGGCGTGCTTTCCGTTATCAATTTTGGCGATGGCAGCAACGTGGAGCGCGAGTTCGCGAACTTCGCGGCGTTCCGGCAGAATGTGCCGCGCATGTGCGGCGAATTCTGGTACGGCTGGTTCGACCATTGGGGCGAGAAGCATCACACCACGAAGGCCAAGCCCGGCGCCGATGGTCTGGAGTGGATGCTCTCGCGCGGCATTTCGTGCAACCTGTATATGGCGCACGGGGGCAGCACGTTCGGCTACATGAGCGGCGCCAATTGGGGGCGCGTTTATCAGCCGGATACGTCGGCGTACGATTACGATGCGCCGATTGATGAAGCCGGGCGGCCTACGGAAAAGTTTCAAGCGATTCGCGACGTGATCAGCAAGCAGTTTCCCGGAGAGAAGCTGCCCGACGTTCCCGCGGCGCTGCCGATGATCACGATTCCGCCGTTTGAGCTGACTGAATCGGCGCCGATTGCTGCGCGCCTGCCGAAGGCGGTGTCGTCGGAAAAGCCGCTTACGATGGAAGCCATCGGGCAGGACTACGGTTTCATCCTCTATCGCCATAAGCCCGCGCAGGCGGCAAAGGGCACGCTCGAAATCACAGAGGCGCGCGATTACGCCGTGGTCAGCCAGGCGGGGAAACCGCTCGGCGTGCTGGACCGGCGAAAACGGCAGACCAAGCTGGAAGTGGAGTTGGCGGCTGGGGCACCGCTCGACATCCTGGTGGAGAATATGGGCCGCATCAACTTCGGCCCGCAGCTTGTGTCCGACCGCAAAGGCATTACCGAAACAGTCACGTTGAATGGCGAGGAACTCAGGGGCTGGGAGATTTACCCCCTGCCGATGACGGAGGTGGCCCTATGGCCCTTCGCGCGGCGGGCGGTGAGCGGTCCGGCGCTCCATCGCGGAACGTTCGGGCTGACTGCCACGGGCGACACGTTCCTGGACATGCGCGGGTGGGGCAAGGGAATCGTTTGGATCAACGGGCACAACCTGGGACGCTACTGGAAGGTTGGCCCGCAGCAGAGCCTGTTCGTGCCGGCGCCATGGCTCAGAGTGGGCGCGAATGAAGTTATCGTGTTGGATCTGGAAGACGCGGCGAAGCGAACTGTTCAATCTGCCACCAATCCGGTGTATGAGACGCCCTCCGCGTGAAGAGGTGTGCGATATAATTCACCGCATGACCTGGACCGCTAGAATTTTCTGCGCCGCGCTGCTGGGGGCCGGCGTAGCGTCCGCTCAAACTGTTCCGGCGGGCTGGCAAGTGGTGAAGGAAAGACTAGGCCGTTGCCAGATTGCGGTACCGCCCGATTGGAAGCCCGATACGCTGGTGAAGAGCTTCCTGATTGCCGGGGACAAGAAAGGCAACGCGGTGATTCACGCCTTGGCGCCGGATGCTAATTACGCCAGGGAGATGGCCACGGCAAAGCTGATGATGATTCCGCTCAAAGTGTTTGAGGATACGGCGACGCGCACGTGGTACTCGATTGCGCGCGCCAACGGCAAGCCGGGCAGTTCGTGGTATGTAGCGACGAATGGCGGCGGGCAGATCTGCACCTCGCAAATCGAGTTCGACGACCCGGCGTTTGAAGCGACGGCGAAGAAGATTGTCGATACGATTGGGAAAGCGAAATAGCAAAGAATTTGTGGGCGCCAGGTTGCCTGGCGATACCTCACGCTATAATCGTCCTCGGGTGGATGGATGGGTGACTGGCGCCGGAATCTGTGAAGGTAAGAGATGTCATCGGCAGGCTCCAGACCGACGGTTGGTACCACGCCGCCACTAAGGGCAGTCACCGACAATACAAGCATCCTCGGAAGCCGGGACGGGTTACGGTGCCCGGCCACCCGGGCGACGATGTTGCGCCGGGCACGCTGCAGAGTATCCTGAAGCAAGCTGGGTTGAAATGAGATATCTGGTAATCTACGAGGAAACCGCGACCGGATACAGTGCCTATGTGCCGGACCTTCCGGGCTGCATTACGACCGGGCCGACACTGGGAGAAACCGAGCGTCTGATGCGGGAGGCAATCGAGATGCACCTGGAAGGGATGCGCGAAGACGGCCTGCGGATCCCGGAGCCCACGACCAAGGCCGACTACATCACCGCCGCCTAGCCGCCCCACGTTATAATCATTTCCGGATGGATGTCTTCGAAGAATTAGTGCGTCTGCGGAACCTGGGGCAGAAGTGCGCGCTGGCGACCATTGTGGAAGTGCGCGGGTCCATTCCGAGTTATGAGAGCGCCAAGCTGCTGGTGCGCGAGGACGGGTCGATGGCCGGCACTATTGGCGGCGGCTGTGTGGAAGCGGAAGTCTGGAACGCCGCGCGGGAAGTGCTGGAGACCGAAAAGCCCAAACGCCTGACGTTCAACCTCGGACAGGACGCAGCCTACGACAACGGGCTGATTTGCGGTGGGCAATTGGAGGTGTTTGTGGAAGCCGTGCTCCCCGTGCCGCACGTTTTTATTTTTGGCGGCGGCCACATTTCCAAGAGTCTTTCGAAGATTGCCACGCTGGCCGGCTTTACAACGGTGGTGGTGGACGACCGCGAGAGTTTCGCCAACCGGGAGCGGTTCCCGGAGGCCGGCGAAGTGCACGCGGGCGAATATGAAGAAATTTTCCCGCGCCTGGGAATCAACGAAACCAGCTACGTGATCATCGTCACGCGCGGCCACCGCGACGATATGCGCATTTTGCGCCTGGCGGCGGGCGCGGCGCGATACGTCGCCATGATCGGCAGCCGCCGTAAGGTGCTCAACGTGGTGCGTGAACTGGAGAAAGAAGGCGTACCGCACGAGGCGCTGGCGAAGATCCATGCGCCCATGGGGCTGGATATCGGGGCGATTTCGCCGGAAGAAATCGCCGTCTCAGTGACCGCGGAAATGATTGCCGTGCGGCGCAATGCGGCCTCCAACTGGCGCGCGCTCTCGATGTCGGTGATGACCGAATCGGAGCGGCCGACACTGGCGAAGTGACGGCCGGGCTCATTCTTGCTGCCGGCGCATCGCGCCGCATGGGCTCACCCAAGGCGCTGCTGCGATTGGGCGAGGTCACTTTCCTGGAGGCGCTGTGCCGATTGCTGGCGAAGCAATGTTCGCCGGTGATCGCGGTGCTGGGCGCATCCGCCGAAGAGATTCGCGCCGGCTGCAGGGAGCCGGCTACTTTCGTAGTCAACGCCGATTACCAACGCGGCATGACTACTTCGATGCAGTGCGGGCTGCGCGCCGTGCCGCCGGATGCCGAAGGCGTGTTGTTTACGCTGGTAGATCATCCGGCGGTGTCGCCGCTTACCGTGGCGCGGCTGATGAAGCCGCCATTCCCGCTGCTGCGTGTACCGCGTTACCAGGGCCGACGGGGCCATCCGATCTGGTTTTCGCGCGAGCTGGTTCCCGAGTTCCTGGCTTTGGGCGATGACGGCGCGGCGCGCGACGTGGTGCACGGCCATCGCGACCGGACGGAGTTTTTGGATTTGGACGACCCCGGCATTGTCGCCGATATCGACGACCCCGCGGCTTACCGCGCTCTGACGGGAGCGGACCAATGAGGATCCGTCCGCGCGCCATCTTCCGGCTGCTGGGTCTGGCGGTGGCGTTGCTGCTGATTGTGGGTTTCGGCGCGCCCTACCTGAACGCGGACCAGTATGCGGCGCGCCTGCGCAATTCGCTATCGCGCGCTTTGGGCCGCGAAGTGGATTTGCCGGAAGGCGTAAAATTCAATCTTTTTAAGGGCCCTGGTTTTTCGGCGGACAACGTGGTGATTCACGAAGACCCCAGCATCGGGATGGAGCCGATCGCCTACGTGACGTCGGTCACGGTGCGGCCCAGTATCTGGTCGCTGCTGGGCGGCAAATTCGTGGTGTCGTCCATTCGGCTGGACGGCGCCACGATCAATCTCACCAAGACGGGCGCGGCATCGGACGCGGGGCGTTGGAATTTTCTGTCGTTCGTCAATCGTTCGGTGATGAGCGCCGTGCCCGCCATCCACGTGCGCGGCGGGCGCATCCATTTCAATTTTGGCGGCACCAAATCGGTTTTCTATTTGACGGAAACGGATTTCGATCTTTCACCGCCGGGTTCGTTGGACAGCGGTTGGAGTGTTTCCTGCTCCGCGAAGCCCGCGCGTACGGACCGTCCGGCGCAGGGACTGGGATCCTTTACGATGAAAGGCCGGTGGTTCGTCTCGCCGGAGCGCGTGGATCTGGATCTGGTGCTGGACCGCAGCGGGCTCGGCGAAATTACGGCCCTGTTGCAGGGGCAGGCGGGCGATGTGCACGGCGACGTTTCGTCGCGGCTACACCTGGGCGGGCCGATCAACAACATTGGTATTACCGGGCGCTTGAACGTGGAAGACGTGCACCGCTGGGACCTGTTGCCGGCGGGCGGCCACGGCTGGCCGTTCGATATCCGTGGACGCCTCGATCTGGTGGGGCAGCAACTGGACTTGCAATCGAGCTCGCCGGGCAATGCCCCGTTGCCGTTGTGGATCCGCTTCCGCGCCACCGACTATCTGGCGCAGCCGCATTGGGCCGTGACGGCGAACTGGAACGGCTTTCCGGTGGCGCCGATTTTGGAACTGGCGCGGCACATGGGCGCGGCGCTGCCGCCCAAGCTGCAATTGGCTGGCGTGATGGATGGCGCCATCGGCTATGCGGGGCAGGGAAGCGTGCAGGGCAGCGTGGCCTTTCGGGATGCCTCGCTGACGATTCCGGATTCCCCCGCGGTACGCTTCGAGCACGCCGCGCTGATCTTCGAAGGCGATCGCATGCGGCTTTCTCCGGCCGTGGCGCGCATCACGGATGTGGACGCGGCAGAGATTGAAGCCGATTACGCGATGAGTTCCGGCGCGCTGGATGTTTCCATCTCGACCGAGGCCATGCAGGTGGCGGCGCTGCGCGCGCAGGCGGCCGTGCCCTGGCTGGAGCAGATGACCAGCGGCCAGTTCAGCGGGCAGTTGCGCTACCACGGCGAGAAGGAATCGGCGGGTTGGAGCGGCCATTTGCAGTTGACCAACGCGCAAGTGCCGATTCCAGGGCTGGCGGATCCGCTGGAAGTGGCATCGGCGCACGCGCAGATCGACGGAGCGCGCGTGGCCGTGGACCATATCGAAGCACAGGCCGGGAAGGTGGCCTTTACGGGCTCTTATTCCTATGAACCCGGCGCTGCGCGGCCGCACCATTTGCGAGTTCACGCGGCCGCGGTGGATGCGGCCGAGCTGGAAGCCGAGCTGCTGCCCACGCTGACGCGCAGCAATGGGATTATCGCACGAGCATTCGGCCGAACCAGCGTGCCGGACTGGCTGGCGCAGCGGGCGGTGGATGGCAACCTGCAAATTGACGATCTGCTGCTGGCCGGCGCGCACCTTCACAACCTGCGCGCGCGGCTGCTGTGGGATGTTACGCGCGTGCAGTTGGACGGCTTGCAGACGGCGCTCGACGGTGCGGGCGTCACCGGCAGCCTGAGTTTGAATCTGCGTGGGGCGCGGCCGGTGTACAAATTGACGGCCAACGTAAAAGGGCTCAGCTGGCAATCCGGAAAACTGGACGGTCAGGGTACCGTGGAAACCTCGGGAAGTGGTCTCCAATTGTTGACGAATCTCAAATCGGAAGGCGTGTTCAGCGCCGGCGGCCTGGATTTTGGCGGCCTGAGCGGCCGGACTTTTTCAGGCGGCTACTCGATGAAATGGGAGGCCGCGGCGCCGCGGCTGCGGCTCACGGAGCTGAAGCTGCGCACCGACGACGATTCCTATACCGGCAAGGGCTCGACGCAGGAAGACGGGCGGCTGCTGCTGGTGTTGAACAGCGGCGCGAAGGAACTGCGCGTCAGTGGGCCGTTCGACAAGCTGAAAGTGGAATAGGACGGGCGAGCGCCGGCAGACGACAAAAAGCGATCGTCCGCCCCACTTGCGCTACGCTTTCTTCTTCCAGCGCTCCTCGATCATCTCCTGCAGTTCCGCCACGCGATGGCGCAGCTTGCGCTCCTTCTGCGAAATCTGGAAGAGGTAGCCGAAGATCACCAGCCAGCCAAGGCCGAAAGCGTAAAAAAGCCAGTTCAAGTTTTCCATGGGTCAGTCCCTCCTCAAATCGTCCAATTCATGGGCCCGCCGCGTGAGATCTTCGGCGGCACGCTCCAGGCGGGCCACCCGGCGCCGCACCAGAACCATGCACCACCACACCATCACCATGGTCGCCATGCCGAAGAACAGCGTGGTTGCCATATCTCCGGCCAGGCCGGAACCTTCGCCGCCGCCGATTACCGGGGAAGGATGCTGGGTGCGGAAAATGCGGTTGGACATGTAGATCAACGGCACGTCGGCCATCCCCAAAATACAGATGACGGCGCAGACCGTGGCGCGGGCTTCCACCGGCGCGGCGCGGCGAATCACCAGGTAAGCGGCATAGATGAAGAGCAGCAGAAAGGCGGAAGTGAGCTTGGCGTCCCAGGTCCACCAGATGCCCCACACGCGCTTAGCCCAAATGGAGCCCATGCAGATGTTGACGATTTCGAAGACCACGACCGTTTCATTGGCGGCCAGCGACAGATCATCCCACTTGCTATCGCGTTTGACCAGGTAGAGGATGGCGGCGATGCCGCCCACGAAAGTGGCCACGAAAGAAGCCACGGCCGCCGGCACGTGGAAGTAAAAAATCCGCTGGATAATTCCCATGGTGGCTTCGGTGGAAACCCACATGAAGATCAGGTAGAGCTGCACCAGCATCATGGCTGCCGTGAGCCCCACCATCCAGGGCGGCACAGCGGGACGATTGTCCAGCAGCGTCGAATCGGCAGTTTCGTTACCCATAGTTCCCTCTCTTTTCCTGCTACTGCAAAGCCTCGTTCAGCACATGCGCCAGGCGCACGCCGGCCTTTTCAATTTGCAACTTCACCAGCGGTTCGGCCTTCTTGTCATACTTCTCGTCGATGGTGATGGCGGCTCCCGCAGCAGCTTTTGGCAGGCGGCCATAAGTAATCTTCTGGGCTTCCTTGTGCGACTCTTCGGCCCAATCGCTTACCGAACCCCTGGCCCATTTCCTTTCGTGCTTCGCGGCGTCTTTCTCGTAGACGGGAAACAGCTCATCTTCTTTTCCCATCAGCCCCAACAGGCCGCTGTCCCAAACGCTGTGCAGATTCGTGGGCCGCCCGTTAAGCACCACATGGACGTCGTTGCCGCCCTTATCGGCGTTGTCTGAGCTGTGCAGGGGCTGATGCATGTCGCCCACAAAATGGATCAGGAACAGGAGCGCCTCACGCCGTTCCACGCCTTGCACCGCGGGGTCGCGGAGCTTCTTTTGGAATTCTTCGATTTTGGTAATGACACAATCGCCCTTGGGGCAATCGCGCGCCATATCGAGGTGCGGCTGGTTGATGGGAATGTCGATGTAGTGCCACGGGCCGCTCTGGCTGCGCTGGTTGCGAATCTGGTCGGCCCAACTGGCCACCGATTGGATGGTGACGCCGGGTCCCAGGATTTCGGTCACTTTGGCTTGTACCGAGGGCGTCAACTCAGACCATGCGATGCGCGCCACCAGGCTGTGGCCTTCGCCGCCCCAGCCGAATGCCGACACACATCCGCACAGCAGGAGCACTCCAAATTTGCGCATAAGATCTGAGCGTATCACGAAGCAGGGCGGCGGCTAATCCCGGCAGATTCCGCGCCGGCTGCCGCGGATAAAATCCACCAGGTGGAGCGTTTCGGGCGTCGGAATCTCCGCCTCAATGCGCGCCAGGGCCTCATCCAGCTTGAGGCTGGAACGGTAGAGCAGCAGATAGGCGCGCTTGAGGATGCTGACGGCGGGGGCCTTGAACCCGGCGCGTTTCAGCCCCACCAGATTGAGCCCTTTGGGGCCGATCTGGAAGCCGGCAAAGGTGAAGAAGGGCGGCGCATCCAGATTGACGCGCGTATTTCCGCTGATCATGGCGAGGCGGCCGATTTTGGAATACTGATGGACCAGCACGCCGCCGGAGAGAAACGCCTGGTCTTCCACTTCCACGTAACCGCCCAGCAGGACGCAACTGGCAATTACGGTCTGGTTGCCGATCTTGCAATTGTGCGCGATGTGGCCGGAGGTCATGATGAAGTTGCCGTCGCCGATTTCCGTGACGGATTCCGGCGGCGTGCCACGCGAGATGGTGAAGTGTTCGCGGATCTGGTTATGGTTGCCGATGCGCAGGTAGCTGCGCGCGCCGTTGAAGTTCTTGTCGAGGGGATCGGTGCCCAGGACGGCGCCGGCGGAGATCACGTTGTGTGTGCCGAGCGTGGTCCAGCGCTTGACGTAGACATACGGTTCCAACACGCAGGCCTCGCCGATGACGACGTCTTCTTCAATGACGCAGAATTCGCCGATACGGACTCCGGGCCCGATGACGGCGTCGGGATGGATGCGGGCGGTGGGCGCAATTTGAGCAGCAGGATCGATGGGCATGCTATGCGAGCTTTTCGCGGACGGAATTGAAAAGCCGTGCGCAATTCTGTGCGGCCGCGCAGACGAGCGCGGGATTGATCACGGCCAGAAGGGCTGGTCCGTGCTCGGTTTTATGCTCGAAATAATCACCCTTAGGCGTGTCCTTCGTAGCCCTTTTCAGGCCGGACGTCAGGTCCCGCTTCGATATCGCTTCCACGGCGGGGTTGGGCTTTAGCGCGTTTCGCTTGAACGTGGCGCCATAGTAATCAGCGACTTTGTCGATGTCCGCATGAAACCACGCTTCCATCATTTCTACCATCCAGAAGATGGAGTTGGCTGACGACTTTTTCCAATTGCGCCGGTTGCAAAGGTTGGGCGCCAGTTGAGCACTAAATGGGCCTTCGCTGTCTTTGAGCAGGATATTCCAGGCAGATGGATGCGTCTTAAGCGCGGTCTCGAAGTCGCGACAAGCTTCCTCTCCGGACTTCGACGCGATCAGTTCGAATTTGCAGCGCCTCCGTGTGGCGAGATCGCGGAGATCGGAAAAGAAAAGACTAAATCCAGGTTTGAGAAGCCGGTGGCCTTCGAAATAAATGCGAATCTCCGAACACATCGGCTAATAGCGGCCTCCGCCGATTTCGCCTTTTCGCCATAGCTCACCGAGTGAGTAGTGCTTCAGCCATTCCTTGAGTCGCACCTTGGATAATGCCTTCATCTGCGTGCCATTGTCGAAATCACGTTCACATACCAGCACCGATTCAGGACGGTCCGTGAGCGCATCAACCAAGGCGTCCGAGTGAGTTGTGACGATCAATTGCATAGATTGAGAAGCTTCGACAAGCGCCTCGGCTACCAGTGGCATGGCATCGGGATGCAAGCCTAGTTCAGGCTCTTCGATGCACATCATGGGCGGCGGCTTTGGATGGAACAGCGCAGCGAGCAGGGCGAGGAATTTCAGAGTGCCGTCTGACATGCGGATGGAAGACAACATGTCGGCCAGGTTACCTTCGCGTAGGAAAGCCCGCGCGAGCCCGTTAGCGATTTCGATTTTGACATTTTCGAACCGCCCGCAGAATCGGCGGAGGTATCCTTTAATCAGTTCGTGCCTGTCGCGAAAATCCAGTTCCTGAAGGATCAATGCAAGGTTGTCGCCGCCATCTTGCAAGGCGTCCTTGGCGACCGACGTGGAGACACCCGTTCGCGCCGCCGCTCCGCGCCCCGTTCTGAACTCACGGTAGATGCGGATCTCCGCAAAACTGTTTCCGACTTCTGTGATGGGAGTGGAGTCGTTTGGGTTCTTGAATGCTGCGAGGACGGACTCTGTCCTGGGTATCGGAGGCCCCCCGAGGGACTGACGAGTGAAATAGGGTCGAGGCTTGCCGTTGCGCGATCCCCGTCCACTTTTCGACAACTGCTCGTCAAGAATGACGAAACCCGTTGCATCGTCGTAAAACTGCAAGCGATAGTCCAGCGGCATCCTGGGCAGAGTCCGACGCGAGGCAACTTCGCATTCGATTGTCGCCGGCGAGGCTGTCTGATCGCCAAGCCAGAGCCACTGCCTGATTCCCCCGCCATTCAGGATCGTCGAGGTCAGCCGCCCGGATGTAGGCGCGGCCTGCAGCAGGCTGATGACCTCGATCAGATTGCTCTTGCCGACGGCATTCGATCCGATCAAGACGTTGAGTTGCCCAAGCTCAATCGTCGCGTCGTTGAACGATAGTAGTTTCTTCAACTTCAGTCGGTTGATCAGCATGCGCGTCGCTTAAGATCTTAGCGGATTTCAAGGGGCCTTGCGAGTTTTTCGGCAAGTCGCCTGGGTGCGCCGCGACGCTGTTACGTTACAGTAAAGTTTGCCCGTTCCATCCATCGCTTTCGGGATTGCCGTGCCTTTGCTGGCCACGGTTGTGGGCGTGGCCGGCGCGGCGCTGGGAGTGTGGCTGACGGGGCTGCGCGAACGCGCGCGGCTGGTGATTCCGCTCAGCGCGGGAGTGCTGCTGGGTGTGGCGCTGTTCGGATTGCTGCCGGAATTGGCGGAACAAACCGGCTGGCCGGCCAGCGCGGCGTTGTTCCTTGCCGGCTATGGTTTGCTGCTGGCCATCAACCGCTATGCCTACCCGGTTTGTCCTACCTGTGCGCATAGCCACGATCACGATGCCTGCTCCACGGAACTGCATGGATTCGGGGCTCCCTTGATTGCCGCGGCGGCGGTGCATAGTCTGCTGGATGGGTGGAGCGTGGCCACGGTGCAATCGGCCGCGCCGCTGGGCTTGCGTATCGCGGTGCCGCTGGCGGTGGCGCTGCACAAGTTGCCGGAAGGCATGGCGCTGGGCGGAATCATGCGCGCAGCAGTGCGGCGGCGTGGCGCGGCCATGGGTTGGTGCGTGCTGGCGGAAGGTTCCACGCTGGTTGGTGGCGTGGCGGGCTTGCTGGCCTCTTCTCACCTGGGCACCGGCTGGACTATGTACCCGCTGGGCTTGACGGCGGGCTGGCTGGCTTATCTGGGTTACCACGCCATACACGAGGAATGGCGGCGGCGCGGCCCGACTGTAACTTCCTTATCGGCGGGCGCCGGCGTGGTGTGCGCGGCCGTGATTCAACGCGGCGCGGCAGCGTTATTCCGGTAAATCAGACTCACAGACGTGTGCGTGACAATGGTGTATCCCGCCAGCCACGTGCGCAGTTCGGGGTATGCGCCGAGCGCCAGGCGAGGGTTCGAGAGGCTCAAGCTGTCCACGACGAAGGTCGGATGCGTGCCGGCAAACTCCACGCGATTGCGCGCGGCCCAATCGGGAATCAGCGAGACGGCATCGCTCAGATGGCGATCGGCCGGCACGCCCGTGAGCGGCTGCGAATCCCAGTACCGCGAAGCGGCGGGCAGGCGCGTATACACGAAGATGCCGGGGCGGTAGCCCCAGACGAATAGAGTGTCGCCGGGTTGTTTGCGGGCGTTGACCAGTGCGGCGGCAGCCTGGCTGTCGCGGTCCAGCGCGATATCGGCCCAGGGAGTGGACGGCTCGAAGGCCAGCATGAAATAGCGCGGCGCAAAGCGCACCAGCGGGAGGAGCAGTGCGACGGTGGCCGTTGCGACGAAGGCGAATTTGGGACGGGCCATGACACGGGCTGCCAGCAGCACCAGCGACGGCAGGATCAGAAAAAAGTAGCGGGGGAAGAAACGGCCGCCTAGAGCGACGCCGAGAAAGGCGAAGGCGAGCCAGGCGGCGAAACAGGCGCGGGGGTAACGGTGTGCGGTGACAGACGACGAGAGGCGATCGTCTGTCCTACTGAGCAAGAACCAGGAGCTGGCGCCGGCGACGAGCACGGCATGGAAGCCGGACCAATCCACTATGCGAAGCAGCGCGTTGAACAGCGGACGCGGTTCCGGGGAACTGCCGGCATAGGCGAATCCCCATCGCCAGACTTGCTGGATGTAATCGGGCACCGCGCCGGCGGCGGCAAGCACGGTGAACGCCGCGCCATTCGGAATGAGAAAACCAGCCAGCAACAGCGGTAGCGCGGGCCAACAAAAAACCGCGCACACGGCCAGTACGAAAACAGCTTTGGTGTGAAGCAGGAATCCGACGCCGCAGAACAGGCCTGACAGGAACGGCCGCCGCTGCCAGGCGCAATGAACGGCGGCGATGTGCGGCAGCAGCAACAGCAGGTCCGGCGCGGCGGGGATGATGGCGGAGGGGAAATCGAAATTGAGGAAAAAGGACATCAGCGCGGCCGCCAGGAAGGCTTCGCGCCTTCCCCACAGTTGGCGCGCGAAGCGCCAGGTGGCGGCGTAGATGCCCAGCAGCCAGACCGCATCGAACAGCCGCAAGGACCAACCCGGCCACGCGCCCATGGCCGCATAAAGCCAGGCGGCGAGCGGCGGTTTGTCGTACCAGAGGTCGCGGTAGAGCATTTTGCCGTGGAGCGTCTGGATTCCGGCGGCCATGTGGTAATCTTCATCCGCCCAGAGGACCCCGGAGTGGCACAGGCGGAGCGTCAGCGTGACGGCAAACAATGCGGCGAAGAAAATGGCGATGCGGCGGCGCGATTCGGTCATGGCTGCTTGCGGGCGCGCAGGTGGCAATGGATATCGAGCGCGGGAAAAATCCACCCGGCGTGCCGCTCATACCACTTCATGGACGTATTGGAAATCATGCGCCCCAGATTATCCAGCACGAAATTGCCGCCGAACGTCAACCGGCATTCCACAATGTCGAAATGGAAAGGCGCTCCGGCGAAGCTGGGGAAATCGTTGCCGGTGAAGTATTCAAAGCTGGCGGCGGCCAGGTGGCGCTTGTGAGTAGGGTCGGTATAGGAATTGTGCGAGCTGAAATGCGGTGTGACCACGAACAAGTCGGCGCCGTCGGCCGCCACGCGGTGAACCTCCGCCATGGCGCGAATGGGATCGTCGAGGTGTTCGATGACGTGCGACATGTGGATGCGGCTGAACTGATTGTCCTGGAGCGGCCAGGGATATTGATCGAGGTTCCAGACATGTTCCACCGCGGGCCCCGGAGAGACGTCGATGCCGACGGCGCCGGGCTCGATCTTGCGGCTGCCGCAGCCGATGTCGAGGGTCATGGTTAACAAGATAGCGTCAATTGTCGGCCGGCAGATAGCCGGGGTCCGCCCGCCACCTGATATAATCCGCTAACAAAGGTTCCGAAAACCATGAAACGAATTCTGCTCTTTGCCGCCGCATTGTGTGTCTGCGGGTTGGCGGCCGCATTTGCCCAGACGCTGCCGGCGGGCGTCCAAAAAGGTGTCTCCATGGGAGGCATCACCGAATATGATTATCCCAACGGTTTGCGCGTGCTGCTGTA